>Ga0224486_100009_pt1 | contig 120574 bp, 115 predicted proteins | sample TexhydDE_CT_test_FD_172013 | JGI IMG/M metagenome (GOLD analysis project Ga0224486, IMG submission 172013) | Fracking water microbial communities from deep shales in Oklahoma, United States - hydraulically fractured wells DE_CT_test ... | reverse complement strand
CAAAGCCTTGGGAGTGAGCCAGAAAGGGTGCTAAAACCTCTGTATGGAACAAGTTTTAGTACTTATGATTTCTGGCGAGTTCTCAAGGTAGCGGTGGTGACTCCACTCTCTCCTGAGAAGGTACCAAGAGACTTCTCTGTCCTGAAGGAATTATTAATTCAGGGCAAGTGGAGAGACCCGTAAGGGCGCAAGTTCCTGCTTCTTGGGGCAGGGGCTATGACTTTCCCAAATACCGCCTGCTGGGGCTGGGAAAGCCTGAAGGGCGGACTACAAATACCCCAGCTATCTAAACTGTACATTTTTGTACAGTTTGGGTAACCAGGAACAATGGGAGTTTGAGAATGAGGGATTTACCTATTTATAAAATAAGGTTATACCGTTCTTTCAGAAATTTAAAAACAGACAGCATGGGATTTACGTTAGTAGAACTATTGGTATCAGTATCAATAATAATATTGCTTGTTGTAGTACTTGTTCCTGTTTTTTTAAATTACGTTGATAGAGCAAGAGAAGCGAGAACAATAAAGGAACTAGTTACAATAAAAACCGTACTTGATTCATACGTATCCCTTGAAAATAATGGTAAGTTTCCTTCTAAATATACAATAGATGAAGATGAGTATATAGGTGTGATACTACAAAAGAAAGGAATTAACTGGAGAAATGCATATACGCCTGGGGGAATAACAAATCCCTGGGGTATACCATATTTCTATATGACATATAGAGATACAAAACAGCAGCAGCACTATATGATATTCACTATGATTCCTAACAGAAAAACGGGCGGGTCTTTCTTTCTAACTGTCACTGATTTTTCTGGAGTTATCAAATATTCAGAGGCTTCTTTAGGACAGCCACAAGTTGAAACAGGAATTCCTATGTACAGCTTTGCTTCTATTCTTGCGCAAGACTATCCGGAATTTGTAGCAGTAGTAGAAACGCTTGATGATGTCTTTGTAGCATACTCTTCGCTTATGATATCCCAATATACTGACCCTGAAAGTTTGAGTTCTTACCAGGCTATATGGTTGATGCTTGAGGTTTTTGCGAAAAGCGGTTTTTCATTAAACACTATTCATAACCTACAGAGTAACAGTTAATATCTCTTTCAAAACTGCTGTGCAATAGAAAGTGGGGTGACATATTTGATTCCCTTTCTTGTTTTTATAGGCTCTTTTCTCTTTTTTCTTACAATCATCGCCCTTCACGAATACAGGCTTTATCAGGTTCAGCTGCGCCTTAACAGGCAGCTTTTAAAGCAGCCTGATATTAAATTCAAACTGTTTTCTTTCATTGGTAAGCCGTACAGCAGGCTGGAAACAATGCTGAAAGAAGCTGGTATAGAAATAGAAACAGACGACTTTATCCTTTATTTTCTGTATATATCGGTAATAATTATCGCTGTTGGAGCTGTTTTTGACAGATTGACCTATGCACTTGCAGTTCTGGTATTTCTGGCATTTCTGGTAAAAGTTCTTGCAGATGTACTGAAAGACAGGCGCAGGTTTCAGATGGAAAAAAGCTTTGGAGACTTTGCTTCTGAAATTTCAGTAATGTTGAAAGTAAATCCTAACTTAGGGTCTGCAATAGAGGAGTTAAGCAAAAATATTTCGGATAAACTTTTAAGAGAAGAAATAAATGCAGTTATAAATGATATAAATACAGGGCTTTCTATTGAGAATGCACTAAAAAATTTCAAAGACAGAAATTCGTATTCAAAAATAATAAGTTCGTGGGTGGACAGCACTATTTTTGCTAACATGACTGGTGCAAGCCTTACAGCTGTTTCATCGGAAACAGCTGAACGAATTAATAAGAAACTGACAAGAATGAAGAACATAAAACAGAAGACAGCAAGGCTTAAAATGGTTGCTCTTGCAACCTTAGGGCTTATGATTATAACTTTTGGAATAATGGGTGGTTCAATGCCAGGATTTAAAGAATCTTTTGACCTTCCTGTTGGGAGAATAATTTTATTAATAGTGACAGTTGTTGTAATTGCAACAACCTACTATATTTTCAGCAGTATTAACAGGATTTCTAACACCTAGAGAGGGGGGGTTTTATGAAAATAAAAGCTCCTAGATTCAACAAATATATAGACAGACTATTTGATGATGAGCCCTCAAAAGACTTTCTTAAAAAGCTAGATAGAGGAATAAAAACAGTAGGCGGAGTAGATGTTCAGCTGCCTGATACTTCAGGCGGCCTAAAAATCTTTTCTATTCCGGTAACTGATGCATATGAATTTATTTCTCTAATGGTAGTTCTGGTGATTATAGTTCTAGCAGCGGAACTTCTGCTTGCACAGCCTGGACAAGAACTTTTAATAGCTGCTTTTGCAATCACTGTTCTAATTTATCCTCCACTGCAGTACTACGCAAAACTAAAAAAGTTCCAGAGAGTTTTTTTACTTGATTTTGCAGATATATTGGACACAATGCTGCAGGGTTTGAGTGTAGGACTTCCTGTTGAAGAGGTTCTGGATTACGTGGCAAAAAACAAAAACAACACAGCTGTTCCATTTTTTAGAGAAGTTGTGGCAAGAATTAATGCCGGGCAGTCACTGCAGGCAGCTTTAAAAGAAGTAACACCCAAAACTCTATCTCCAGAATTTGAACGCATGGCAAGGGTTCTTTCGCTGAGGACAGCGACAACGGTAGATATTACGAAATCTCTTCAGGCGCTGCTGGATAACATAAATACAGAAATAGAGCTTAATATTCTAACGGAAGCAGAAAAGATGAATGTAAAACTTTTATTCCCTATAATAGTAGGGTATGTATTCCCATTTATGATACTAATACTGTATCCATTGATAATGCAGATAATGCAGGCGAATGCGATTGGTTTATTCTGAGAGGTGTTAGAAGGTGGCGTATTTAATTTTAAAACTTTTATTTCTGACACCAGTACTGGAAGGTGTTGTGGCCCCGCTTGTGTTTGTTTTTCTTGGGCAAAGGGTGGGGCCTTTACTTTTTTACATAAGGAGTAGAAACGAACTGGTACAGGAGATGACATATCTTCATACGTGGGAGTATAAGAAAATACGCTATTTAGAAGAAAAGGATAAATTTAAAGAGCTGCTGAAAGAAGAATACATTGAATCTTTTAAAAAAGCCGCAAAAAAGTTAAAGCACAAAAGTGTATTTTTTGTAACAAACCAATGGGTTGCTGAAAATGTACTTATCCCTTTAGAAGAAGAAGGAATATTAAAGCTTTTCCCGCTTAAAACGGTGGAAAAAATTCAGGCAGTAGAGAAGCTGGTGTTTGTAAGCAGTATGTATGTTTACAGGCATTTATTTGACATGAAGTTTTGGAGGAAAATATTCAAAAAAGAAAAAGTTACAAGATTTTTAATTAAGTTTTAAGTCAAAACGTTTTAATTTTTCCCGACAAATTTTTTGATTATGAGAAGTTGACCAGCAGAGAAATAGAGCAGTATCTTAAGCAAAAAGCAAAAGAAGCAGTCCAGATAAATTTAAATCCTACTAAACGGAAGGGGCCGAGATTATGAACTTACCTGAAAGCTTCAAATTTCTTTTTAAAAACTATGATTTTAACACTCTAGATACAGAAAAGCATAAAAAGTTAATAATAAAAACAGTGCTTGTAAGAGGAGAATGGGAACATATAGAGTGGCTTTTTGAGTTCTACGGATTTGACAAAGTAAAAGAAATATTTCTAGAAGATTTCTACGGAATACGGGAGCTCCCTGAACCAGTAATTTGTTTATGGGGACTTATTTTTCTTGATGAAAAAGAATACCAGAATTACAGTGAACCAGTCAGAAAGCACATTTCCTTAAGGGGATTGTGATGAATGGCTGTGTAATACTTGAAATTATTCTTAAGATATGTTATAATTGTATAGGGTGATAACTATGCAATTAAAGAAAACTCGCTGGAGTACTTATAATATTAATTATCATTTTGTGTGGATACCAAAATATCGACGAAAAATCTTAGTTGATGAAATAAAACAGGAGCTTGAGAAAATTTTTAAAGATATAAGTGAAAAACATGAAATTGAAATTTTGTCTCTTTCAATTCAACCGGATCATATCCATCTATTTGTCTCTGCACCGCCCAGATTAGCGCCAGCTGATATAGTCAATTTATTTAAAGGAATTTCTTCTAAAAAACTGATTGAAAAATTTTCTCACTTAAAGACAAAACATGGACTGTGGAGCAGAACTTATTATGTTGGGACAGCAGGAACTGTTTCTGAAGAAACTATAAGAAGATATATTGAAGAATGTCAGGACATTTAAAGAGAGAGAAGGTAAAATGACAAAAAATGAAAAAATTAAAAAGACGTTAAATGAAACAAAAGAAAAAAGAAAGAATCAAATACCAGTTGTATATCAATTAAAAGTTAATTTGAAATCTGTAGATAAAATGGCAAGAAAAAGATTGTTTTTATTGTTTTTAGAAGCTAAATGGTTTTATAACTATTTAGTTGCTGACATACAAAACCGAGTCAGTGATGATGCATATAAGATAGAAAAAGTAACTATTAAAGTTGGAGATACATATGAAGAAAGAAACATTTTAAACCTTTCTTCTCATATGAAGCAGAGTATTATTTCAAGAATAAAACAAAACTTATACTCACTTCACAAAAAGAAAGAGAAAGGTCAAAAAGTAGGGAAACTAAAGTTTAAGAAAAAAGTCAATTCAATTCCATTAAAGCAGTACGGAAATACATTCAAGTTTAAAAACAAAAACAAAACACAAATAAAGATTCAAGGATTTAAAAAACCTTTTAGAGTTTTAGGTGGACATCAAATCCCACAGGATGCAGAAATAGCTAAAGCAGAGATTGTGAAGAAAGGTCCTAGCATTTATATCTACGTCACCTGCTATATAAACAAACAAAAGTACGATAAAACAAGAAAAAATATTGTCCATAATTTTGGTATTTCTGCTGGAATAGATTTTAAACCTAGCGGAATAGTCTTATCAAGCGGAATAAAAGTTGAATGGAGAATAGAAGAAACGAAGCGGCTAAAAAAACTTCAAAGAAAGCTTTCGAGGCAGAAAAAGTATTCAAAGAACTGGTATAAAACTATAGAAAAAATCAATAAAGAACATAAGAAAATAGATAATATCAAAGCAGATATTATTAATAAAGTCACTGCTTTTTTATCTTATTATAAAAAAGTAGTATTCCAGGATGATGATATTGCATCCTGGAAAGAAGACAAATTTTCAAAGTCAGTTCACTACTCAAGTGTGGGGGAAATAAAGAGGAGACTGAGAAACAGTCTCTACCCCGCTGTGGAAGTAGTGGATAAATATATACCCACTACAAAAACATGCAGTCAATGTGGAAATGTTCAAGAAATTTCTTTGGCTGAAAGAACTTATAAATGCAGTAAGTGTGGTCTTCAAATTGACAGAGATTTAAATTCGGCAATAAATATGCTGAAAGTAGTAGGGTTGGACCGACCCGAAGTAACGCTTGTGGAGAGGGAAACCTCTGCTAGAATATTGGGCAGCAGCCCGTATATTCTGGTAAGTTTTCTTCAATGAAGCAGGAAACCCATCCCCTTCAGGGGATTGGGAGGAGGTCACGAAGAAGAACTTTCCAAAATGACGCCTGCTGAAAGGTGGAAACAGAGGCGAATTCCACCACAGCGACTTGACATTGAAATAAAATAACAATTTTTATAGAAAGGGTGTTTGAAGTGCAGAAGAAACTTGTCCGTTCAAAAAAGAACAGGATGATAGGCGGCGTCTGCGGCGGGATAGCAGAGTATCTGGGAATAGATCCTACAATAGTAAGGCTTATCTGGGCAGTTACCACGCTTTTCTGGGGTACCGGAATTATCCTGTATCTGCTGGCATGGGCAATAATACCTGAAGCAGAAAATTAACAAGCTTTGAAGGAAATGAGAAAATTGGGAGAATATGATATCACCATAAAAGAGATAGTTAACAAAAACCCTAAGGCTTTCATAAAAACTATTTTCAAATTAAGCAAAAATGATATAATAGAAGTAGGAGAGCAAAATATAGAATTACCCAAAACTTTGGGAAAAAGAGCAGATGTTATTTTTAAGGTAACACATAAAGACACAGAGAGTATACTTCATTTGGAATTTCAGTCTTCTAATGACAGTGACATAGGTAGAAGAATGGCATTGTACCGTCATCTTCTAACAGAAAAATATCCCAATGTTCCAATAATTCAGGCAGTCACATATATTGGAGACGAACCTCTTACTATGAAAACAGAATACAGCTATTTATACTACAAAAATGGAATATCCGATTTTTTAAAGGGAATTCCACCATTAAGAAGAGTTATTCCTGGAGACTATGAAATAATAGACCTGGGGGCAGAGAAATTAGAGGATTTTTTGCAAAAACCTCTCCTGACTTCATAGGCCTTATTGCAGTAGTTGATAGAGAACTGCAAAACAAAGAAGGTCCAGACTATATTAGAAGAGCTGTAAGAGAGATTAAGAATAGAATTCCTAAGCGAGAGAAACAATTAGAAGCAATAAAAGAAATAGAACTGTTTTTTGCAATGCGCTATCCCACTGAACTGATAGGGGAAATCCTAAAGCAAGAAGGGGTGGAGAGAATGATTGATTGGGAAAGAACAGCCGTGTATAAAGAAGCTTTAGAAAAAGGCCTACAACAAGGCCTACAACAAGGCGAAGAAAAAACAAAAGAAGAAATAGCAATAAGAATGTTGAAAGATGGAGAAGCCATTGAAAGAATACAAAAGTACACATCATTAGATTTAGAAAAAATAAAAGAATTAGAAAAGAAGCTAAAAGAAGAAGCAGCGGAAAAATTGATAGATTCTGTACTTAAGAAAAAGGAAGTAAAAGGAAGATTAAATATTAACTAGTGTTTTTTTATTAAATGAAAAAAAATCCTGCTTTTGCAGGACTTTTTTTGTTTTTTAGAGGTGATTTTATATGTTTTGCAACAAAAAAGGCGATGCAGTTCTTGTACTTTTCATATATCTTACGTTTTTATTCTCCATGATGATAATAGCAGCACTCCTATATTTGCGTCTTGCAGCGAATCAGACAGTGGTAGACAATATTTGTGCAGAAGCTGCAGCAAGGATTCAGTGGGAGAATGTGGAAAGCAAGAAACACTTGAGCCAAAACGAGGGAGACAATAAAAGACTGAAGTACAACAATTTAAAATTGAATGAAGAAGAAGCAGCCCAGATAGTAATTGAAACATTTGCAGAAAAGGGTTTTCAGGTAAGGAACGTAAAAGTATATCTGCAGGACTTTGTGCTTAACATTGAGGGCGATGTTCAGTTTAAGACGCGGAACGTGTTTAATCCAAAAGATGATTTTCCATGGGTACATTTTAGGTACAAAACAAGGCTTTATAAAAACCACCTGTAAAAAAGAGGAATAAAAATTAATTGACAGTGCATCAAAAAGAGGAGAACATGCCTTCTCTTTTTTATTTTAAAGGAACAGATATAGGTGTAGAAAATTTACTGGAAAACTTATGAAGGGATATTTACAGAGCAGGCAGAATACCAGAATGTAGAACCATTGTCAGAAAAGGGCTGATATACTGAATACAAAAGCTGAGTTTAAAAGATATTGTAGACACTTTACCGAAGGGTGGTATAAAGCTAATGAACGATATAGAAAAGGCAAGATACAAAAAGGAAGTCATACATATACTAACAAAATATGGCATTAATATAAATGATGAAGGGACTTCTTTAGTTGTAAATATAAGGCAGTTGCAGTATCAGCTTGCTGCCCTAAAGAATCACAGGTATGAATATCTGGCATCAAAGTACAGTAGCTATCTTGCCAGACCAGAAGAAATCGAAATAGAAAAGATAATGCCCCGAATAGAAGTTGTCACCACTCCAAAACAGTCCCAATTATGGCAGTATGCTACAAGCTTTTGGTCCGTACCAGTTACAACAGGCTATGGTAGACGTATGAGGATATTAGTTTTCGATGAACAGAATTCCAAGCTAATAGGTATATTGGGGTTAAGTGATCCAGTAATTGGCCTTGGTGTAAGAGACCAATTTATAGGATGGAACAAGGACACCCGAACCGAGAAATTATATCATGTGCTCAGTGCATATGTACTCGGAGCACTTCCACCATACAATCAAATACTCGGAGCTAAATTAATAGCTTTATTATGTTAGTCCTGGGATATACTTAAGATTTTTAAAGAAAAATACACTGGAAAAGAAACAGTAATAAAAAAAGAAACAAAACCTGCTGAACTAGTGCTTATAGATACAATGGGTGCGTATGGCAAGTCTGCAATATACACCAGGCTTAAAGGTTGGAAATTTGTAGGCTATACTCACGGCAGCAGTCACCTTCATCTAACTGTTCCCGAATTATGGGAAATAGTAAAACAAATACTTCCTGAAGAAAAATTTAAAAGATATAAATTTGGCCAGGGGCCAAACTGGAAGATGCGGACAGTAAGAGATGCACTTAAGTTGGTGGGTTTCAATGAAAAAATTCTTGAGATAGGCTGGAAGCGAGGTTACTATATCTGCCCTCTGGCTGTTAACTGGAAAGAATACCTTCTAGGTGAGGATAAAGAACCGATTTATAACCTGTATACTGTAGAAATGCTAAAAGAGTATTGGTTAGAGAGATGGGTAAAACCTCGCAAAAAATATTTAATAGGGAAACTTTTTAGTGAGCAAGAGGTTAATAAAGAAGCAGTAGGCAATACGAAGTTCTTATAAAATTTTGTAAGCACCTTAGAAAAAAAGAAGTCTTTAAATGTTTTTGTTTAAAACACAAGTAAGGAGTGAGGAAATCAATGCCAGCTCAAAAAAGGATACCGGCTTTAATAGCAGCCATTGTATTTGTATTTGGTATACTGTTTGGCGCAGGATTTGGGTATTACAATTACGTGTATATGCCACAGAAGCGAGCACAGGAATTTGCCAGAAAGTCGTATGAACAGATGCTTGATATGTACAGGGCAGGCAGAGTAGTAGAAGTTGAAAAAGAAAAAATAAAAATCCGTGTTGAAGTAGGGAAATATGACAAAGGGAAAGAAGTAATTTTCACAGCAACGCCGCAGACAATGATTCAGATAGGGAACGAAGCAGTTAACACTCCTGGCACCCCCGTGGATTTAAGAAAATATTTTGCCCGCAACCAGAACGTAGAGCTGCTGGCAAATCCTGATGGCACAATAATAGCCATACACAGAGAACTGCTTCCGGGAGAAACACTATCACACTAAAAGGGGAAATGCAAGTGAAAGGTTTCAAAAATTCTTTTTTGAAAGAATATCTCAAAATTTTTTTAACATTTATGATTCTTATTGTTTTTGTATTGATAGCTTTTACATCACCTTTATGGCTTCTTATTTTTGAATTTTATGCAATTGTAAACCCTGCAGGTTGGCAGGCAAAATTATATTTCGTTTTGCCCTATCTTGAAATTATTGTTTTAGTTATACTTGCTGCTGCTGCAGCATATTTTGAAACTACTGGGTTTTAACTTTATTTAAGTGAGCCCTTCTATAGCTTTTTATAATAGCTGTTTTTGTTTGTTTTTACAGACAGATTTTCCTTTTGCAGTTCTAAAATGCCTTTATTCTGCAGTTGAACAAAAAAACTTTTTATATTTTCCCACTCTTTTACTGTCATAGTTTTATAACCTTGTTCTGCAATTAAAACAGGCATGGAATCTTCTTCAGCATCTTCAAAGTAACCCAACAGTTCTCAAAAATAAGCAGTGGGAAAGCAAGATTATAAGGATAATAGAATAAACTAACTTTTGTACCATCACATAACAAATGTATAGTATCTTTTGAAATGTACATTATTTCTACTGACATAATGTTTGCAATTTTGTGTGTTATTAATTCGGCATCAAATTTTTGGCTAGTAAAAAAATCCAGATCTTCAGACAATCTGTGTCCCAGCTGCAAAGCTAAACCGGTACCGCCAGCAAGATAAAATTGCAGATTTGTAAAGTCATTTGATTTACCCAATTTTTTTAAAACTTCTAGGGTTTTAGAATCGATGGCTCGTTCAAACAACGTATCTCCTCCTTTGGAATCTTATAAAAGTTAGCCATCATTACTGCAGTCTTGCGCGAAATTCTTCTGCTCTTCTTAACTGTATCGATTATGTCTTCGTCACTGTAGTTGGCGAACATCCACTTGTAAGCTTCTTCATCTCCAAATTCCAGAATTCTCTCAATTATATATCTTTTGTGCCTTTCTGTATCCAAACTATCAAGGCTGGTGTCCCAGAATATGGGCTTGAACTTCGCAGGCACTGAACTCATCATTATCACTCCCCTTGGTTCTATTATAACACAAAAGCTTGAATAAAACACTCATTTTTTAAACTAATTTATTTAAAATATCAGCAGAGTAGCAGAAGTAAATAAGAATCAAGTAACCAAAGTCAAGAATAAGGAAAAACAAAAAAAGATTTTAAAGGGAACTTGACTTTTTAAATAGATTCGTTTAAAATATAAGCAGATAAAACTCAGAAAGAGGTGGCTTTTTATGAAGCTTAAAACAGCCCTAAAAATTATACTTGTATTTCTTGTTGCGTTGTCCCTTGCAGCACCAACATATATGTTTATTCCCAACGGCACACTTAATAGAGCAAATTCAACATCTTCAAAACTTATGCAGGAAGCATATGCTGCAAGCAGCGTAGAAAATGTTAAATCTTCAGTTGAACCTGTAAGAGTGGCAAAACTGTGGATAGGCAGAAAATACTTTATCAGAAATGCGGAGAAGTTTCCGACGGATATAGCTCCATATATAGATAAGAATGACCGTACACTTGTACCTCTGAGATTTGTAGCATATGCACTCGGCTTAGGCGAAGAAAACGTCGTATGGAATGAGCAGGATCAGACAGTAACTATAAAGGCTGATATAACTTTCCCCAAGTTTTACACACTGCCTCAAAAAACGCTTAAAAGAACACTAGTGTTTAAAATAGGCAGCCCTGAGTTCACAGTAGACGGTCAGGTCAAAACAATGGATACGGTCCCTGTTTTAGTAAATGACAGAACAATGCTTCCTGCAAGGTTTGTAGCTGAAAACCTTGGTTATGAAGTGTTATGGAACGAACAGAGGCTTGATGTGACGTTTGTGCCGAAAATAGATGTGAAAATACAAAGTTATCTAGACTATTCTAAAAGCATGATGGGATATTCATATCCTGTCCTTGAAGGAGATCCTAAGTTTGACCCAAAGCTTTACTCAAAAGAATATTCCACTTTCCCTGATGACATAAAGATTTTAAACAGCATAATTGGTGTTCCTATATTCGACCAAATATCAGATGCTACTGATCCTAAAATTTATCCGCAAGACTGTGATAACGGATATAACAATTTAAGATTCCAATATCATGTCGAGAAAGATCCTATAGAACCCTCTTATGGCCACTGGATTACGTTCTGGATCTATCATGATTATCAACCCGGCACACCTCAGTATGACCGCTTTCCAAAAGTAACTCTTGATAACTTTGACTACTATGTAAAACCCCTTATGGCAGTATATTTCCCTGATAACTACGAAGAGATAACTCAAAAAATTAAAAATATATTCATCAATTCACCAGGCAAAGGAATCCAGTTTGATGTTTATTCTGTTTCAGATGAAAAACATCCTCCATATCTTGACATTGATACATCATATGCAGGTGGCGAAGCTGACCCAGTTATAATAAATTTGAAAACACAGAACTAATTAGAACCATTTACTGCCCCTTTTAAAGGGGCTTTTATTTTTTTAGGAGGTGATTTGGCTTGCTGAAAAAATTTCCTCTTTTTGCCGCAGTTTTGATTCTTTTTGTTTTCTCCACTGCAGCAGTTTACGCACAGACAGCACTGACACCGGATGATATTGTAAACAATCCCAATATACTAAAGCAGCCGGAATTTACTAATTTAACTTATCCTGAAAAAATTAATCTTTTAAGCACTCTTCTTAACAAGATAGGGGTAAAAAAATCAATAGATCTACCAAACGGACCTAACGTATATCTGGACCTTGACCTTTTAATAAACTATGGCGCAGTAGTGTATACGGTAAAAGACCCCAATACAGGTCTAAAATACACACCTCAGGAAATAGGAGACCTTATTAAAAAGTATTCTCCCGTATATATAAGCGCTCCCCAGGAATCAAAAAAAGATTCTAAAGGAAATATTCAGTGGAGATACCTCGGCTTTACAATGGATGGAGTACCATATACAAACCTGGAGTTTCCCGATGATGCGCCGTGGAGTTCGAGTACAAAATATTATATTAAAACACCGTGGGATGCATCCAAGCTGCCTCCGGAAATAAGGCAGGTGACAGGGGGAAAGCCTCTTACGGTATTCCCAAGCCGTACTACGTTGGGAACAATTACATTAGAACCACAAAGTACTCCTTACAAAGAAGGCGTCTGGCAGCAGATAGTAGACCAACTTATAGCCTCAGGTCAACTCCTGCCCGGCAGAGATGCAGTTACAGGGAAACCCATAAGCATACAGGACCTTCTTAAACAGGAAGCGGCAACCAACAAAAATACTGGCTACTGGTACGTTCAGGCACCAGTTTTTTGGCTCAACAACTGGCTTGAAAAAGTACCTGTTCTTTTAAGGATATGGCATGACAAAGGAGGCTATCCCTGGTATAAAACATTTAAAGTAGAGATAAAAGGTTATCCTGACTATGTTGTGGAAGGTATACAGAAAAGTATAGATGACCCGAGCCTGCCATCAGTGGTTTTAAAGGACAACGGATGGTATAAGATATCCGGCACAGTGATTTTTAAACAAAACAATCTTGGATACTACATGGCTAACAATGTACCGTGGAGTGTAGATATACAGTACTATTCGCCGTATACAAACTCATACGTTTATCCGGACAAAATAACGGTTTATATTCCAGCTCTTGAAAAAAGTGTAACCGGGAATTATTCAGAGATCCAGAAGGAGTATTTATCAAGTTCAGATAATGGGACATATGCAGGACTTAATTACAATGGACTAGAAGATTACTTTTCAACTAATGGACAGCAAAATTTAATACTTTATTTTATTACTGGTACAATATCCATATCACCGCCGCCCAGTAAAGACTACACACAGGTTGTAATAACAGCAAAAATAAACGGTGGATTTGATGGTCCACATATGTACCAGGAAAGCGTAAACCCGTATTACTACTATGGAGAACCCGGGACGGCACAATTTGAAAAATGGCAGGCAAAGTATCAGGGCATCTCTCTTGACCCATACAGAGCACCGGGCCATCAGAACGAACTTACAGTAAAAATACCTCTTGTAAATATTCCTATTACTAAATCTGTTGACAAACCCATGATAACAGTAGGAGAAGAAGCAACGTTTACAGTAAAAGTAGAAAACAAAGATGAACGCCCTGTAGAAATGCCATTAACCGTAACAGATAAAATCCCTCAGGGCTTAGAAGTAGTAAATTACACTGCAACCAAAGGCACATATGACCCATCTACAGGCATATGGAAAATTGACAGACTTAATCCCAAAGAGATAGCAGAACTCCATATTACTGTAAAAGGTGTGCTGGCAGGAACTTTTATCAACACAGCAAAATTAGTAGAGTTCGATTCAGAGGCTACAGCCCAAATAAAAGTGCTCTCAAAAGATATAAAGATACAGAAGACAATAGATAAACCAACAATAAGAGTAGGAGAAACAGCAACATTTACCGTAAAAATAGAAAACATATGGGATACAGATGCTAAAGATGTAAAAGTTCAAGACAAAATTCCTGATGGGCTTGAGATAGTGAATATAAATACAACAAAGGGAAGTTATGACCCTGCAGTAGGAATCTGGGATGTAGGCTTAATGCCAGCAAAAAGCTCTGCAGAGCTTAACATAACAGTCAAAGGAACAAAACCCGGTGATTACTTGAACATTGCTAAAGTAGACGAAAACGCCGATTCAGCAATACTTACTGTAACCGACGGTTCAGAAGATATAGAACTCACTAAAACAGCAGACAGAACATTTATAAACCTTGATGATCCCAAAGATCCCAAAACAGCAGCATTTACAGTGACAGTTGAAAACAGGGGCAAAAATTCAGTAAGCGACATCATAGTAAAAGACAATCCATACATGAAAGGACTTCAGGTGCTGTCAGTATCCACATCCAAAGGCACATACAATTCCCAGACAGCAGAGTGGGCAGTGGGTACACTTGCACCTGGCGAAAAAGCAGTCATGACAGTTCAAGTAAAAGTACTGGAGAAAGGAATATATGTCAATACGGCAGAATATAAAGACAAAAGAGCTTCTGCAACAATATCATCCGAGTCACAGGACTTACACGGCAACCTAACTGCCGTCAGAATCTACACACTTAATGACCAGGGAGAAAATATAAACAATGTTGAATATCCACAGCTTGTCAGCGTAAGAGCAGATTTCGCTTCTCTTTTCAGCCAGCCGGGTTATGTAACAGTAAGACTCTATAAAAATGGTAACCTCCTTGTAGAAAAAACAAAACAAATAGCTCCTTTTGAGTCATGGCAGGAGGACTTTGGGAAGCAGGCAGCAACAGGAGCTACAACATTTACAGTTACGATAAACTATAAAAGCCCATACTTTGCTGGTGACAATGACGGTAAACTTTACGGAGAACCATACAAAACTACTGCAGGAAAAGAAGTTTTTGAAACGCAGTACTGGGACAATGTTTTAAGCAAAAACTTAAGCGGCGGACACAGCGATGCCTCCTCCTGGGTAGATTTCACTTTTACGGGATTTAATTACAATTCAAAAACAAAGATTTGGGAAGCAAAAGTGGGAGACAGCATAGGTACAGTAAACCTGACAAAAAACAATTGGTGGACATATGACTATTATAACTATGCAGACTTATATCTCACAGAAGCAAGGTATCCGGCACCAACAACTGTTAGAGTTTCCCCTTACACACAGGTATTACCCGGACCTATAGAGAAAGCAAAGTATAAAGACAAATATGAATGGTGGCTGCCTGATCCTTACGGTAAAGGACCATACAACCAGGAAACCATAACCTTCACAACAATTCCTCTTACCACAGCTTATGGCGATAGTTTTACCGGTAAAGTAATAACCACAAAAACATACAGCTGGAACACTGTACAGGGCTATCATTACGATACATGGTGGGAAGACCACGGACAGTGGGTAACCTATTACTATCCGGTTTATGACGATCAGGGGAACATCATAGATTACCAGCCGAGAGAAGTATGGGAGCCCAACTGGGTAATAGTGGGACGCGATCACTACTACACTTTATTCGGCCCAGAAGGATCTTACACCTATGTTGAAAATAAGTACTATCCAAACTACGGCAGAATTTCACCATCTGCATATGCACCAAAGAGATATATTGACGACCATTGGGCTCTAGAAAGCTTCCCATTTTATGATATGTATGTGCTTTTAACTGACTGGGACTACTATACGAATGAATATCCGGGCGGAGATGTACCAATGGTGTGGGCATATATCCCGCAGCACTTTGGATATGCATATCATCCTTTAAGGGTTTACTACAACAATGCTCCTGTAGCTTACTTTAACATTATTGGTGATATTTCGAAACCGAACGAAAGAGTAGAAATACAGAATTTAAGCTACGATCCGGACTATGATCCTATAGTAGAGACTAAGTGGGAAGTAGACGGCAAAGTCTTCTACAGTGTCCAGGAACTTGAAGATTATATAAACGGACCAATGAAAGACATACCGGGATATCACATTATAAAGCTAACAGTGACAGATGATCCTACAGGAAGGTACTACAGGTTAGAACCAAGAACAAGTGAAGTTTATATGAAGAGCATATATGTGCATCAAAAGAATACTTCACTGCCGGTGTCATATAAAGCGCAGATAGACTTTGATAGGGACGTCGTATATACGATGTGGCATCCGTCTGACCCGTCAATTGCAATAGATCCCGAAAAGCATTCGTATCTAAAAATACACGTAGAAGTAAGAGATATTGGCTACTGGACATATGAATATGGAGTGAACAAAGAGAAAATTTTAAGGTTTGTTCCATTGAAAGTACTGGACGTTCCAGAACCAGAGACTTTCATAGTCCGCTACAGAAATGCTGGAACACAAATTATAAAACCTATCAGATTCGAAAACCTCGTAATAAATGGTAACAGCTTCAGTTACGATGCATACTTTGAATATCCTAAAGCAGGTAAAATAGATTTAAACGAAGAAACAGACCTGCTAAATCCACTTAACATGAATACTTCTCAGGATTCAAAACTAATCATACCATTTGTAGTAGAACACTTTGGAGAAGTAAGGACGCTGATTAAAGACCACGTTGCAGTAAATGCCTTCAATCCAACATTTGCAGATCCGCCAGGGCCTGATAGAACGGTATTCTTCAGAATCTATGGGCTTGGTGAAAAAATCATAGACAACTACATTTTAAAGGATGGAGCTCCTACTAGAGACACCCCCGACCCGATGATGTACCCGCCACAGAAGATAGGCAAATTCAAAGAACCTCTTGACAACAAGCTTCAGTGGATACTGATAAGAAATGTATTCCCATATTAGAGGCGCTGCCTTACGGCAGTGCCTTTTTTGTTTTTGTGAGAAAGTACTATCAGGGGGTGAAAAGTTGACGAAAAAGAAAAATAATTATGATTCGCCTGATAAAGTGCTTTTAAAAAAATTTAAGGATGAAGTTGTTAGGGACATTTTTGGTTTTAAAAACGCTGAAGAAATTGAAGTTATAGATTCAAATCTTCAGGTTTCAGGTGAACTGCGTGCTGATACTGTATTTTTGATAAAAGATGCAAATTCGAAAGAAGTTATTCTCCACATTGAAGTCCAGACTTCAGATGATGAAGACATGCCCAAAAGGATGCATGATTATAGATACTTTTTAAAACAAAATTACCCAGAAAGAGAAATTCTGCAGGCAGTTCTTTACCTTGGACCTGATGAACCCAAAATGAAAGATGTGTATAAAGAAAAGAGAATAGTTCGCATCCCGGCACTTAATATAAAATTTGAGTCATCAACTACGACGAAATTTGGTATAATAGACATAGGGGACAAAACGATTCAGGAAATACTTCAAAGCAGAAGTCAGCTTTTACTGCACTTTTTATGCCTGGCTGAAAGAAATAAAAGAAGCAAAAACCCAAATGTGTTCATAGAAGAATGTGTCAATAAAGCGAAACAGACCTTCAAAACTCCTGAAGAAAAAGAAATGTTAAAAAGTGTATATGCGGGTATTGTAATACATTCACCACTTATTGGTGCAGATAAAAATTTTGTAAAAGAAATTATTAAGAAAGAGGGTGTGGAGAAAATGATTGATTTAAAAGAACTCCCTTTGTATGAAGATGCGTACGAACAAGGGAAAATAGAAGGGAAAATAGAAGGAATAGAGGAAGGAATAAAAGAAGGGATAAAAGAAGAAAAGAAAAGAGTAATTCAAAGGTTGTTTAAGCTAGGAGCAGATACAGAGTTTATAAGCAAAGTAACAGAGCTTCCAAAAGAAGAAATAGAGAAAATCAGGTCAGAATTTTTAATTGAAGAACAGTTAAAAAAAATAGGGAATAGAAAAAACATAAAGCTATAAATTATTGCGCCTCGTTTTGAGGCGCTTTTTTTATTTTAATGGATGGCAAACTGGATTTAAAATCCTATATTTTTTATTGGGAGGTGAGTTTTTTGAAAAAAGTTTTCTTGTTTTTGGTTATTTCTTTTATTACTTTTTCTTTGTTATTATCACAAGAAAGCTATGCAGGAATTAATCCTAATGTGCCAATACCAGATATTACTGCACTTTATGTTCAGGATGGAAAGGTAAAAGTCGAATGGTCAACGGACATTGCACCCCAAGATGTAATGTATAAGACAGGATTCGAAATAAACGATGAAAGGCCTCGATTAACCTATTTCCAGGGTAGTACCGGAGGACAGTCATTTTCAACAGAAGACAAATATGAAGGAGATTATTCTCTTAGGGTTGAAAATACTTATGTGAATGGGAACTGGAGGAATGACCCTAGAGAACCAGTTTTAAGGTCTATTGCAATTTTTGCAAGAAAATATGCGCCAAATGGGGCTCCAATAAGCATAACTTTTCATGCAAAAACAACCACAAAAGGAATTGTTGGTTTTAATGGTGACGGAGGCTGGAGCAACAGTATACAAGAGTGGCCGGATGTATACCTTATAAAGGACGCGAACCCGGGTGATGATAAAATATATCTTAATAAAATTCCTCCAGGTCTTACTACTAGTTACGGTTTTACCACCGATACAGATCCTAATGTTATACAGAAAGTTTTTGTTACTTTTTCTATTGACAAAAATAATAACGCTATCATTTTACGCTACGATACGCCTATTGACAGGTACATTCCCGCAGGTACACCATTTAAAACAAGAATCTGGCGTGGCGCATGGTCTTTTGGTTCTCGAACTATAGACAAAGATGATGGCTGGAAAAGGTTTAGCATCAACACATATGTTACAAATTATCCCGATTATGATGTATTGGTAAGGGGTGGTACTCTTTATATCTGGACACAAACCGATGGTGTAATTTACGTTGATAATATAAAGTTTGGATTTGCTTCAAAAGCACAGCTTTTTAGGGATAACAAGCTAGTATACGAAGGTTATCTCTCAGATTTTTTGGACAGTGAAGCGGTTGATAGAGCAAAACCTGAACCAATAAATAATATAAACATATCTAACGAGGGCAACAAAATTAAGGTTTCCTGGACACAACCTAAAGATAATGGCACAATATATATGTATCAAATTAGAGGTGTAAGCTCATCTGGCGATTATTCACCTTTGTCAGATCCTAGGTATATTACAGTAACATCTGGTATTAAAGGATACTATATTAAAGTAGATCAGAATCCAAACAATACAATTTCAGGTGCTTCTTTTGTAAGTGTAAACAATTTTGAATATACTGCTCCTAATACAGGCAAATATTATATTCATATAGCAGTTGTTGATAATATGGGAAATGTATCAGATGTAAAAACTTTTTCATATTCAATTCCCTGGTTAAAAGCAACACCTGTTCCTGCAGAAAACGCAGTACAGTTAAACTGGGGAATTGATGACGATTCTCAAACATATTCTTATATGGTATATAAAAGAGATATTAGTGAGCCATATTTTCAAACTATACCTGTTAAAGATAACTTAAAAGTTTTAAATGTCTATCCATATATACCTATATTAGAAGAATGGATGAAAAACTACGGGCGCGGGAAAATATCAGTCGACAGTGTCCCAATCGAAAATTTTAACAATAATCCTTCAATTATATGGAATTATGATGTAGCTGTCTTTGGTTTTTCTGATAGTAACAGCAGCAAAGATATCAGTATTCAAGCAAGAGATGAACTAATAAAGTATATTGAAAGCGGAAGAGGAGTCTTATTTGGACATGATACAATCAGAATTTTTGCATTACCTAATTTTACTTCATTAGCAAAATACGTCAATATACAGTCTTTTGATAGTTCAAGTGGGATCCCTTGGTTTAATGGGTATATGGGAGATGGTACTGAGGGAAATGCTTGGTCAGGACATTCATTGGTTAGAATTACCAAAAAAGGGCTTTTGACCAATTACCCTTGGCATATTGGGGATCTTGGAACAGATCTTGTTGTTCCTTATACACATGATGTGTACCAGATAGCTAATGGAGATATATGGATGAAATTTGTAGATCCAAAAGATCCTGACATGACACACAAAGGTAACTTTTATCTTACAACCTGGAATAACACAGCGATGATACAGACTGGACATAGTATACTTCCTGGTGTCCCTGTTACCCAGTATGCAACAGAAGACGAACAAAAGCTGATAGCAAATACTATATTCTACCTTGGGCAAGTAACAACAGGTACAAGCTGGATAGACCATTCAGCACAAGATTTAACACCACCTGATCCGGTAAAAAATATAGCTGTGTCACAAGAAAATAACCAAATCACTATAAACTGGGCAATTCCAAAAGACAATGGGACAACATATGAATATTATGTACAAGCTACAGGCAGTTATGAAAATTTAAAGAGGGTATCTGATACAGTAACCGCTACAATTACTACAGGTATAAAAGGTTATGCTTACGTGATAGACCAAAATCCAAGTACAGAGCCTGGTAATACTATAAATACAATATCAAACAAGATAACAATATCTATAAATAAAGAGGGAACATATTACATTCATATAAAAGCTATAGACAATGCAGGAAACGCATCTGAAACAACACATTACAGGTTTTATGTCTACCCTGTTGTAGAATTAAAGCCCGGTGGAGATAATGGGCTGTACACTGACAAAGGGACATACAGAGCAGGGGAAGGAATAGTTTTAAAAATAAATGCATCGGGACCTGTGTATAAAATAACAGCTGTTGTGTGGTACAACGGTAATGAGTTTATACAGCAAAAAGAAACAGAATTACAAAAAGTTTCTGACAATCTGTGGATTTCCAGGAAATATGATAAAGTGCTTATAATACCAAGGAATATGCCTGACGGTACCTACAATATTGTGCTAAACGTATATATAAGATACTCTAATGGGATAGAAGAAACAAAGCAAATTAACGTGCCTGTCACTGTTAAAGGTACCATATTTGATGATTACAAAAGCACAATAACAAAATGAGTTTAGCTTTTTGCGCCTCAGAATGAGGCGCTTTTTGTTTTTTATTAGAAAAACTCGCACAGGAGGGGTTAAATTATGTTCAACTTTTTCAATGTTTTCCAAACAGAACTAACAAAACTTATAAACAAAAAGAAAGGCGAAAACGTAGTAGGATTTGTAGCTTTAATTGCAGTAGTAGTTTTGTTCATCATTGTGATAAACAGAATTGCTCCCGATTCAATACAGAATGCAGTACAGTCTGTCTTTGACAAGGTAAACAGCTGGATTTCAGGAAATCCATAAAGTCAAAAAAGTTTTTTATTTAGGGCATTCCTTCAAAGGAGTGCCTTTTTTGTTTTTATAGGAATAAATTTTAACATCAACAAAAAGGGGGCAAAAATATGACAGAAATAGCTTTTAACAGGTTAATAGAAATTCTTGATAGGGAAATTAAGTGGGCGTTTGAGACAAGAGCATATGCAGAACTCAGCAGGCTATAAATTACTGGTCGGGCTATTATTCCGGACTTCAAAGAGCGCTGGAACTTTTGCTTAAAGCAAGACGTTTGCAGACTCTTAACAGGGGTTAAATATTTTTTGATTAAAAGGCAAAGAAGGTGTTTTTCAATGGAAAGAGAAATCAGGGTAGGTTTGTTAATGACAGGCCCAGTACTCTTGATTTTTTCGCCTGTATTTGCAATAAACAACTTGTATCTGGGAATTAGCCTAGTTCTTTTTGTTAACTTTGTAATAACAGTGATGATTTATAAGGCCATGACTGTTGCTTTTTTAAAAATGAAAGAGTCGCTTGAGAAGGACAATATTAAATTTGTAACTTATCTTCTTTTTTTCACTGCCGGAATTATTGCATATCTAATGGTGGCAATCTGGCTGGGTTGGGTTCTTTTAAACATACTGCACATGAAGGGATTGATTTATTTTAAGCTGCTGGTCTAAGAGCAGGTGGCGGCTTATGCTGAAGAAATACAAAAGAGGAGACAAAATTTATATTCAAGGAATTAGAACCTGGAAGCAGCTTGTTGACGTTGTTCAAAAAGCCAAGGCAGCAGGATACAGCTATCTAGGATACGATGATGTGCCTGGTATTGGATATGCTGCAGTATTTAAAAAGAAGTTAGCTCGGAATAGCAAGACACATAAAAAATAAAAAGTTGAATTTTTTAGAAAAAATGATATACTAACAAGTAGATAAATAAATCTATGAGGTGATCAACATGAAAACTACGACTATAAGGGTAGATATTGAAACATATAATGGTATAAAAAGACTTTCAGAACAACTCAACCAGCCAATGAATAAAACAGTTCAAGATGCTATTTTTGAATACAAAAAGAAAATTTTACTTTCAAAAACTGCAGAGGCTTTTGCTGCTCTTAAAGAAAATAGTAAGCTGTGGCAGGAAGAAATTGAAGAAAGAAAAATATGGGACAATACACTGCAGGATGGGATTGAAGAATGAATCCAAAAAAAGAATAGGACAACTGTCAAAAAAAGAACTGCAGAATTTGGAAGAAAAAATAAAAATTTTGCCAGGACCGGGTTATGAATGGTGTTTAAAATACTAAAAACCACTCAAAACTTTATTAAACACTATTTTTTGTCAGGCTGTATTCAACCTAACCGGGTGTAACCCCACACCCTCTATCCTCTCTACAAATGCTTCGGGGAATGCTTTCCTTATAATATAATGTACGACAGTTGCCAGAGAGTTGATTCGTTTGTAATTCCTCTCTGTTGAAGAACAAAACAATGAAATACAATTCAATGAAATACAATTTATTGTACTTAAAAGAAAAGTAAGGTATAATGAGAATTAGAATATTAGGAATTCTATAAGGTCAATAATATACAAAACGTATAAACAATAGACGCACCTATAAACAGATAATATTGTACCATAAGCAGGCTCTGGGTCCAAAAATGACTTCAATCCGCAGATATATAGAGGTGAGGTTAAATGCAAAAAACAGAGCTCTTCGCTATAGACCTCTTTGCCGGTGCCGGAGGATTGATGGAAGGATTTAAAAGAGCTGGCATAAACTTTATAGCGCATGTAGAAAAAGATAAATATTGCTGTGAAACACTTAAGACAAGATTATTCTATCACTTTCTCAAAGAAAACAATGAGGAAGACCTTTACTACAGGTATTTGTCCGGAGAAATTACCAGAGAAGAGTTCCTTAGTGTTTACCGGGATGAATTCAGTGAAATAAGTAAAAGTGTAATAAATATGGAAATCAACGAGCAAAATCTTCCTGTAATAATTGATACCATATACGGGCTCATGAGAGCCAGAAATATAAAAAAAGTGAACATCCTGATCGGAGGCCCTCCATGCCAGGCTTATTCCCTTGTAGGAAGGGCTAGGGACCCGTACAGAATGGAAAAAGATCCGCGAAACTACCTGTACAGATACTACGTTTCAATTCTCGAAGAATTTAAACCTGAAGTGTTTGTGTTTGAGAATGTACCGGGTATATTGACGGCAGGAAAAGGGCAACTTTTTAGAGATATTCAGCAATATTTTAAAAACGCAGGCTATGAAATTGAATACCGCATATTAAACAGTGCGGATTTTCTTGTGCTGCAAAACAGGAAGAGAGTAATACTGATGGGATGGAAAAAAGGAAGCGGGCTGAGTTATCCGACTTTCAAAAAAGTGAGTCACAACTATAAAGTAAAAGATTTACTGGCAGACCTGCCACCCCTGAAACCGGGTGAGGGAGAAGACCGTAACCCCCTGCAATATTCTGCACCACCATCACCTTACCTGGTCGAAACAGGCATAAGACAGAGCAAAGATCTTGTAATACACCATAAAGCAAGAACTCACCAGCCAAAGGACCTGGAAATTTACAGACTGGCGATAGAGTTTTATCAAAACGGCAGACGACTCAAATATACCGATTTACCTGAACATCTTCAAACTCACAGAAACAGAACCTCTTTTCTGGATAGATTCAAGGTTGTTGACTGGGAAGCACCTTTCTGTCACACTATCGTGTCGCATCTGAGCAAAGATGGACATTATTATATTCACCCGGATATAACTCAATTAAGATCTATTACTGTCAGGGAGGCAGCCAGAATCCAGTCTTTTCCTGACAATTATATATTTGAAGGTTCCAGAACCCAGCAGTTCATACAGGTTGGTAATGCCGTTCCACCACTGATGGCCTATGGAATAGCCAGAGAAATAAGAAAAATGTTAAAGTAGTAAATGATTTAACATTGCGCACCCGCCGGATAAAAAAAGACAATAATTTTTTCAACGCAGCCCGGGAAAATGAGGCAAAGAAATTACAGAAAAGAGGAGGTTTCAGGAAGTGCGTGAACTTATTCTTGCCGACCTTGTAAAGGATGTCCTCGGTCCCCGAAACGGTGTCCATGAAATCATGCATAGTGACCCCAGAAGTGAATACATTACAGGTGTACTGGCGCCGGAAAAGTCTGTGACCGAGAGAGACCCGGACAGTGAAAACGCAATGTTTCTTGAGGTTGGAACCGATGAAACGGAAGACACAGATACAGAGGAAAACATTCCAGTTTTTTCTTCAACACTCAATCCCCAGGAAATTCCGCATTCGATGGGTATTTCATTCTGTCTCAGGAACAGAAAGAGCATACCTGAAATTCAGATATGTGTAACCTGGGCAAGATATTTTCAATTGGATGAAAAGCAGTGGAAAAGAGAACCCAGGGTGTACATTTCCGATAAAGTCGAGGTGTTTGTTCTCTCCGGGGACAGCAACAGAAGGGTTCAGAAATTTAAGATAAACAAAGATGGTAAAATTGTCAACAACGATAAAGAAGCAGAAATCTGTCTGTGTGTTGACAGCAAACAGATTGATGAGTATCTCTTTCACACCAGCGTTTATCTGGTAAATATAATTCAGTCCGATGGTCAGTCAAAAAGCAGTACGGAGGATTTAATATTTCAGCCCCAGCTACGTATAATATGTGTGGAAGGTACAACTGTGGAATCAATGCAGATGAAACTCAAAAGTGCAGGCATGGAAGATGAGGAAATGGATTTTCTTTACAGGAAATCACCTGTTATGGCAAAAGGACACCTGTGTTCAGCAGTATGGAAAGAAATTGACCCGGCAGGTTTCTTTGAGGAAAATTTACAGAGCGAATTTCCGTTTGGATGGCCTGACGGTGAAATTGTCCGCAAAAAATTCGGAGAAGATACATACCGGAAGTTTTTCCTGCCAGATCTGCGAACAGAGTTTGTTCCGGTTTACTCCATCTCCAATCCGGATTTCAGCTGGCGTGATGAAGAACTTCCTGAATTTGACCCGGCAGTGCTTTCCGAACTCTGGGATGAGGAAGAGATTGAGAAAAGGTTGATGCCACTCTACAGAGGCTACTATAGGTGGATCGAAGAACAGAAAAAGCAAATTAACAGCATGGATGAAAAGGAAAGAAAAATAGCACAGCGACTCGTTGAACGGTGCGAAATGGCTCTCACAAGGATAAAGAAGGGAATAGACCTGGTCAAAGATGACAGGGAAGCAAGACTGTGTTTCTGTTTTGCAAACCGTGCCATTTATCTGCAATCGGAATGGGCCGGAAATCGGTTGAAATGGCGTCCTTTCCAGCTGGCTTTTATTCTTATGGTTCTAGAATCAATTGCCAATCCATCTTCGGGGGATAGAAAGTACTGTGATTTGCTGTGGGTTCCGACGGGCGGAGGAAAGACCGAAACATACCTTGCAATAATTGCTTTTACCCTGGCACTGCGACGGAGACGTGCACAGAAGAATGAAAAAGGCGATAGAACGGGAGCAGGAGTAACTGTTATTACCAGGTATACATTGCGGTTGCTCACAATCCAGCAATTCAGACGTGCACTGAGACTTATTACTGCCTGCGAATATCTCAGAGTACAGGGAATGGATGGTTCCGGCGAAATTGGCTGGAGGCCTGAAAAATGTGATATCCGCGGTCATTTTATCTGGGGGACAACCAGGTTTTCTGCAGGACTCTGGGTTGGAGGTAATGTTACTCCAAACCGGTTAACAACAATCTATTCCCCGGGGTTCCATAGAATGCTTTACGGTGCACTGGATATTCTTAAAGGACAGAAAGGAAGTGGTGAACCTGCACAGGTTCTCGAGTGTCCGGCGTGTGGTGAAATTCTTGCATTTCCGGAAGGAAAAGGCATAACACGTGAATTTAACCTGAACATTGTAGTTGCCTCAAGCAAGGACCGGATTACAGCTTCTCCCGATGCATTGAGTACAGAAAAACTGAATATTTGCGAGTTTAAAGTTATTCAGCACAGTACTTCTGGTGCGAACGGTTCAAAAAAGTATTATACTCTGAGTTTTAAAATTAAACCCCGTGGTGAAGTAAGCTCTTCTGACATTGATACGTGGTGGCGGAACCATGCTGCCCGAAAGCTGAATGTAGAAGAAGTATGTGCAAGAGCATCCAGACCTGGTTATTTTATTAGGAAATATTCATGGAACCACGGAAACATTGTGCACGAGTATGACTTTGATATTTTTTGCCCCAATCCCGAATGTCCCCTGCACAGACCATGGTGTGCCGGTGAACCGGCCGGCTGTGTGTGCGACACCGCACCACACCCGTATTCTCCAACAGCGTTTGAAATAAATGGAACACGTGTTGGGGCACCGGATGGGAACAGATTTGTATATGTTCCGGAACCGTTCAGAAAAGGTTCTCCATATGTCTCTGATAGAATTCCAGTACCGGCAATGACAGTTGACAGTCAGATATATTCGCGTTGTCCTTCGCTGCTTGTCGCAACTGTTGATAAATTTGCAAGACTTCCTTTTGAATCGAGAACCGGGACTATTTTTGGAAACGTTGATTACCATCACTGTATTTATGGTTTTTACCGGGATTCTCTGCCACCACTTGATGCCCAGAGAAATCAAAATGGTCATCCATTACCGGCAGGTACTTCGAACAACCGTAATTACATAAAGGTGGAGAAGTTGTCGCCACCGGAACTTATTATCCAGGATGAACTCCACCTTATTGAGGGACCGCTGGGCAGTCTGGCCGGTTTGTACGAAACTGCAGTGGATGAGCTGTGTACTGCCGGGGACCACAGAGTAAAATATATTGCTTCAACTGCAACTGTAACCAGAGCTGCTGAACAGGTGCAATCAGTATTCAACAGGAAACTGCTCCAGTTTCCTGCACCAGCGATTGATGTTTCTGATAGATTCTTTCTGAGAATACTTCCTTCAAACCCGCTGGATGACACAACATCGGGCAGACTTTATGCCGGTATCTGTGCACCCGGGCGTGGTCCTCTGACACCAGTTATCCGTATCTGGGCACGGTTGCTGCAAACTGTCTATGAACTTGCCGGAAAATTCGGAAAAAGTGTTGATCCCTACTGGACACTGACAGGATACTTCAATGCCATAAGAGAACTTGCAGGTGCAAGGGCTACCTACTGGCAGGATATTCCAGAAAGACTCAACGATATAGCCGGTAATGGAATCGCGCGCCAGCTGAGTGACAGTTCAGACCATGTAGTTGAACTGTCGGGACGTACAGACTCCACGGAACTGCCGGCCCTACTGGAACTGATAAATTCAAAATTTTCCGGCGATCCTGACAATCCGGGAAGTCCGGATGCAATGTTTACTACTTCGATGTTTGGAACCGGTATAGATATAAGACGACTGGGCCTGATGGTTGTTCACGGACAGCCAAAAACAACTTCTGCATATATTCAAAGTACAGGACGGGTTGGACGGGGGACCGGTGCACTGGTTGTGGTTTTCTACAGAGCGGCGCGACCCCGTGACATGAGCCACTATGAAATGTTCTGTGGTTATCACCGTGCACTCGACAGATATGTTGAACCGGTGACGGTCTCTCCTTTTTCGCCCGGGGCGCTGGAAAGAGCTGGCGGTGCGGTTGCAACATCGATCCTGAGAAATATTCATTCTCCTGGGGCAGGGTGGCACAGAGATGATTCTGCACCGCTGATGGCCAGCAAAAGAGGTGCCCCGGAAGTCAAAGCTCTTCCTCGCATTGTGGAATCAAGAGCTCAGAGTCAGCCGAATGACAGGAAACCGATAAGCAACTACTGCGAAAATTTTATTGCTTCAGAACTTGACAGATGGAAAATTATAGCCAACCGGTCCGGGGCAAGTTTGGAGTATGTGGAATACTTCAGAGCCACAGTTCCTGTGGTACTGGGGGATCCGGCGCATGAACGTGCCGGATTGAACGTTGTGTTCAGAAATGTACCGCAGTCACTGCGGGATATTGAAGAAACCATAACATTTGAAATATGAAAGGATGAGCAGAAACATGCAGCAGAAAATAAGAAGGTCACAGTTTATACTCACCTATGGTCCGGGTTCAATTATTGAAAGTGTAAATGGTCCAAGGATTATACCAAATCCTGCAATAGGACTGTTCAATAAAATCATAGACGGTAAAACTCTTTCACCTGTTGATTTTGAAATAAATCATCAGCGATTCACTGAAGGACTGCTCAGGAATACAAGAATATTTCGTGTACCAACAAATGCAGAACTGAATGTTAGTGAAAATTATTCATTGTACAGTACAAAACCATTTCCTGGCTGGGGACTGTGTGTCGAACACGGAATACTTTACCGGTTGGACAGTGATTGCCCGGAATGTATACGCAGAAACGAAACCGGAAGAAGAAAAAGACGGGAAGCAATCCGTTTTGTACGGGCATGTCCGGCCGGACATCTGGATGATGTCGACTGGAACCATGTAGTTCATAGTGGTGTAAAAAGGAATGCGAAGTGTAGAAGCGAATGGTTCTACTGGCAGAGACATGGTGCAAGCCTTAAAGAGATAACTATTAGGTGCCCTCAGTGTAATGCCGTGGTAAGTATGGGTGATATTTATAATCGTCCCTGGCCCTGCAGTGGACGATTCCCTGAAAAGGAACAAAATGGTTTGCCCGAAAGACGTGGCTGTAACCGTGAAGCAAGGATTATACAGCGACAGGCAAGCAATCTCAGGGTGCCGGAAGTTGTTACACTTTTTACAATTCCACCAAGACATACAAGACTGCACCGCTTGCTTGAAAATCAGGTAATACGAACTGCCGTTATCACTTCCAGAACACTGGGAGCACAGCTCGACTATACAAAATTTGCAGAGATACTTCAAAATGTGAAAGATAAAGGACAACTAACGGAGACTGCATTTGAAGAAATTCTGAAATATGAATGGGGAGAGATAGAAAGAGCTATAAACGATTTAATGAGTCCTGTACCCCAGACATATCGTGAGTTGCTTATCGAAGAGTTTCACGAATTAATCAATGCTTCTTTCAACGGTGCAACCGCCGGTAAAAGAGGTTCTCCAGAAATACTTTTTGAAGTTATAAAACAGGATGTATGCACTTTTAAATCACCCGGTGGATTGTGTTACAGGGTAGCTCCAGTAAGTAGATTGAACACTGTAGCTGTACAGATTGGATACAGAAGGTTTGTCTGCTCAGATCCGGAAGATGCTGAACTGGTCGACATATCTTTTGTGGATGAAAGTGGTACGCGCTGGTTACCCGGAATGGAATTTATGGGAGAAGGAATTTTTGTTATGCTGAACAATAACGACGGGTGGCATTTTCAAATGGATGGTCAAAATTATGAAAACTGGTTGGAGGCATACCGTAACCGAAAGAATGAGGTCTATAATAGACCCGGCTTATTCAGAGATGATGCATACAGAGATGAACTTCACCCGGTCTTTATATGGTGGCACACTCTTGCACACACTGTTATAAGAATTCTTTCAGTAAGTTCGGGATACTCATCATCTTCTATAAGGGAAAGAATATATTTTGAAATCGACCGGAGTGGCCGGGCGCGGGGAGGAATGCTTCTCTACACAGTTCAACCGGGAGCTGATGGTACACTGGGAGGTCTGATTACACTTGTTCCTCACTTTGGAGAGATTCTGGCTCAGGTTCATCAGATAGCAGAAAAATGTTCAAATGACCCGCTGTGCGGGGAACAGGAATTTGTGCCCGGGAAGTCAAACGGGGCAGCATGTTATGCCTGTACAATGATTTCAGAAACTTCGTGTGAGCATAGAAACATGTGGCTTGACAGACGCATCCTGGTGGAGAATATGCCATGATTGAAATTCTTGTTACCGGTGCAAAACTTGTCGGAAAGGGTATTCGTTCACTGGGAACCGTTATAGAAGAACTTATAGTATCTGCCACAAATGAGATTCATGTGGCTGCATATCTCATCACTTCTACAGAACTGGTTGATCTGCTCGCTGGTGCTGCGGGCAGGGGTATAAGAGTGTATGTTGTGGTCAACGACCTTGAAGAACAACCTGCCGAAGTCAGGGAAAAACTGCTGACCACAGCTGAAAAGTTTGAACATTTTACGGTAAGAGAATTTTCCTGCAGAAATGAAGGTGTTCTGCATGCCAAAATACTGGTGATCGATAGAAGCAAAGCAGTTGTGGGTTCTGCAAATTTTACATATTCTGGTATGACAGAAGGAAATTATGAAATCGGAGTTCTGCTGAAAGGAAGAGAAGCAGCAATTATTGCAAGGATAGTTGAAGAACTGTAGGGTTTTTCCAGAATCCTTTATGGGAAATTTATTCGACAGAAAGGAAGAAAAGAAGTGCCGGACAGTAAAAAAGAAATAATTACCAGTTTTATGACAAACTTTTACCGGACAAAAGGGAGAAAATATCCCTGGCGCCGGGAACGAACCCCATACAAAGTGTATCTGTCGGAAATTCTCCTTCAGAGGACAAGAGCGGATCAGGTTGAACCTGTTTTCAACCACATCGTATCCGTCTGTCCGGATGTAAGGACTCTTTACAACCGGTTTGAGGAAGTGGCTCACAGGTTGCTATCACTGGGGAGAAGATGCCGGCTGGAATATTTTAAAGCAGGACTGGAATATATATTGAAGAATTATGACGGCGAAATACCTGCTGACAGAAACCTGTTGCTTGCAATACCGGGCATTGGAGATTATATTGCAGCGGCAATAAGAATATTTGGTTACAATATACCGGATGCGATAATTGACACAAATGTTGTCAGGGTTCTGTGTAGATTGTATGGACTGCAACCGGACACTGAGACCCGGAGAAAAAAATATTTTATTGAATTGGTCAGAGCACATTTGCCAGAAAGTTACTATGCGGAATATTCTTACGGTCTTCTGGATTTTGCCGCTGAAGTATGCAAGCCAGGTAAGCCCGGTTGCAATATTTGTGGATTGAACTTTGTATGTGATTCATTCGGAAAAATAAAATCAAAGAATGATGATCGGTGAACTGAGTAGTTACTGTATCTTTAACTGCTTCATGGCTCAATAAGTGGGCAAAAAATTACCTTGATAAGACTTTTAGAATAAAACTTAAAGAAAACATAAGAAGTTATCTAAAAGAACATCCTGAAGCAGTATCTTTTTTGTTAATAGTCTGAGCGCTCAAAGGAGCGCTTTTTTTATTTTTTATAGAAAAAACAACTTCAAAAGGAGGAACTTTTATGCAAATGGTAAATGTCAACCTTTTAAAAGAGCATCCCCGCAACAGGGAGTTTTTTGACGACATACAGGGTGAACGCTGGCAGGAGTTTGTTGAAAGCATAAAAACGAGCGGGATAATAGTACCTCTCATAATAACTCAAGATTATGTTGTTATTTCAGGCAACCAGAGGTTAAAGGCAGCAAAAGAACTAGGTTTAAAAGAAGTTCCGTGCGAAATACGGACATATGAAGATAAAGATGGACTTACAAAGGAAGATTGGATGCTGAAAGATTTAATTGAAACAAACTTAAGGCAGAGAGGAATAGGAAACTTAAATCCTATGAAGCTGGCAAGATGTATTTTAGAGCTGGAAAGAATATACGGAATAAAGAAAGGAAAACCACAAAAAGAATTACAAATAATGGATGATAAATCGGCACTGGGCGCCGAATTACAAACCAATATTTCCCAAAAGGAACTTGCTGAAATAGTAGGATTAAAAGAGAGAAGACTTCGTGAACTTAAAAAACTAAACGAACTAATTCCAGAACTTCAAAAGCTTGTTGAAGAAGGCAAACTAACAACAAAAGCCGGAGAACAGCTTGCATACCTTGAACCTGAGCAGCAGAGAGAACTTTACAGCACTCTTGGAGAAGCTATAGCTGACCTCAAAAGAAGTGAAATAGAAGCTTTAAGAAAACAAATGGAGGAATACAAGAAACAGCATTCAGAGATGCAGTACAAAATTATGGTGCTTGAGAAGCAGAAAAAAGAAGCAGAAGAGATGAAGAGGCAGCTTGAAAAGAAAATTAGTGAAATAAAACCTGAAGTAGTGGAAAAAGTTCCTGATGACTATGTTCAGCTTAAGAATACTCTTGCAGTAGTAACAGAACAGTCAAAACAGCTAACAGAGAAACTGAAAGAACTGGAACTGCAGAAAGAGGAACTTAAAAAAAAGAATCAGCAGTATCTTGAAAATATAAAGAAGCTTGAGGAAGCAAATAAGATGCTGAAAAAGGAAAGAGACAAATTTGTAGAAATCTCGCGTGAATATGAAAAATCTTTTGAAGAAGAAAAGTGGGGATTTGAACTTACTCATGCACTTTCAGACCTTTCTCAAGAAGTTGCCGGCAGAATTGCAGCAGTAGAAGTACTTATGGCAAGAAGAAATCCTATCAATGAAAAAAATACACAGATGCTTTTAGAGAGGGCAATAAAAACCCTTGAAGAAGGCATAAAGAAACTTTCAAAATGGAGAATAAAGGAAGATGAGGTGATAGAAGTTGAATACACCACATACTCCGACAGCAATTTATAAAGACCCTGAGCGATACTACAGAGAAGAGGTAAAAAAAGAAGTTTTAAACAGATACAATATAGCATTTGAAATATTTATGGCAGAGCAGTATTCAAGGATACATTATTCAGAGCTCATGGATAATAGTATAGATGAACCTTTTGCTTCAAAACAAAGACTGATAAGCTGGATAAACGATAACACTAAAGGAAAAGAAGTTAGGCCGGGAATACTCACAAAATACAGGCTTGAACATCCCAATCATTTTGAAAATGGAATCTGGCAGGCAAGATATTTCAGCTACTTTGTCCACTATGCAAAGGGATTACTGACAGATGAAACATTTGTAAAGAGTAAAAAAATAGCTGATGAATTTAACAGATCTTTTAAAAATGAGCAGTGGTACTGGCAGGCAGTAGCAGTACTGGGCGCAAAACTTTTAGAATATCTTTATGATAAAAATGCCCTTCAAACAGATATAGCCAAAACATATATAAGACAAATTAAACTTCTGCGGCAGCTTTTAAAAAGCATAGGCAGAATAACAGGAAGAGTTGCCAAAAACTATGCAGAAAACTATGGTTATGACAATATGGAAACAGTAAAAGAAGCGCTGTTTGTGATAAACCAGAGCATAGAAGAAAGTTTCAGGCAGCAGCTTGCTCTTTCATATCAAATTTTTAAATCACAAAAAGAATATCAGTATTATCAGCTTTATAGAGAATCTATAGAAAAAGACATTGCTCAAATTTATAGAGACGGGATTCTCGAAATAAAACAGCCGCTTCAGAAGGCTGCGCTCAAATCCGGTTCTTAACTGCTTATAGTGGATGGTGATAAAATTGATTAAAGTACTGCTGAAAAATAAAAAAGGTTCAGAAAATATCATTTCTTTTCTTTTTGTGATTTTAATGCTTTTTATTCTTTTTATCTCTTTTGCCCAGCTTATAGTGCTAGGATATGCACATTTATATGTTCAGCAGGCGGCGTATGTATCTGCACGTGCTGCAGCTTCTCATCCTGAAAACCCCGAAAAATATGCGGTTGATGCCTTTCAAAAATATGCCTCAAAATTTTTATATGATTGGCAGCACAGAGCAGCAGTACAGGTAATTTACAACTCAACAAATCCGGGGGACCCGGTAACTGTAATTATATCATACAACTTCCCTAAATATCCTTTGTGGACAAAGTTTTTAAGGCTTGATCCAAACCAAAAAGTAACTGCGCAGGCGACAATGATAATGGAGGAAACACCATGATAAAACACAAACCCACTGTTTTTCTGAATGGAAAAAAAGGATTAACTTTACTAGAAATCCTTATATCGACTGCTGTATTGATTGCAGCAGCTGTCGTGTTAGCTGATACTATGTCTTTGCTTTTAAAGCAGCAGGTGAATGCTGAAAAAGCAGCTTATGCAGTATTCCTAGCACAAGAAAAAGGCAAAGAGCTAAAAACAGTTCCATGGGAAAACCTAGTATCTCAGCCGGAGGCTGAAGTTCCCGGCTGCCCAGAATTCAGCCGCTCAGTAGAAGTTAGAAGTTTAAATTCTTATACCAAACAGGTTACAATTGAGGTTTACTATCCACTGCCAGGCAGCAGAAAAGGAGTACAAAAAATTACTTTTGAAAGGACCGTGGATTTTAAATGAAGGGAAAATTAAAGTTACTCCAAAAAGAAAAGTATGGCTTTACACTACTTGAAGTAATGACAGCAGTATCTTTGGGAATTCTGCTGTCTGCCGCAGTTTTTGAATTTTTTATTTACACTTCAAAAACAGCAGGAGTAAGCAGCAGAGGTTTTAACGAAACTTCTGAACTTATAAGAGCTGCACAATGGATCACTAATGACCTGTACACTGCAGAAAATATCAAGATAGAAGGTAATAATAGGCTTATTATTACTACATCAAACAGCACAGTAGTATATGAACTAGAAAACAGCATACTTATTCGACGTGAAGGCGTTTTGAAGCGCACAGTTGGTGAAGGAATCACTTCTGCTGAGTTTTCAGTAAAAGAATATGATAACGGTACACTCGTCTGTTTTTGGATTAAGGGACTTAAAAAGGATGTGAGAACTTGTGTTTTTGCTTATACAAAAAAGTAAAAAGTAGCAAAGGATTTGTACTTTTGCTCGTTCTAATAGCTTTAGCCACAGCTTCTATACTGCTTTCAGCTGTTTTAACACTTTCTCTGCATACAGGAAAGCTGTCAAGCAGCAGCAGGGCAGCATTGCAGGCCCGCTATGCAGCTTATACAGGAATTGAGAGAATAAAATATTTTTTAGCAGTAGACCCAAACTGGTTAGATGGAGAAGCAGCAGAGGGTCCGGTTGACGAAAGTTCAAAAGTCCAAAAAGTAACAATTGAGCACACTGACGACCAGACAATAGTAATAACATCTACAGGAGAATGCTGCGGCGTTAAAAAAAACATAAGAGCAAAAATACAGATTGGATTAGTACCTCTGGTTTCTGCATACGGAGGTGGAATAAAACAGCTTAAACCTTTACCTCTCGAATTCAGCGGTTTGTCTCTCATAAAATCCAACGTGCTGGTAAACGGCACTCTTTATATATGGGGCAGTTCAGCTGTTGGGTTTCCTGGGGAAAATAGAACAGTTTATGTTAACGGAAACGTATATACCTTAAAAAATGGGGCTGTTAACGGCAGTATTTATGCTGTTGGATGGTCAGATCCAAAAGCTGCCACCGGACAGGTTGTATCAAACTGGGTACCTGCAGTCCAATTCCCCGATGTTCAAGAGATAAATGCATTAATTAACTATGCGCGAGAATCTTCACAGGCACTGGAGAAAGCCACAGGCAGGCAGCATTATTTTTTAGGGGATAAAATTTTTACAGAGGCCGAACTGAAAAACGCTGAAGGAGTATATTTTGTTGAAGGCAATGCATATATACAGGGTGGAGTTACAGGTGCAAATGCAGCGATAGCAGCTTCAGGCAGCATTTATATTAACAGTTCACTTACTGCCGAAAACATTACGCTTATAGCAGGCAACAGTATTAACTTAAGAAGTTCAACCAATGTATCTGTTGCACTTGCAGTGGGTAATGATGTGGGCTGGGAAAGCACAGGCGGCGGCAAAGCTGTCTTAACACTCAAGTATGGAGCTCTCGCAGCAGGTACTATTAATGCCGGCAGTGTTCGTGGAAACGTCGTTTTAGAACAAAATGATGCAGTCAATTTTTACGTCTTATCTGCTCCTATTCATACTACACGAATAATTTCTTATTCGGAATTAAAATAGTTGCAGGGAGGCTCACGCAGGGTACGATACCGGAGGACTGCCGGGTTCTTACCTGTGTATCCTGGCGTTCACAATACATTTCCAAGAAGGAGGTGCTTTAGCGGCTTTCCCTCTTGCTTCCTGAAGAGGGCGAGTTCCCAGGCCGTGCTTTTTTATGATTTTTGATATTAATAAATTGATTGTCAAAATTATAATCCTTACTGCTGTTGTGTTTTTTGCACTTTCTTTTGTAAAAACAGGTCATAAATATGAGCTGCAGCAAAATTTAGATTTTCCACAAGAAAATAAAATTTCTCATGATGACAGCAAATGGCTGAAAGACTACAGATATGTGGATTACAAAATTACAACAACATTTCGGAAAGAGCCATACGATTTTAAGCTTATAGAAGCAGAAGGCCAGCACAGTCTCATTAAAATTTCTGACCTTGCAAAAATGCTTTACGGTGAATATGCAATATCAGGCGACTTCATAACAATTACTGTTTACAATACCAGCATAAAGCTCAAACTCAATGATCCACATCTCTGGGGATATACACTTGTAGATGGAGTTAAAAAAAGAGCACTTTACAGAATACCATATCCACCAATTGAAGTAGATGGAGAAATATATGTACCTGTAAGATCTGTTTTAAGAGCCTTTAATATGGGTGTTGTGTTTGCGGGTGACAAAATTTTCGTCGGATATGATGTCCCCAAAAATGACACAAGCCTTATTTTTGAAAAATTTATAGAAGGAGAGGAATAAAAATGTTGAACAATAAATATTATGCAAGCTTCTTTTTTATGGTCTTCGCTGCTGTAGTAATACCTGTTCTTCTTTTGTTCATAATATCTTCTAACCCTGTAGCCACAGTCAACGGTGAAAAAATTACTGCAGAAATCTACAAAGATTATTTATACAACCAGGCTAGAAGTCATGTAAAAACCAATCCGGATGTCAAGTGGGATGAAAAATATTCTTCAAATAAAACCTTTGAAGACATTTTTAAAGAAAACACAATAAACTCACTTGTCAGCATATATGCTGTTTCACAGGAAGCAAAAAAAGAAGGCATTAAAGTGAACAATGAAGACATAGAAAAAACACAAAAATACTACCCGTATATCAAAAATAAAGAGCTTATACAAAAAATTGTTTTAGTCAATAAGTTTTATGATTTAAAGGTAAGGAATATAACTTCTGAAAGCAGTGAAGCAGAAAAATACTACAATGAACATCCTGAACAGTTCATAACAGGAGATATATACAGAATCGATGTAAAAGACATAGAAACTGCAGAAGCTGTAGTAAAGGCATTTTTGAAGGGAGAGAAATTTGAAGACCTTGCAAAGAAATACTCTATAGACCTTTCATCAAAAGACAAAGGCGGGTTTATAGGTAACATGCCCCTGTCACAGTACTCATCAGTCATTAACTACGACCTCACAAGAATAAAAGAGAACCAGATTACAGAGCCGATAAATAGAGGTGGATATTACGAAATTGTACTGGTAAAAAACATATCAAAAAAGCCTTTTGAAGAAGTAAAAAACTATTTGGTTTCATGGCTTACTGATACAACAAAGCAGGAAAAGATAGCAGACACAGCAAGCGAAATACTCAAAAAAGCAAAAATAAAAATAAACTGGGATGAGGTGTACAAAGTCAAAATTGGAAATTTAAAGTAGATACCCAAAAGAGGGATTTTTATGAAAAACATACTTTTCACTGCATACAACTTTTTAAATGTAAGAAGGTTAAAGAAGCAAACGAAGCTTGTAAGAAAAACTGCAGAGCTTTTCAAGAAATATCCTGACAGAGAAATTTTAAAGATCTACCAGGACAGTCAAACTCTTACTGAAAGGGCAGCAGCAGTAGCTGAAGCAGTGAGGCGGAGCCTCAATATTAACCTCTACAATGAGCAGATAATGGCAGCGCTTGGGCTTGCTCAAGGTTTTGCAGTAGAGATGAAAACAGGCGAGGGAAAGACTTTTGCAGTTGCAGCGGCTGCTGCTTGCCTGAAAGATACTGTCCATATAGCAACTGTTAATGATTATCTTGCAGAAAGAGATTTTAACACCACGAAGCATGTTTTTGATTTTTTAAATATTTCATGCGGCGTTAACTTAAAAGACGAAAATAAAAAATACCTTTACAAAAAACAGATAGTATACTCATCTTCTGTAAATTTAATATTTGACTATTTGAGAAATGAACTTAATCCTTCGTTTGAATTTCCTCTTAAAAATGCAATTTTAGACGAAATAGACTATATTCTTCTTGATAATGCAAACACAAAATTTTCTGTGTCTGCAGGGAAATATCATGATATGGACGTGGAGTATTTTGAAGCAGCAAAAAAACTGCTGGATTATCTTGAAGGAAAGGAAATACCAAAAAAAGATCTGGCATTAAATAAAGAGCCGGAAGATGCAGACTTCATATATTCCTCGTATTTAAATACTCTCTATATTACAGAAAAAGGATTTAAAAAGCTGGGAAAACTTTTTAACACAGAAAACTTTATTGAAACACATTTTGAACTTTACAGAGCTCTTTTGGCTATTTTACATGCGTACAGCCTTTATAAAAGAGGCAGAGATTATATAGTGGAAGATAACAAAATAGTACTTATAAACCGTCAAAACGGCAGAAAAATGCCGGACACAAAACTTGATCCGTATCTTCATACAGCACTGGAGTTAAAAGAAGAAGTTCCTGTTACTTTAAAACATATTTTTAACTACAGCCTTTCCTATCAAGTATTTTTTAAGAAATACGAAAAAATGACCGGTACAAGTGGTACTTTATATGACGCAAGACTGGAGTTTGAAAGAATATATAACCTTCCTGTTATTATAATTCCTGAACACTTTCCTCTAAAGCGGACAGAGTACAGCGACCTGTTTTTTGAAAATAAAGCAAAAAAATATGAATTTTTAGCGGATTATTTAAAAAGTGTAAAACCTCCGGAACAGCCGGCTTTAATAATTACAAACAGCGATAGGGAATCAGAAAAGGTTTGGGAATTTTTAAATAAAAGAGGTATTTCCTGCACTCTGCTTAACTCATTTACTGCAGACTACGAGAAAAGAATAATAGAAGAGGCAGGGCAGGAAGGCAGAGTAACAGTATCTACAAACATGGTATCAAGAGGTACAGACATTATTGTTGATAAGGAAGCTGAAGCTGCTGGCGGACTTCTTTTAATCTCTCTAAGCAGGTTCCCTGATAAAAGAATAGACAATCAGGTTAAAGGGCGTACAGCACGGCAGGGGGTTCCCGGAAAAAGCCTGTTTTTGATTTCCTTTGATGACGAAATTTTTGAATTTTTAAATTCAAAACAGCACAAACGCTTTTTGAAACTTAAAAAGGTTAACCTTGAAAATTATCAGCACCAAAATAAGAGGCTGTCAAAACTTATAGATGAAGTCCAGGAGAATATTTCACTGCTTATGTACAAAATAAGAGAAAACATAGTTAAATATGATATAATACTCGAAAATCAAAAGCAGACAATGAGAAAGTGGAAAAACGAAATAAAAACTAAAGATATTTATACTGCTGCCGAAATAATTAATGCAGATAAAGAGCTTTTAAAAGAAATAGCCAGTCAGGAAAACAAACTTGGTAGAAATGTTTCAAAAAAACTTTTTGATTCTATTTTTGAAATGGTGTTTGAAGAGCATTTTCTGCAGTACCTCTATGACATGGAAGAAGTAAAGCTGTATCTTCCTTACTGGCGCCTGTCAGAGGAAAGAACTGCGGCTGAATTCATAAGAATATGCGCGGAACAGTTTGAAGAATTCAAGAAAAACGTTATTTATTTGAGCTTTCAATACTTTATCTCTGCGAAGCCCAGCAGGTTTATTTTTAAATCTTCTTGACTTTTTAAACAAAAAGGTTTAAAATATAATTGCAAATTCTTTTAAAGGAGTGGTTCTATGAAAAAATTTATAGCACTTCTTGCCATTCTGGCGCTTGTTTTTACATTAGCAGGTACTGTTCCTGCAAAAGCAGACCCAGTACAGGGAAATGAGACTTTAACAAACTATAAGGTAGTTGGATACCCGGACATACAAATTTATAAGTCGAATGTCAAAATATACATAGAAGGAAAGCTTGTAGATTTCGAGAAGATGTACAACAGACCTGTAATAAACATCAAGGGCAGAATAATGCTCCCCGCAAGAGCTTTTGTATATTATATCAACAATGTTCCGCCTGGAACAGACGATAAATTTTCCGCTCATTTCTGGGCAAACAAACCATTTGCAACTGATTGGGATAGGGCAAGACGCACAGACGGACGTAAAGGTGCTAACTGGATCATGCTGGTTCATAAAGTACCGAATACTAATAAAGAAATTCATGTTAACCTTCTTGAAGGTTATCAATATGTAACAGAATATTTTAAGGAAGCCAACAATCCCTACAGTGGTAGAGACGATTATAAGACTTTCAAGATGGATATTCCACCCCTTATAACAGATATTGCTGGCGGTACAACATATCTTCCTCTCAGAATGCAGGCATACCTGTTTGGTTTTGGTGTCAAATTTGATGAAGCAAATAATGCTGTATATATAAGCAAGGACATCCCAATGGAATTTGGCGACGGAATTGAAGAAATAAAAAATGAACCGCAGTACCAGGATGAATGGATAGGAGAATATGGAATCTTTTATCCTAGTTACGGATACTTATATCAAAATGGAAAGCTAACGGAGATTTACCCCTGGGATGGGAAATAAGCCCTTTTTACAGGGCTTATTTTTTTTATTCCCAAAAAAACAAAGTTTATGGAGGTGGTTTTATGAAACAGAAAAAAAGCAAGTACGGAAACATAAATTTAGAAGGGGAAAAGAGCAAGCTGTCTTTGATTTTAAACAACAGAAATCCGAATTTCCTGGATGAAATAGAAGATGGCATAAAACCGCTCATTAAAGCATGTATAGACAAATATATTGACACTTATTCATCATGCGAAGGCCATATTTACGATACAGGTGAGGAACATTCGCCTCAAATAACAATTGTAATTGAAAGAAAAGACATAGAAAAGTGGGATGTGTATATTGATGAGCTTAAGAGAAGACACAATATTTATTTATCACCGCAGGTATTCCCTGCTGTTGATTTTACCGTAATGAATAAACTATACCTCGACCCTGTTTATTACAAGGTCTATTTTTCTAACCAAGAAAAAGAAAGGTCTATTTCTTTGGTAACTGAGTCAATATTAAAAGATGAATTCCCGCAGTATCAAAATCCTATTTTGGATTATTTAAAAGGGGAAAACATAGAAGTAAAATATATAGACAATCCGCAGATTGTAGGGGACATTGTAATTGCCTCAACAGAACCCAAAAAGTGGGAATACTTTGCCCGCCGTGTTAATGAAAATGGCAGGATAATAGAAATTGAAGAAATAGATGAGGGAGTAAAAATAACATTTTTGCAGCAGAATTATCATGCATACAAAAGATTCTATAATGCTCTTTTAAGAAAGTTTTATTTGGTAAATCCAAAAGTTAAACATTTTTCTGTTCTGGTTAAACCCACACACAGATGTAGTTTAGACTGTAAGTACTGCTATGATAAACCGTTTAGAGAAAGAATAAAAGTGGACATGTCTTTTGAAACACTTGACAGGCTTTTGAAACTTCTCTCAGAATACACTGAACATGTGCAGTTCATCTGGCACGGCGGAGAGCCTACAATGGTTGGAATTCAATGGTATATTAAAATATATGAAGAAATATTCCCCAAGTACCCAATGTTAGATTTTGACTTCCATATAATGTCCAATGGAACAAATCTTAATGAAAAATGGTTCAACTTGTTTAAGCAGTACAATATAAAACCCGGTATGAGCTATAATGCAATGTATCAAGAAAAACTAAGGGTAATATCGCAGTCAAAAGAAAACAATCCTAAAGATATTGAGTTAGCAAAAACACTCGAAAAAGTACTGGAGCTTTCACGAAAAATAGGACCCCAGCTGGGAGTAATAGATGTTATAACTTCAGAAAATTACAAAGATATGATAAAAATTTATGAGTTTTACAAACAGAAAGGCATAAATGTAAGCATGAACATGGTTTTCCATACTGTTCAAACAGAGAAATATGGATTAGAACTTACTCCGGAAGAATACGAAAAAGAGTATATAAAATACTTCAAATACTGGCTGTACGATGAAAACGGCATATACGAAAGGTCTGCTGTAGAAATGCTTGCTGCTGTAATTGGAGCTACAGGAGAACTTACATGTAAGAACAGTGACTGCAGATATAAGTGGATTGGAGGTAACCCTCTTGGAGAAATATATCCCTGCGACAGATATTACCCGGATAAGTATAAAATGGGGTCAATATTTGAAATAGAGAGCATTGATGAAGCTTTCCAATCAGAAGGTTACAAAACTCTTGTACGGGAAGTAGAAGAAAGGTTCAGAACGAAGTGTGCAAAATGCGGATACTGGTTTGCCTGCAAAGGCGGGTGTAATGCTTCAGCAATAGAGTCTACTGGTACTGCTGCTGGTGTAGAGGAAAATTACTGCGAATTCTTCAGAAAAGCATTTAATGATGTGTATGATGTTTTAAGAAATATAGATGTTTTGCATGATAAGCTCAATCCCGCAGCAAGAAGAATAATGCTGAAAAATGGTTTTTATAGTGTGAAAGAAATTTATCAAATAATTGAAGAACTTAAATTAAATATTAAGCTTGAGTACAATAAAGATGATTTATTGAGCTGCAGTGAATATCAGGTGTTTAGAGGTATTAACTACATGAAAGATTTTAAACCACCATATTCTCATCATGTAGATGTTATACTTGGTGACAATACGGAAGAAGTAATTAAAATAAATGAACAAAAGAGAAAAGAAGACTTAATAAGATATCTTGTGGAGGTGGCGAAGGGTGCTTACGCCGGTGTTTGTTGAGTTTGCTGTTATGGCAGCGTTTAACACTCAGGAATTTCAGGATTTTATAAACCAAACAAGAAATGAAGAAAGACAAAAAGAACAGACATTAATAAGCAACAGGCATAATGATACAAATTTGCACACTAATGATAACCCTCATACAGATCAGACGACCTATAACCAGCACTCTCAGCACTCAAATTCTGGATATCCTCATACTAATTCCTCTACTCATTCAGATTATTATAATCCACACAACAATTACACACCACACACAGACAAACACACAAATAGGACATGGATGCCTCATACAGACAATCCCAGAGCTCATGGCAATTATGGTACTGGGACACATACAGACGAACATCATAACACTTGGAGTCACATAAATAATGGTCAAAAAAGTGGTCATTACAATACACATGTAAATATTCCAGGGCACACCGATGGCTACTGGCACTCTGACAAGTACGGCCAGGACAACTACCATACTAACACGTGGGGTAGTCATACTGATTATTACCCTCATACTAACGGTTATTCACATACTAACTATCCATCAACTCACAGCAATACTACAACTCATACAAATACCACACCTCATACAGATTACACTACACATACAGATTACACCACTCATACTGACGTAGGATTTAATCACGACGATTACGTGCCTTCTTCACCGGCATTTTATGTCCCTTATACCAGACTAAAGGGCGACGTAATTATAGGACTTTACAGCTATGACAAGAACACAGACGGTTATGGTACTCAGGATACCCGCAGCAAAACTGTGTACTATGATCTTTATATCAGAAGAGTTAAAGATCTAGACGGTATGCCTAATGTTTCGCAGTGGGTACCACTTCTGGTAAACCAGATTCAGGATAACGATGGCGCAGTGACTTATACATTAAATACCATAGATCCTCTAAAGGTAGGCAATACAAAAATAGGTGCTTATGACGGCTACTATGAAATAAAGGCAGTAGCACGAAATCAAAGTTTAAACGGAGTTACATTCGAAAGTCCGGAAAAAGTGGTAACAGTACTCATTCAACAGAACGCACCACCGGAGATAACAGTACAAAACGGAGCAGAATTTATTAACTTTATATTTGGCTTTGGCGGAGCTTTAACGCCTAATAACCGGTACAAACCTTATGGTAGTCTATACGCAGATGGCAGCATACCTGTTCATACAGATACAGCAGGTACATCACATACAGATGCAGTTACATCGCAAACAGCCCAGAGTGGAATTCTGGTTAAATTTACAATGCTGGATGCAGATAATCCCAACTGGCAGAAAGGACAGATATATTTGGTTGATGAAAATGGTGTTCCTGTTGCAGGAACTGTAAAAGACATTGTATGGGAAAATGGAAGCACTGTAATATCATCTAACGGTACCCCTAAAGTAGGATATGGATATATTCCAAAAGAAAGTTATACTGCTCTTAACAAGAGCATGAAAAATATGAAAGTGGTAATAAAAGTCCAGGATTATACAGATGCTCAATGCACAAATCCTGCCGGAGCCGCTGTGATACAAACTGCAGTATCTCAGCAGGATCCAACACAAATGATTGTACATCTAGATTTAACACCACCACAGGCAGTTTTGGTAGGTACTGTAAAACAAACCGATAATTCAAAAATTATAAATTATAAGTTTATCGACGATTTCCCAGATATACAGAAAGGAATAAAAAATGGAGGTATCAAAGAGGCAAAATACGCACTAACTCGAACAACTGCTCGTCCTCAAAATTGGACACCTGTTTCAAATCCGGATTTTGCACAAACTGTAATCAGTGAAGAAGGCATATGGTATTTGCACTACTATGCTTCGGATATGCTGCTGAATGAGACATACGGTTACTGGGGCCCAATTATGGTCGATAAAACAGCGCCTGTAATTGAAGCAAGTTATTCCACACAGGGCACATCTGTTATAATAACTGCAAAAGCCACAGACAATCTTTCTGGAGTAAAATATTTGTCACTGTATGACGGTACACACCTCATAACAACCTACACCAATTCAAGTGGTACAAATCCCTTTACTGCAACATTTACTGTACCAGCAGTAGAAAAAACATATAAAGTTGTAGCAGTAGACAATGAAGGTAACACAGCGGAAAAAGAAGTTGCAGTAATACTTCTTGATCTTGTAAACAATACTGCAAAGACCACATATGCAGCCGGTGAAGCGATGAGAATAAGTGTGATTTCCCCGCAGGCTGAGCGCGTTACGGCACAGGTATGGTATCCCAAAAATGAATTTGTCAATACTAACGTTACAGACCTTGTAAGAGGAATAAACGGAGAGTGGCATACAAGACGGGGTGGTAGTGAAGGATATGACAGGGTTGTAATTATACCCAAAAATACAAAAGATGGAACATACAACGTAGTAGTTACAGCTTATAGAGGCGCATTGACCAAAACAATAACAATCCCCATAACTGTAAAAAATACAATCTACGATTACTACAAATCGACGATTACAAAATAAGGTCCTGCACAGTGCAGGGCCTTATTTATTAGAAGCAAAAAAACACTTCAATGAGCTGAGGAGGGATAATATGATTGTTTCAATTTTTTCACCCAAAGGCGGAGTTGGCAAAACAACTTTATCGCTTGCCCTGGCAGAACTTTTGTCCCAGAGCAGAAAAACCTGTATTGTAGAATTTGATTTTTCGCCAGGAGATTTCCCTTCACTGCTTGATATAAGCAAAGACAACAATCTGCTCAGGGCAGTAAAAAATGGAGTAAGGAAGGTGGTGCAGAAACCGGAAAAGAAAAATTTTTACGTTATAACGGGCGGTTATCCTGACACGCATGAGAGGTTCACAAGAGAAGAAATAGACAAACTTTTAATGGAACTTGACAGCAATTTTGAAATTTCAGTATTCGACATACAGCCAGGCCTTATAGAGAACAGCATAGAGGTTCTAAAAAATTCGGACAAAATTATTGTTGTAACAGAAGATGAAAAAGTGACGGCTTTAAGAACAGCCCGTGTTCTGGACTGGCTTGAAAATGACGGCCTGATAAACCTCAGCAAAATAGATATAATTGCAAACAAAGCAAACTCTAAACTTGTTAACATTCCTGAAAACATTGTTACATTCAAAGTGCCCCGTTATGGCTTCCAGTTAACCTTTGATAACAAAGCATTATTAAAACACATGGAATACTACAAAAAATTTATCCTTGGTGAGCCAATTCCGAAAGGCTTCTTAATTAAGCCGCCTGAGATTAAGAAAGTTGATCCACATGACATTCAGGTGTTTATAACAGCAGCTGTAGGAAACCTGGGTTCCAGCGAAGATTCCAGTGAAAGCAGGACGGAAAGGGAAATGGGCTATCAGGAAATGCCTGCAGACGCCAGCCTTGAACCTGAGCTTGCAGGTTTGCCCAGCAAAGGCAAATTTCCGGCTTTTACAGAGATAAGGCACGACAACAAAGATGATGGGAGGGAAAACATAAACATGGTTTACATTAAAACTCATTACGAAATTCTTAATTCAACAATTTCAAAAGAGATTGAAAATGTAACAGATGATATAGAAAAGGCTGATGTCCTTGTGGTAAGCAGTTTCTCAGAGGAGGAAATAGACCAGTATGTAAACACAAACAAAAAAATTCTTTTATTTACTACACCCTATTATGAAAGCTACGCAAAAAAGAAAGGCATTAAGTACGTCTTTACAGAAGAAGCCTCTGTTTCTGAGATTATAAGCGCTATTGAAAAGTTGCTTAATGAGAAAAGTGAAGTTGAAACAAAAGAACCTGTCTCTGAGGCGGCAGTTCCTGAAAGCTTCAGGCCGAAATCCTCAGCAGGCTTTGAATCACACAAGGTTGAGCCGTGGCCAAAAGTGGAAACAAAAGTGTATTCTTTCAAGGAGCACTATGATGAAAAATACAAAAAGAATATAGTGTTTGCTTCTGATGCAGAGGGCGAAGAAAAAGTAGCACTTACACTAATAGAAAATGTTCCAAAAGTAAAACCTGTAGATTATATACCTGAAAACAAAAAAGATACCTCTAAAGACTACTCTTACGGCTATTCAGAAATAGAACATAAAGATCTTGAAGAAAAAGAAGTGCATTTCAGTAAGCAACAGACGGAGCCAGCAGGATACAGTTATGAAGATGAAGTACCCGGAAGAGAAAACGGGCCGACAGTATCCAGAGACATCAGACCAAGATTCAGTGCAGAAAAAGCCAGCAGCTATAAAAAAGACAGTACTGTAGATAGAGAAACTGCAGGTATATCTCATATCGGACAGAGCGAACCTGTGGATTACAGCCATATTTTTGAAGATTTTAAGAAAGATATATCAGCTGTGGCAGCAAAGTATGAGGTTATATTCAAAGAACACAGTCTGAAAGCTATACAGCAGGCGACAGAAGAATTAAAGCAGAAGATAGCAGAGGCCCTCACAGAAAAAGAAAAAGCAGAAAAAGAGCTAGAAGCTGTAAAGAAAGAGCTTGAACAGGTAAAGGCAGAACTTCAGGCAAGAAAAGAGGCAGCACTGCAGCTTAAGAAGATCCTCGCTAACCTTTAATTTTTATAAATTTTTAAATAGTGAGGTGCTGAACGAATGGAATATGTAAACATCTATTTCCCAATCTATCTTTTAACAGGATATGCAGCATGGCAGGATTATAAAACAGGAGAGATAGATAACTGGGTATCAATTGCTATATTACTCTACGGCATCCTGGTGAATGCCTTTTTATACCCTTCACGCTTTTTTGTAAGCATTTGGTTTTTATTTACTGTAGGGCTGTTTTTTGTAATTCTCTTTTTTATGACTTACAGAAGGGAAGGAGATGAAGAAATTACAGCAATAGGAGGAGGTGACGTTAAGCTTTTTGCTGCTCTTTCATTTTTTTACGGCCCTAAAATCCTTTCAATAGTTCTTATTTCGTCAATTTTAGGGCTGGTATATGGGCTTATAGTAGGGATAAAACAAAAGACATATTTAAAGACAAACATACGCTTTGCCCCAATGATTTTTGTTAGCGTAATTATCTCACATCTCCCTTTCTTTGATCAACTGTTTCCTTTCCAGTAATTTTAAAAGGAGATGGTGTTATTGAATCTTCTTATATCAAATAATTTAAAAACAATTGAAAAAATCAAGAATTTAGAAGCGTGTGATGTTGCTTTATCGCCAGAATCTGCTATCCTAAAAGCAAAACAGAGAAAATACAGGCTTATAATTACAGACGGGTTCGATGTTTCTGAGTTTTTTGAAAACACAGTTACTGTTAAAGAATATCTCAGAAATACAGCTTCTGCAGAGGAAGTAAAGATTATAAGGCAGGAAGTAGTAGCTGTTTGGAGTGTGAAAGGCGGCACCGGCAAAACTACCCTTGTAAAAAAATTGATAGATGGAGCTGACAGCAGAGCAAGAATGCTTGTAATAGACTTTAATTTTCAGGACGGGGGTTCTGATCTAAGCTTCATGCTGGAACTCCCGGTTATTCCTCATTTGGGTATGTATCTAAAAGAGAGAACAAAAGAAAGCTTTTTTCAAAATCTTATCAGGTACAAGTCGAACGTTTCGATACTGCAGGCACCACCCAAAAGGAGTTTTGTAAAAAACATTACTGTAGGGGATGTAGAGGAAATTATTAGGCTTGGCCGCAGTGCTTTTGATATTATAGTCTTTGACCTGCCAAATTATCTTGACGAAATTATAGATGCTGTACTGGCTAACTCAACGAGAAGAATCATAGTATCTTCCGGGCTTATAAGCGAAGCTAAAAGAATTAGGGAGCTGGGAGAAGACTTTACTGTAGTTGTAAATTCCCCATCCAAACACTGGAAGGTCTACTTTAAGGACCTGAATGCTATCTCCATGAGAGATATCCAGAAGATTTTTCAATAGACATGCAGAGAGGCAGCAAAGCACTGCCTCTTTTTTGTTTTAATAGATAACATACACTGACAGGGGGGGGTGGGACCTAAATTTCAAACTTTTCGGGTGTACATGAACTCCATGTTTCACACAAGAAAACATCAGGAAAGGAGCAGGTGAACCAATGGAGATTACAAAAACTGTTTTCTACAAATACGAAAATGGGAGATTAAAAGGCTTTGCGAAGGTTTTCCTTGACGATGCGCTTGTAATAACAACACGTATAATACAAACCCGCAGCGGTTTGGTAGTTGCTTTCCCAGACCATATAAACAACCAGGGAAGAAGGTCAGTAATGGCTTACCCTGTTGATAAGGAGCTTAAGAGGAAAATAGTGGAGAGCGTATTAAATGCATTTAAAGAAGCAAAGTAGAATTAATACCACACCCGTATAAGGGTTAAATTTTCGAATTTACCCTTATGCGGGTTAAAACTGAAGGATAGGGTATGGGAATGTCCTGAATGTAGAACGATTCATGATAGGGACGAGAATGCAGCGAGAAACTTGAGAAACTATGGGATTGTTTATATAAGCAGTTAGTAGGGTGGGGACCACCCGAATTTACGCCTGTGGAAGACCTGGACCTCTACTACTGGGGATTCCTTCCCCGGCAGCAAGTCTGGTCGATGAAGCAGGAAGCCCCCACCTCTTCAGGTGGTGGGTAGTTCACGCTTAAAGAAATAGCAAACAGAGGTGAAAAAATGTTAAAAAAATACAAAGACAAGAATAAGATGTACATCCAAGGTATACATACATGGAAAGAACTAGTTAATATTGTTATAAAAGCTAAGGAAGAGGGGTACAGTTACATGGGATATGATAATATCAAAGGGGTTGGATTTGCAGCAGTGTTTAAAAAAAACAGACAAAAAGGCAAAACAAAAGGAATAATTGCTGATGCATTTAAGAAAGCTTAAGCAAGGGGAAGCACAGTAGATAAACTGAGAGGCATGGCAATTCCTGCCTCTTTTTTTATGTAAAAACTCTTTAGAAGAAAGGAGGAATTATTTGAAACCGTATACCGCAGCAACAAACACAACAAGTATCGTAGAACAACTAAAACAACACCAAATGCGTGTATCAAAAATATGTGAGGGAATTGCAAGAACCATGAATATATCATACAGTGATATGATGGAACTTCTGATTGCTGCTCAACTGCATGATATAGGGAAACTGTGGATTCCTCAGCAAATCCTCTGCAAACCTGAAAATTTAAGTAAAGAAGAAATGGATATTATGAAGAAACACGTTTTTTTTGGCTTTGAATATGTCAAAAGCAAAAAAATGAATAGCAGCATTGCTGAAGCAGTCCTTTACCATCATGAACGTTTTGACGGACAGGGTTATATAGGGCTAAAAGGTGAAGAGATTCCTTTTTTCTCGCGTATTATAGCAGTAGCCGATGCTTTTGATGCTATGACAAACGACAGAACTTATAGAAAGGCTTTAAATTATGAAGAAGCTTTAGAAGAAATAAGAAAGAATTCCAGAACACAGTTTGACCCAGAAATTGTAGAGGTGTTTGTGCAGTTAAAAATTTTTTAAAACCTGTATGGGAATTTTGGTTTCTGTACAAGTATTTTTATAAAATTTTTATAAGGAGGGTTTTTAAATGAATAAAAATCCTGGTCTTGCTGCTGTACTTTCATTTTTAATCCCCTTTTTTTAAGGAAAAGGAAAAGTCTTTAGTTCGAAAAGAGGGATATTATGGGTACTTATTACACAGTAGGGGTTATCAAGTATTTCAGTATAAAGACAGCCGCTTATTCTGAAATATCTGTACCAGGAGATTATCTTGAAATATTAGACAGAAATCTGCTGGATGTTTCACTGTATGATACAAGGATGGAAAACGAGTATCTTATAGGAGAGCTTAAAAAAGAAATTTTCAAAGAAAATATAAAAGACTTGTACCAAAAACTAAAAAAAATAACAGGTGTACCAAATATAGACTACTATTTTGAAAGCCACGGAGAAAATATAGAAGAATATCCTGACTGGCCCATAACAATCAAAATCCAAAGCAAAAAGCTTGAGTTTCTGATAGAAGCAAGATATATACTGCTTTTTATAGAAGGCAAAGTTTTTGCAGAAAGCTTCGGGTTCAATATAGAACCAAGGTTGATCAATTGGTTATTCAGACACAGTTCTATTGATAACAAACTGAAAGGCTGCATGATAAGCGATATTACAGGTATTAGTAGCAATCTGCTGCCCAGGTTTAATACGTTAATAATACGAGAAATATAATGTTGTAAATAATTGTCAATAAAGTACAAAAGTATTCTGTAAAGTGCGGGGTATCCCCCGCCTTTTTTATTATAAAAATAAAAATCACTGAAAGGAGTGTATTTTATGTCTCTCAACAAAGTTTTTTTAATTGGCAGGTTAACAAAAGACCCGAAGAGAATACAGCTACCATCAGGCTCAAGCGTAGTAAGATTCACGTTAGCTGTAGACAGAAACTATACCGGACAGGATGGCAGCAGACCAGTTGATTTTATCAACATAGCAGCATGGGATAAGCTTGCTGAAATTCTTGAAAAGTATGTATCAAAAGGCCGCTTAATTGCAGTAGAAGGCACACTGCGCACAAGGAGCTATCAGGATTCGACCGGGAAAACTGTATATGTCACAGAAGTCCTTGCAGAAGATATTCACCTGCTGCCTGCTCCAACAGCAAAGCCGCAGAAAGAAGCAGGTGCCGAGCCTGCAGAACCTGTACGGGATGAAGATGCAAAAGAAACAGATCTTGATGACATCTTCTCGGACGAGGATTTTGAACCTATTTTTGACGAAGATATCTTTTAATTCAACATTTGAAAAATCGAAAAAATAGATTTAAAAAATTAAATTAGCTCTTGACTTTTTAAATATTTTTGTTTAAAATATTAATAGGAAAGGTATAAGGAGATGATGCAAACATGCATATAGGTCTTGATGTGGGTTACGGATATACAAAAGCAGTTAATGATGAAGGCAAAAGAGTTTTGTTTCCTTCAATTGTCGCAAAAAGTTTTGAAAGGACAATAGAGGCATTTTCAAATTCAAAGGATGGAGATATAGTAAAAAATCTTTACGTAAAAATAGCAGCAGATAACGGTACAGCAGGATACTATTTTGTAGGAGAGCTTGCAAAAAGAGAAAGCCCGTTTGGGACGTTTAACCTGGAAGCGCATCGTGTGGAAATTGATGAAACTAAAATACTTATGGCAGTTGCTGCTGCCCTTTTAATGAACAACAGCGAAGAAGAATTCAATGTTGTTACAGGCCTTCCACTCAAACAGTACAAAATACAGAAGGAAGAATTTTTGAATAAGATAAAAAACTTTAGAGCCGTTGTAGAATTTCCTGACTATGATACTGTGAAAGTAGTAAAGTTTACAAAAGTTAACATTTTCCCTCAGGCAGCCGGAGCAGTATACCACGCTTTAATGTCGGATGACACGTATGAACAGCTTATTAAAAACACATATGTAGTTCTTATAGACATAGGCTTTAAGACAGCGGATTTTGCAGTTTTTTACTATGATGGCAGAATGAATTTTATACCAGAACTTTCAAACACGGTGGACATAGGTATGTCAAGAGTTTTAACTGTTCTTGATAAGTTGTATACCCAAAAAACTGGTTCAAACGCTGATATAGAAACTCTTATGTCAATTATACATGACAGCAGAGTATTCTACAGAGGCAAATTCATAGACTTTTCGAAAGAGCTGAATGAGTTGAAAGAAGAGACTTTTAAAGCCATTGTTAAGACAGTACTCAGCACGCTGGGTGATAAATACGAGCGAATAAGCACTGTCTTTGTGGCAGGCGGAGGAGCAGTGGACCTCTTTACACAGCTTAAAGGAACACATTATCAGTTAAAAGTTATACCAGATCCCCAGTTTGCAAACGCTAAAGGTTTCTTGAAGGTAGCACAAAAGATGTAAGCCAATACAGAGCGGGGGAGTGAGGTGTTTGATATGTTTGCAAGGTCCTATAAACAGCATACTGTAACAAGAAGAGAGTTTTATTCCAAGTTTAAAAAGGATATAAACTACCTTAAGGGTAAAATATCTGAATTTACCACAAAAAAGATTTTGCGTCTATTCCTTCCCCGCTCTGCTGTAGTTTTAAGCAATGTGGTCTTAAAAATCAACTTATACAGCACCATAGAAATAGATCACATTGTGCTTTCCAGAAGCGGCATCTACCTCATAGAAGAAAAGAACTGGAGGGGGATATACTACTGCGGGCCAGATATGTGGTATGTAAGAACAGGGCACAATATGTTCAGGCCGGTAAAAAGTCCGGTTGTGCAGCATGAACGCCATTACAGGCTGTTTATCAGATGGCTCGTCAAAAACGGTTTTGGTGAGTTTGCTAATTTTGTTACACCTGTGCTTTTTTTGAATAAAATGAACATATTTCACACCGAATATATTACAATGGACTTTTATAGGTTTCCGTTTCTATTCCTCATAGATTTTTATGATAAGTACTTTACTCAAAAAGAAAAATTACCTGAAGAAATTATTACAAAGATTGCAGAGAAAATTACAATTTCATAATTTGTCGACAGCCGTAAATTAGATATATCAAGGATTTGGAGACAAAATTATTCTAAAATGTCTACATTTTTAAAAATCGCAATATAAATTTGTCGACAATTTTACAAAAAATGAAGCTGTACGCCTCACAAAATCAAGCTTTGAGTATGTCTCCAAAATAACTAAAAAAATGTAGACACGTTGAAAGCCTTGATAACAGTACCTTTTCAAGGCTTTTTCTTTTAAAGATGTCGACAAAAAAATTTTGCCTCTGGTAAAATTGTCGACAAAAATTAATTTTATGGCATTTAATTGTTTGAAACACAAGCGAAAGAAGTGTCGACATTTGTTTACGCCTGCACGCCTTGATAAACAAGCATTAATGCTATATAAAAAGTAAAAATGTAAACATAACAGTATAGATATTTTTCTTTTTGTTTACAACATATCTTTAAAAACACGTTAAAGCTCACTATTTATGCGGATTGTAGCATGTAAACAAAAATTGCTTAATTTTGTTTACGTTGTTTTGCCCAGAATTTTAAAGTATTTCATGGCTTTTTAAAAGTTTTTTGTTTACATTTTAAAAAAATAAAAAAAGCATCTGTAAACAAAAAACAAATTTCAAGCCTTAAAACCCTTATTATAAGAGGGAAAGAAGGTGTAAACATGATATACAGTTTTAGAATAAAACCCGAAGATACTGATATTTATAACACGCTTCAAAATCTTTCTGGAAAAGAAAGAGCAGAATTCATAAGAAATGCTTTGAGATTTTACATACAAAACAGAGATGTGCTTCTGGAAATAAAAAGAGACATATCAGAATTAAAGCAGATATTACAGCAGGAACATTCTAACCTCCCAGGATATCATAAAATCTCCGAACCAGAAAGCAATTCAAAAACCGATAAAGAAAAAATTCTTGATGACCTTCTTGATCAATTCATGAACATGTGAGGTGTTAAAAAATGGAACTTGATGAACAGGCTTTAATAAAAGTATATGACAGCATCGAAAGAGCGCGTATAGAACTGTATCGTGCAGTGAATCATACTATCAAAAAAGGTGAACTTCCGGAAATAATCCTGCCCGCAGATGATTGTAAAGTTGAATACGATGGTAATGTCATAAAAATTTCCATTCCGGATTACCCTCCCAAAACACGCTATGCAAAACAGAGAACAAAACAGCGCTGGATAAACAATGTACTGTTTGCAATTAGAAGTATAAAACCTCTCCCTCAGTTTAAAAAAGTTTTTGTTCTTATTGTATTTTATATTCCTGACGAAGACTGGGACGTAGACAATAGAGACGTATCTCCAATTATTAACGGAATAAGATATTCTAGGATTATTCAAACAGACTCTTATCAATATGTCTCTTATGGAGTTGCAGGATACTACAGTGATGAACCGCATACAGATATATACATTATTAACAATTTTGACCCACTAAAAATACTGGATATTGCTAACAGAAATTCCAGCCCCAATACTATGGAATAATGTGGACTTCTAAACCGCTGTTAACGTTTCCTTTCGACTTAATACTCTATAGATTTTTTCTTCTAAAATCCACACCTGTATGGGAAACCCTATATCAAATTTTTGCATCTTTTTCAGTATTTCTAAGTACTGCGTCGTGCTCCCAAAAGTCGAATTTTTGATATTAGGCATCGTAGCGGTGCCACAATTTTTTTAATGGCACTTGGTTTCGTGCTTTTAAAACATGGAAGGTGACACTGGAAACTAAAGTATTTTTCAGTGCAAGATTTTGGCAGTGGTAATGCATTTGTTATGCTAAAGCATTTTAAATTCAACTGCAAGTATAGAATAACAGGAAAGCCTGGCGGTGGGAAATATTTTTAATCTGTCAGGCTTATTTTTGTGCTTAAAAGATATTCATCAACAGAAAAGCGTGGCAGTGGTAGGTGTTTTCTCTGCTGGAGCTTGTTTTTTATGTTAGGAGAAGCGAAATAGCAGGAGAACGTTGGCAGTGGGAGATATGCAATAAGTGAGAACTCCTATACCAGGTGAGAAGAGTGAGACTAGCAGGAGAGAGATGCCTTGCCATGCCATGCATAATGTGTGGCAATACAAGAAGGCAACTGGAGGTGTTGTATGTGGCCAAAAAGAAGAAAACTGTTGAGCTAACAGAAAGAGATGTAGAACTTCTGAAAATGCTTGCTGAACATATTGCAATAAGGACAGACAATGTAGGACGTTTATATCAAACAGAGAAGTACCATACAGCGAGACTCAAGAAACTAAAGGATGCAAAATACATAAAAAACAACTATGGCTATGTACTTTTAGGGATAGAGGGAGAGAGGTACTTAAAGAGCATAGGAATAACGCCGAAATCAAAGCCTCCATCAAAAAGCAACTATCTAGAGAGGGTAAAGCAGAGAAGCGACCTGTACTTTGACTTTTTAGGGAGCCCATGGAGGTTTATAGACGGCAGGGAGTTAAAGAAGCAGTACGGCTCAATAGACAGGAGCAGCATGTTTATAGGGTTGCTTTCAGGGTGGACGGAGTACATGGTTTATTTTTTGACAAAGTATTACGATAAGAAGCAGATAGAAAACATGAAGCACGAGATATCGAATTTATACAAGCTGGGGATATACAGGGCAGTGATATTTTACAGGGACAGGAAGGAGAGGGAGAGGTACGGCAGTGAGGCACTGGGTATAAAGGAGCAGTTAGCGCTTCCATATCCTGCCGGTGTAGAGCTATTAAAGAAGCACGGGGAGAAGGACATAATAAGGGCGGCAGCCGAAAAGGTTTACGGGGTATTGAAGGAGCCTGCATGGAAGGAGGCAGACTTTGAGGCAGAGGGGAAGCAGATAATGGTGCTGATACTGAACGACATAGAGAAGAAGGCAAAGATAAGGAATTATTTAGACCTGACGGCGTTCAGGCACACAGGCAGGCAGAAGATAGAGATACTGTGTTTAGAGGAGCAGGAAGAAGTTTTCAGGGAGGAATTTCCCGAGTGCAGCATAAGGACAATAAGCACCGAAGAGGTACTAAGGCTGTGACAGCAAATTTTCGCAATATTCAAACATATTTGATAAAACTGGGGTCGTGCTTATTTAAGAAGAAATCGTGAACATAGAACATAAGCTTTACAAAGCGGTAAGAGAGATAGTAAGCAGCCACGACATCATTGGACATACTTTTAGCGAAAGCGCCATAGGAGAGAATGACGAGTACGACGCAGAAATTTACAAGAGGTACAATCAAGGAAGGTTGTACCTCTTTTTTTTTGGAAGGAGACAAATCAAAGCAAAAAGGAGGTGAAAATATAATGGGAAAACAAAAGGCAAAAATTTTACAGAATATCCACAACAAAAGAGGCTTCACACTGGTAGAAGTGCTTGTAGTGACAGCGATTATAGCAATACTTGCAGCAGTGCTAATCCCAAGGCTTCTTGGTTATACTGACAGAGCAAGAGAGGCCAGAGCAATAAGTGACATAAGAACAATAAAAACAATTATCGAAGCATATACAGCAGATGAGGGCAGTGGGATACATCCATCCGGTATGAGTTTGGATTTTGCGACTGGACTTTACAAAAAGGGACCAGACTACATAGGAACAATCCTGCAAAAACATGGGATTAAGTGGTATGACATTATGACACCCGGGGGCATAACAGATCCGTGGGGAAAACCATATTTTTATGCAAGATATGTTGGAGCCGATGACAATCAAATACACTACATTTTATTTTCAACTGGCAAAGACGGCAAAATCCAAACTCCGGATGACATATACACAACAGATACAGCATCTCCAACAATAGGATCCATTCCGGATTATCAGGCTATTTTCAACAGTGTACAGTCAGCTGCTTCCACTTATGTTCCGGAATAATTTAACGAAAGCGAAAAAAATCTATTTTTAAGAAATTCAGATTATGTCCATATAAACTCCCACAGCAAACATCAATAAAAATACAATCAGACAATACAGAAGCATATGCTTTATTTGTCCTGCGTGGTATTTTTCAAAGATGCTTTCTTGTAGGGCTAACAGAAGCATTAAGGCTGTGACAGCAAATTTTCAGAAAAGTTGCACAATATTACAAATTTCAGAGGTGATTAATGTGGAGTCAGAAATTTTTGACAAAAAGAGCGAAATTTTCAGGGCAGTAAGGAAGGTGGTGAATAAACATGATATTTTAAACATATTGAGTGCAAATACAGACATAGAGGAAGACGACGAATATGACGCTGAAGTGATAGAGATAATAAACAGGTGCTGGTATCTGGACGAAGTAGAAAGTGTATACGAGGCGCTGAAGAGTATTTTTGAGTACTGGTTCTGGGAGAGGTGCTGCAGTAAAGACGCGCTGATGAGTCTGGCAGTAGATGTAAGGGGAGTATTAAAAGAATTCAGAAGAGAGGCGGAGAAGGCAGGGACAAAAAAACAAGAAAATAAATTTGTAAAAGGGTGAAGGAATAGTGAGCGAGGCTGAAATGAAAAAAATATACGATGCCAGAGGAAATTTACTTATAAGATGCTGGTATGCAGGCGACAGGCTTCACAGGGAAGATGGCCCTGCATGGATAGAGTACGACGAAGATGGCAAAGTAATAGAAGAAAGATGGTACCAGGTTGGTAGGCTGCACAGAGAAAAAGGCCCGGCAATAATAAAATACTTTCTAAACGGCAGCATAAGACGAGAAGTATGGTACAAAAATGACCTTCTGCACAGAGAAGATGGTCCTGCATGGATAGAATATGACATACACGGCGAAATTACGGAAAAGAGCTATTACTTAAACGGTATGAAGTTATCAGAAAAACTACTTACGCAATATACAAAACTGAACAATACCATAAGAGAACATCAAAAGAGGCGTAAAGTAAGTTTGTGACAGAGCTACAAAATAGGCGTTAAGCAGAAAACAAAAAAAGCTGCTTACAGGCCCCAGGAAGGCATAAGCCTCAATGTGGTCTAATTGTATTTTAGAAAAAAATCAAGGAGGTGACAAAAATGCAGCGCGATGAAGAATTCAAGATAGAGACAGAGTACTACGAAAACGGGAAGAAAATGCGCGAATTGTACTATAAAAGAGACAGAATTCACAGAGAAGGTGCTCCTGCCTGGATAGAATACTATGAGGATGGGCGGAAAAAGTGTGAATTCTGGATGTTTAACGGGAGAAACCACAGGGATGATGGCCCTGCAGTAATATGTTACAACGAAAAAGGGCAGGTTGAGCTGGAAATATGGTATACAAACGGTGAGAAGCACAGGGAAGGCGGTCCTGCATCAGTAGGATATTATGAGAACGGCAGAAAGCAATACGAGCACTGGTACTATCACGGGAAACTGCACAGAGAGGATGGTCCGGCCTGGATAGAATATGATAAGTTTGGCAATATTACGCTGCAGGAATATTACATAGATGACAAAAAGATGCTGCCAGAAGATTTTGAAAAATGCTGCAGAATAGGGGAATTAATTAAAAAAGCTAAGGGGTCCAGAAAGATATTTTTGTAACACATAGACCAAACTGGAGAGTAAGGTGATTTTTATGATTGTCAAAAAAGAAGGAAACCATGAGATCTATTATAAAGACGAAGATAGTTACAAAAAGGGAATCAAAGCTGCAGAGGGTTGGTACAAAAACGGCAAACATCATAGAGAAGACGGGCCTGCATGGATAGAATATTATCCCAATGGGCATAAAAATTTTGAAGAGTGGTATAAAGACGGAATGCAGCACAGAGAGGATGGTCCAGCATTTATAGAGTACTATCCGAACGGTCAGGTTAAATGGGAGATCTGGGCAAAGAATAACAGGTACACCCGTAAAGACGGCCCTGCGTGGGTAACTTATTATAAAAACGGGCAAACAGAAAGAGAGGAATGGTGGTTAAACAATAAACTTCACAGAGATAATGCACCTGCAGTAATAGAATATTATGAGAGTGGTCAAAAAAGGGTTGAACTCTGGTATCGAAGAGGCAAACTTCGCAGGGAAGACGGCCCAGCATGGATAGAATACAATAAGGATGGCAGTATTGCAGAACAAAAATATTTTATTAATGATACACAGGTATCAAAAGAAGAATTTATTAGATACCGGCAGATAAGCAGATTATTAGAAAGCCGGCAAAAAGCCAGGAAAATATCTTTATAATTTTAACAGAAAGAGAATGTGAAGTCACTACCCCCACCTTGCAGAATTAATATTAGAAAGGAGCGAGTTAAAGTGGATAACACTTACACAAAAACAGAGTACCACAAAAATGGTAAAATAAAAGTCCAGGAATACTACAGAGGCAAATATCTACACAGAGAAGATGGCCCAGCTGCAACAAGGTATTATGAGAGCGGGCAGGTAATGTGGGAAGAATGGTACACAAAAGGAGTACTTAACAGAAACGATGGCCCTGCAGTAATAGGATACCATGAAGACGGGAAGCTGCACAAAGAGCTGTGGCTGAGGAACGGAAAGTACCACAGATGGGATGGCCCAGCACAAACAGAGTACTACCCTGATGGAAAAATTAAGATAGAAGCATGGTACAGAGACGGTGTCCTGCACAAAGAAAGCGGTCCTGCACTAATAGAGTACTACGAAAACGGGCAGATAAAGGAAGAGAGATGGCTCATAAATGGTGAACCGCACAGGACAGATGGACCTGCAGAGATAACATACTATAAAAGCGGCACAAAGGAATCAGAAAAATGGTACTTGATGGGTAAACTTCACCGCACAAACGGGCCAGCAAGAATATGGTATTATCCAAATGGACAGAAAAAAGAAGATGAATGGTGGATAAATAACAAATTACATAGAGATGACGGCCCCGCAGTAGTAAATTATTTTTATAACACAGGTAAACCTTTTTTCTTTAAATACTTTTTAAACGGCAGGGTGGTAAGCGAAGAAGAATTCATGAAGCATAAGAAAATATATGACTTATTAAATGAGAAAAAACAGGGCAAAAAAAATAATACTGTAAAAAGAGGTGTTCAAGATGGGTAACGAGGATGGTCCTACAGTTATAAGATATTACGAGAATGGCAATAAGAAAGAAGAGTGCTGGTATAGAAATGGGCAATTGCACAGAGAAGGTGGTCCTGCAAGGATAAGATACTACAGAAACGGACAGATAGAAATCATAGAATGGTACGCAGAAGGCAAACTTCACAACTACCATTATGACCCCGCTGTAGTAGAATATGAGCCAGACGGGACCATACGTTACAGATGTTACTGTACCGAAGGCAAAATCATAAGAGAATCAATTTATATGAGAACAAATCCGAAATCAGACTGGAAAATCAGAGTAGATAAGCGTTATTACAGAGATGGGCATCTTTACATGGAAGAATGGTATCTGGTTAAGTTCCGCCAAAATCAAGAAGAAATTACCGTACCACATAGAGACAACGGACCTGCGTTAATAAAATACCTCAATGGTAAGAAGTGGTCTGAAATATGGTATAAAGACGGCAAAATTCACAGAGATGGCCATCCTGCAGTGATAGAATATTATTCGGATGGTGAAATAAAAACAGAAGCATGGTATAAAGATGGAGAACTACACAGAAAAGACGGTCCTGCTGTTGTCGAATATTACAGAAATGGACAAAAATATATAGAAGAATGGTATGTAAACGGGAAACGTCACAGAGAAAACGGTCCTGCGCTAATAAAATATAACCAAGATGGTGGAGAAATAAAAGCAGAATACTATATAAACAACAAAGAAGTTACAGAAAAAGACCTTTCTGTTTATCAAAAAATAAAAGAACAGCTTGATAAAGGGAAAGGCACAAAAAAGATTTTATTATAAAATAATCAAAACTCTACATGCCACGCAAATCCACAGGAATGGGCAGAAAAAATACGGAGCCAAGGAAGGGTTGACACTCCCAATCCCCTGAAGGGGATGGCGTTCTTAGCAGCTCTGAATGGGGCATTGATTTTGTTTTTAAAAGAGGTTTAAAAGGATCTAAAAAAGAGAAACTTATCAAAAGTATGACAAAAAACAATAGAATTGTGGAAAAAATCAGGAGGTGAAAATTGATGGCTAAATTAAGAAAAATGACTGCATATATGTTGATTTTACTTTTTACGGTATTCACGCTTGTACAGGTGATACCGAACGCAGGGGCAGACACACAGAGCGGGTTTATACTAGCAAGCGCAGGAAAGGACGGACAGTTTGGTACAGGAGATGATATAGCAGCAACAGATACGCAGAAGGCAGTTATAAAAACTCCGGTAAATATCTCAACAGAGGCAGTAGCGTCTGCAGGAATGGTACCAAAAGAAGAAAATACCGAACCCAGGCCTCTAAGACAGCCCAATCCAGATGAGATAGTAATACGCACAGCAGAAGAGTTGGCGAAGATAGGGGTAGACCCTAAGTATCCTTTGAACGGCAAGTATATTTTGATGACGAATATAGACTTATCAGGTTACAGCAACTGGGTGCCAATAGGCAGCATTAGCAGTCCGTTCACAGGACAATTTGATGGGAATGGATTCATAATCAAGAACCTGACAATAAATCGTCCGGGCAGCGCTTTTCAAGGTTTATTTGGTCGTACAAACGGCCCAGCTGTTCTGTTGAATATTAGACTTGAAAATGTTAATGTAGTTGGAAGCAATTATACTGGTGCATTGGTCGGACGGAGCAATTTCACCACTATAATTAACTGCAGTTCAACAGGTAGTGTAGTAGGAAACACTTTTACAGGTGGGTTGATAGGACACAATTTCGAAAGCAACTTGATGTACAGCTTTTCAACATGTAATGTAACGGGTAAAGAATATACGGGGGGATTAGTAGGTGCTAATGCTTGGAGGTTCATTGCTAACTGTTATGCAGTCGGCAATGTTCAAGGAGAACAATATACGGGCGGGATTGTAGGGTTGAATGTTAACGGTACAGTTAAAAATTGTTATTTTGCTGGGAACATAAAAGGAATATCAGCTACTGGCGGCGTTGCAGGAGGTACCAGAGGAGATAAGTGGGCAAGTGGCTCAATAATATACGCTTACATTTACAATTCATTCTCTCTTAAACTTACTCCTGTTGGTACACAAGATAGCTATAGTATAGTCAGCAATGTTTACTCAAAATCTGCAACTGCACTTAAACAACAATCCACATTTGTTGGTTGGGACTTTACAAACATTTGGGCAATAGACGAAGGGAAGTCGTATCCGTACTTAAGGACTAACGAACAAATACCTCATCCTGGGACGAATTAAACAGCGGGCCGTTTTGCCTGCTCTTTTATTTTTGAGAAGATAAAAACAACTTAGGAGTTCTGGACAAGTGATGGAAAAATTACAAAAATTAAGGGGAGGGTAAAATTTGATGAACAAATTGAAAAAGATAACTGTGTATGTGCTGGTTTTACTATTCACAGTATTTACTCTGATACAGGCTTTACCAAGTATAAATGCAGATACCCAGACTGGGTTTATACTTGCGAGCGCGGGGAGAGATGGAGAATTTGGGACAAATGATGATATAACAGCAACAGATTTAGAACCTGTAGCAGCAAAGGAACCAGCAAACATTTCATTAACAGAAGCAGTACCATCAGCAGGGGAGGGAAGAGGGGTAGTACCAAAAGAAGGAAATACCGAGCCCAGGCCTTTAAGGCAGCCTAATTCTGATGAGATACCAATATACACAGCTGAGGAGTTGTCAAAAATAGGAGTAGATCCAGGTTATCCACTTAATGGCAAATATATTCAAATGGCAGATATAGATTTGTCGGGTTACGGCAACTGGGTACCGATAGGTAATAATACTAAACCATTCACAGGCCAGTTTGATGGGAATGGGTTCGTGATAAAAAACCTGACAATAAATCGTCCAAACAGCGACTATCAGGGTTTGTTTGGTTATACTAAAAATACAGCGAAACTGACAAACGTTAACTTGGAGAATGTCAACATAATTGGCAGATTCGACACTGGCGGTCTAGTGGGATGGAACGAAGGCACTATCACAAACAGCTACTCCATGGGGAATATAATTGGCAACGGTTCCCACGTTGGTGGTCTGGTAGGAACAAACTGCAACAGTGGTACTATCTCAAATAGTTATTCCACAGGCAGTGTTCAAGGAAACAGTTACTACACCGGTGGTTTAGCGGGAAGCAACATCGGAGGCTCTATTTCGAATAGCTACTCTACGTGCAATGTAACAGGTAACAACAGTACTGGCGGGCTGGTAGGAATAAGTTACAACGGCACTATTAAGAACAGCTACTCTACAGGTAGTGTAACAGGTAACAGCAGTACTGGTGGACTGGTAGGACATGTTTGGGTAGACGGTATTATCGTAAACAGCTACTCTACGGGTAAGGTAACAGGAGGTGACTACACTGGTGGTCTGGTGGGAGCAAGTTACGGCACTATCACAGATAGCTACTCTACAGGCAGTGTGACGGGCAACAATTATACCGGCGGTCTAGCAGGGGGAAACTACTACACTATTACAAATAGTTACTCTACAGGCGAGGTTAAAGGGAATTCTTACATCGGAGGCTTAATAGGATATAACAACAGCGGTGCGGTTATTAACAGCAGTTACTGGAACACACAAACGAGCAACTTGTCTATCTCTGCAGGAGGCATTGGTAAAACTACAGCACAAATGAAGACGAAGTCCACGTTTGTTGGCTGGGATTTCACAAATATCTGGGCAATAGACGAAGGGAAATCGTATCCGTACTTGAGGACCAACGAGCAGGTACCGCATCCTGGGACGAATTAAATTAACAATAAACAGGAAGCAGGGAACAGAATTCCGGTTCCCTGCTTTTTTTATTTAAAAGCCTAAGAAAGGAGCTCCAAAGGGCATTGCCCTAACTGGAGCCTTAATTTCATTTTTAAAAGAAGTTTAAACGAGGTGACAGATCAAAAATGTCAGAAAATTCTCAAAAAAGAACCAGCATTGATTTCATTGAAGTGTTTAATTTGTTCAGGAAAGGCAAAATAGATAAACTGAAAAAATCCGAATTTTTAAAGCAGGTGCTGGACGCCAGCACAGGAGAAACAGCAGCACACTTTCTTTTAAGGCTGATAGAAACAAAAATTGAAGAAGAAAATGAAAAAAGAACAAGCATTTTAAATGGGTTCTGGAGCAGCCCTTTTAAAAATGATGAATTAAAAGAAATATTTTTTGCTGAACTAGAGAAGCACAGAGACATTTTAAAGTTAAAAGATATAACAGGCTGGACAGTGGCCCACCAGATGGCAAAAATGGGGTACAGATTTGATCCAGTGCAGGATAAAGAAATCCTGGCATTAAGAGATAACAGCGGCATCACGGTAGCAGAGATACAAATGATGAACAGATATATTTTTGACCCAGAGAGGGACAGGGAAATACTGTCACTGCCCAGCAGTGAAGAAGGGAAGACACTGCTGGATTTACAAAATGAAATGCTAATTGAGAAGCTTACTGGTGAAATAGCAAAAAAGACAATGAAATTATAAAAAATAGCGAGAAAAGAGAATAGATTGTGAAAAAAAAATAACGATATATGTGTTAATTTTTCTCTTTATTACATTTTTGTTAATACAGGCTGTACCAAGTATAAGAGCAGACACTCAGAGTAGGTTTATACTAGTGAGCAGAGGTCAAAACAATACAGTGTCGCAATTTTTAACCGTAATTTTTTTAAAGAACAGCTCAAAAACAAGAGGGGGGTTTAGAATGGGCAGCGAAGAAATGAAAAATGGTTGTATTATAGAGTACTACGAAAGTGGCGAAAAGAAAATAGAAAAACATTACAAAGACAATGTATACCACAGAGAAGATGGTCCAGCTGTAATAGAATATTACGAAAACGGGCAGATAAAAGGAGAAAGATGGTTTTATAAAGGGGAGCCTCACAGAGAAGGTCAACCTGCAATCATTGAGTATTATGAAAGTGGACAGACAAAATACGAAGAATGGTACAAAAACGGAGCTTACCATAATGAAAACGGTCCCGCAGTAATATATTATTTTGAAAACGGGCAGATAAGGCGTGAAAAATGGTACATGGATGGGAAACCGTACAGGAAAAACGGCCCCACGGAAACATCATACTACCAAAACGGCCAAATAAAGTATGAATTATGGTACAACATCCACGGCCAATTACACCGCGAAGACGGTCCTGCGGTTGTTGATTATTATGAAAATGGGCAAATAATGAAAGAAGAATGGTATAACGAACATTTTCTGCACCGCACAGATGGACCTGCAGTAGTAAGATACCGCAGTGATGGCACAGTAGAAAGCGAAGAATACTACATTTTTAATAAGAAAATAAGCAAAGAAGAATTTGCCAAACATATCAGAATAAAAAAGCTTGCTGAGAAAGCTGCATCCAGCAAAAAAATAAAACTTTAAAGAGTAATTTAATTTATCAAAAACTGCCCGCCGTCAACTCATATAAAGAAGAATACTATCTTGACGGACAACAAACAAACAAAGAAGAGCTTATAAAATACGCCAGAATAAACGAGCTTGTAAAAAGATTCACGGATACACGAAAAATAAGTCTTTAGAAGATTTTTTTAATGGGGGGACATAAGATTATGGAAAAGACATTTTATTGTTCGGATAAAAAAGCAAAAGAAAAGTACAGATATCTGAATAATAAGCCTCATTGCGAAAATGCTCCATCGGTAATAGAATACTACGAGGATGGGCAAATAAAAAAAGAAGAATGGCGGAGAAACGGCATTCTTCACAGAACAGATGGTCCCGCACTAATAGAGTACTACGACAATGGAGAAGTGATGGAAGAAATATGGTATTTAGAGGGGAAAATACACCGGACAGACGGCCCTGCACGGATAAAATACTACAGAAACGGGAAAATCGAAGCAGAAGAATGGTGGATAGATGATAAAATTCACCGAATAAACAGCCCTACAGTAATAAAATACTATGTAAGTGGACAATTAAGAGAAGAACGCTGGCATAAAGAGGGAGAACTGCACAGGGAAGACGGTCCTGCACGGATAGAATATTACAAAGACGGGCAGAAAAAATACGAAGCCTGGTACTACGAAGGAGAGCTCCACAACGAAAACGGTCCCGCAACGATAGTGTACAACGAGAATGGAGAAGTAGTACTAGAAGAATGGCACATGAAAGGGGAACTGCACAGAGAAGATGGGCCAGCGGTAATATTGTGGAATGAAAACGGCTACAGGACAGAAATATGGCGTCGAAATGGCAAATACATAGAAGACGCTCCAGCTGTAATCAAATACTATCCAGATAACAGAATATACTCTGTGACATGGTATAAGAACAATGAAATACACCGCAGCGGCGAGCCTGCAGTAATAAAATACTACCCTTCAGGACAGATAATGTCGGAAGAGTGGTACTACCGAGGTGTGCTCCACCGCAGCGGTGCACCTGCTGTAGTAATGTATAATAAGCATGGAAATAAGAGCGCAGAGTACTGGTATGAAAAGGGGCTTCTTAACAGAAAAGACGGCCCTGCTCTGACTGTCTATCATGTCAGCGGCATACCATACAGAGAGGAATGGCATATAAAAGGAATGCTTCACAGGGCAGACGGTCCTGCACAGATAGAATACGATCAGCTTGGGGAAGTGATAAAAGAAAAATATTACATCAACGGGAAAGAAATCACAAAAGAAGAATTTGACAGATACAGCAGGATAAACAAACTGCTGAAAGAAAGCAGAAAGAAGCAAAAAATTTCATTATAATCAAACACGAACACCTGGTTAACAGCAGATGAATATCTCACGAGGAATTCGTCAGGTATGAGAAAATAAAAGATTTATATCAAAAACAGAACAGAAACCGCTGGATAACACTTTAAAACGTCTCTACAAGGCCCTACAGGGCATCGCCCTGAATGGGGCCTTGATTTTGTTTTTAAAAGGGGTTTAAAAAGGGGCCAGAAAAAAAGGGAGGGGATTATCATGTAGTTCAAAGTGACAAAAGCAGTAATAAAAATAGAATGCTAATAGGTCTTCAAAATGAAGTGCTGATTGAAAGACTCATCAGAAGAATGACAAAAGAACAATAAAATTGTAAAAATTAGGGAGGTAGAGATTAATGGGCAAACTAAGAAAAGCGACTGTATATGTATTGATTTTACTTTTTACGGCATTTACTCTGGTACAGGCGGTACCGAACGCAGGAGCAGACACACAGAGTGGGTTTATACTTGCGAGTGCAGGGGAAGATGGGCAGTTTGGAACAGGCGATGATATAATGGCAACAAATTTAGATTCTGCCGTAGCAAAAAAGCCAGCAAATATTTCAGCAGATGCTGTGCCGTCAGCAGCAGATGAGACAACAAAAAAGGATAATACTGAGCCACAACCGCTCAGGCAGCCCAATCCTGATGAGATACCAATATACACAGCTGAGGAATTAGCAAAGATAGGGGTAGATCCCAAGTATCCACTTAGTGGTAAGTATATTTTGATGGCAAATATAGATCTGTCGGGTTACAGCAACTAGACACCTATAGGAAATTCATCAACACCATTTACTGGAGAATTTGATGGAAACGGTTTTATAATAAAAAACCTAACAATTAGCCGTCCGAATGAACTTTATCAAGGATTGTTTGGATATATTAGCAGCACAGGGGTAATAACAAATCTCACTTTAGAAAATGCTGTGGTAACGGGGCTATCATATGTCGGCAGTTTAGCAGGAACAAATTTAGGGACTATTACAAAAGTTTACAGTACATGCAGTGTGAAAGTTACCCGTACCAGTAGTGTTTCTCCAGCTGGTGGATTGGTAGGCCTCAACAAAGGTACTATTATTGATGGACATACTTCTGGCAGCGTTACTGGATATGACAATACTGGTGGTTTAGCAGGAAGACAGGAATATGGTACTATTGCAGACAGCAGTTCCAGCTGTGATGTAACAGGAACCTACAGCGCTGGTGGGTTAGTAGGGGGAAATTTTTATAGCTCAATTAAAAGAAGCTACGCCACAGGTAAAGTAATAAGCACCTCCTATTATTTTACTGGTGGACTTGTAGGGGAGAACTATTATGGCACTATAGAAGACAGTTATGCCACAGGCAGTGTAAAAAACAATTATTATTATTCTTTCACTGGTGGTTTGGTAGGGAAAAATACTAGTGGTACAATCAAGAACAGCTACTCTACAGGCAGTGTAACAGGTTACACCTATGTTGGCGGCTTAGTAGGGTACAATGCTGGCAGCGTAATAAGCAGTTACTGGGACATACAGACGAGCGGTCTAACCACATCTGCAGGTGGCACAGGTAGGACTACAGCACAGATGAAGACACAGTCCACGTTTGCTGGATGGGATTTCACAAATGTATGGGCAATAAATGAAGGAAAATCATATCCATACTTGAGGACCAATGAACAGAAACCACATCCAGGAACAAATTAATGAGCATATGTAAATTGACAACAGACACAAGAGAACAAGCACTGCCTTTACTGCTGACAGCAAAAGAACGGGGGCATAATTGTGCCCCCGCAAGCCCACAGCAAGCCCCAGGGAAAACGCAGGCAGGCAGAGCGGAAGCGTACGCTTTGCTGAAGCCTGCGTTCTGTGTTTTAAAGAGGCTTTTCAGAGGGCTAACAGGGGCACTAACAGAACAAAACTCGAAAAATTTTTCAAGAATTTTAGAAGAAAAAATCAGTTAACGTCTTCCAAACAAATACATAAATGCAAAAGCTGGAATTTTTATTATTGGTACCTTTGTCGAGATCTTTATTTTCCCATAATCTTCTGGTCTTTTTGTTACTAATACTGCTGAAGCAATATTTTTTTCTTTTTGACTCATTTCAAGAATGGCATCACTTTCAGAAAGTGTTGTATCTTCCCTAAATTTTACTTCAACTAAGGATTTGCTATGTGGAAATTCAACAACTATATCTATCTCTTTTTGATTATCAGAAGATTTTCTAAAATAACCTACTTTAGCATTTGTTTGCAAGTAAAAATTATAAATATGCTTAAAAACCGCTGTCTCAACTGTTATTCCGAGCTCTTTGCTGTCCACGAGAATATTATCTATCATTAAAACTGCATTTTTCAAAGCAGGATCAGAGACGTAAATTTTGGGTTTTGCTTTTAAAATCTTTTTCCCGCCCAACTCTATAGGTAAACTTTTGTAAATTAAATTTGCATTCTCCAGGAGATGAATGTAATTCTCTATTGTTACCGCCGAAACATTTTCAATTTCCTTGCTTATTGTTGAAATACTTATAACACTTCCAGAATTGAAGCATAGGTATAAAAAGATTTTCTCTAATACTGCTAAATTTCTCACATTGAACAAGGAAGGTATATCTCTTTTAATAACTTTGTCGACCACATCTTCTCTTAGTATTCTTTGGACTAAAAATTGGTCTTCTGAGAACACAAATTCGGGGAATCCTCCTATTGTCAAATACTTGTTGAAATACTTTTGCAAGGGCATAAGCAAAAACATAAGCTCACTGAGCTGTGACTCTTTTAAGCTCGCAATTTCACCTAAATCTAAATCAGGTAGATTATTAGGTATTTCTGGGACTCCAAGTATTTTGCAAAATTCATAGAAAGAAAGAGTAGGTACAGAAATCACGGTCCAGCGACCAACTCCACTTTCTTTTGTACCTTCAATAAGTGCAGGAGAAGCCGAACCAGTAGCAATAATTTTCCACTTTGGTTTGGTATCATAATAGACTTTTAACCATCTGTCCCAATTACTAGCATATTGAATTTCATCCAAAAATATATATGCTTCATCTTCTTGATTTATGGTTGTTTCATAAAGGTTAAGGATCTGATCAAATGAACACAATTTAAATAATGGATGATCAAAAGATACGTATAATATTCTTTTGGGGTGTATTTGATTTTTTAAAAGGGTTTCTATCATTTGATACAAAATTGTGGTTTTACCTACACGGCGCGCACCTGAAAGTATAACATATCTCCTGATAGTTGGATGCATTAATAATTCAAATGCCTGGTAGTAAACTACTCTCTTCACAGGTTTTGACAAATCTTGAGGGAAATATCCCTCTCTCCACCATGGGTTGTAAGAATACAAGATTCTTAATATGTTTTCTGAGCTTGTGATAGTCATTCTTCTCACCTCCGCATATAATATTATAACATATACTTCATGTTTTTATGCGAAAAATATAAAGTATACTTTATATTTTTGGACATTTTTTAAACTACAATGTATCAACTCAGAGCAAAAATATTAGAAGAAGATTTTTTTACAGAGAAGATGGTCCTGCAGAAATAGATTACTACAACAATGGTGGAACAGCACAGAAAAAGAGGTGTTAAATTATGGAAGACATATCTTATTATCCAAATGGAAAGATAAAAGAAAGGCGCCGCTACTTACACGGCGAACTGCACTGTGAAGATGGACCTGCAGTAGTGGAATATTACGAAAGCGGCCAGGTAAAATCAGAAAAGTGGTACCGTAATGGTACACTTCATAGAGTCAACAAACCCGCAGTAATAGAATACTACGAAAGCGGGCAGGTAAAGGGTGAAAGGTGGTTTTATAACGGAGAACCTCACAGAGAAAATCAACCTGCAATTATTGAGTATTATGAAAACGGGCAGGTGAAATACGAAGCATGGTACAAAAACGGAACCTATCATAATGAAAACGATCCTGCAGTAGTACATTATTATGAAGATGGGCAGATAAAGCACGAAGAATGGTACATGAATGGAAAGCCATATAGAAAAGAAGGCTCCACAGAAATAACATATTATGAAAACGGCCAGATAAAATATGAATTGTGGCACAACACCCACGGCCAATTACACCGCGAAAATGGCCCAGCAGCTGTTGATTATTATGAGAATGGACAGATAATGAGAGAAGAATGGTATAACGAGCATCTTCTGCACCGCGAAGATGGACCTGCAGTAGTGGAATACCATGAAGACGGGACAGTGAAAAATAAAGAATATTATCTTTTCAATAAAAAAATGAGCGAAGAAGAATTTTTCAAATATGTTAAAATAAAAAACCTTATAGAAAAAACTGCATCTGGCAGAAAAATAAAACTTTAAAAGAAATGATACAGTTTGGCTCGACATAGCAAAATGATTAAAAAATATTCAAAAGGAGTGATTCTATGCTCGTAAAGGTTGTGCAGGAAATCAAATTTCCCACAAGAGAATACGAATGGGTCAGCTGCTCAGGTGCGTCTCCGCAAAACGGGCGCAGGCTTCTTGTAATAAGGGGTCACAGTGGAATGTCGGAATGGATCGAAGGTTTGATAACAGTTCCTGAAGATAGAATTAGAATAGAAAAAAATAGATATGGCGATGACGTATATTATTTAAGTCCTGGAAACTACATTATAAAGGAAGGTACAGACAAAAAGGGCCAGAAAATAGTAAGGTTGTACAGTACATCTGAAGAACTTACTCCTTTTTACAATTTAACAGCGGTACGCGGTTTTGTTATAGAAGAAAGACCAGAAAATAAGGGAATAAAGACATGGCTTAAAGCAGAAGGACGTTCAAGAACAGAACTCCACGGTACAAAGTGGAGTTTAATAACTGTACCCAATACAAATCCGGTAATTGTAGTAAGTCCATACAGCTTCAAAGAAGAGGCAGGAAGCGGATATGCAGAAGCATATTATACTGCTGCAGGAGAAAAAATAACAGAACTAGAATATTACAATAATGGAAAGCTGGCCAGAAGAACGCTGTACAGAGACGGGGAAATACACAGCGAGAACCAGCCTGCAGTAATAGAATATTTTGATGATGGTAAAATAAAAGCTGTACACTGGATAAAAAACGGCAAACTTCACCATGACAGCGGACCTGCAGAAGTGTACTACTACCACAATGGCCAAAAAGCCAAAGAATCGTGGTACAGAAATGGAAATCTGCACAGAGATGATGGCGCAGCAGTAATTTCATATTACAAAAATGGTGCAGTCCAGGAAATAGGCTGGTACAAAGATGGAGAACTGCACAGAGAAGACGGCCCTGCATGGATAGAATATTATGGAAACGGCAGTATAAAATCAGAAGAATGGCGGAAAAATGGCATTCTGCACAGAACAGGCGGTCCAGCATTTCTAGAGTACTACGAAGATGGAAAAGTTAGGACAGAAAGATGGTATCAGGAAGAAAAACTGCACCGAACAGATGGGCCAGCTGTTTTAGAATACTATAAAAATGGGAAAATCAAAGGAGAAGAATGGTGGGCAAACCACAAACTACACAGGGAAGATGGCCCTGCTCGTTTGTGGTACTATGAAGATGGGAAAATAGAACTTGAGAGCTACTATGTTAATGGTCAACAAACAAACAAAGAAGAGCTTATAAAGTACGCCAGAATAAACGAGCTTGTAAAAAGAACCGCAGCTGCAAAAAAGATAAAGCTTTAAAAATAAAAAAACACACTAAAACACACCGGCAAGGAAATAAGTTTATAAAGAGGTGATAAAATGCCTCAGATAGTTTTAATATCAGGTCATGCAGGGAGCGGTAAAGACACGTTTGCTGATTTTTTGATTAAATATCTGCCAGATGCCAGAAAATACGCCTTTGCAGACTCAATAAAAGAAATAGCCCGAAAGTACTTTGATTGGAACGGCATCAAAGACAGAAAAGGACGCCAGCTTTTGATAGGGATTGGAGCAGCAGGCAGAGAAGAGAATCTGCATGTCTGGACAGAAAGAGTTATAGAAAAAATTGAAAAAGACAGGCCCGGGATTGCAGTAATAAGTGACTGGCGGTTTAAACATGAATATGAAAAAATGAAAGAAGTATTTGGAATGGAAAACATAATGACTGTCAGAATTCAAAAAGAAGGAATAAAAGTAATAGACGATATTTCAGAACATGATCTTGACGATTTTTTGGATTTTGATTTTATTATTCAGAATAACGGCTCACTTCAGGAGCTGGAAAAACAGGCAGAAGTAACAGCAGGATATATCCAGGGCATACTGTCAAAGCGTGAAATAGTTGAACTAAACAGCAGTATAAAAATCAAAATGTGGCTTCAGGACAAAACACCTCACAACGAAATTGGCCCCGCTTATGTAGAATATTACCCGGCCGGAGGAGTACAAAGGAAGATATGGCTGCAGAAAGGACAAGTTCACAGAGAAGACGGCCCTGCAGTAGAGAATTATTCTAGGGACGGCACAATATTCAAAGAAGAGTACTTTTTAAACGGAAAAGCAGTAACAAAAGAAGCACTGGAGAGTTACAAAAAGATTAACAGCTTATTAAAGGAAGCGCAAAAAGAAAAAAAGATACGATTGTAATCTCTTCCAAGTTCCTAAAAAAGATGTACTTTCTAGCTGTTTTTCTGTAAAAAGTAAAAAATATAAAACATATTTTTTGTTTTTAAGCCAAAAATCCAAAGTACACTTTGTATTTTTCTGTACTGTTATTTATATCAGAAAAACAGCAATAGAGGCCTTCCCGCACCAGGCAGTAATAGCTGCAAATAAAAAGCAAGGTAAAAATCACTTACCCTTGTCACTTTAAAAAAGCTGTTTATAATAAGTTAGAGGAAAAAACAAAAAAGTGCAGAAGGAGTGGTGGTAGTGGAAATCTTAAAGGTTTCTGCAAAGTCAAATCCTAAATCAGTAGCAAAAGCCCTGGCACTGCTTTTAAGAAGAGAAGGTAAGGCTGAACTGCACGCTGTAGGAGCAGGTGCAGTGAATCAGGCGGTAAAAGCAGCTGCAGTAGCCAGAGGACTGGTAGCACCAAATGGAATAGATGCTGTAATAATTCCTGCGTTTATGGATTTAGAAATAGACGGGGAAGAAAGAACAGGAGTAAAGCTGATTGTTCAAGCAAGGTAGAAATACAGTACCGCGTGCACTGTATTTTGTTTTTTATCGTATTTCAAAAAAAAATGTTGACCGACTGCAAAAAACGTAATATAATGTTAATAAGGGTTAATATGCCCAGAACCAGCCTCAAAACGAGGAACCAAAAATTTTCATTCTGTCACAAGCTTCATAAAAAGGCAAAAACAGCCTTCTTTCCGGAGAAAAACCGGGAGGAAGGCTGTTTTTTTTGTGAAAAAACACAGGAAAGAGGTGTGTACGATGCCAGAAACCCCCAGAATAATTTTCGAAGAAAACAGCATAAGAGACAGGACACAGGAGGAGAAGGTTCAGGAAAAAGAAGCAGACCCTGTTTTGTTTTTAAAGCGTTTAAAAGAAAACACAGAAGTCGTTCAAAAAACAAAGGGCCCGCAGTTAAAAATTAAGCTGTAAATTACCATTTAAAGGCAGGTGATAGTATAAAAATTGCAGCAAAAGCCGCTCCTCTAGAGGAGCAAATTTTTGACAAACACAGCAAAGGCGCAAAATATCTTGAACTTCAGCTTATGAATGACTTCATAGAAAGAAAACCACAAGATTACGTAGAAATTTTATTCTATGCAAAAAAGCTGGATATAGAAGTTTCAGCCGTGCATCCACCAATTCTTGCAGAAGAAAACGAATTTCAGAATCTAGAAAATCCTGATGTGCAGGAAATTCTTTTAAAAGCTTGTACCCTTGCCCAAAATGCTGCTGAAATTTTCAATAACAAGCCAATTGTTGTTTTTCATGCGGGAATTAGAAGAAATGAGCTAAAAAATTACCATTCACTCAGAGAAACAGCTCTTGCAGTTTTTGCAGAAATTCTCAGTAAATTCCCTGACGTTCAGATAGGACTAGAAAACATAATTCCTGTTACTCCAAAGGAAAAAGGATTTCCCGCTGTAAGAGTTAATTCCTTTTTTGGCCCTGCAGAAATAGCAGAATTTTTAAGAAAAGAACTTTCTACAGGCAGAATAGGCACAGTTCTTGATACAGCTCATGCCATAATCACGATTAATTTTTTAAATTTTTTAAAAGAACATGGCTTGAACACACCTATTCCTACATTGAAAGATTATTTCACCAGATATCAGCAAACCTTGAAATCCGTTCATCTTGCCTACAGCATTGGACTTGGTTATTTCCCTGCAGCACACGGCATTTCATTTCTTGTTTCAGATGAAGGTAAAAACTGCTTGAAAGAAATCCTGAACCTTTACAGCAGATATGGGAACAGCGCTTTGGTTGTTTTAGAAATTATTGAAAAAGACTATACAGACAGCAGAAATTTTAAAGAAATGTTTGAGCATGTAAAACTATTTAAAACAAAAGAGCTGCACATACAGCGATAATGCAAAATATAAGAGAGAGGTGGTATTTTTTATGGGCATTTCGGAACTTATCAAAGAAGAAGCAAAAAAGCTTAAAAACAGAGAGTTAAACGAACTTGCAGATACATTTAAAGAAATCTACGCGGAAATTCTGCAGACTTCTGCTGAAGAAAATCCTTTTATTGGCTGGGTTTTATCCCAGGCTCCAATATCACTTGTCAAGCCGAACCCTGAAGACACAGCTTTTGCAGCAGATAACGGGAAAGTGTACATCAATCCGGCATTTATCAACGCAATTGCCCGTACAGCAGAAGAAAGAGGGTATTCACCGGGAGACATTTACCGGCTGTACGGTTATATAATCACCCACGAAATGGCACACATAATGCTGCAGCACCCATGGAATTTAAAGAAATTTACAGGTGTTCAGGAACACATCCCCTGGGAAATAAAGAAAAGCGTTGCAAACATATCAATGGACTATATAATCAACACAACATTCTGCAACATTCTTTACAAAGATGCTCCTCGCCAGATATTAGAAGTTATTGACAGCCGTGAAGCCCTCACAAAAGCCATAAAAAGCATGAATGAAGTTCTGGATTCACAGCAGGTACTAGAGGAAATAAACAGCAGGGACGACATAGAGGACAGAACATGGGAAGACCTGTACTATCTCATTACAAGACACGTAAAAAATATCCAAACAGCATCCACTTCTGCAGGGCAGGGTGAAAATTCACAAAATACTGGAAAGCAGCAGGACAATTCACAGAACAGCAGCAGCAAAAATCGGGGGAACCAGGAAGCAGTCGAAGGCAGCACAGCAAATAAAAAAAGCAGCCAGCAGCCCGGTTCAAGGAAGACTGTCTGGACAGCCCACGGTGAAGAAAAAGAAATAGAAGAAGAAGCAGCAGTAAGAGAAGGATATCTGGAAAAATACAAAAACGAAGAAGCGGCCGAGCAAAAAGAGCAGAACAGTACTAACAAAAACACTGCAGATACAGAGAAAAACAGCCTGTCAAAAGAGCTAAAAGAAATCAAAGAAATAGTAGATCAGCTGAAGGAAGAATTCATGCACAAGATGAGGGAAGCAGGACTTGAAAAGGGCGGATTCCACCGCTCTTTTGTTGACAGCCTGAAAGCAGACACCACACCTCTGCAGACAAAGATAAAGTCAGTTTTTAGCGGGGTAGTACAGGGACAGCTGAGAGTATCAGCATGGGATAGACTTTCAAGAAGGATGCCGTATCTTGCACCAGGAGCGAGGATTTTCCCAAAGCCCAGCATGTGGCTTTTAGTAGATGTATCGGGGTCTGTATCAGAAAAAGAACTGAGCGCAGTAATGTCATCGATAAAAGACCTGCTGGAAAGCAGGACAATAGGCAGAGCTGTGATAGTTACATTTGACGTAGGAGATACTGGCTTTTTTGAGGCCAGAACAGCAGATGATTTAAAGAACTTCAAAATAGAAGGCGGTGGGGGAACAGTGCTGTCTCCTGCCATTGATGCAGTAGAAAAATCGCTGAAATGGGGCGACATAACAGCAGTTGCTACAGACAGCGCACTTGGCGACGATCCAGAAGAGCTTACAGAGAAAATAAAAAGCGTTGTAAGGGCTACATCACATCCTGTTATTTGGCTGCACTTTGGCGATGACAGGGATATTGACGAAATAATAGAACATAACGGGAACAACATAATACCAATGATTATAGAGCCAGAACGTGGGAAAATTACAATCAAAAATTACAGGAAAGGAGTGAAAGTGTAGTGTCAGCAGTTTCTGATTTAATTGACATCAGCATAAAAAAGTTAAAAATCAATGAAATAGCAGCCAGGAAAGAGCAGAACGACTTTACAAAAGCGCTTGAACGTGCATCATACATGCACAGGATAGCATTTTTTGGATTCAGTATAGATGAAATGAAAAAAATCGCATCAGAGTTTAACTCAAAGTTTTACATGCTGCCTGATAACATAAAGGATATTGATTTCAGTTTTGAAAATGGCTACGTGTTTGTGTATGTAAAATCAGATATTCCTGAAGAAAAAATTCCGCTTGTAAGAGCAGTAATACACCATTATGCAGCATTGTGTGAAACTGCTCTAAAAGAGCGAAAAGTATTTTTTATTGAGGCTTATGAGAATTCGGAAGATTTTATCAAATACAGTGCAATAAGACACCATGTAGATTACAAAATAAGAAAGGAAGTGAGTTAATGAGTCAGACATATTCTGCTGAACAGATGAAAAATTTCATAAAAAAGAGGTATGAAGGTGCATTTTTAAGAAAAGCGCCTCAGGACGCTTTATTTGTAGAAGGTCCTCCGGGCGTAGGTAAGACTGTAGGTGTAAAAGAGGCAGCAAGAGAATTTGCAAATAAATATGGATTCAGGTTTTCAGATATAAGTGAAAGTTCTGAGAAAGAATTAGAAAAACTGCTGAATGAAAAAGATGTATTTATTTTTTATGATTTGAACCTCTCCACAAGGGAGCCTTCTGACATTTCAGGTATTCCACGCATAGATGAAAGAAGCGGTTATGTGTACATGATACCGCCTCTCTGGGTAAAGCTGATGGAAAAACATCCCGGTATACTTTTTGTTGATGAAATCACAAATGTTCAGCGTCCGGACCTCTTAACAATAGGATTTAAGCTGATAGGGGAAAGGCTTGCAGGCGATTCAAAGCTTAATAACAACATCATGATTATCACTGCAGGTAATCCAAGAGAACATAACTATCTAGCAAGTGCACTTCCTGCTCCACTTATAAACAGGATGCAGATTTTAAGGGTCAAAGAGCCTGAAAAAGAAGAGTGGTTCAGCTATGCGAAGCAGAGATACACGGAAATACCTTCTGACATTATAGCATATATGAGCAGCATAGCATCACGTCCTGTAAAAGTTTCAGAAGAAGAAGCATACAGCACACCGCGCTCATGTGAAAAATACTTAAAAATTCTATCAGACATACTTTATATAGACCCGCACATGGATGCACGTCAGCTTTCGGGTATGATGGAAGGTATTATTTCACAGGAAGATCACTACGCATTTATGGGCTACTACAGAGAAAGGAATACTATAATTAGATACCTGCAGGAAGGCAGAGAAATAGACGATCCAGCAGCAAGATGGGCGGCATCTGTCTATTTCGGCAGTTTAATAAGGGAACACTACGACGCATACAAGAGGGGTTCAAGCGAAGTTTTTGCAGCACGCTACGGGATAATAGACACAGAAAAGCTGCCTGAAATAGTAAGCAGAACAGCTTCAAAACAGGAAGAGCATCTGATACCGCTGGTACTGGGAGCACAGCTTTTCACAGCAGGTCAGTCTCCAATAGAGTCATACAAACCCGCGATATTTTTAATAGAGCTGGCCAATGGGAAAGGTGTGCAGGAAGCCTTCAGAGAAGCCGAAGAAGAAAAAGACCTTACTATAGCAGACTGGCATGACAGGTTCAACGAAAGTGTTACTGAGGTTTTTGAAAAACATGCAGAAACAGGGCCGGCAAAAGCCGTGGCAAAAGCGGTGTCGCGCTCAGCAGTGAATCAGTACACAAACGTTCTTGAAGACGTACTGCGGAAAGTAGTAAGAGTCGATGAAAATGTGGAAAGATATATAGGGAAAGAAGCAGCAGACCAGCTGAGGCGCTTCTACAAAGAAGATTTTTCGACAAATTTAGAATTGGTGCAGGAAAGAGCAGTAGACAGTATGCTTCTCAAAAAGAAGCAGAATCAAAATAGTCTGAGAATATAACAGAGGGGCACGATTTTGTGCCCTTTCTTTTTTAATAGAAAAGGGAAAGGGTGGTTGTATGCTTTACAGCTGGCAAAAAGAAGCGGCCGGAAGGATAAAAAATAAAAACGCGATATTATCGGCGCCTACAGGCTCAGGGAAAACAAAGGTTGCATATGTGTGGGCCGGTCTTATAGATGAAAATGAAAAAAACATCTATAACAACGAACAAAGGATAATCTTTACAGCTCCAATTAAAGCCCTTAGCAACGAAAGATATCTGGACTTAAAAAAGATGGGGTTCGATGTTGGGCTGGAAACGGGAGACTTTAAGAAAAACACAGATGCCAACATTATCTGCTGTACTCAAGAGATATACACAAGGAAATACGCTGCTCTTCCAAACCAAAAAGTAATAATCGACGAATTTCACTACATATCTACAGACCCGCAGAGGGCAAGAAGTTATATAGACGGCATCAAAAACACAAACCCTAAAAGCAGCATACTGATAATGTCCGCAACGTTTGGACATCTTGCAGAGCTTAAAGAATACTTAAAAAGATTAACAGATAGAGATTTTGAGCTTTACCATACAGACCAGAGAGCAACAAAGCAGGTCTTTTTAGAAAAACCTGTGGACCTCTCAGAAATACATGACGCACTAGTTTTCGTGTTTTCTTACAGGGGTGCTGCAGCGCTCACAGAAGAAATAGCTTATTGGCGCAGTGAAATAAGTTCAGGTAAAAAGAAGAGGCTCAAAGAAATCGCAGAACTGCTGTCTATAGACGAAATCCCTTCTATTATGTACAAAGGGGTTGGAATGTATGTAGGCTCTCTTCTTCCAAAAGAAAAACTCTTTATGGAGACAGCTTTCAGAGAAAGAATAATTGATGTGATAGTAGGAACTGATGCTCTTTCCCTTGGTATAAATCTGCCTGCTGAAACAGTAGTTTTTGCACAGCTGGCAAAATATTATGACGGTCCAATTTCAAAAAACGAATTTCTGCAGATGTCCGGCAGAGCAGGAAGAAAGGGTTATTTTGATACAGGTTATATTACCTATTATCCAAGCGATTTTGAGTCGTACGAATATGATACTGAACAGCTCTACTTTTACCTTCTCAACGCGCCACAAGAACCAATGGAAGTAAAACTTGACATTTCTATCCCTGAACTCTTAAGAGGGAAACCAATAGATGAAGAAGCAGAATATGTGGCAAAATATTCAATGCCCCCACAATCAAAAAAAGAAGTAAGAGAATACATAGAAGAGGTACTGAGCGAAATAGAGATGTTCCAGGAGAAGTACGAACTGCCAGATTTAAAAGAAGTCCTTGCAGATACGTACTTCCCTGAGTACAACCTTCTCACGAATCTGCACCTTGCCCGAACATTCATCACCAAGGGGAAAATAGAAATGCATGAATTGAAGGAAGTAGTTTTTGGCTATGAGAAAGTAAGAAACGAATTTTACGGACTTTTGCAGCTCAAAAAATACATCAATTCGCTGCCGGAAAGATACCAGAAGAGGGTCACTGGCAGGCAAGAACTAGAGATTTTGCTCAATGAAATTGACCCTACAGTAACAAAATTTGAAGATGTTTTAAACAAAATTGACAACACAAAAATAGTAGATAGGCTGCTTACTTCACAAACGAAGAAGAAAACTGCGGGTCTCAGAAAATTGTAGAAGAAGCCAATATTGGCGGGGATGGTGGGAATGTGGTGGACAAACTGAATAGTTTTATCTATGACATTTCCAGAATAGAAGCAAAAGTAATAAAGCCTCTGGTTTTCCCTTTTACAGAATTAATAAAAACAGAACTTGCAGAACATGATAGAAACAGTGCAGTTTTAAAAATAAAGTACCAAAAAGAAAAAGAAGAAGATAATATAACTTTAAAGGTACCCTTATCGCAGCTAAAGATGTGCAGTACTGACATAGGAACAGACTGTTACATGCTTCTTCCTGGGGCCTATTCTGTTGAAGTATTAAAAAAAGCAAAAGAAATCAGTATAACTGAAATTCCTGCCAGGGAAAACATAAACTTCATTCTTACAGGAGTAGACGGAACAATAATTTTAGAAGACAAGTATCAAATCACAAACATTTGCAAAATAGTATCAAGAACTGGTGACTTTGCCAAAATACTTCTAAGCAACCCACAGTGGAAAAAAGGTTTACCTGCCGCTGCTGAAACATACTGGAGTCTTGCTGCTGTGCCGGTAAATGTTAAGATTGTCCCAACAGAATATTCTCCCCCGAATTGTGTTATTCTACATGACCTCAACAACAGCAGAGCACTTCTGTTAATACTTTCAAAAAGTATGAGAAGCCGTGGTATTGAACCCGAAAAATGGCACGAAATATCGGGGAAAAAGTTCGGGATCAGTAAAGAAATTATAAAATACTTTCAGATAAAATCGCTGGTAATAACAGAAGAATGGTGGGGACTGCGGTTCCCGGGGGAGCCTTATTATCGTACTCACAGAGAAAACGGCCCAGCACACGTAAGATACTCAAATAACAAAATAATAGAAGAAGAGTGGTACTTAAATGACAGACTGTACAGGAAAGATGACCCGGCAAGAATAGAATACAGCAGCGGGATTAAGATCAGAGAAGAATGGTATGTTAATGGAGTTCTGCACAGGGAAGAGCATCCTGCAGTAATATCATATTTTTCATCCGGTGTAAAATACAGAGAAGTGTGGTATTTACAAGGAGTCAGGCATAGAGAAAATGGCCCTGCTTTTATAGAATATGACATAACAGGGAGAAAAGTTAGAGAAGAATGGTACAAAAACGGAATGCTGCATAGAACAGACGGGCCTGCCAGGATAGTATATATCAATACACCTGCTGGTACATCTGCGGAGTTTCCTGAATATTTTATTGAAGATAAATGGGTTTCGGAGGAAGAATTTAAAAAATATGCAAAGATATACAAACTGCTGAATGAAACACCACAAAAAAAGAAAATAAAACTTTAAGTTTGACGTGTAGGCAGTTGCCTACATTTTTTTGTTTTGTTTATTACAAAAACACAAAGGAGGGATGACCTTTGACAGAAACATTGTTTCAACTCATAAACAAAAAAATAAACGGCAGAGAAAAAATAACAATACTGTGCATAGGAACTGACAAGATTTTATACGATGCATACGGCCCTCTTGTTGGTTACATACTCAAAAATGTATACAAACTGGACAGGAAATCTAACATAGAAGTCATTGGCGATGTCAAATCTCCCGTACATGCCTTAAATTTAAGAGAAGTGGCCGCAGAACTGGACACAGAAAATTCTCTCATAATAGCGGTTGACGCAGCATTAACAAATAAAAAGGAAAACCACATGACAGTAATTGTTGAAGAAGGTGCAATCAAGCCCGGCTCCGTACATAGAGAAGATCTGCCGTATGTAGGAGAAATAGGAATAAAGGGCATGATTTACAGAAATTGTATTTTTAATGACGGTGAGTTCATAAGGCTGGGCGATATAATAAAGATGGCGGAAGAGACGGCCGAAATAATAAACGAAGCTGTAAACAAGTATTTAATGATTGAAAAGCAGTTTGAAAAAATAAAAGAACATGCAACACATAAAGAAATTAAAAACACAGCGGTACTGTGAGGAGATAAAAATGGGAATTGATAGGGACTTTCTGGATGTTCTTTATTCAGAGCCAGCATGGGAAGACGTCTGGGAATACGAATCAGGCAATTTTAAAGAAACTATAGAAAGGAGAAGGAACATCAAACATATAAAGCAATATCTTAACAACTGTTTACAGAGGGAAGCCTGGTACAAGGATGAAAAACTACACAAAGATGACGGGCCTGTACTGATTGAATACTACCCGTCAGGCAAAATTTATTCAGAAAGATGGTATCAAAGCGGCGTATTAAGAAAAGAAATTTCGTACTGGACAAACGGCAGCAAAAAACAGGAAATATGGTATAATGAGACAGGTCAGCTTCACCGGGATGACGGACCTGCCGTTGTAATGTATTCTCAAAACGATGCACGAATCTATGAGGAATGGAGGAAAAACGGACTTATCTGGAGAAAAGACGGCCCGGCCATAATAGAATATTTTGAAAGTGGGGAAAAATCATCGGAAAGCTGGTTTAATGAAAAAGGCAGGCTGCACAGGAACGGGGCTCCAGCACATATTAAATATGAAAAAGACGGTACAGTCAGCCATGAAGAGTATTATGAAGATGGTCTGCTGCACAGACTGGATGGACCTGCAGTAAGAAAAAGAGTAACTGCAGTTATAGAAAAAGAAGACGGTAAAGAAGTTTTTTCTTTTTATGAAGAAAAATACTACATAAACGGGCAGCAGGTCGAAAAGGAAGATCTGGAAAAATACAGACATATAAAGAGCCAGGTATTCGGGGTAAAGAAAAGCAAAAAAATAAAGCTTTAAAAGGTGGTAATAAAATGCCGGAAAGGAAGGTTATTTACTATCCCAGCGGTAAAATCAAGGAAGAGTACTGGCTTGAGGGAGATAAATATCACCGTAAGGACGGCCCTGCTTTAACAGTATATTATGAAAACGGGAACAAAATGCGCGAGATATACTTTGTTAACGGCAAATACCACAGAGAAGGCGGTCCTGCAGTAATAGAATACTTTCCTGATGGGAAGATAGAACACGAGGGCTGGTACATAGAGGGAAGAGCTCACAGAGATAATGCCCCTGCCATAATAACATACTACAAAAGCGGCAAAGTAAGATATGAGGCGTGGTACAGCAGAGGTCTGCTTGACAGAGATAACCAGCCAGCAGAAATAGAAAATTATGAAAGCGGGGGCAAGAAATTTGAGGCATGGTACAGAAAAGGCAAAGTACACCGCGACAGCGGTCCGGCATACACTGCATATTTTGAAGATGGCACAAAAGCAAAAGAGATGTGGTACCAAAACAACATCAACCACCGCGATGACGGTCCTGCAGAAATTGATTATTATCCAGACGGGGAAATAGAAGCAGAGTACTGGGTCAGGAATGGAGAACTTCACAGAGATGGGGCCCCTACTGTAATAAGATACTATAACAATGGGAAAATCAAAGAAGAAAAATGGTACAAACATGGACTGCTGCACAGAAAAGATGGCCCTGCGGCTGTGGTGTATTATCTTGACGGCACCAAGATGGAAGAAGCATGGTATCTAGATGGGAAAATTCACAGATCTGACGGGCCTGCCATCATATCTTACGGAGAAAAAGGAAAGGTAGTGGAAGAGTACTGGTACAGGTACGGTACAGCTCACAGAGAAGATGGCCCCGCCGTGGTAACCTACGATGAAAACGGCAGAATCATATATGAAGCGTATTACTATAATGGAAAATTTTTAAATCCTGAAGAATTTAAAAAGCAGACAGCTTTAAAAAAGCTAATAGAAAAGCAGAAAGCGGGTTCAAAAATTGTTTTATAAATTTAAGATTTTTCACAAAAACCTTGATATTTTAAACAAAAAGCTTTAAAATATTAGTAGGAACCTTGAATAAAATTCATGAAGCATGGGCAAGAAATGGTTGGACCCACAGGGAAGATGGTCCTGCAGTGATATCTTATTGGGGAAATGGGAAAAAATCAGAAGAGGTTTGGGGGTACGAAGGCGAATTTCACCGAACAAATGGCCCTGCAATTATAGAATATGACTTACACGGCAACATTGTTTTGGAAAAATACTACATCAACGGCGAAAGAATAACAAAAAGAGAACTAGAAAAATACAACACAATAAACAATCTTTTGAATAAAGTTCATGGGAAAAAGAAAGTAAATTTGTAAAAGGAGATATCGTGCTATGTCTTTGATAGTTTTAGTATCAGGTTATGCCGGCAGTGGGAAAGACACATTTGGGAGTATAGCAGCAAAAGAATGGTACCAAATGGGTAAAAACCACAGAGAAGATGCTCCAGCAGTAATAACATATTATGAGAATGGCAAAGTAATGGAAGAAAAGTGGTATTATAAAGGGCTTTTACATAATGTAAAAGGGCCTGCAATAACAAAATATGAAGAAAATGGGACGATAAAACACAAGGAATACTGGTACATGGGAAGAAAAACAGACGAAGAAACGATAAAGAAGTACCAAAAAATGGAGAACTGCACAGAGAAAACGGCCCCGCAGTTGTAGAATATGACATAGACGGCAGAATTATTTATGAAGGATACTACATCAATGGAATAACACTAACAAAAGGAGAAATACAAAAATACAAAACAATAAACGATATTTTAAATAAAATTCAGGGGAAAAAAATAAGTTTGTAATCTGTTTTTTAAAAAACAAACTTTCAAGAATTAGCAGAATAGAGTACAGCACACAGAAGGCTGTACTCTATTTTTATTAAAAAATCAAGCATCAAAAAATAAAAGAGGTGAAAACAAGATGGAAGAAGCACTGTTTAATCTAATAGCTCAACAAATGAGCAATAAGGACAAAATAGTTATTTTCTGCATAGGCACAGACAAGTTAATATTTGATTCTTACGGTCCTTTTGTAGGATATTTATTAAAAAACGTATACAACCTGCATAACAAAGAAAATATCATTATACTAGGAGACTTAAAAAATCCGGTTCATGCAGTAAATTTAGTTCAAAAAATAGAAGAAGTAGATAAAGAAAATTCACTAATAATAGCGGTAGATGTAGCAATAACGTACAAAAAAGAATATCACAAAGCAATTGTAGTTGAGGAAGGGCCAATAGAACCTGGCGCTGCTGCAGGAAAAAAACTACCAAAAGTAGGCGACATCAACATAAAAGGATTAATATACGGAGACTATATTTTTGACACAGAAGAAAACGTGATAAGAATAAGAGACATAGCTGATATGGCAGAAAGAACAGCAGAGTACATAAACAACGCAGTTCAAAAATATCTAGAAATAGAAAGTCATATTTTAAAGACGGCAAGATTTCAAAAGAAAACAGTATCGATTTAAGCCAAAAATTGTTTGTAAAAAAATAAAAAGGAGATGAGGAAAATGCTTGTAAGAGCAGCGGAAAAAATAAAATTTCCTGCTGGGGACGGATGGTTAGATACTGTTCTGCTTCCATCCCGTAATGGCAGAAGATTGTTAGTAATAAAAGGTCACAGCGGGATGTCAGAATGGACAGAGGGTTTAATTACAGTTCCGGAAGACAAAATTGAAATAGAACCCTACAATGGGCATGAAAGATATTATCTTGAACCGGGCAACTATATTGTAAAAGAAGGTACAGATGCAAAAGGCAGTAAACTCATAAAACTCTACAGTGCTCCGGAAGACCTTGTACCATTTTTCAGGTTTAATGGATTTGATGGATTTATCGCAGAAGACAAAAAAGAAAACGAAGGAATAAAAACACTTATCGCTGCAGAAGGACACTCAAGAACAGGATACAATGGTACAAGATGGAGTCTTGCAGCAGTGCCAAATACAGCAAAAATAATCGTAGTGAATCCTTACAGCTACAAAGGATATACAGAACTTTACTGCACAGTTTCGGGAGAAAAGCTGGTAGAAGTAGAGTACTACTCAAATGACAAACCTGCCAGGAGAACAGAATACAAAAACAACAAAATACATGGAGAAAATTATCCGGCAGTAATAGAATACTTCGATGACGGCAGAATAAAAATACTCCGCTGGTACAAAGACGGTAAACTCCACAGAGAGGATGGCCCTGCGGAAACATATTACTACCACAGCGGTCAGAAAGCAAAAGAGGTATGGTATAAACACGATTCTCTTCACAGAAATAATGGTCCAGCAGAAATAACGTACAGCAAAAAAGGAATAGTTCTTGAGGAACATTGGTATCTCAATGGAAAACATCACAGAGAAGACGGTCCAGCACTAATAGAACGCTATGAAAATGGAAATATAAAGAAAGAAATATGGGAGAAAAACGACTTACCAGATAGAGATGACGGTCCTGCAAAAGTATACTACAGAGAAGACGGCCAGATTGAATTAGAAGAATGGTTTAAAGATGGCGTATACCACAGAGAAAATGGTCCAGCGGTAACAATATACTACAAAAATGGTCAGGTTATGAGAGAAGAATGGTGGACAAACAACAAAAGGCACAGGAAAGATGGGCCAGCCTTCATAGAATACGATGAAAACGGAGAAATAGAATACAAAAAGTACTATATTAACGGGAATAAAGTATCAGAAGAAGAATTCATGAAATATGCAAGAGTAGATGATTTAATTGAGAAAATTAAAATGAACAGAAAAATAAAACTTTGATAAAAAAATAAAAGATAAGGTGGTTGGTATGAGTATAGCAGACATCATCAAAGAAGAGGCAGAAAAATTAAAGAACAGGGATTTAAACGAGCTTGCAGAAACATTCAAAGAAATTTTTGCAGAAATTTTACAAGTTTCTGCCGAAGAAAACCCCTTCACTGGATGGGTTCTGTCGCAGGCACCGATATCGATTATTAAACCCAACTCCAGAGATACGGCCTTTGCAGCTGATAATGGAGTGATATACATCAACCCTGCATTTATCAATGCAGCTGCCCGCACAGCAGAGGAAAAAGGATATTCTCCAAGAGAGATTTATCAGCTGTACGGCTACATAATAGCGCACGAAATGGCCCACATCATACTGCAGCATCCATGGGATTTAAAAAAATTCATAAGCATTCAGGAACACATCCCATGGGAAATCAAAAAAGAAATTGCAAACATATCAATGGACTATATAATTAACATGACATTCTGCAATGTTCTTTACAGCAGTGCTCCGCACCACATATTAGAAATTATTGACAGCCGCAGTGCTTTTGAAAAGTCCATAAAAAACATGGATGCATTTCTGGATTCACACAGTGTATTAGAAGAAATACGCGGCAGAGATGATATTGAAGACATGGCATGGGAAGACCTATACTATCTTATTACAAAACACATAAGAGACATCAATGCATTGGACGCAGCTTTAAATTTAAATGGAAGTTCACAGAGTACACAGGGTAGTCCAAAATCAAACTCACAGAACAGTGGTAAAAATCATGAAAGTACAGAAGAAGCTGCAGGAAATGCAGTTCCTGGGGACAGCAGTAAGTCCAACGCCAAAAAAACTGTTTGGACAGCCCACGGCGAAGAAAAAGAAATAGAAGAAGAGTTCACTGTAAGAGAAGGATACCTGGAGAAATACAAAAACGAAGAAAAAGCCGTGCAGAAAAAAAAAGGAAAATCTGACAGACAGGCTGAAAGATATCCAGGAAATAGTGGACCAGATGAAGGAAGAGTTTATGCACAGGATGAGAGAAGCGGGTCTTGAAAAAGGCGGGTTCACCGTTCTTTCGTTGACAGCTTAAAAGCAGACGCCACCCCGATTCAAGCAAAAATAAAGACAGTTTTAAGTGGGATTATACAAGGCCAGCTAAGGGTATCGGCATGGGACAGGCTTTCCAGAAGAATGCCATACCTTACGCCAGGAACAAGAATTTTCCCAAAACCCAGCATGTGGTTTTTAATAGACGTGTCAGGGTCTGTATCAAAAGATGAGCTGAGTGCAGTGATGTCATCAATAAGAGACCTGCTTGAAAGCAGAACAATAGGCAGAGCCGTAATGGTGACATTTGATGTGGGAGAAACCGGCTTTTTTGAAGCAAAAACAGCAAAAGACTTAAAGAATTTTGAAATATCAGGCGGTGGAGGCACCGAACTGTCCCCAGCAGTTGAAGAAATAAAAAGGTCATTGAAATGGGGAGACATAGTAGCAGTTGCCACAGACAGTGCGCTTGGAGACAATCTAGAAAAGCTAAAAGATAAAATAAAAGACGTTGTAAGAGCAACATCACATCCAGTTATCTGGCTGCACTTTGGCGACGAAAGAGACCTAAACGAAATAATAAATCACATCGGAAACGATATAATACCGATGGTTATAGAGCCCGAAAGGGGAAGAGTTACAATCAAAAATTATAAGAAAGGAGTACGAATATAATGTCAGCAGTTTCTGATTTGGTTGATATTAGTATAAAAAAATTAAAGTTCAACGAAACAGCAGCTAGAAAAGAGCAGAACGACTTTAAAAAAGCTCTTGAGCGCGCATCATACATGCACAGAATAGTTTTTTTAAATTTTACTGCAGAGGAGATGAAGGAAATTGCTTCGGCTTTCAATTCAAAATTTTATGTGCTTCCTGACGATATAAGAGAAATTGATTTTAGCTTTGAAAACGGCTATGTATTTGTGTATGTAAAATCAAACATTCCTGAGGAGAAGATTGCCATTGTAAAAGCAGTAATACACCACTATGCAGCCTTATGTGAAACGGTATTAAAAGACAGAAAAGTATTTTTTATTGAAGCTTATGAGAAATCAGACGACTTCAGCAAATACAGTTCAATAAAACACCATGTAGACTACAAAATAAGAAAGGAGATGAATTCATGAGCCGCGAATATTCTGCTGAACAAATGAAAAATTTCATAAAAAAGAGGTATGAAGGAGCATTTTTAAGAAAGGCTCCACAGGATGCGCTGTTTGTTGAAGGCCCACCGGGTGTTGGCAAAACTGTAGGTGTAAAAGATGCTGCAAAAGAGTTTGCAAGCAAATATGGGCTTAGATTTGCGGACATAAGTGAAAGTTCAAGCTTAGAATTAGAAAGACTGCTGAACGGGAAAGATGTATTTGTATTTTACGACTTAAACCTTTCAACAAGGGAACCATCTGATATTTCAGGGATTCCGCGTATAGATGAAAGAAGTGGTTATGTATATATGATTCCGCCTCTATGGGCGAAACTAATGGAAAGGCATCCAGGGATACTTTTTATAGATGAAATCACCAATGTCCAGCGTCCAGATCTTTTAACAATAGGATTTAAGCTAATAGGAGAAAAGCTGGCAGGTGATTCAAAACTTAACAATAACATCATGATTATCACTGCAGGGAACCCCAGAGAGCACAACTATTTAGCAAATGCACTTCCTGCTCCGCTTATAAACAGGATGCAGGTTTTAAGAATTAAAGAACCTTCAAAAGAAGAATGGTTCAATTATGCGAGGCAGAGGTACCCGGAAATACCGGCTGACATAACAGCATATATGAGCAGCACAGCAGCGCGACCTGTAAAAGTCTCAGAGGAAGAAGCGTACACCACACCGCGTTCATGTGAGAAATACCTAAAAATCCTGTCCGACATACTTTATATAGAGCCCAACATAGACACACGCGAACTTTCAAGTATGATGGAAGGCATTATTTCACAGGAGGACCACTACGCATTTATGGGTTACTACAAGGAAAGAAACACCATAATCAGGTACCTGCAGGAAGGGAAAGAAATAAGTGATCCGGCAGCAAGATGGGCAGCATTTGTTTATCTAGGCAGCTTAATAAGGGAATACTATAACACATACAAAGAAGGTTCGAGCGAAACGTTTATAACCCGCCACGGCATAATAGAAAAAGAAAGGCTGCCGGAAATAGTAAAAAAAGCAGCATCAAGCCAAGAGGAGCACCTGGTCCCTCTGGTTCTTGGGGCACAGCTTTTCACAGCCGGCCAGTCACCATTGGAATCCTACAAGCCTGCCTTATTCTTAATAGAGCTGGCAAACGGCAGAGGTATAGAAGAAGCTTTCAAAGAGGCCCAAAAAGAAAGAAACCTCACCATAACAGACTGGCATAACGAGTTTGAAGAGCATGTCAGTGAAGTTTTCAAAGGCCATGCTGTAACAGAACCAGCAAAAGCCACTGCAAAAGCTGTACTGCGTTCAGCAGTAAACCAATACACATCTGTCCTTGAAAATATATTAAAAAGAACAATAAGAGTTGATGAAAGCGTAGAAAAATATATAGGGAAAGAAGCTGCAGATCAGCTCAGGCGCTTCTATAAAGAAGACTTTACAACACATTTGGAAACAACACCGGAACAAACTGTAGATGCGATAATACTAAAAAGAAAGCAGCCCAAAAACAGCATAAATATATAGGCTGAAGCAGCAAAATGCATCTTGACTTTTTAAATAAAAAAGTTTAAAATAACATTGAAAGGCAAATTAAAACGAAAGCGAGTGATTTTTATGGATAAAAATAAATTTGATGAAATATTAAAAGAGGTTCAGGAACTAAGGGAAAAGGACAAATACTTTGACGCTCTGGCAAGAGCAAAAGCAGTAGCGAGCATAAGATATCACAAAGCATTTTATGATGAAGACCCTGAAGCAGTGAGGTATCACAAAGAATCTTATAACAGCATAGATAAAGTCATAGACGTGTACTATGAAGCGCAGTATGTCAAAGGCGGCGAATTCACAGAAAAAGATTTTAAAAACCTGGAAGAGTTCATAAGAACACTGAGGGAAAACGGATATTGGTATGAAAAAGAGGGCGATGAAGAAAGATTCAAGGATATTTTTAAATAAACAGCAAAAAGTGCAGAGTTTAGAAAAAACCAAAAAATAAGCCGGAGAACATTTTAAAAATCTAAATGTCTCCGGCCTCTCTTTCATCTTGAAACTGTTTCTGTCAAAGAGGTGGTAATATGCCAGATCACTACTTCATAAGAACTCGTATCAGTAAAAAAGGGAACACAGTATGGGAACTGGTAGACAAGCATGGGAAAGTTATAGCAGCAGATATTCATAGAGAAAAAATACTCACTATCGTCTATAAAAAGATAAGACTCATGGAACATTGGCCCAGCAGTCCTAGAGAAATAGATACGGAAAACAACAAAAAAGTTAAACATGTTGTTTCTCAGAAAAAACCGTGGCAGTCAGTCAATTTTGCGATTGCAAAATGGCAGGGGTTACTGCAAACAGCAGATGTTGCAAAACGTCTGGGTGTATCAGAAAGCTGGGTGCGCAGAAACCTCAAGTACACAGAGTGGCATCATGCTTACAAAGAAAAAGGGGATTATGGGAAAGCATTTTTTTATGACCCCGAAGATGTAATCATACAGCTTGCAGAAGATGAAGAAAAAACTAACAGACTTTTAAAAATGTCATACAAATACTATTCAGAACTCTGCCAGCTGGTCAATAAACCTGCAGATATTGATAATCTTGGATGGTACAAAAAAGTCAAAAAGTATCAAATTTCAACAAAAATTAAGTAGGCCGGGGATATTCCCCGGTCAGTTTGTTGACAAAGTCAAAAATTTTTAAAATAGGATATTTTGCATCGTCACTCCGATGTTCCAAAGCGACAAAACTAAACTCGACCTTCGGGTTCCGGCAGGGTACCGGGCATATTCGACATCCTTGTCTTAGTGCCCGCCTCCGCCATCCATGGCTACGGCCCTGCCTCCACCCTTAGTCTTGTTAAGTTTTGTTGCCGCTTTGTCACAAGTCGCACCGATTGCAAAATATCCTATTTTCGAAAGTTTGTCTACAGTCTGACCGGGGATATTCCCCGGTTTATTTATTTTTAAAACAAAAGGAATATTGACTTTTTAAATAAAAATATTTAAAATGTTAAGTAGTAAGATAAGAAGGAGCTGATATTATGGCACTCAAAAAAGTCAATAGAAAATTTCATACATATCACCTTGAACTTCCATATATAAACAATCAGAAGATAAACATCCGCTTAACAGTGAACCAAAAAAAGCAGATGCCTTTAAAAGCCGAAATAGACTACAGCCGTACTACAGTGAAACCTGAAAAAGCAGAAGAACTGCTGTCAGATATACACTGGGTTATCAAAAAAAGAAATGAAAAAGAGGATATAATTTCTCCGATTATCACCACATGGGAGCAGGGAGACACATTAATAGCAGCATGTCTGGACAAAAAATATAAAGTCAAAAAGGCATCCATTAGGGAGCAAATAGATCTCACTGAAGATGATTTTTTAGAAATACCTGATAATGACAGGTTCATATGCTGGTGGCCAGATCCCGAAGTCTGGGATGATTTGAACGAACACCTCAAGATTTTACCAATAACAGAGTTAACGCTGCCGTTTTTCACTTTCAAAGAGTTCCACAAAAGGCCGGACATCAAGGCTGACACAGCAGAGTTCATTCAAAAAATAAAGGCAGAAGAAAAATCAGCAAAAAAAATTGAAAAAGAGATCAAAGAATACAAATCTCAGCGGTATGCAGAGTATCTGCACAAACTAAAAACAGCAGCTCTATTTGGAGTTAAAAACAACCTTGACATAAAAATAACATTGGCAGATGTTGAAGAAGCGCTAAAGTTTTTCAAAAAGAAAAATTTGGACCCTTTAAACAGCACATCATGGGCCGCCGCAGCAGATATTTTTCCAATCATGGAAAAGTATGCAGCGGAAGAAGAAGTTATAGAACCGATTCGAAGCATGAGTGAACTGACTGCAGTGGTCTATGGGATAAGCTATATGCCCAAAATTAATCCTGTACCGGACGCTGTCAGAATAATAACTTATGCTGAGAAAAAACCAATTTTTAACACCATAATCTGGTTTAACCCTGTTGATGTAGAAACTGCCAGAGAAGAAAGCAGTCAGATTATCATGGATGAACTGGACAGACTTGGAGTAGAAGAAATATATTTTGAAGAATCATTTTTAAGCTTTAAAACTCTCGCATAATCAACTATCAGCCCAGAGGTGGGGAAAACTATGATAAAATTAATAATTCCACGCAAGGTCAAAAACAAGACTTATCCATGATGCCATATCAGCTGGTTCAGAATAACCAAAACCAGACTCGATACTCTTCATGCCATAAAACACTAGAGGTTCATATGGCTCTTGCTTGCGCTTGAGCTGCGCTATCCAAATATTCTCTGTGCCTGTTTTTTATTAACTCTTTTATTGCTTTGTGTCTTTCTTTTTTATTGTATCTGTATTTCTCAACTATTTCTTCAATTTCTTTGTCTTCTGCGCGTGCTTTTATATTTAATGCCGCTACGTAATCAGCATCACTTTCGTAAAAAGAAAACAGCATCAAAACGATATAAGAATAAGTCTTTAGTTGTATCAAATTTTTTCGAAAGTTAAATAGAAGAGTCAGATTGGTTGTTATCACCAAAGGGAAAGGAGATAGAAACATGATAAAAAACTGGAAATCAATAATACTAAAAAGATTTGGAGAATTGGATTCTAAAAGCGAGATTCTTACAATTTTTGATGAGAAGAACAAAAAGATAGATTTTTCAAATTGTATTAAGCAGCATCAAAAACAAAAATTTGAAGATGAAGCTTACATAAGAACTTATCTTGTTTTAAAACTTATAAAAGCACTCGGTTATCCATGTGAAGTTGTAGAATTAGAAAAAAGTATTCTATAGGACATCCTTCCAAAAAAGAGGCTCGTTTAGATATTCTTGTCAAAACTAAAAAAGGTCATCCATTCATGTTATTGGAGTGCAAAACCCCAGATAACTTTGTCAAAGAAAAAGACGATGCCATAGAAAATCAACTTTTCGCAATTGCTAAGCAAGAAATAAAAGGAAATATAAAACCCAAATACTTGGTCTTATATACAATTGATATTGAAAATGGGGAAATTTTAGACAGAGCAATTGTAATAGATTTTGAACAATTTCCAACTTATGAAGATTGGAAAGAAGCAGGAGAACCTTCATTAGATGAGATACCGGCAGATTATGGTATAGCAAAAAAATACACCTATGCTAACATAGAAAAACTGGATCCGGTCAGGGGTTTAAAACCCTTAAGGAATGATTATACTCTTACAGATTTTGAAAAACTGAGAGTAGATCTGCACAACAAATTATGGGCTGGGGGTGAAGCTGATTATAACGACATCTTTTATCATTTAATCAAAATCATGCTTGTTAAAATATATGATGAGTTATTTACGCCTAAAGGGGAAATCTACAGCTTTCAGATATTTTATAAAGATGACAAACCAGAAACTCCGGCAGAACTGGCAAAAAGGTTAGAAGATAAATACAAAATCGCATTAAAAGATCTTTTAAACTATGATGAAGAAAAAATAAAAGAAATACCTTTAATTGAGAGGGATAAATTCACCTATGAGAAACTATTTTATGTTGTAGAAAAACTCCAGGAAATTTCCTTAACGGAGAACGTTCATAGTAAAGAAGAAGATGTCTTAGGTTTATTTTTTGAGAACATATTACAGAACGAATTTAAACAGAATAAAGGACAATATTTCACTCATAAGAATATTGTTAGATTCCTAATTTATGCATTAGAGTTAGATAAATTAGCAATATACAAGTTGAATCAAACATATCCACACTTTCCATATATTATAGATCCTGCTGCCGGTAGTGGTACATTTCTTATTGAAGCAATGAAAATTATTACAAAAGAGGTACTGAAAAATAAAGATAAATTGAAACTTACTCGAGCTTTAGAAGAAAAAATAAAAGACTTAGAAGATCCAAACAGAAAACATCATTGGGCAGAAGATTACATTTATGGGATTGAACCGAACACCCGTTTAGGTTTAGCAGCCAAACTAAATATGATTCTTCATGGCGATGGAAATATGAATATTTTCATTGAAGATGGTCTAATGCCTTTCAAAATAAACAGTAAAGCATTTTATACAAGAAAATGGAAAGGAAAAGATGTTGGTTTGTTAGCTGAAAGTGAAGAAACAAATATTTATCCCAAACCAATAAACGGACGTTTTGATGTAGTAATATCAAATCCGCCTTTCTCTATAAAGATTGAAGCAATGAGGTCCTACAGACATATAAGAGACACTTTTGTTTTTTATGATAAAAAAAATTCAGAGAACCTATTTATAGAAAGATGGTTCCAACTATTAGCACCTAAAGGGAGATTGGGAGTTGTCTTGCCGGAAAGCGTTTTTGATACCAAGGAAAATTTATAAAATTGCTGCGGGAAAACCCATCTTCTTCAGGAGATGGGATGAAAGCAGCACTTAATTATGCCAATTCCGTAGAAAAGGTGGTATAATTAGCTGATAGAAAAAACATTAGGAGGGCAACCATGAAACGAAATAGAAATAAAAAATTACCTCAAAACAGATTAATTTTAACAAGACAATTTTCTCTGGGATTAAACATGTTACCACAGTTTAAAGAAGCTATGCTTGCAGCAACACGTATATGGAATTCGTGTGTATGGCATAGCCGCAATATATATAAAGAAGAAAAAAGGTGGCCTACCAATGCAGAACTTAAAGCAAAGTTTAAATCTTTTTCTGCATGGAAGGAGCTACATTCACAATCAGCCCAAGCAGTAGTTGAAGAATATTTCGAAGCTGTACGTTCTTACAAAAAACATAGAGAAAATGGTCATAATGAAATGAATCCACCAAACTTTAAACCTAAATACCGCCTGCGTACCATTACATGGAAAAAGCAGGGATTCAGCATTAAGGGGAATACTCTTATATTAAAATTTTCTCGCCAAAAAGAGCCTGTCAAAATTTCATTACCAGCAGAATGGAATATATTTCTTCTACCTAATGGTAGGAAAATCCATGGAGTTCCTATTGAAGTTAAATTAAAGGCGGTTGTCCGCCGCCAAAAAGTCAAAAATTTAATACTTCATATAACATTTGATTTTGGAGAAGTATCCACAGATAATACAGGCTTTATTTCTGCATACGATTATAATTCTTCCATAATAGCAAGAGCCACAACGAATGGTATCCTTGATCTATTTGTATGTAGAGAACTACTTGCTCATATTCAATATAGAAATAAAATTCTAGCTGAATTTCAATCAAAGATCAGTCGATTGAAAGAAGGAACACGCAGATGGAAGAAACTTTCTGCTGCAAAAGCTCGCATTTTACACAAACTTGATCATCATATCACCCATATGGAACACACTTTAAGTTCTCTTTTTGCAAAATTGGACAACCAGGAAGGTATTGCTACAGCAGTAATTGGTGATTTAACTGACCTGAGGCGTACTTCAAGGTCTGGTGATAAAAACAAAAAAGCTTCTCAAAAAATTAACCAGATGGCCTACAACAGAATTTTCTCTGAACAGTATTATAAAAATCTTATACAAGGAATAAAAACTGTGAAACATCAAGAAAAATACACATCTACTACATGTTCTTTGTGCGGGATTCACAAACCTACCTATAGACAATATCGGGGGCTCTGGGTATGCAAAAACTGTGGTACGATTTTGCAGGCAGACTTAAACGGAGCTGTAAACCTGTTAAAAAACTACGTTTTTGGTAATTGTATTAACCAAACATTTCCTGTTTCTTTCAAACAAATAAGGATCTGGCACTGGAATAAAAAATTGAATAGATTTGTACAAGTATCTCCAAGGGCTGCAGTATAAATCTGCAGTACCTGGAGTAGTCGGGACGGCAGTGACGGTCCCCTCCGGGAGTCTCTCCGGTAACGGGTTAAAAGAGACGTTTGCACCGGTGTAACCCGGTACCAGTACCTGGAAAAGGGAACGTACCGCTAGGAAGCCCTACCCCTTCAGGGGTAGGGAGGAAGTCACATATCAGGAATTTCCTTTATAAGTACTTCAAAATAAAGGCTATTATCAGCCTACCCAAGGAAGCTTTTGAACCTTACACATCAACAAAAGTTAGTTTGCTAATTGCAGAAAGAAAAACTGATGAAGAGGTTAAAGCATGGGAAGATAAATGGAGAGAGTATGCAAGCAACTACAATAAATTAAGGAATTCAAAATTAATTAAGTTTTTCATAGAGAACGATAAAATTCTTGACTCTTTTAGAAAACTTTTAGACAACTATAATATTGAAATAGATTATTCAAAAGTTCTGGTTCATGATTTACTGGATGGTAATTTGAAAAATGAAATTGAAGCGAAAATACCACAGAAGAATAAAAATAAATTTAAGGATTTAGTAGAGAAAATAGAATCCTTTAAAAACAAGTATAAACTGGACGAGTTAGACACTGAAGAAAATAAGGAAATTCTGAAGAAATTTCTGAAACAATTTTATCCGCAAGAACAAGAATTTAAGAGTTTTAAAGACCTCTTAGAATATGTTTATGATGATGTCTTAGAAATAGCTACTTTGGACTATCCACAAATTGAAGGGCAGAACAACTACTGCAATAGCTGGTGGGTCTTCGGAGAAGTATCTAAACACTTCAATTATCCAATATTCTATGCTGAAGTTGAAAATATTGGATATAAAAGAACAAAGAGGGGCGAACAAGACAAAGATATTCCAGTAAAAGATAAAAATGAGAATATTATTGCTTTCAAAAACGATTTATTTAAAGTTAGAGCTGAAAAAGTAAAGAAGACATATTGGGTTAACAAAGGAAGTAAAGTGGTTCAAGAAGAGAAAGAAGAAATTATTAAAACTGACATAATAATAGATACAGAAAATCCGGAAACAGTACTTGATTATCTAAGGAAAGCGGATATTTGGTCAGAAAATCCAAATTTTAACTTGAGGTGCGAGGAAAAATGAAGATACATATTAAAAATCTGTCTGAACTAACTGATAATTCATACCTAAGAGCAGATTTTAAATTTGTACATTATTACGACACGTCTTTTGTTAAATTAAAAGCTAAATGGAAAGAAAGTTTTAAACTAAGACAGATAGTATCCAGAATTAGGAATGGAAAAGATTTTAGTAAGAAAGTATATGCAGATTATGAAACAGATACTTGCTACATAAGAGTAAACAATTTAAAGCCAATGGGAGAATTTACTGGAGAAGATATTATTTCACTGAAAGATGAAGAAATTGAAAAATTCTTTAACTTGTTTATTGATGAAGGTGATTTCCTAATTACGCGTTCAGGGACTGTTGGGATAGCTTTTAAATTTATAAGGCATAACTTACCAGAATATATAAGGGATAAAAATTTCATGCCTGCCGGCTATATCATCGTCATAAAAGTTCACAACCTGTTTGATGATGAATATCTAAAATACTTCCTATATTCATCAATCAGCAGGAGATATTTTGAAGCACTTGCTTGTGGAAAGAGCCAGCAAAATATATCTCAAGCTGATCTGGGGAAATGGTTAATTCCTTTACAGGTTTTAAAAAATATTCCTGTTAATGAAATAAAAGAAAAAGAGCAAGAAATCTCTAAACTTAAAACTCAAATCAAAGAACCTGAGATTATTGTAAATGAAGTTTTCGAGAAATACTTTAAACTTGATCTTAAACGGTATTCGAATTTAGAGAAGAAACATATATTTGAAGAAAATCTATTCAACTTATCCAGATCTACACAATTAAGAAGTTCTCTAAAGTTTCATCATCCAAAATTTGATTTTGTTCTAAGGAAACTAAAAGGGTTCAAGACTGTAAAACTGAAACAATTATTGCGAGAGCCTGTAAGAAGAGGTGTTCAACCTGAATATAAAGAAGAAGGGGAAGTTATGGTTGTTAAAACCGCTAACCTTAAAAACAGTTACATAGATTTATCTGAAGTCGAATATGTTAGTAGTGAATTTTTCCAGAGTAACAAAAAGAAAGCAGGAATAAAATATTTGGATGTCTTAATAGCATCTACAGGAACAGGTTCAATAGGTAAAGTTGATATTTGGGAGAGTGACGAAGAAGCTTTGGTTGATGGACATATATCTATTTTAAGAGTTGATCAAGACAAAGTAAATCCTCGTTATTTGACTTATTATTTAAGGAGTTTATTTGGATATTCTCAAATAGAAGCCAATTTCAGTGGTATGTCTAACCAGATAGAAATATATCCCAATGATATAGAAAAGTTTGATATTTTGCTTCCTGATAAAACTATACAAGAACAAATAGTTAAAGAAATAGAAGCAAAACTTAATGCCCAGAAAAAAATTGCCGAGCAAATAGAAAGACTAAAACAAGAAATAGATAATTTAATAGAAAAAGCGATTTTAGAAGAAAAGTCAACTACCCACCGCTTATAGAAGCGGGGGCTTGTCAGCAGGGGCAAACTGCTGACAGGTTTGCCATAGGCAGGTAGTTGAACGAGGGTGTACGGCAGCAGCACATGACGTTCCGGGACGACACTCCCAGTTCCGGGAGACAGCGGTGAAATCCCGTGGCCCTACACAGGGTGCTGCCGCACGCCTCAGGGAGACCCACCACCTTTAAAAAAAGGTGCCCGGATCACAGGGCTCCTGTAAAAGGAGGAAGAATATGGTACTATTTACTACTGACAGGTACGGGAAACCAGGACACCCGACAAAAAGGTTTGACATGATAAGGAAACTGAGGAAAAGGGGTAAAGTAAGAATCATTGGCGGAGGTGCCTCTGGCAAACCACCGGTAGCAGTATTTCTAGACAAAGAATTTGATTACTCTAAAACAGTATCAAGAGAACTCATCATAGCAATTGACCCGGGATACAGATGGATAGGATTTGTTGTATGCGAAGCAAGGAATGGGAAACTGATCGTATACTGCAAGGGTGTTTTGCAAACCAGAATTCCCGAGATTAAGGGGTTAATGACAGAAAGAAGGTCACACCGAAGAAACAGAAGATATTATTCGAGGTACAAAAAGAAGCGCCTGTCCGTCAGACAGGGTAGGGTTTTAACAAAATTTAAAGCACCAAGAACAGTAAGGGCCAAAAACAGGTTGAACGCAACCCTCAAACATGGCATAGAAACACATCTCAATCTTTACAAAAAGCTTTCAAAGTTCTTTCCTTTTCCAGCAGAACAGGTTGTATTTGTCATGGAAAATAACGTTTTTGACGTCAGAGCAATGACATGGGGCAAGACATACGGCACAGATTACCAGGAATCTCCCAGGACACCAGTCGAGAAGAAATGTAACCTTTGCGGGGCAAAAGAAAATTTACAAAAACACCACTTAATACAGCGAAAAAATGGCGGTACAGATATTCAGGAGAATATAATATACCTTTGCAAGGGCTGTCATGAAGATGTACATGCTGGAAGGGTATATATCCCCATAGAAGGCATAAAGCAATGGCGTGCGCTGGGAACGATGAACGCAATAATAGGAAAACTGCAGGAGATACCGTGGATCAAATTCGTACCTGCACTGGAATCAACACAGATGAGAAAGAAACTGGAACTCAAAAAGGAACATTCAAATGATGCACTTGCAGCAGCATTAACCTACTGTAATTGTGCAGAAATTGACGAAACACACGAAATAAAGCTAACATTAGTCAAATTAAGGAGACACAACAGGGCAAAAATACATGCTGTAAGGGATAGGCTCTACAAGGTTGACGGCAAAATAATTGCAAAGAACAGGAAGAAGAGTACAGACCAGAAGGAACCGTCCTTTGCAGATATATCACCGATACCACCAGAAATTCAAAGAAAACTCAAGGTTTATCCTGGAAAGAAGATTCTTAACCCGTACAGGAGGGAGATACCAACCATTGCAGGCGACATCTGGGTTCATATACCAACAGGGAAGAGATTTGTAGCCGCAAGCGTAATATCCAGAAATTACCTGTATTCACCACAGCTAAGGGAAATAGTTGGGAAACCGTATGTTGACCCGCAAGAATGCAGGCGTGTAATTCGTAATGAAGGGATAGTTGTTTTAGAGCGTAAGTTCACTTCGTGAGAATGAATTGCTCCATAGTCCAGGCAATTCATCTCCACCTTATAGAAGATGGAGACTTCTTGCTTATTTTTTGTTAAAGTCTTAATTTTCAAGAATTTACGGAACCCTTCTCATAATAACGGGTTCCTCATATTTTGTTAACAGTCTGAGCCAGGTTTTTAACCTGGTTTTTATTTTTTATAAAACACATCTTGAGAGGTGGTTCATGATGCACAAAGAGGAAATATTAACAGAAGAAGCAGAATTAGATATTGAAGAAACAGAACTGGGCATGGAAACACAGGGAGAAGAAGAAATAGACATTGTAAGCCTTTATCTTAAACAGGCGGGGCAGACACCACTTTTAAGTGCTGAAGAAGAAAAAACTCTTGCAGAGAAAGCAAAGAACGGTGACGAAGAAGCAAGACAGAAGCTCATAGAATCCAACTTAAGGCTTGTAATCAGCATAGCAAAAAAGTATGCAGCCAACTCAGCACAGCTTATGGACCTTATACAAGAAGGCAACATAGGGCTTTTAAAGGCAGTAGAGAAGTTTGATCCTTCGAAAAATATAAGATTCAGCACATACGCCACCTGGTGGATAAGGCAGACAATAATGAGAGCAATTCACAACGAAATGAAAGTAGTAAGACTGCCGGTTCATGTAGAAGAAAAAATATCAAAATTCTATAAAGTCAGACAGGAGCTGTCATACAAGCTTGGAAGGGACCCGAGCATAGAAGAAATAGCCGAAAAAATGGGGATTACAAAAGAAAAAGCAGAAGAATTATACTCATTAAGCGGTACTCCACTTTCACTGGAGATGCCAATTGATGATGAAGAGACAACATTTTTGGGAGATTTTATTCCTCATCCCAATCCAGAGGATCCAGAAGCAGCAGTAGAAGAAAACCACATAAAAGAAACTCTCGCGAAAGCACTTGACAGGCTTCCTGACAGAGAAAGAGAGATCATCATAATGAGGTTTGGTTTAAAAGACTACGACGGCAAAAAAATTTCACTGCGGGCTGCTGCTAAAAAGTTCAATCTATCAAGGGAAAGGATAAGGCAGCTTGAGAAAAGAGCTTTAAAAAGGCTCCGCTACTACACTGAAATCAGAGAGCTCAAGAAAGAGTTTTTGAAGTAGAAGCGGCCACAAAATGCTGGCAATCCACAAAAAAGCTATTAAAAGGGGGCACCAAAATGCTGAACCTGATCGAAAAAATATTTGGCAGTTACAGTGAAAGAGAAGTGCGAAGATTAGAGCCTATTGCTGAGAAGGTTCTTTCTTATGAAGACTACATGTCAAAACTTACTGATGCGGAGTTAAGGGCGAAAACAGATGAGTTTAAAAATAGATTGAAAAACGGCGAAACTCTTGATGATATACTTCCGGAAGCCTTTGCAGTTGTGAGAGAAGCTGCCTGGAGAACATTAAAGATGAAGCATTTCAAGGTACAGATAATAGGCGGCATTGTCCTTCACCAGGGGCGTATTGCTGAGATGAAAACTGGTGAAGGTAAGACATTGGTGGCTACTCTGCCTGCATATCTTAATGCTTTGGAAGGAAAAGGAGTTCACATTGTAACTGTCAATGACTACCTGGCTAAAAGAGATAGAGATTGGATGGGGAAGATATACGAATTTTTGGGGTTAAGTGTGGGAGTAATACTTCACGACATGGGACCTGCAGAGAGAAAAAAAGCCTATGCAGCTGATATAACCTATGGTACAAACAATGAATTTGGCTTTGACTACTTGAGAGACAACATGGTCATATACAAAGAAGACATGGTTCAAAGAGAGCTCAATTATGCCATAATAGACGAGGTAAACAGCATACTGATAGATGAAGCCAGAACTCCTCTCATAATCTCTGGAGTGGGCGAAAAATCCACAGATATGTACAAATTAGCTGACAGGTTTGTAAGGACTTTGAAAAAAGATGAAGACTATGTAGTTGATGAGAAGGCGAAGGCTGTAAGTTTAACTGAAAAAGGAGTTGCCAAGGCAGAGAAATTTTTTGGGATAAAAAATTTAGCAGATATTGAGAACATGGAGATTTCTCACCACATTCAGCAGGCATTGAAAGCTCATGCGATAATGAAGAGGGACAGAGATTATGTTGTAAAAGACGGTCAGGTCATAATAGTAGATGAATTTACAGGAAGGCTCATGTTTGGAAGAAGATATAGCGAAGGTTTGCACCAGGCTATTGAGGCTAAAGAGGGAGTAAAAGTTGAAAGGGAAAGTAAAACCCTTGCTACTATAACTTTACAAAATTATTTCAGGATGTACAAAAAATTAGCCGGTATGACAGGTACTGCTCAGACAGAAGAGCAGGAATTCAGGGATATATACGGATTGGACGTTGTGGTCATTCCTACTCACAAACCCATGATAAGAATAGACCACCCTGATGTAATATACAAAACAGAAGAGGCAAAATTCAGAGCAGTGGTTGAAGACATTGTGGAAAGGCATAAAAAGGGTCAGCCTGTTCTTGTGGGTACTGTTTCTATTGAAAAATCTGAAAAATTAAGCGCAATGCTGAAAAAAAGAGGAATACCCCATCAGGTTTTAAATGCCAAGTACCATGAAAAGGAAGCAGAGATAATAGCGCAGGCTGGTAGAAAAGGAGCAGTCACAATTGCTACAAACATGGCAGGACGTGGTACAGATATTCTCTTAGGCGGAAATCCTGAGTTTATTGCAAAGAGAAAAATGCTGGAGGAAGGCTATTCCAAAGAGATTATAAATGAGGCGGCTGGGTACGGTCCCGTGTCCAGTGAAGAAGTGAGAAAAGCCCGCGAAAGGTATTTTGAGCTTCTGGAAGAAGCCAAGAAGGAGACGGAGAAAGAGCACGAAGAAGTCGTAAAACTTGGCGGTTTGTACGTTATAGGTACAGAAAGGCATGAAGCGAGAAGAATTGACAACCAGTTGAGAGGCCGTGCTGGCCGTCAGGGAGATCCTGGAGAATCAAGATTTTACATCTCTTTAGAAGACGACCTTATGAGGTTATTTAGCTCAGAAAGGGTAAAAAACCTGATGGACAGTTTAGGGATTGATGATGACCAGCCAATAGAGCACAGAATTTTGACAAAGCAGATTGAACATGCGCAGAAAAAAGTGGAAGGCATAAATTTCAGTATCAGGATGCACCTTCTCCAGTACGACGATGTTATGAACAAACAAAGAGAAATCATATACGCTCAGAGGAGAAAGGTTTTGGAAGGGGAAAACCTCAAGGATTCTATCCTTGATATGGTAAGAAGCATAATAGAAAGATATGTAGAAATTTATACGGCAGGCAGCAAATATCCTGAAGAATGGGATATAAAGGGGCTTTTGGATCACTTATATGAGATGTTCCTTGAAAAAGACAGCGTTGTAATAAATGTGGATCTAGATAGGCTTGACAAAGAGGTTCTGACTGACATAATATATGAAGAGGCGGTAAGGCAGTACGAGAGAAAAGAAGCCGAAATTGGTCCTGAGCAGATGAGAGAAATTGAAAGAATAGTATTACTGAGGGTTGTTGATACTAAGTGGATGGACCACATAGATGAAATGGACCAACTGCGCCAGGGCATAGGCTTAAGAGCTTACGGGCAGGTAGATCCTTTGATTGAGTATAAAAAGATAGCTTTTGACATGTTTGAGGATTTGATACACAGCATACAGGAAGACACAGTCAAATTCCTGTACAGAATCCAAATAGACAGCGACAGCAAGCTGCAAAGGAAGCAGGTGATAAAGCCAGTTACTACCAGTGCAGATGCAGAAGAGAAGAAAAAGCAGCAGCCAGTGATCAGGGAAAAGAAAATAGGGAAAAATGATCCATGTCCCTGCGGCAGCGGCAAAAAATACAAAAAATGCTGCGGGACAAACGCAGGGCGTTAAAAAGTATTCCCTTTTTTCATAAGATTTTTTGACTGCTGCCCCCAAAATTTTATCTTTTCCTTCGAAATACTATAACGAAAATACAAACAAAGGGAGGAAGAGGTATGAGGAAAGTTTTAGCAGTACTGTTAGCGGTGCTTTTGATTTTTTCTGCCAGTGTAACAGTGTACGCAAAGCCAAATAAGTCAAAACACGAACTCAAAATTAGAACAGAAACTAGATTAGAATCAAAAGGAGAAAAAGAAAACAGAGTACAAAATAAGCAGCAAACAAAATTTGAAGCAAAAGCAGGAATTAAGACATTCAAAGGAAAAGTTCGCGTCAATGGCAGGGAAGTTAAGTTTGATATTCCGCCGGTAATAAAAGACGGAAGAACATTAATTCCTGTAAGAGCAGTAATGAATGGATTGGGTGCAAAAGTAGAATGGGACCCGGAAACAAAAACTGTCACTGTAACTAAAGGAGATACTGTAATCCAGTTTATACTGGGCGAAAACAGGGTACTGGTAAACGGCAAAGAAATGACTTTGGACGTCCCAGCGATGGAAATAAGCAATAGAACCTTTGTACCGCTTAGGTTCCTCTCTGAGATTTTGAGAGAAAATGTGAAATATGATGATAAAACAGGGAACATAGAGATTGAAGAAAAAGCCAATACGGAAGCAGAAAATACCGAAGAAAATACTGTTTCTCAGAATGTCTATGAAAGCACAAGCGAAACGGTTTCCAGCAGTGTCTACGGCAGTAATGAATAAACAAGAAGAAGCCGGTAAATTTTTCTTACCGGCTTCTTTTTTGCATATAAAAGGGCATGGATTTTTTAATTCACTGTTGTGAATAACTGAGCACTTATCCACATAGTTATCCACACACTTACCCACATTCTTATTTGTCGAAATAAAGTAGTAATGCAGCTGCCTTTTTTCTCCCTCTCTTAAAGGAGACAGGCTTCCAGACAGTATTTTTCTATAATAGAAAGAAAACTGCCAAAAAGCTGCAGAAGAGAAGAAATTAAAGAAACACTTGATATTTTAGATAAAAAGGTTTAAAATAAAAGTGAAGAGAAAAATAAAAAAGGGGGAACCAAGTATTTTGATAAAAGCAGACAAAAGAACAAAAATACTGACGCAGCAGAGAATATACATTCCAGTTATATACAAATTCTGGATTTCGCAGGCAGCTGCGGTTTTGTGGATGGTATTTTCAATTAAGCTTTCCTCTCCATGGCTCAACGACCTCAGCAAAGTTGTGGGTTTCCCTCTGGCTTTGTTCATAATTACTTTTATCGCGTATGTACCAGGCTACCTAGTTTCATTCACTGCGGTAAGCCTTCTCCTGGATAGACAGCCGCCGTTTAAAGAAACACATCCGAGCATTCCTGTCACAATTTTGATAGCCGCGAGAAATGAAGCTGAAAGAATAGCTACCACACTTCGATACATAGCAAACCAGGAATACAACGGGCAAATACACGTTGTAATTGTAGACAACAATTCTACTGATGAAACTTTGCAAGTCGCCCAGAAAGCTGCACAGGAATATGGGCTTAAATGCACCTGCTTGGTTGAACCAAAGCCAGGTAAAAGTAATGCTTTAAATACAGGTTTAAAAGCTGTAAAAACCGAATATTTTATGACGCTTGATGCAGATACACTCCTGCATAAAAAAGCAGTTAACAACATAGTAGCAAGAATTTTGAGTTCTCCACCAGATGTCTGTGCAGTAGCAGGGCATGTCCTGGTAAGAAACAGCAGGGACAACATACTAACAAAAATGCAGGAATGGGACTACTTTCTGGGAATTGCTTCTTTAAAGAGAATGCAGGGGCTGTATCAGGGGACACTCGTAGCACAGGGTGCTTTCAGTCTTTACAAGACAGATGTCGTAAGAGATGTGGGTGGTTGGAACGATGTGATAGGTGAAGATATTGTATTAACATGGAAATTTTTTGAGAAAAATTACAGAGTATATTTTGAACCAACGGCGGTAGCTTTCACAGAAGTTCCAAAGGAGATGAAACATTTTATAAGGCAGAGAGCCCGCTGGGCAAGAGGCATGTTTGAAGGACTAAAAACCGCAGGGCCGTGGAAACAGGAAAGGTTTCTGGCCGCTTTTCTAATCGGGATAGATATCTTGATACCTTTTGTGGACTTCGCCTACACCTTTTTCTGGATACCCGGTTTGATAATGGCGTTCTTTGGCAAATACTACATTGTAGGACCTTATACGCTGCTGGTATTACCGTTAAATGTTATTGTAACAGTAATTATGTATGCATTTCAAAAAAGAATTTTTGATTCTCTTGATTTAAAAGTACGGAGAAATAGAATAGGATATATTCTTTATCTGCTTTTTTACCAGTTTATACATTCGCCTATTGCAGTGTGGGGCTATATACAGGAAATTTTTCAACTTCGCAGAGTGTGGAAATGAGACAGCTCTTTGTGCAAATCAAAAACAATTAGAAAAGCAGGGGGTACAGGGTAATCCCCTTTTAATTTATTATCAAAAATGTCTAAAAATGGAACTATAAGCGCAGTGAGGTGATAAACAGTGGAAGAAAAAGACAGCAGCCTGGCATACCTGGGCGTTTTTTTCTTTATTTTGGCTATATTTTTGCTGTTTGCGTTTTCTTTAAAGCTTGCGGGAATGCCCGGAGGAATGGATACTATAGCAGCACAATTTATATCGAACCGCCTTGAAGGAAAGCCGCTGGATGCAGTAGAGAAAAGGGGCATAACATATTTCTGGATAATTCTTGTTCTCACAGCAGCAGTTATCACTGCAGGCTGGTACTATATTGGCAGCTACATAAGAAGCATAAGGAGAAACAAGCTGCTTCAAAGACGCTATGCATCCCAGCAGGGCTCAGCTGAATGGGGTTCTTTGAGCGAAGTAAAGCAGATCCTTGGCAGTGATGGCGTAGTGCTTGGCAGTGTAAAAAGGTTTGGCAGAACAGTACCTGTAAGGCTGAGTGCCAGATATTCATATGAGCACACTGCAGTAATAGGCCCAACAGGTGTAGGAAAGAGCACCACTTTTTTTATACCGAATTTGTTAATGTTGCCTGACGGCGTATCAGCAGTGGTAACTGATCCAAAAGGAGAGCTCCAGGAAATTACATCCGGATATTTAAAATCACGTGGCTGGGAAATTCAAGTGTTTGCCCCGACAATACCTCAAATATCTTATGGATATGACCCTTTAAGATGTGTAAGAGATGAAATGGAAATAGCAGACATTGCTGACGTGATATTAAAAAACGGCTATGATCCGGAAGGCAGGGGTGGAGATACACAGTGGATAAACTTCAGTGCTCCTTTATTTGAGGCGGTTTTATATGCTGCGAAGTACAAATATGGACCTAAAGCGACTATTGACCGTGCTGTACAAATAGTGACAAACTATCCAGAAGATGAGCGTGCAGAGCTTTTTAAGAAGATAGGTGGGACTGCCCTTAACAGATATCTGACATATCTTCAAAGCATTGAATCACCCGAGACAGCAGGGTCTATACGGACAGTACTCACAGCATCAGTGAGAATCTTTGGCCGTCCTGATATACTAAAAGTGGCTTCAAAAGAACCTCTAATAGATTTTAATTCACTGCGAGAGCATCCAACAGTTTTATTTGTGAGGATTCCTGAGCGCAAGGCACATATATTAAAACCTTTGATGGCTACATTTTTCTGGCAGCTTTTAGAACATATAGCAGACACTAACGGACTCCCGATATATTTCTTTCTTGACGAATTTCCGAATATAGGTAAAATTCCTGGTTTTGCAGCAATGGCAGCAACTTTAAGATCGAGGAAAATAAGCTTAAATGTTGGGATACAGGGTGTTGAGCAGTTTGCAAGAGAATATTCCGAGCAGGAACAAAAAGATATTTTAAACAATCTAAAGACAAAGATATACTATTCAGGCTCTACAGGCGAAACAGGGGCATATGCCAGCACACTTGCAGGATATGCAACTATAAGAGAAAAGGATATGGAACAGAGGGTAGAGCTTTTGAGCGCAGCAGAGCTAAGAACAATTCCGGACAAAAAGGTATTAGTAATGACCCGGAATTTTCAGCCGTTTTTCCTGGATACACTGCACTACAGCGAAGTTGTAAAAATGTACAAAATCAAAGGCATTAAAATCGTTTGATGGGGGTATAATATGTGAAGACAAAGAAGATATTTATTGTTGATTTCCATGGGAATATACATGAAGCAGAGATTTTTTGTGAAGAAATAGATGCCCATTGCGAGATTTGGAAAATACTGCATAAAAGTATTCCAGAGGGTTTTCCACTGGAAGCCGAAGCTTTAACTTTTATAAAAGACAGTACAGGCTGGCACCTGAATATTCTGCAGGAAGACCGGAGCGGGAAGATCATAAGAGAAGAAAGCATCCAAATTTCAGGGGAAACAATCAGGGGCGAATATTTGACGTTTAATAGAGAAGAAGCAGCAGGGAAAGCAGCAGAAATAGAAAGAAAGGGGGTTCTGATGATTTGACAGACGCAAAAAAGATTCCGATGTACGTATTTGCAGGCATCCTCTATCTTCTTTTTTCTGTTTGGGCATTTGTACCACTTGTGAAACTTCACAGTGCATATAAAGGGTATGTTGTTGGGATGCAGCCACCTGATATATCTTTTTTAAAAGTGATGTACAGCAATCCGCTGCTGAGCTTCAAAGCCCTAAAAGAACCTGGAGTATTTGGCGAATGGCTTTTAATAACAGCACTTTCAGCAGTATTACTTGCTGCTTTAATATTTATGCTCAAAGAGGCAGAATATGAGCAGAAAGGTGTGAAGTACCTCAAGGAAGATGGAACCCACGGCACATCCGGCTGGATGACAGAGAAAGAAGCACACAGAATAAAGGTTTTTAATAGAAAAATACTCGGGATAGGAATAAACAGAGGGCTTATCTTTGGCACTTTAAATGGTAAAGAGGTAACACTGCATCCCGATGCACCTCTTAACAGAAACGTAGCAATATTTGGTTCACCTGGCAGCATGAAATCTGTGGCATATGTGAGGACAAACATACTGCAGCTGGCCCAGGAAGGGCAGAGCATGGTAATAACAGATCCTAAAGGAGAGCTTTTTAAAGACATGGCACAGTTTTTAAGGGACAGAGGATATAATGTTAAGCTTTTTAATCTCGTAAATATGGCATACTCTGACCGCTGGAATCCTCTAGATGTGATAGTTGATGATATAGATGCCCAGACTTTTGCAGACGTCATAATAGCGAATACAGCAGTAACAGCAACAAAATCAGGGGACCCGTTTTGGGACAGGGCAGAACAGAACCTTTTAAAAGCACTTGCACTGTATGTAGCAAAAGAGTATCCTTCTAACGAAAGGAACTTGGCAAGCGTTTATTCACTGCTGGCGCATCCGGAGCCCAGGAAAATAGATATGATATTCAAATCACTGCCGAAGGACCATCCGGCAAAGATGCCGTATAACATATATTCGCAGGCCAACGAAACAGTAAGGACAGGTGTAGTAATAGGACTTGGTACAAGACTTCAGGTTTTCCAAAACAAATTAGTTCAGAAGCTTACAGAAGTAAGTGATATAGATTTGGAGCTTCCAGGGAAAGAAAAATGTGCGTATTTCTGCATAATAAGTGACATGGATTCAACATTTGACTTCCTGGCAAGTCTGTTTTTTTCATTTTTGTTTTTAAAGCTTATAAGGTATGCGGACATGCACGGGCCAAACGGGCAGTGTAGTCCTAACGTGTACTTCCTGCTTGATGAATTCCCCAATATAGGAGCAATACCGGACTTCACCAAAAAGCTTGCAACGATGCGCTCAAGAGGGGTCCACTCATCAATAGTGTTTCAAAACATAGCCCAGCTCAAAAACAGGTATCCGCACGACGCATGGCAGGAAATCATAGGCAGCTGCGATACAAAGCTTTTTCTTGGCTGTACTGACATAGCAACAGCGGAATTTGTATCAGCGCTTCTTGGCACTGCGACAGTAGAAGCACATTCAAGAACAAAAGAAGCAGGACTGGAAGGTGTTTTTGATTTTGGAAGGATTACCACAAGTGCCCAGAAAAGAAACCTTCTTAATCCTGACGAGATAATAAGGTTTAATCCAGAAGAAGCAATACTGATACTTAGAGGTCAAAAGCCGCTTCGGATAAGAAAGATGCCGTATACGCAGCATCCTCTGGCCAAATTTGTAAAACCCATACCTGTAAGTTCTTATGCACCTGAGTGGTCAAAAGAATTCAGGGAAGGGTATTCAAATGGGAAGCAGAACGAGCAGAAGAACTCCTCTAAAGCGGGAGAAAAAAACACATCAGGAAATGAATTTGCACCGGACAGCATTTCCAGGGAAAACACAGAAAAAGAAGAAGAACCGGAAAAGGATTCATATAAAGCTAACCTGTCGGAGTCCACAGAAAAAGAAACTGAGTCTACAAAAGAATCCAAAAAAGATAAGCCTCATTTTGAGCTTACAGTAAATCTTGAAAACAACAAAGAGCTTGCTAAAATGCTCAAGAGTATAAAAGAAGAAGACGAAAAAGATGGACAAAATAAGAACAAAACGAGTAAAAAGAAAACACAAAATGTATGGTAAGGACTGCTGAAAAAGCAGTCTTTTTTATCTTATAAAACCCCCGAAAGAAAAGGAGGTGCAGTCGTTAGCCAAAAAAACGAGGTAATAAAAAAGCTTTACTTACTATTTTTTGTAGATGTAGCAGATGCATTTTTAACATATGTCGGAATAACAGCAGGGAAAATAACAGAAGCAAATCCTCTTATAAAAAATATAGCTCACAATCTGTTTTTGTTTTTCAGTATTAAAGTTTTTCTACCTTTCACAGTAATTTTTGTTGTTTTAAAGTTTTTTAAAGCAGCAGAACATTTTACAAAATTTACAGTTTTACTGCTCGATGCTGTAATTTTCATATACACAGCAGTTCTTTTTCTTCATGCTTACTGGATTTTTACAACATCATAAGAAAGGAGAGGTTTACAGTGCAGGATGAAGAATTCAGGATTGAACTTCTGGAGGACAGCGAAGAATTCAAGATTGAATTTCTGGAAGAAGCACCCCAGGACGCAGAAGCAGAAGTTTTAGAAGAAAAGGTTTCAGCAGAGAAGCATGATAAAAAGCATTCAAAAAGAAAGAAAGCCAGCGAACCTGTTATTCAAATGCTTTCTCCGGAGCTTCTCAAGGAACACGAGCTCAACAAAGAGTTTTTTGACGACATAGAAGGGGTACAGTGGCAGCAGTTTCTTGAGAGCATAAGAACAAGCGGGATACTCACACCTTTAATAGTGACAGATGAATATACTGTAGTATCCGGTGCACAGAGGTTAAGGGCAGCAAAAGAGCTTGGGCTTAAAGAAGTTCCCTGCATTGTAAAGAAGTATGAAGACAGAGACGGTCTAACAAAAGAAGAGTGGATGATAAAAGAGCTTCTGGAGGTAAACTACCGCCAGAGAGGAATAGCCAATCTAAACCCCATCAAAGCAGCGAAAGGTTTTATGGAGCTTGAAAGGATATACCAGAAGTACAGAGGAGAAAAGAGTCAACCTGTTTACGAAGCGCTGCAGATACCAAAAACCAGCTACTTCAGGTTAAGGAGACTTAATAAGCTGATACCGCCTATACAGCAGCTTGTACAGGACAAGAAGCTTACGCAGGCAGTTGCCTATGAAATTGCCTACCTTGAGCCAGAAATACAGGAACTTCTTTACAAAGCATTAAAAGAAGACATAACGGAAATCAGCAAACAGGAAATAGAAGTCATTAAAGAAAAGGCAGAAAAAGATGTACAGGAACTTGTTGAGCAGCTTAACGCACTGGAAAGAGAAAACCGCAAAAAAGACTTAGAAATACAGCAAAAAGAAGACAAAATAAAGCAGTTTGAGTCTTTAATTAAGCAGTATGAGACGGCACTGGAAATAACAAATGACGAAATCAAGAAACTGCAGAACCAGACTGTAAAAGAAGTAAGGGTTGTACCGGACTCTATAAAGCAGGAACTTGAAAATTTAAAAAAGCAGCGTGAAGAAATGAAGTTAAAACTGGAAAGTATGACGAAAGAATTGGAGAAAGTAATACAGGAGTATGAAAAAATCAAAGAAGAAAAAGAAACATATCAAAAACTGCTTTTTGAAAAAGAAAAAGAAGATTCTGAGGCAGCCAAAAAAGTAAAGAGGCTTATGAGTTTAATGACAGAGCTAAACAGTGAGCTTATAAGCTTTAACTTTAAAAATGAGGGATTAAAGCTGTCCGAATTTGAAGGCTTAAAATCACTTGCCAGACAGCTCATAAGCAAACTTAAAAATATTATGGAGGAGGAGTGATTGTTATGGCTGATAACAAAACAGTTTTAGGTGAAACACTGAGTTTATCCAGCCCTGAGTGGGCACCTATTATAGCTTCAAAAACGCAGGATCAGATTCTTACAGGCAGAATTTCAGGAATTGAAAAGATAAAAATAAACGATCAGGTTATGGAATGTGCAGTGGTATTTTATGGAGATATAAAGGTGTATATACCATTTGAGTGGATGGGAATACCAAGAGAGGACTGGACAATAGTGCGCTCAATGATGGGAGCAGAAATAGACTTTGTAATAAGGCACATAGACGCTGCAAGGAAAATAACACTGGCAAGCAGAGAATATGCAATGAAGTTAAGAAGAGAGCTGGAGCTTCCCAAACACAAAGTAGGGGATAAGATACTTATAAGAATCGATGCAGTAGGTAAAAACGAAGTAATTGCAGAAGTATACGGAGTAGAAACTAGGATACCAAAAACTGAAGTTGAATATGGGTACGTGGGAAATTTAAACGATTACGTTCAGGTTGGAGACAAAGTTCCTGCAGTGATAAAAGAGCTGGATGCAGAAAAGGGAATAGTTAAGGTATCAATAAAGGAAGCAAAACCAGACCCGCGTGAGAAGATAGGTATAAAATACGTAAAAGGCGGGGAATATCTAGGAGTTGTAAGAGGGCGCAAGATATTCCCCAAAAAAGATGATATAGTAGAGCTCATATTTGTAGAGCTTGAAAAAGGAATCACTGCAGCGTGCATAACACCGCCATGGAAGGCAGAAAAGCTTCAAGATTTAAAAGTAGGCGATACAGTAAATGTTAAAATAGTCGGTATATCAAGAAGCAAAAATATATATGGGCACATAATAAGAAAGCAGAGGAAAGGAGCAGTGTAGGGTTGCTCCTTTTCTTTGTCGTCGACTTGAGGTACTGTAAAAATAATAAGAGATAGACGACAACTGTGTGCTTTGTAAGAAATACAAATAGTTGATTTTGTTAGGGAAAAGAGATAAAATAAAAGCAGGAAGAATAGAGACAATACGAATAATTATAGCTCCTAAAGTACTTTAACGGGTTTTGTAACAACTATATGGGTTGATAACACATCATGCGGAAAGTAGTCTAATCCTGTTTTTCTGGTTTTGTAACAACTATATGGGTTGATAACTACATTACTCTCATAACAACATCCTTAAGTTCTTCAAGTTTTGTAACAACTATATGGGTTGATAACTATTTCTTAGCCAGCTTGTAACGATGATGACCATCAAGTTTTGTAACAACTATATGGGTTGATAACCTGCAACTTTAAGATAAATATCTTCAATGTATGACGTGTTTTGTAACAACTATATGGGTTGATAACAGCTGATTGTGAATGTAGCTCCTTCCATGCAGAAAAGTTTTGTAACAACTATATGGGTTGATAACTATCGATTCAATATGTACTGCTGTATAGTTAGCCCAAGTTTTGTAACAACTATATGGGTTGATAACTTGTACAACATCTTTTACGTTTTTAGAAAAACTATTGTTTTGTAACAACTATATGGGTTGATAACACGTCTTCAATAACAATGCAGGAAATCGGCAGTATCGTTTTGTAACAACTATATGGGTTGATAACTTTTTGATTATTGCAATCCCTGTATACCTGCTTCCAGTTTTGTAACAACTATATGGGTTGATAACCATCGGTAGTATGCACATTTTTCCGCACAAAGTTTTTTAAGTTTTGTAACAACTATATGGGTTGATAACTATTTGTTCATTAGTCATCTCACGACTGACAAAAGTTTTGTAACAACTATATGGGTTGATAACAGATTTATTCTGTAAACAACCAGCAGAAGCAGTACAGGTTTTGTAACAACTATATGGGTTGATAACATCCATAAGTATATTTATTGAAAATCTGTTTCTTATTGTTTTGTAACAACTATATGGGTTAATAACCCTGAACGGCATTGGAAAAGAAGTTTAAAGCATAGGTGTTTTGGTTTTACTATATGGGTTAACAACTGTGTTTTTCATAACAGTGTATCTTACTGCCACATCGTGTTTGGGTTTTGTTATATAAGTTAACAACACTTTACATCTGCATTTTTGAGCTGCTGTATAGATTGTAACCAGTACAAATTGTTGTCCGTGTTGTAGTGTGCATCAGTTTTTTAAACTGCTAAGTCAATAACCCACTGACAGGTTTGCGTACATCTTTCTGACAATTTGTTTTTTGAGCTGCTATACGGACCAATAATTACCTAGTGTAAGTTAATAATCTCAGCTACTTCAAACGTTTTTAGATTGCTACATGGGTCAATAACTTTTCATGAAAGCTTCTGCTACTTTAAGGAGTAGGTTGTTTTTTAAGCTGCTATACGGGTTAATAACTTCTCTCATAAAAGTTTAAAGAGCTTATTTCTGCCCAATTTTGAGTTGCTATATGGGTCTCAATAACTTTTTCAGTGCAGAAACAATAAAATTTCTGGATTATAAATCCGCCGCGGGAAGACCCGCCTCCTTCAGGGGGGGGCGGGATGAAAGCGGCGGTCGGGTTGGAAAAGAAAAAAACCAGATTGCTTTTTCTGTCCAAGTGTAGTATACTGAAATTGCTATGAAGACCAAGAAGACTAGGTATACTCACTACAACATAAATTATCACTTCGTCTGGATACCGAAGTACCGCCGTAAGATTCTGGTGGGTCCTGTTGCCGAGGAGCTGGAACGGCTAATTCGAAAGGTGTGCGATGAAAGGGAAGTAGAGGTGCTTAGTCTTTCCATCCAGCCTGATCACGTGCACCTTTTTGTTTCAGCTCCTCCAAGACATGCTCCTTCTGTCCTCATCAACACCATTAAAGGGTATACTTCTCGCTATCTGCGCCAGAAGTTTCCGGTGTTGAGCAAACAAACGGGGCCGCGACTCTGGACTAGAACGTACTACGTTGGCACCGCTGGCACGGTATCTGCCGAAACTATTCAGCGCTACATCGCAGAGTGCCAGGATGAGTAGGTGAGAATACATGGCCTGGAGCGATAAGTCGCACCCTCACCGCCTCCTGTTGACCAAACAGTTCCCGCTAGGCAAGAACAAGTTGCCGGTTTTCCAGCCTGTCATGCTGGCGGCAAACCGTGTCTGGAATTCCTGCGTCTGGCACAGCCGCGAGACCTTCAAGCAGGAAAACCGCTGGCCGACAGAGGCAGAACTCAAGGCGAAGTTCAAAGCTTTTACCGCGTGGAAGGAACTCCATTCCCAGTCGGCCCAGGCGGTGGTAGAAGAGTACTTCGAAGCCGTGTCTACCTACCGGAAGCACAGGGAAAACAACCACCTGGAAATGAGCCCGCCGGGCTTCAAGCCAAAGAACCACCTCCGCACCGTTACCTGGAAGAGGCAGGGCTTCGACGTCGACGGCAACACCCTTCTGCTAAAGCTCTCGCGCGGGAAGGAACCCGTCAAAGTTACACTGCCCGAAGGCTGGAACGTGGTCGCCCTGCCGGACGGCACAGAGGTGAAAGGCGTCCCGGTCGAGGTCAAGGTGAAAGCGGTTGTCCGCCGCCGCAGAGTGGAAAACCTGGTGCTCCACGTAACCCTCGACCTGGGAGTGATGCCTGTTTACCGTGCGGGTGCTGTCTCGGCCTACGACTACAACTCTGCCATGCTCGCACGGGCCACGTCAAACGGCCAGCTCGACCTCTTCATCTGCCGGGGACTCCTTTCCTTGGTACAGTACAGGAACAAAACCGTAGCGGAGTTTCAGCAAAAGATGAGCCGCTTGAAGGAAGGCTCCCGCAGGTGGAGGAGGTGCCTTTCCGCAAAAGCACGTGTGTTAAAGAAGCTCGACCGCCGCATCTGGCAGATAGAGCACGCTTTGACGAAGCTCTTCGCGGAGCTGGACGAAGCCGAGAGTGTGGCCTTTGCAGTGGTGGGTGACTTGACCGACTTGCGCCGTTCTGCACGCACCGGGATGAAAAGCAAAAAGGCCAGTCAGAAGATCAACCAGATAGCCTACGACCGGCTCCGGCAGGAGCAAAGCTACAAGAACCTCATGCGGGGAATTGAGACCGATACCTGGCCGGAAAGAAGCACATCTTCCACGTGCTGTCTCTGCGGTGCCCGCAGCCCTGCCTGGCGGAGATACCGGGGCTTATGGGTGTGCGGGAGGTGCGGGCTAATCCTGCAGGCCGACCTCAACGGCGCGGCCAACCTCTTAAAGCAGTACCTCTTCGGCAGCTGCGCCGGTCGAGTCGAGCTGCCCCTTGCTTTCGGAGAAGTACGGGTCTGGCGCTGGGACGGGAGGCACAACAGGTTTGTACAAGTATCGTCAAGGGTCGCGTAAGCGGTACCTGACGTAGTCGGGACGGCAGTGACGGTCCCCTCCGGGAGGCCTTCCGGCAACGGGTTAAAAAGGGCCGCTTGCACCGGTGTAACCCGGCATCAGTACCTGGGAAAGGGGAACGTGCCGCTAGGAAGCCCTACACCTTGAGGTGTAGGGAGGAAGTCACTTACCCCTACGCCAAATCAGGACAGTTTTTTGTATGCTACACGGGTTGCTAACTGGTGTAAATTAATAATCTCAGCTACTTCAAGTTTTTAAACACTATGTGGGTTAATAACATAAGAAGGAAGAAGTTTAAAAATGTTAGAAACACAGTTTTTAAAGCACTATATGGGTTAACAGCCGCTGCAAGCTCCTCAAATAGATAACATTATATTTTCTTGATTTTGGAATGCTATATGGGTTAACAACAAGATGGTATCCAAAAGAATATTGAATGAAAAGTATTGTTTTAAGAGGGCTATATGGGTTGCCATCAATTCATTAAAGTAAAGGAAGCTTTGCCAAAGATGTTGCTAAAAGGGGTTTGGGCTTGCTATATGGGTTAGTACAGGATCTCTATTGGAATTGCACAATTGTGCATCGTGTTTTTTTGTGCTGCATGGGTTAACAATTTAGGTAACTGTTCATGGCAAATATAGAAAGTTTTAAAATGCTATATGGATTGAAACTTTTGTTATAATCTTCACACAAAAACTCAACAACTGTTTTTGTAGATTGCATAACTGCCTAGTAACCTGGAAATGATTTGTTTTATTTGCTACATGGGTTAATATTCAAGTTTCAATCCTTAATAGGTAGGCTAAAAACTGTTTTTGCGAACACTATATGGGTTAAATACTTCAGTCAAATTGTAAATTGTTTCTGTTAAATGTTTTTCAGTGCTGCATGGGTTAATATTTTGCAAGTTGTATATCTTATTTTGGGGAAAATGGTTTTTTAAATGCTACATGGGTTAACAGCAATAAAATACAGAATGTTGCAACTGTTGATAGGTTAACGGCATATCTATTTGCAAAGGAATCGAAAAATGTGTTTTCTGTCCTATATGGGTTTCTTTCGCGGGTTGCATTTTTGTTACAAAATAGCAGAGAATACCCGGCTTTTATCTTACCCGGGAAAGGAAGAGAGAAAGCCGGGTATTTCACTCTACTACATCAACAGTATAGTTTAATTTCTCATAAACAGAGCTAAAGTTTTCCTTAATCTTCTTTTCCAGTTCATAAGCAAGATCGGGGTTTTCTTTCAAAAACTGTTTGGCATTTTCTCTGCCCTGCCCCAGTTTTATATCTCCATATGAATACCACGACCCACTTTTTTCAATCAAACCAATTTTCGTCCCAAGATCTAAAAGACTTCCTTCTTTTGAAATACCTTCTCCAAAAGTTATATCAACTTCAGCCTGTTTGAAGGGTGGCGCAAGCTTGTTTTTTACAACTTTAATTTTAACCTTGCTGCCAGTCACTTTGTCTCCCTGCTTTATATTTTCTCCTTTTCTTACTTCGATTCTTACAGTAGCATAGAATTTAAGAGCTCTGCCACCTGGTGTAGTTTCAGGGTTCCCGAAAGTTACACCTATTTTTTCTCTTAGCTGATTTATAAAAACCACAGCAGTTTTTGATTTGCTGGCATTTCCGGCCAGCTTTCTTAGGGCCTGTGACATCAGTCTTGCCTGCAAACCAATCTGTCCCTCACCCATTTCACCCTCAATTTCAGCCTTAGGGACCAGAGCAGCAACAGAATCGATCACAACAATATCAACAGCACTGCTCCTTATTAGAGCATCTACAATTTCCAGGGCCTGCTCACCGGTATCTGGCTGAGCAACCAGCAGTTCGTCTATGGCTACACCAAGTTTCCGGGCATATACAGGATCAAGTGCATGTTCTGCATCTATAAAGACAGCTGTTCCGCCAGCTTTCTGTGCTTCAGCAATCATGTGCAGTGCCAGCGTTGTTTTCCCTGAAGATTCCGGGCCAAAAATTTCTATTATTCTTCCTCTTGGTATTCCACCAATTCCCAGAGCAATGTCCAGCTCAAGGCAGCCAGTAGGGATAACTTCAATATCAAGGTTTGGCCTGTCTCCCAGACGCATAATAGTACCTTTGCCAAACTTTTTTTCTATTTCCATAATAGCCGATCTTAAAGCTTTTTCTTTTTCTTCCATTTACATCCCTCCGTTGAAGTGAATGAAATTTGATTAATTTGATTATACAAAAATACGAGTTGTTGTTCAATGTTGTTATTTGATGTTGTGGCTGTCTGATTTTATAAGGAGCTGACTCTTGAGTTAGTAGTTTGGCTATTATTTTGTAGGTATAAAATTCAATGAATAATGTATTTGCTCATTGAAATTTTAAAGTTCATGGATTATAATAGACTTAGAAAAGTTGTTGGAGAGGTGGTTTTAATGATACAAGCAACGTCAAAAATTACTGGAAGGG
>Ga0224486_100008_pt1 | contig 124092 bp, 132 predicted proteins | sample TexhydDE_CT_test_FD_172013 | JGI IMG/M metagenome (GOLD analysis project Ga0224486, IMG submission 172013) | Fracking water microbial communities from deep shales in Oklahoma, United States - hydraulically fractured wells DE_CT_test ... | reverse complement strand
CATTACATATGAGGAAGGCATGGAATTAATTAGCATGAGAAAGTAATGTAGTGACAAATTTCACGCCCATTTTTTGTCAATACCTGTATTCCCAAGCTTTTTGGGTTTCGAACTGACAAAGTCAAGAAAAAAAGAAGGAGAGTATGCATATTTACAGGCTAAATTCGTCGTGGAGAACTCTTATGGCCTCTTCTACCTTATCCTGACTTACCAGACAAGAGATGGTATTGTGTGAGTCTGCTGTCTGATATATTTCAATATTGCGCTTAGATAATGCTTTGATGACTCTAGCCATGACACCTGGCACTCCTCTTATTCTGTTGCCTATGATAGAAACTTTTGCGCAATTTGTCCTGTAGGAGTATTTCACCCCGTATTTTTCAAAAAGCCTTCTAAGTTTTTCAAAATCAGCTTCAGATATAGTAAACACCTGTTTGTCAGGGAATATGCTTATCAAGTCGATGCTAATTTTTTCTTCTCCTATCTTCTCAAATATATCCTGGACATTTTCTGTACTTTCAATTGTAATCTGGACCCTGTTGTTCATATTGGCAATGCCCGTTACCAATTTGTCTACTTCATATATGCTGTCGTAGGCATCACTGTAATTAGTTATGATAGTCCCGCCGCTGTCTGACATAGTATTTTTTATAATTAAAGGGATATTTCCCCTCATGGCTATTTCCACAGCTCGCGGGTGGACTACTTTTGCCCCTTGTTCAGCGAATTGAAAAACTTCATTGTAGCTTATTTTATCTATGATATGAGCAGTTGATACAATTCTTGGGTCTGCTGTCATTATCCCATCTACATCAGTGTATATCTCTACAGCTTCTGCTTTTAAAGCCACTCCTAAAAGCGCTGCTGTAGTGTCACTTCCACCGCGCCCCAATGTAGTGAGCTCTCCTTTTTGCGTGATTCCTTGAAAGCCTGCTACTACAGGGATTATTCCTTCTCTTAAAACTTCTAAAATTCTAGAAGGATCTACATTTATGACCTCTGCATTTCCAAAATTATCGTCCGTTATGATTCCAGCTTGTCCTCCTGTCAAAGCTTTTGCTTTATATCCTTTATTGGACAGAGTTGCAGCGAAAAGCACACTAGATATTATTTCACCGCAGTTCATTATTAAGTCAAGTTCTCTTTTTGGAATATCACTGTAAATTGATTTTGCCATGTTTATTAAAGTATCTGTGGCATAAGGGTCGCCGTTTCTCCCCATAGCAGACACTACTACTACCACGTTATAGCCATTTTTTACTGCTTCTATTACTTTTGAAACAGCTTTCTCTCTTTTTTCTTCTGAAGACACAGATGTTCCTCCAAACTTTTGCACCAATATTTTCACAGTCTCATCCTTTCTTTTTTAGTATCAGTTACTATTATACTTTACTACGGCACCAAAGAAAAGTACTTTAATAAAATTTTCTTGGCTTCCCTTCGAACTCAACTATGATCATGTCATCCCCTATTCTCTTTATAGCGTCCCAGGGAATTTCTATATAATTTCCCCTTCCTCTAAAAAATCCTCCTGGCTCGTAAAGCACTATTGAATGAATTTTCCCCGTATCTTCATCGATTATCAAATCGGAATCTTCCACCAAGCCCCAGCGCTTGCCGTCTACAATATTTACAATCTCTTTACTACCAAACTCACTCAGTCTCACAGACATTCCCCCTTATACCCCTGTATGGCCAAATCCTCTGTCCATCCTCTCTGTCTCTGAAAGTTCTTCTACTTCTATTATTTTAGGCCTTACTACTTGGTTTATCACCATTTGAGCAATTCTTTGACCTCTTTTAATTGTGACAGGCTGTTTACCGAGGTTTATGACAATCAGTTTAATTTCTCCTCTGTAATCAGAATCCACAGTTCCCGGAGTGTTTAATAAGGTTATACCGTAATTTAAGGCCAGACCGCTTCTAGGCCTTATCTGCGCTTCATAATTCGGAGGAAGTTCAATCTGTATTCCTGTAGGTATGAGTTCTACTTCACCTGGATTGATAGTTACCTCACCCTTTACATTGGCGTATAAGTCCATTCCCGCAGCTCCTTCGCTCATATAAGCGGGTAAAGGTAAATCTTTTGCATCTTCTGTTCTCTTTATCTTAAGCACTATTGACATTTTCCAACCACCTTTTATCTTTTTTATTAAGTTTACCCACGACAGATACAGTCATTTCTTCTGGCCTTATTATCTCTTTTGCCAGCTGGTTTACTTCCTCAAAAGATATTTCCTCCACTATCTTCAAAACATCCTCAATAAGATGCACTTTATCAAAAAGTAGAAGGGATTTTCCTATACTGCTCATTCTGGTGCTTATGCTGTCTTGGTCCATCAAGATATTTATTTTGAGTTGTTCTTTAAACTTGTCAAATTCCTCTTTAGTAAGGCCTTTTTTTGAAATTTCTTCAATTTCTTTTATTATCAAGTCATAGACTTTTCTAAAATTGCTCGGAGTCATACTTGCAAAAATTGTAAACATTCCTCCGGTCGGATAAGTTGCAGGGTATGAATAGATGGAATAGACTAAGCCCTTGTCTTCTCTTATTTTTTGAAAAAGTCTTGAACTCATGCCCCCACCAAAAGCATTGTTTGCAATTGCAAGAGCATATACCTTCTTTAAATCATAGGGTATTCCAGGGAGGCCGATGCAGAGGTTAACCTGCTCAAAATCTTTTTCGTAAAGAGAGACATCTTTGTGCCATAAGGGAGGGATAAGAGAAAAATTAGAAGTAGTTGGCTTAATTTTTGAAAGATAGCCTTCCAACACTTCAAATATTTCATCGTCAAAATTTCCCGCTATAGATACTACTATGTTGTCTTTAGTGTAGTGCCTCTCATAGTATTCTAGTATATGGTTTTTGCTCAAATTCTTAATTGTAGTAAATGTTCCCAGCACGGGCAGGGATAGAGAATGTCCTCTCCAGGCTGTTTTGGCAAGCAGGTTGTAAGCTACGTCTTCAGGTGAATCAAGTTCTGTCAATATTTCTTCAAAGACCACCTGTTTTTCTTTATAAATGTCTTCTTCGCAAAACGCAGGATTAAAAACCATGTCAAAGAGAATGTCAATGCCTTTTTTTATATGGCTATTTAAAACTTTTATATAAAAGCAAGTGTCTTCTTTTTCAGTAAAGCCGTTTAGCTGTCCACCTATGCTGTCCATCTCTTCAGCTATCTGCCTTGCGCTTCGCAAGTTAGACCCTTTAAACACAAGGTGTTCTATAAAGTGAGATATACCATTTATGTTTTTGGTTTCGTACATTGAGCCTGCTTTTATCCAAATACCTACGTAAACTGAATGAGCATAAGGTATTTTGCAACTTGCAACTTTCACTCCAGCTATCATCTTCTGTTGATACAACTTCATCCCCTCTGTCTTAAAAAATTTACTATTATTATAGCAAATTTATTTTTTGTCTACAATCACCTCTGAAACTTTAGTTATTTTAAAACCCTTTTCTTTCAACTGTTTTATTATTTCAGGAAGTGCTTCCACAGTGTTTTTTGTAGGATGCATGAGCACAATAGCTCCATTGTGGCACTTATTCATTACCCTTTCTACAATGGTTTGTGGAGATGGATTGCTCCAGTCTATGGTATCTAAACTCCATAAAATCACTTTGTATCCCAGTTCTTCCGCAATTTTCACTACTTGTTCGTTGAAGTCGCCATAAGGGGGTGCAAAGAGAGTAGGCTTTTCCCCAGTTATTTTCTCCAAAGCTTCTTCGCTCTTTTTTATATCCTTTTCACAATCCTCTTTTGACAAACTAGTATACTTGATGTGAGAATAACCGTGGCTTCCTATTTCATGCCCTTTTTTATAAATTTCCTTTACTACATCAGGATTTTTCTCTGCCCATTTTCCTTCAAAAAAAAATGTTATATGTACATCGTTTTTTTCAAAAATATCCAGCATTTTGGGTATGTACTCATCTCCCCACGCTACATTGCAGGCAAAAGCTATTTTCTTTTCTTTTGTATCGCCTCTGTATATGGGCTCATTGGTGTTAAATACAGAGACAGTTTTCATGAGAGCGAAAATTAAAAGTATCAATGCGAGCAAAGCCGCAATTGCAAGAAGCCATACAGTTTTCTTGCTAGGGTATTTTATATAAAAGATTTTCATTATAACACCACCTGTCTGGTATTCTCATTCTAATTTTATTCAGCCAGGCGGCGTTTATATTACTAAAAAATAAAAAACATAAACCGTGGGGGCGGTTTATGCCTTTACTTTTTTCTATTATCACTTTTCCTGTTATCACTTTCTTCTTCATCAGGCATAGCGTCTTTGCGAGACAATACAATTCTTCCGAGTTTGTCAATTTCTGTTACCTTAACCAATATATTGTCTCCCACTTTTACTACGTCTTCTACCCGGCGGACTCTCTTTTTGGACAAGTTAGAAATGTGAACTAATCCTTCTTTACCTGGGGCGATCTCTACAAAAGCTCCAAAAGGCGCGATTCTCAACACTTTTCCTAAATAGATTCCCCCAACTTCTATGTCCTTTGTTATAGCTTCAATCATCTGTTTAGCTCTTTCGCCGGCCTCAAGGTTAGGAGCTGTTATATACAGTCGACCGTCTTCTTCTATGTCGATTTTGACACCTGTCTCAGATATGATCTTTGTGATAGTCTTTCCTGCAGGGCCTATGATATCTCTTATCTTTTCAGGGTTGACTACCATTCTCACTACTCTAGGAGCATACTTGGAGAGTTCTTTCCTCGGTTCTTTTATGACTTCCAGCATCTTTTGGAGCACGTATAGTCTCGCCTTCCTTGCCTTTTCCAAAGCCATTTGCAGGATATCTCTATCAATGCCAGGTATTTTGATATCCATCTGAATAGCAGTTACGCCTTTTTCTGTTCCAGCTACTTTAAAGTCCATGTCTCCGAGGAAGTCCTCAATTCCCTGTATATCAGTCAGAATTAGTACTTCATCTTCTTCTTTTATGAGTCCCATTGCAATTCCAGCAACCGGTGCTTTGATTGGCACTCCCGCGTCCATCAAAGCCAAAGTGCTTCCGCACACACTCGCCTGTGATGTAGAACCGTTAGAGCTCAATACTTCAGACACTAAGCGTATTGTGTATGGGAATTCTTCTTCAGAAGGAATTACTGGTTCTAGTGCCCTTTCTGCCAAGGCTCCGTGTCCAATTTCCCTTCTTCCAGGGCCTCTCAGTGGCCTTACTTCTCCTACACTATAGGGTGGGAAGTTGTAATGGTGCATGTAACGCTTGAATTCTTCATCTCCAATTCCTTCTAAAATCTGTATATCACCTATTGCTCCAAGAGTAGCTACTGTGAGCACTTGAGTTTGTCCTCTTGTAAAAATAGCAGAACCGTGAGTTCTTGGCAGTACTCCTACTTCGCACCATATCGGCCTTATATCGTCAAGCCCTCTTCCATCTACCCTTATCTTTTCTTCCTTTATCATCTTTCTCATCTGTTCTTTCATTATTTTGTAGAGGACTTCGTCAATATCTGCTAGATTATCGGGGTACTCATCTTTAAAGTGCTCAAGTACTTCCTGTTCTACCTTGTCTAAGTTGTCATTTCTCTCTTTCTTTTCAGGAGTTCTTAAAGCGTTATATATTTTCTCTGTAGCATATGCTCTTACTTTTTCCTCCAGCTCCTTGTCAATTTCGTGCAGTACGACTTCTGCCTTAGGAACTCCTACTTCTTTTACAATCCCTTCTATAAATTCTACAATCTGTTTTATATATTGATGAGCATACACTATCGCATCAAGTATTGTCTCCTCAGGCACTTCTTTCGCTCCAGCTTCCACCATTACAATTGCATCTTTTGTTCCAGAAACTACTAAGTGCATTAAGCTCTTTTCTCTCTGCTCATAGGTGGGATTTATGACAAACTTTCCGTCCACCAGGCCTACTGCCACAGAACCTGTGGGGCCGTTAAAGGGTATGTCGGATATAGAGAGCGCAACAGAAGAACCTATCATAGCTACAATTTCTGGCTGCGCATCAGGGTCCACTGATAACACAGTAGCTATGACCTGCACGTCATTTCTGTATCCTTCTGGGAATAGAGGCCTTATAGGTCTATCTATTAACCGAGCTGATAAAATAGCTTTTTCGCTGGGCTTCCCCTCTCTTTTGATAAAACCGCCGGGAATTTTCCCAATAGAATACAATCTCTCTTCGTATTCAACCGTCAAGGGGAAAAAGTCAATTCCTTCTCTCGGCTCTTTTGAAGCGCAGGCAGTAACCAGCACAACTGTATCGCCGTATTTCACCCATGCTGCTCCATTGGCCTGCTGTGCCACTTTCCCGGTCTGGACTACAAGCTTCCTGCCTGCCAGTTCCATTTCAAAAGTTCGTTCTTCCATACCTTCCTCATTTTCCTCCTTTCATTTGTAAATTTTTATCAGAAAATAGAGCGAAAAAGTCGCTCTATTTTCTGAGGTCTAATTTTTCAATTATAGCGCGGTACCTGTTTATGTCTTTCTTCATCAGGTAGTTTAAGAGCGCCCTTCTCTGGCCTACCATTTTAAGAAGACCTCTTCTTGAATGGTGGTCCTTTTTGTGCACCTGAAGATGCTCTGTCAACCTGTTTATTCTCTCCGTCAAAAGGGCAATCTGAACCTCGGGTGAACCAGTATCTGTCTCATGCAGCTTGAATTTATTGATTATTTCTGCTTTCTTTTCTTTGTCCAGCACGTTCTCACCTCCATTTTCTAGAATACGCCCTATGCACAGAATACCGCCGGAGGTGCGGATAATCTGAGCATAAGGTAAATTCGCTATTTTATTTTATCACATAATGTTTTTGTTGTAAAATATTTTTAAAGCTTTTTGCATATTCTATATCTTTAAGGACCTGCTCTTTTAAGGCCTGTAGACTTTCAAATTTAATCTCATCTCTTATCCTTTTTATAAACTCAATTTCTATACCTTCCCCATAGATATATCCTTCGAAATCGAGAATATGAGTTTCAACTGATAATCTTGTTTCGCCGAAAGTCGGCTTAAATCCGACATTTGTCACAGAAATAAAATTATTTCCTTTTATTTTTGCTCTTGTGACATATACCCCTCTTTTTGGCAAGACCACTTCTTCAGGGACTTCTACGTTAGCTGTAGGGAATCCCAAAATTCTTCCCATTCCCTTTCCTTTTACAATTTTCCCTTCAATTGAAAAATAGCGGTTTAAAAGCACATTGGCCTTTTCAATATTCCCTTCCTTTATAAGCTCCCTTATGAGGCTGCTGCTAACTGTAATCCCTCCATAAGTCACTTTAGGCACTACATGTACCTCATAAGAACAAATAAAAGAATACTTCTTGAGCATTTCTACATCTCCTAAGCCTTTATGCCCAAAGCGGTAGTTAGGGCCTACCACAGCTACTTTCATTTTTAAACTATCCACTAGAATATCTTTTATAAACCTTTCAGGAGAGAGGAGGGAAAGTTCTTTTGTAAAATCAAAAAAAATCCCGTAGTCCAGCGAAAATGACTTTAAAACTTCTATCTTTTGTGACAAAGTAGTAATTAGTTCAGTAGCTTTGTCAGGTTCTAAGATTTTAGAAGTATGCTGTTTGAAAGTGAATACAGCGCTTTTAAGTTTTTTATCTCTGGCTATGGAAACTGCATCCTCAATGAGCTTTTGATGGCCAATGTGTACTCCATCAAAATTTCCAAGAGCTATCACTTTTTCTTCTAGATTAGCTGAGAAATTGGTTTCGTCAAGTATTATCAAAATTCTTTCCCCCTTAGAAAAGTCTTTTTGGTCGTATTTTTTCCCCTTCTGCCACTCCAATTCCTATAAAAATTCCATGATTATCATACAACTTTACTAAAGAATTTTCAACATTGTAAGTATTTCTGATAAATTGGCCATTTAAAATTTTATTGGAAGAAACTTCATCAAGTTCCACGGAAGGAAATTTTATAAACTTATCTACGGGCTGTACTTCTGCCTTTCCCTCCTTTATCTCCTCCAGCGTATATGAAGATTCAATGTCAAAGTCTCCGACCTCTGTCCTTATGAGAAAAGACATGTGGCCTGGAACTTCAAGTTTCTTGCATATATCTCTCACAAGAGCTCTTACATAAGTGCCTTTGGAACACTTTACATCTAACAGCAGATGGTGCGGAGCATCGTATTTTATTAATTCTAACTCATAAACTGTCACTTTTATGGGTGGAATTTCCACTTCTTCGCCTTTTCTCGCATATTCATAGAGCTTCTTTCCTTTTACTTTTTTTGCAGAATAAATGGGTGGTATCTGTTGTATTTCCCCTTTAAACTGGCTTAAAACTTCCTGTAATTTTTCCAAAGTAAATAAGGGAACAGGGCCACTTTCAACGATTTTGCCACTTTTATCTAGGGTATCAGTAGAAAAACCAAAAGTTATTTCAAATCTGTACCTTTTGTCATGTTCCATCAGGTAAGAAGTGAACTTAGTAGCTCTTCCCATGCATACAGGTAAAACTCCAGCTGCATCTGGATCAAGAGTTCCTGTGTGGCCCACTTTTTTTATGCCGTAAATTTTTCTTATAAAATCCACCACATCGTGAGAAGTCATGCCAGGAGGTTTTAGCACATTTAAAACGCCGTCCACACTCATTTTTCTAACTCCTTAAAGACTTCTTTAAGAATTTTCTCTTTTGCTTCTTCGATAGTCCCCTCTATTGTACAGCCAGAGGCCCTTACATGCCCTCCTCCTCCAAAAGTGCTGGCGATTTTGTTTACATCTACTCTTTCCTTTGACCTTAAGCTTACTTTCACTTCACCCTCTTTTTCTACAAGGAGCACTGCTACTTCCACTCCTTCAATGTTTCTTCCATAGCTTACTATGTTTTCTAAATGAGACAAATCTGTTCCTGTCTCTTCAAAATCCTTTTTCAAAATCTCCATATATGAAACCAGGCCATCTTTGTACAAAGTAAGGCTGTTTAAAGCTTTCCCTAAAAGTTTTGCTTTGTTGAACTTGAGGGAATTAAAGACTTTTTCTGCCACTTCTCTAAACCTTGCCCCATTGTTTATCAAGTCTCCTGCTATGTGATGAGTCATAGAAGTGGTGCTCTCATAAGTAAAACCACCTGTATCAGTTAAAATAGCAGTGTAAAAACTTGTAGCTATCTCTTCATCAAAGTCTATACCGAGAAGTTTCACCAATTGATAAGCTATTTCGGCAGTAGCAGCTGCGTTTGTGTCTACGTAATTTAACTTTGCGTAAAGGGTATTGGAAATATGATGGTCAATATTGACTGTGATAGGTCCTTTGTCAAGGAATTCTTTTGAAGACCCTAACCTTTCTTCATCGGCACAGTCAAATATCAACACTAAGTCTGCTTTTTTGTCAAAAGGGCGGGATATCTTGTCTACATTTGGGACGAAGCTGTACATCTCTGGCAGCTGGTCGTCTATAAAAGCAGATACGTCCTTGCCCATCTTTTTTAAGACTTTGTACATTCCAGTGACAGACCCTATAGCATCTCCATCAGGTGCTACATGTGTAAGGAGAATTACGCTTTCTGCCTTTTTTATTTCGTTAACTACGTCTATCAGTATCAATTGTCATCACCCTCTTGTTTGTTCAGTTCTTTTAAAATTTCTGAAATTTTTGCGCCGTATTCTATAGAGTGATCCAGTTCAAATATTATTTCCGGGGTATATCTCATCTTTATTCTGCGGCCTATTTCGTGCCTGATGTATCCAGCTGCGCTTTTTAATCCTTCAAAAGTTTCTCTCTTTTCTTCTTCACTGCCATATATGCTTACATACACTTTTGCATATCGTAAATCTTTAGTCACTTCTATATCCGTTATGCTGACCATAGCTTTAATTCTCGGGTCTTTTATTTCTTCCAATATCATTTTGCTTATCTCTTTTTTCAATTCCTCGGATAACCTATGGCTTCTGTACTGCATTTTTCTCATCCTTTCTTCTTAACGAGGGATTTCTTCCATTGTGTATGCTTCTATGATATCTCCCTCTTTTATGTCATTGAACTTCTCAATGCCTATTCCGCATTCAAATCCCTGCTGTACTTCTCTCACGTCGTCTTTAAACCGCTTTAAAGAAGCTATTTTGCCTTCATATATGACTATGCCATCTCTTACTATTCTCACATCTGCATTTCTTGTTATTTTACCATTTAGAACATAACAACCTGCGACATTTCCCACACCAGGTATCTTGAATACAGCTCTTACTTCAGCTCTTCCCAGCTCTACTTCTTTGTACTTGGGTTCTAACATTCCCTTCATTGCTGCTTTTACATCCTCAATAGCATCGTATATTATTCTATAAAGCTTTATCTCTACTTTCTCTTTTTCTGCAAGCGCTTTTGCGTTTGTCTCAGGCCTTACGTTGAATCCTATTATTATTGCATTTGAAGCCGAAGCCAGCATTACATCTGTCTCAGTGATGGCTCCTACTGCTCCGTGTATGACTCTTATTCTGACTTCTTCATTGCTCAGTTCCTCCAAAGACTTTCTCAATGCTTCTACTGAACCTTGCACATCAGCTTTTATGATCACATTAAGCTCCTTTACAGTACCTTCCTGTATCTGTCTGAAGAGGTCTTCCAGAGAGACTTTCTGCTTTTTCTTGAGTTCTAACTCTCTTTGAACCTCTCTTCTTTTCTCTGCAAGTTCTCTCGCTTTTTTCTCATTTTCCACCACTACAAATTTATCTCCAGCCTCTGGCACTTCGGAAAAGCCCAAAATTTCTACAGGCATAGAAGGACCAGCTTTTTTAATCTTTCTTCCTTTGTCGTCAAACATCGCTCTTACTTTTCCATAAGTAGTTCCTGCAATTACAGCATCTCCCACCTGAAGTGTTCCATTCTGGACTATTACTGTAGCCACTGGCCCTTTCCCTTTTTCCAGTTTTGCCTCTATTACAGTTCCACGGGCTGGTTTGTTGGGATTTGCTTTTAGGTCTTCCATTTCTGCTACCAGCAGTATCATCTCTAAAAGGTCGTCAATTCCTATATTCTTTTTAGCAGAGACGGGAACACAGATTGTGTTTCCTCCCCATTCTTCTGGCACAAGTCCCAGTTCACTGAGCTCTGTTTTTACCCTATCTGGATTGGCTGTAGGCAAATCAATCTTATTTATAGCCACAATCAGAGGCACATTTGCTGCTTTTACGTGGTTGATGGCTTCAATTGTCTGCGGCATCACTCCATCGTCAGCAGCCACTACCAGCACAACTATGTCAGTGACACTAGCGCCTCTCGCTCTCATCGCAGTAAAAGCCTCGTGACCAGGAGTATCTAGAAATACTACCTTTTTGTCGTTTATCTCCACCACAGAAGCTCCTATGTGCTGAGTAATTCCGCCCATCTCTTTCATAGTTACATTTGTCTTTCTGATGGCATCAAGCAGAGAAGTCTTTCCGTGGTCTACGTGCCCCATCACTGTAACTATAGGAGGACGAGGTTTCAAATCCTCTTCTCTATCAGGTGTATCCTCAAATATGGCTTCCAGTTCATCTTTAACCTCTTCCTTATCCACCAGGAAACCGTACTCTTCCGCTATTTTTGAAGCTGTTTCAAAGTCTATTTGCTGGTTTACAGTAACCATTATTCCCTGTGCTATCAATTTCTTTATTATTTCAGTAGGATTTACTTTCATTTTTTCAGCCAATTCTTTGACGGTGAGAAATTCAGGAATTGTTATTATTTTAATTTCATCTTCTTTAGCGCTTTCTTCTGAGACAAATTTTTTCTGCAGCTTCTTGTTCTTTTTGCCGCCCTTTTTAAAACTCTTTTTGTAAGCTCTTTTCTCTTCTCTGTCCTCATAAAAAGAGTCTTCCTCTATTTCCTTTTCTTCTTTGTCCTGTGCCTCCTGTTCATGAATTTTTTGATCTTTTTGCTTCTCTTCCTTAGGTTTTTCTGCAAGCAGGTCTTTTATTAATTCTACTTCTTCGTCCTTCAAAGTGCTCATGTGGTTTTTTACTTTTATGTCTAAATCACTCAATTTGGAGAGAAGATCTTTGCTGGAAATATTAAGTTCTTTTGCTAATTCGTATACCCTTGTTTTGGACATATTATTCACCTCCATAATTTTCCCCCTTTGCCGCCTCCTTGAGTAGTTTCATAAATCCTTCATCAGTAATAGCTATGATTCCGACTATTTCTCTTCCTATCGCTCTACCTAAATCCTGTTTGTTCGAATAGACAAGATAGGGGACTTTTTTGTCCTCACATAGTTTAATAAATTTTTCTGAACTTCTTTTAGAAAAATCTTCAGCTATGACCACCAAAAAAACTTTTCTGGTTTTTAAATATTTTTCTACACTGTAACTGCCTGAAACCAATTTACCCGCCTTTTTTGCCAAACCGAGTATAGAGTGAAATCTGTCATTCCTCATCCATTATCTCCCTCTTCAATTGTTCGTATATTTCTTGTGATATAGGGACTTCCAGCGCCTTCTCAAGCCTTTTATGCTTAAAAGCCTTTTCAAGGCAGTTTACATCCCTGCATATATAGGCACCTCTTCCTGCCACTTTACCTGTTGGGTCTATTTGAACTAAAAAGTCTTTGGCGCGTCTTACTATCCGTATAAGCTCTTTTTTAGGCTTCATCTCTTGGCAGCCAAGGCACATTCTCATCGGAACTTTTTTTACTTTCATTTTTCCACCTCACTCAACTTTTGACCATCGACTCGCTTTTTATATCTATCTTCCATCCAGTGAGCTTCGCTGCTAGCCGCGCATTCTGCCCCTCTTTACCTATTGCCAAAGAGAGCTGATAATCTGGTACAATTACCCTTGCCACTTTTTCTTTCTCATCTACAATCTCCACGCTTATAGCTTTTGCAGGGCTTAGTGCATTCATGATAAACTCCTGAGGTTTTGAACTCCACTTCACAATGTCTATCTTTTCTCCTTTTAATTCATTGACAACAGCCTGAACTCTAGAACCTTTGTAGCCCACACAGGCTCCAATAGGGTCTACATTGGGGTCTCTGCTGAACACAGCCATTTTTGTGCGGGAACCTGGTTCTCTCGCAATGCTCCTTATTTCAACTATACCCTGCTGAATCTCGGGCGATTCTAGTTCAAAAAGCCTTTTAACCAGCCCAGGATGAGACCGAGAGATTATAATTTGAGGTCCTTTTGTGGTCTTTTTTACTTCTACGATGTACACCTTTATCCTGTCTCCAGGTGAAAAAGTTTCTCCCGGAATTTGCTCAGAAGGAGTAAGTATCGCCTCCACCCTTCCTAGATTGATGAGCACGTTATTTTTTGCTGCTCTTGTCACAATCCCAGTTGCTACTTCCGTCTCTTTTGCCAGGAACTCTTCGTAAATCACATTTCTTTCTGCTTCCCTTATCCTCTGTATTACTACCTGTTTTGCGTTCTGCGCTGCAATCCTCCCAAAGTTTTTGGGAGTCACTTCTATATCTACAATATCACCAATCTGGTATTTTTTATTTATCTTCCTCGCATCTTCTAAGCTTATTTCCAAAAGGTCATTTTTTACTTCTTCCACCACAGTCTTTTGGGCATATACCTTAACATCTCCTGTCTCTCTGTCCATTACAATCTTCACGTTTTGGGCTGTTCCGTAATTTTTTCTGTAGGCAGAAACCAAAGCCGCCTCTATAGCCTCAAACATGGTCTCTTTAGGTATTCCTTTTTCGTCGCATATTGAATTCAATGCCTCAATAAATTCTGCATTCATTGCGCTTACTCTCCCTCCTTAATTTTAAAACTTTATCACAGGTTTAACAAGCCTTACATTCTTCATTTCAAACTCCCTCTTCTCTCCTTCACATAGAAGGATTATTTTATCTCCTGTGAACTCAAGGAGCTCTCCTGTAAATTTTTTTCTCTTGTCAATGGGCTGGTAAAGAGATACTTCAACTTCTTTCCCGAGGTTTCTCTTAAAATCTCGAGGAGTCTTTAAGGGCCTGTCAAGCCCTGGCGAGGATACTTCCAAAATATAGCTGTGATCTATCGGGTCTACCTCATCCAATCTATCGCTTAAGTACTCGCTCACCAGCTGACAGTCATCAAGCGTTATCCCGCCTTCTTTGTCTATATACACCCTCAAATACCAGTGCTTGCCTTCTTTTTTATACTCCACATCCACCAGTTCAAAATTATTCTCTTCCAATATTGGCATCACCAATTCTTTTGTAATTTCCTCAATCCTAGACATCTCCGATCCTCCTTAAATATAAACTAAAGAGTGGGAAACTCCCACTCTTTTTAAAGTCCTCTAGGTTGCCATACTAATTATACCATACACCTTTTGGTAAAGCAATATCAAAATAAACTTAATTGATTAGATTCTGGCAAATCTTCTAAACATCCATACTGTTTTAATATTTCAATAACAGTTTTACTTACCCTGGTTCGGTTCCTGAAATCTTCAATGGATATAAATTTGCCATTTTCTCTCTCCTGGGCAATTGCCTTTGCGGCCTGTATTCCCACTCCTTCAAGAGAATTTAGTGGAGGCAAAAGTCCTTCTTCTGTAATTAAAAACTTCTCGGCATCGGACCTGTATAGGTCCACATTTGTGAATTTGATGCCCCTTAAGTACATCTCAAGTGCTACCTCTAATACTGTCAACAAGTTTTTCTCTTTTGGTGTAGCGTTGTTGCCCTTCGCTTCAATTTCTTTTATTGCCCTTTTTATGCTCTCTTTGCCCCCTAAAACTATGTCTAAGTTAAAGTCATCTGCTCTCACAGTAAAATAGGTAGCATAGAAAGCTTCAGGATAATACACCTTAAAATACGCAATTCTAAATGCCATGATCACATAGGCTACAGCGTGAGCTTTTGGGAACATGTATTTTATCTTCTGGCAGGACTGTATAAACCAGTCGGGCACGCCGTGTTTTTTCATCTCTTCAATTTCTTCCTGTGTAACGCCTTTTCCTTTTCTAACATTTTCCATTATCTTAAAGGAAAGCTTTTTATCCATTCCTTTGCTTATTAAGTAAAGCATTATGTCGTCTCTTGCAGCAATTACTTCCTTTAAAGTAGCGATCCCTTCTCTTATTATATCCTGCGCATTATTTAACCATACATCTGTTCCATGAGAAAGCCCACTTATCCTGACAAGCTCATCAAAAGTTGTGGGACGGGTCTCAATTAGCATCTGTCTCACAAACTTTGTTCCAAACTCAGGAAGCCCTAGCGTTCCAACGGGAGTGCCAAGTTCCTCAGGGTCTATTCCCAAAGCTTCTACGCTTGTAAAAAGGCTCATGGTCTTTTTGTCGTCCAGAGGTATTTCTCTGGCATTTACACCTGTCAAATCCTCCAGCATCCTTATTACAGTAGGGTCATCATGCCCCAGTATGTCCAATTTTAGAAGCTTTCCACTCAAAGAATGGTAATCAAAATGGGTAGTTATGACATCGGTATCTTCCGCATCTGCAGGCCTTTGAATTGGAGTAAAGTCGTAAATGCTTTTGTCCTTTGGAACCACCATGACTCCTCCGGGATGCTGTCCTGTGGTTCTCTTTATGCCTGTACATCCCATTGTCAGCCTTTTTATTTCTGACTTGTGTACAGTTAAATTCCTCTCTTCAAAGTATTTTTTCACATATCCGTAAGCAGTCTTATCCGCCAGCGTTCCAATAGTACCTGCCCTGAAAACATGGCCTTTTCCAAAAAGTTCTTCAGTGTACCTGTGAGCTATGGGCTGATATTCTCCAGAAAAGTTTAGGTCTATATCCGGCTCCTTATCTCCTTCAAAGCCCATAAACACTTCAAAAGGTATGTCAAAGCCGTCTTTTTTCATCAAAGTGCCGCAGTTAGGGCAGTACTTGTCAGGCATGTCAACTCCGCAGCCAAAAGACCCGTCCGTCACAAACTCTGAGTGTTTGCATTTTGGACACACGTAATGAGGAGGCAGCGGATTTACCTCTGTAATGCCGCTCATAGTAGCTACCAGAGAAGACCCTACAGAGCCTCTTGAACCAACCAAATATCCATCCTGCAGCGACTTTGATACTAGCTTCTGAGCTATTACGTACATTACAGCGTAACCGTTGTTTATTATGGCGTTTAGCTCTCTGTCAAGCCTTTCCTGCACAATTGGAGGCAATGGGTCACCGTATATCTCATGAGCTTTTTCAAGGGTAATCCTTCTTAATTCTTCTTCTGCCCCTTCGATGACAGGCGGAAAAGTTCCCTCAGGAATAGGCTTTACATCTTCCACAATTTCCGCAATTTTATTTGGATTTTCAATGACTACCTCTCTGGCAGCTTCTTCTCCTAGATATTCAAACTCCATAAGCATTTCTTCAGTTGTCCTAAAGTAAAGAGGAGGCTGTCTGTCCGCATCCTTATACCCTTTGCCCGCCATTAATATTTTTCTGTACACATCGTCCCACGGGTCTAAAAAATGCACATCTCCTGTTGCTACTACCAGCTTGTTGTACTTTTTCCCAAGTTCGTATATCTTTCTGTTTATTTCTTTAAGTTCTTCTACGCTTCTTACCTCTCCTCTTTCAATCAAAAATTCGTTGTTCCCCACAGGCTGAATTTCCAAATAGTCGTAAAAGTTGATTATATCTTCGAGCTTCTTTTCCTCCAAGTTAGAAACCAAGGCTCTGAACACTTCTCCCTGCTCACAGGCAGACCCTATGATCAGCCCTTCTCTCATTTTCACCAACAGACTCTTTGGTATTCTGGGGGTGCGGTGGAAAAACTCCAGGTTTGACCTAGATATTATCTCGTATAAATTCCTTAAACCCTTCTGGTCCTTTACCAAAATTGTCACATGGTATACAGGCAATTTTTTTACGTCCACTTCCCTTTCCATCAAAACCGAGTTGATTTCGCTTACACTCTTTATGCCTATTTCTTGCAGCTTTTCTAGCATCTTAATGAAAATTTCTGCTGTAGCCTTCGCGTCTTCCACGGCCCTGTGGTGATGCAAAAGCTTTACTTCAAAAAATTCAGCAAGAGTGTCGAGTTTGTAATTTTTAAGCTCTTGGTACAGATGCCTGCTCAACTCAAGCGTATCTAAGACAGTGTTTTCAACAGTCAAACCTAGTTTCTTAGCCTTTGATTTAATAAAGGACACATCAAAATTGGCATTGTGTGCTACCAGAACTGCTCCTTTTGCAAATTCCAAAAATTTAGGCAACACCTCTTCTATTAAAGGAGCATCTTTAACCATTGATTCATCGATTCCTGTGAGTTTTGTGATGAAAGAAGAAATGGGTATTTGAGGATTTACAAAAGTTTCAAAAGTATCTACTATTTTCTTGTTTTTGATCTTGACAGCACCAATCTCTATTATCTCGTCATTTATGTTTGAAAGGCCTGTGGTTTCGATATCAAATACCACAAATTCGCCTTCCAAACTAGCTTCGGATTCTCCAGTGACAATTGGTATTCCGTCATCCACCATATACCCTTCCATTCCGTATATAACCTTAACCCCATACTCTCGAGATGCTTCCATTGCCTCTGGAAAAGCTTGAACCACTGCGTGGTCTGTTATTGCAACAGCCTTGTGTCCCCATTCTGCCGCTCTCTTTATCACTTCAGTAGCAGAAGGGACGGCATCTAAAGTGCTCATCTGGGTGTGAAGGTGAAGCTCCACTCTCTTTTCTTCGGACAAATCCATTCTCTTTTTTGGAGGAATGAGCTCTAAGTCTTTCAAATCAATTACAAGGTCTCCTTCGTACTTATCGTATATCACATTTCCTCTTAACCTGACAAAAGTTCCTACATCTATTTCATCTTTCAAAATTTCATATTTTTCTTCTGTCAAAAAGGTTTTGACAAGTATTGAACTAGTATAATCTGTAATGTCAAACACCATGAGAACTTTTGACTTCAACTCTTTAAAATCAATAGAAAATATTTCTCCTTCAATCACTACCTCATCGGTTTCTGCACTTACATCCTTAATAGAGATAGGTTTAGCTTTAATTTCTTTGCCAAGGAGAACTCTATTTTCTTCAGACCTACTCTTCTCCTTTTTAGACTTCTCATCTTTTTGGATAACTTCCTCAATTGCTTTTATGTCTTCTTCGATTATTTTTTCTGCAATTTCTTCCCCTTCTTCTGAAAAAATAAGTTCTACATCTAAATTAAGTTCATACCTGTTCCTTAAAAATTCTCTTATTGCAAAATCTAATTTGCTGCTTTTAGCCATTTCGTAAATTGCGTAAGTTGGAGCCTTTACAGTTATCCTATTCTGTCCCTCTTTTGCGACATCACAGGTCTTTAAAAAACTTAAGGAAGAAGGGTACTCTTCGCTAAGCTCTAATACTACTTTCTCCCAGTTTTCCAAAACCTCTTCTACTGTTGATAAAGAAGGGCTTTCCACCACAATCTTTATCTCCTTTAGAGAAGGAAAGCTTTCCTCCAAAAAAGACTGAAATTCTGAGAGCTTTTGTGCATTTGATGAGAAAGAGGAGACAACCACAGTGAGTTTTCGGCTCTTTTTTTCAACTCTTACTTTTTTTATTTGCATGTTTTCCAAGAAAGTCGCTGGAACCATGTTCTATCCCTCTTTCTAAACCCACATTCTCAATATTTCAAAGTACATCTTCATTCTGGCAGCAAATCCTTTTACAAATCCCAATTTTTCCTCCTTCATTACGTGAGTCATGTTTTCTAGTGGAACGGTCACAACTCTTAAATTATTTTTTTTGGCATATCTGTTCAAAGCAACTTCTACACCAAATTTGCTGATTTCCATCTCTTTTATATCTTCTAAAAATTTCTTTTTTATGGCCCTCTGCCCAGAGAGAAAGGGTGCTATCTTCTGAGCTAAGTCAGTTGACTTCCTGCCCCCTGAAAAAATGCCCACAGTCATATCCGCCTCGTCTTTTACTACAGGCATGACAAGGGAATAGAAGTGCTTTTCAGTAAAGCCTATTAAATCTGCATCCAGCATGACTATTATATCTCCTTTTGCATTTAAAACTCCTTCTTTTAGCGCTTTTCCCTTGCCTTGATTTTTTTCTAGATTTATCACTTTAACTTTATATTTCTTCGCTTCCTCTTCTGTGTTATCCGTTGAACCGTCATTTACCACAATAATTTCGTCTATCACATCAATTTTCTCAAGGACAGAAAGTACTCTTCCAATGTTTTTCCCCTCATTGTAAGCAGGCACGATGACAGAAATCATTATTTTTATTCCTCCTTGACCATCTTCTCAATTTCTTTGAGAAGTTCTTCTAAAAGGTGTTCTTCTTTAACTATCTTGTATATCTTTCCTTTTTTGAATATAACCCCTTCTCTATCTCCTCCTGCAATTCCAATGTCTGCTTCTTTTGCTTCTCCAGGTCCATTTACCACACAGCCCATGACAGCCACTTTAAGAGGTTTTTTTATATGAGATGTTCTTCTTTCAACCTCAGTAGCTAATTTAATGACATCTATTTTTGTCCTGCCACAGGTAGGGCATGAAATGACCTCTACCCCTTCTTTGAGCAGTCCTAAAGCGCGCAAAATCTGTCTTCCTACCCTAACTTCGTGCACGGGATCGCCTGTCAAAGAAACCCTTATTGTATCCCCTATTCCCATGTAAAGAAGAGTGCCTATGCCGATCGCTGATTTAATAGTTCCGCTTTCCAAAGTTCCAGCTTCTGTAATTCCAAGGTGGAGTGGATAGTCCACCTTGGAAGAAGCTAATTTATATGCTTCTATTGTAAGGGGCACATTGGAAGTTTTTAAAGAAATCACTATATCGTAAAAGCCAAGTTTTTCTAAAAGGCGCACACTTTTTAAAGCGCTCTCTACTACCGCTTCAGGGGTGATACCGCCGTATTTATTTAATATTTCCTTTTCTAAAGACCCTGCATTTACTCCTATCCGTATAGGTATACCCCTTTCCTTTGCAGCTTCTACTACTTTTTTTATATTTTCTTCCCTTCCGATATTTCCGGGATTTATTCGTATTTTATCAGCGCCATTTTCTATAGATTTAATAGCCAATCTGTAGTCAAAGTGTATGTCTGCCACCAAAGGGATATTTATATGCTTTTTTATTTCTTTTATAGAGTAAGCAGCCTTTTCATCTGGTACAGCTACCCTTATTATATCACATCCTTCTTCTTCCAGCCTCTTTATCTGCTCTACCGTCTTTTCCACATCGTGAGTATCAGTGTTTGTCATTGACTGAATGAGGATCGGGTTATTCCCTCCTATTTTCTTATTTCCTATCTTGATTTCGCGGGTCAATTTCCTCATCTTTATCACCTAATTTAGAAAATTCGCATTATATCCCTGTAAGTAGCAAATATGAGCAAAGCGATCAACAGCAAGAAGCCTAAGTAATGGATATAACTTTCTTTTTCCGGTGGCAGTGGCTTGCCCCTTACAGCTTCTGCCAGCACAAATAGAATTCTTCCGCCGTCCAAAGCAGGAAAAGGCAAGAGGTTGAAAAGCCCCAGATTTACACTTATCAAAGCAGAAAAAGCTAATAAGTTTATCATGCCTGTCTTAGCTACAGTTCCTACTGCCTGGACGATTCCCACCGGTCCCATTATTTCGTTCACAGATACTTTTCCAGAAATTAACATTGCCAGTGACAAAACTCTTAACTTGGAGAAATAAATGGTTCTATCAACAGCGGTTTTAACAGCAAGCAAAAAAGACCTTTCGTAGGCTGGAACTATCCCAATCATCACTTTAGAAGCTTTTTTATCAAATACAGGAGTGACTTCCTTTTTTATTATTTTATTGTCCCTTTCAATTTCCATCACAAGAGTTTTCCCATTGCTTGAACTTATGGCTTTTTCTAACTGTTCCCAGGAGTTTATCTTTATATCGTTTATCATCAAAATTTTATCTCCCGGCAATATGCCAGCCTTTTCTGCAGGGTAACCTTCCATCACTGTTTGCACTTTAGGAACAGGGCTTCCGATGTAGAAGAATACTATAAACAAAAGCAAAAAAGCCAGCAGTATGTTCATTAAAGGTCCTGCTGCAAATACTGCAAGCCTTACAGGCCAGGGCTTGTTTATTATGGCTCTCGGGTCAGAAGACTTCTCATCCTCTCCCTCCAGTGCCACATATCCTCCGAAAAGAAGCGCTCTAAAAGAATATTCAGTTTCACCGTATTTCTTTTTAAAAAGCCTTGGACCAAATCCTATTGAAAATTCGTTTACTCTTGCTCCAGAAAGTTTTGCTACTATAAAGTGACCAAACTCGTGAAACATCACTAGAACACTCAAGACTATGATGCTTAAAATTATAGTCAACTCCTATCACCTCAAATACTTTCTCATTATCCTTTCTCTCGTTTCAAGGTCTACACTTATTATATCATCCAAAGTAGGGTTTTGTATATTTTTATGATTCTCTAAAGCTTCTTCTATGATCTCTGCAATTTCTAAAAAACTTATTTTGTTCTGCAAAAATAGAGACACTGCTACTTCATCTGCCGCATTTAAAACAGCAGTCATTGTTCCGCCACATTCTGCCGCATAATACGCCAGAGAAAGACATTTAAAAGTTTCAAAATCAGGCTCTTCAAATGTCAGCTGGCCTAATGCATAGAAATCTAAAAATTTTACGCCTTCCACATACTTTCGGTCAGGGTAATTCAAGGCGTACTGGATTGCAATCCTCATGTCTGGCACAGAAAGCTGAGCTATGACACTTCCATCTACATATTCCACCATCGAATGAATTATGCTTTGAGGATGTATTACCACTTTTATCTTATCTAAAGGCATGTCAAAGAGCCATCTGGCTTCTATAACTTCAAAACCTTTGTTCATCAAGGTAGCAGAATCTATTGTTATTTTTTTCCCCATCTTCCAGTTGGGATGTTTCAAAGCCTCTTCTACTGTAACATTTACCAAATCCTTCTTTTTCTTTCCTCTGAAAGGTCCTCCAGAAGCAGTTAAAATGAGATTTGAAACTTCTTTCTTATTATTTCCTTTAAGGCACTGCAAAATAGCAGAATGTTCACTGTCTACAGGCAAAAATTCAATTTTCTTTTCTTTGACAAGCCCCATTACTATTTCTCCTGCAGTAACTAAAACCTCTTTATTTGCTAAAGCTATGTTTTTCCCCAATTTTATAGCTTCAACTGTAGGTATAAGGCCTGCAATGCCCTCTACCGCAACTACCACCATGTCAGCCTCGTATTTCACAATCTCTTTGAGCCCTTCTTTACCTGTCAAAACCTCTATCGGTTCATCTAAATTTTCTCTTAGCTTTCTTGCTTTTTCCTCGTCTTTTACTGCTACTACCTTGGGTCTAAACTCTTTTATCTGTTTTGAGAGCAAAGACACATTGTTATATCCTGTAAGCCCTACAATTTCAAACTCTTCTTTTAAACTTCTCACTACGTCCAAAGTTTGTCTACCAATCGATCCAGTAGAACCTAGTATTATGAGTTTCTTCATACTTATCCCTCTTTACAAAAAGTACTTGAAAATAAAATATACGAAGGGCGAAGCGAATAATATGCTATCAAATCTATCTAAAATCCCCCCATGGCCGGGAATCACATTGCCAAAATCTTTTATGTAGCAATTTCTCTTTATAAAGGAAGCTACTAAATCCCCTGCCTGGGCAATTAGACTGCCAAAACTTCCCACAATAAGGGCTTCATAAGGAGTCATATTTGTCTGAGGAAAAATCCATACAAATAAAAAGCTTGCTAAAGTAGAACCTAAAAGCCCCCCTATTGCCCCTTCAACTGTCTTTTTTGGGCTTAGATCAGGAGCTAATTTATGATTTCCCAAAAACTTTCCTGTGAAATAGGCAAAAGTATCTGTAATCCATGACACAATAAATACAAGCCAAACAGTATAAAGGCCGTGAGGGAGACATCTTATTTTCTGTATGTACAAAAATAGCAGAGGTATGTACACAATCCCCATCAAAGTCACTGCATAGTCTTTTAAAGTGTATTTTTTATTAGTTAAAAAAAGCAAAAACAACAGCATAGAAAGGGCCACAAAGAGGTCTATTTCAGCAAATTTTATCTTGTCAAAAATTAAATACAAAAAAATAGCAGACAAATATCCAAATATTTTAAAAGGCCTAATTCCTATGTTTTTGGTAGCATTGTAAAACTCATTTAACCCCAGAATGCTTAAAGCTACCAGTGAAAAAGTTAAAAGAGCCCCCCCTTTTATTAAGACTAAAAATAGAAGGGGCAGTCCTACCAGAGCGCTTATTATTCGAGTTTTTAACATATTTAAACTCCCCCAAACCTTCTTTTCCGAGTTTGATAATAAAGCAAAGCTTCAATCAAATGCCTTTTTTTAAAATCAGGCCAGAGGACCTCGGTAAACCACAACTCTGAATAAGCCGACTGCCATAGTAAAAAATTGCTAAGTCTTTTTTCCCCGCTAGTACGTATGATGAGGTCGGGGTCTGGCTGAGATGCAGTGTAAAGGTGCTGAGTTATAGTATCTTCTGTTATGTCTTCTGGTGATAACTCGCGATTGAGCACTTTTTTGCATATATTTTGGGTAGCTTTTACAATTTCATCCCTTCCTCCGTAATTTAAAGCGATGTTGACCACAAGACCGGTATTTTTTTCTGTGAGTTTTTGAGCCTTTTCTATTTCAATCTGGCATTTTTCTGGCAATCTAGATATGTCTCCAATGAACTTTACTACTACATTGTTTTTATTGAGTTCATCAACTTCTTTAGAGAGATACTCTACCAAGAGGTCCATTAAAAAGTCCACTTCTTCTTTAGGTCTCTTCCAATTTTCTGTAGAAAAAGCGTACAAAGTGAGGTACTTTATTCCAAGCTCTCTGCAGGACCTTATAACTTCTCTTACTGCATTTACTCCCGCTTTATGCCCGTAAACCCTAGGCATTCCTCTCTTCTGAGCCCATCTTCCATTTCCATCCATTATAATGCCTACGTGCTGTGGCAACCGGGTTTTGTCCAACTTTTTTATAAGTTTTTCTTCATTAAAAAAAATCATAAATTTTCCTCCTCATTTGGACAAGGACCCCCTCTAAAGAGGGGGATTATATGCGAATCACGGTAATTTCGATAAATTCACCCTTGTCTTTGATTCGCACAACCTTTAGTCTTTTTCCTTCATACGTGAAAATCGATTTTGTCTCTATTACTTTATATTTTTTGTCAAACAATGCATCAAGAACTTCATCAAGGTCTCTTCCAATCAAGTCGTAATACTTCAAATTTCCATTATCTCCTTTTCTTTAGCCTCTACCATTTTGTCTATTTCCTTGATGTATTTATCTGTAAGCTTTTGAATTTCTTCTTCTCTCCTCTTTCTCTCATCCTCCGATATTTCTCCATTTTTTTCCATTTTCTTGACAAGGTCATTGGCATCTCTTCTTATCTGCCTTACAGCAATTCTGGCCTCTTCAGCTTTTTTGTGGACCAGCTTTACAAGCTCTTTTCTTCTCTCTTCTGTAAGCTCTGGAAGGACCAGTCTTAGCACTTTTCCGTCAGAAACAGGGTTAATTCCTAGGTCAGATTTCTGTATGGCTTTTTCTATCTCTCCTATCTGAGATACATCCCACGGTTGAACTACCAATACCCTCGGCTCAGGCGCAGTAATGGTAGCCAGTCTGTTTAAAGGAGTAGGAGTTCCGTAGTAATTCACAGTAATGCGGTCTAAAAGGGCCGGATTCGCTCTTCCAGCGCGTATTGCCGCAAGTTCGCTTTTTAAGACGTTTAAAGTTTTCTTCATCCTCTCTTCACTGTCTTTCAAATAATCGCTCATGTTAACCCTCCTTCACAATCGTACCGATATCATTTCCCATTACCACTTTCTTAATGTTTCCATATGTGGTCAGGTCAAACACTATGATGGGGATTTTATTGTCCATGCAGAGGGAAGTTGCAGTAGAATCCATGACTCCCAATCCTTTGTTTAACACGTCCAGATAACTTAATTCTTTAAACTTTACAGCATCTTTGTGCTTTAGAGGGTCTTTGTCATAAACGCCGTCCACCTTTTTAGCAAGCAGTATTACTTCTGCATCTATTTCAGCAGCTCTTAATGAAGCAGCAGTGTCTGTCGAGAAAAAGGGATTACCTGTGCCTGCTGCAAATATGACTACTCGCCCTTTTTCCAGGTGTCTTATGGCTCTTCTGCGGATATAAGGTTCTGCAATGGCCCTCATCTCTATTGCCGTCTGCACTCTTGTAGGTACGCCCCTTTGTTCTAAAGCATCCTGTAGAGCCAGAGCGTTTATGACAGTTGCAAGCATCCCCATGTGGTCTGCAGTAGTTCTGTCCATCCCTACAGCGTCTCTGCCCCGCCAGATGTTTCCGCCTCCTACCACGAGGCCAATTTGTACTCCTAAGTCTCTCACTTCTTTTATCTCGTCTGCAATTCTATTTACTACATTAAAGTCTATTCCAAATTCCTTATCTCCGGCCAAGGCCTCCCCTGAGATTTTCAGAACTACTCTTTTATACACTACTGATGACACAATAACACCCCATTCTTATATAAGTTTCTATACAATTTCAAAAAATCCTTCTGAAATTTCGAAATTTCTATAAAAAGGGGACACATCAGTGTCCCTTTATTTCTCTATGCCTTCTCCTCTTTCAAACCTTGCAAATCTCCTTATTACAATATTCTCCCCAAGCTTTGCTATCATCTCGTTTAATAAATCTTTTACAGTTTTCTCAGGGTCTCTGATGTACTCCTGCTCGAGAAGGCAATTTTCTTTATAGAATTTTTCCAATCGCCCTTCCACTATTCTGTCAATCACATTGGCAGGTTTTCCTTCATTTAAAGCTTGAGCTCTTAAGATCTCTTTTTCTTTTTCCAATACTTCTTGAGGCACATCTTCTTTCGAGATGTACTTCGGATTTGCAGCAGCAATTTGCATGCAAATCTCTTTCACAAAATTTCTAAATTCCTCTGTATTTGCCACAAAATCTGTCTCACAGTTCACTTCTACAAGCACGCCAATTCTGCCGCCCCCATGTATGTAGGCTTCTACCAAACCTTCATTTGCAGTTCTGCCCGCTTTCTTAGCTGCTGCAGCCAGCCCTTTTTCTCTTAGAATATCTATAGCTTTTTCTATATCTCCATTTGCTTCAATCAAGGCGTTTTTGCAATCCATCATTCCAGCGCCGGTTCTCTCTCTCAGCTCTTTTACAGCTTGTGCAGATATCATGCAAGAAGTACCTCCTTGTGCTTTTTTAGTATAAATTTAGTGGTAAGGAAGCTTCCCTACCACCAAAAGAGTATTTTATTCTTCAGCTGTTTCAAACTGCTCGCCCTGCTTGCCTTCTAAAACAGCATCAGCAATTTTAGAGGTAATTAATTTTACTGCTCTTATAGCATCATCGTTTCCTGGTATTGGATAGTCTATAAGCTCAGGGTCGCAGTTGGTGTCCACAATGGCAACTATAGGAATTTCAAGAGCTCTAGCTTCAGATACTGCTATAGCTTCCTTCTTTGGGTCGACGATGAATAAAGCAGAAGGCAGAGACTCCATATTTTCAATTCCGCCTAAAAACTTCTGCAATCTCTCTTTTTCTTTTCTAAGCCTGATTACTTCCTTTTTAGGAAGCACTTCAAAAGTACCATCTTCTTCCATTTTTTTGAGCTCTTTTAAACGCTGAATTCGGGTTTTAATCGTTTTGAAGTTAGTCAAAGTCCCGCCCAACCATCTTTGATTTACATAAAACATGCCGCATCTTTCTGCTTCTTCTTTTATGGACTCCTGAGCCTGTTTTTTAGTCCCAACAAAAAGTATGGTACCCCCGTCCATCACCAGTTTTTTCACAAACTCATAAGCCTGCTCCAATTTTTCTACTGTTTGTTGTAAATCGATGATATAAATTCCATTTCTCTCCGTAAAAATATAAGGGGCCATTTTGGGGTTCCATCTTCTTGTCTGGTGACCGAAGTGAACTCCTGCTTCCAATAACTGCTTCATTGAAACTATTGACATAAATACACCTCCTGAATGGTTATTCCTCCGCCCGATTCATCTTGCAAAAAGACCCTTTTCACGGGCACCCTTTTTGCAATCCTCAGGCGTGTGTGATGACTGCCAATGAATACTATATTATATATTCTCCCAAATGTCAATATCCGTATCACACTTTAATATCAATATGTCCCACATTTTTTTGTTTATCCTTCTTTTTCTCCTTTTGCCTGTCTTCCTTGCCCTGAAAGCCCTTTTCTTTTATGTAGGCTTTTTCTGACTTCTCCAACTCATTGGTCTTTGATTTTTTTACTTCGTTTTCTTTGCTTACAGAAAGAGACAATTGGTGGGAATACACGTCAGGCCTTTGAAGGTCTACCTGTCTTAAGTTCCCCACTTCTACTGTCCGAGGCAATATGGATTTTAAATCAATAGGATTACCTCCAGCCATTTTTATCTCCTCACTTTAAAGGGAAGAATTTTACTTCTTCTTCTTTTTTTACAAACATGGCGTATTTGATAGGTTCTCTAATTTTTAGCACTGCATCGTCAATGACAAGCTTAGTTCCTGGAAAAATAGTATCGAGGACTTTTACTATCCCAGAGCTAGAAGTTTTTATCTCCTCGTTTAAAAATCTTAGTTCTTCTTCTAGATGATGGTTGACAGAAGTTAGCTCCTCAAGGGATTTCTTTGCCTTTTGATACACCTCTTCTTTGTCAGGAGGAAGTTTTTCAAACTTTTCCAGATAGTTTATTATTTTCTCAAGTTTTTCAATCGCAGATCTGTTCTGTTCTATCTGGTATGTGAGCTCTGCGATCTTTAACCGCTTTTGGGGCAATACCCCCACTTGAAGTTCCGTATACGTTCCCATTTTTGAACCTATGTTTGCAGCAAAAATTTCTCTCCCTGCCACCACCCTGCTCCCGATAATTTGGCTTTTATTGCCTAGAAGTTTCACACTTCCTCCTGCCTTTACGTCCGAGTAGATTATCGCTTCCCCAAAAACGTCTCCCCCAGCCTCTACGCTGCAGTTTTGGAAATAGCGAGAGGTTATGTTCCCCTCCGCGAGAATTTTTGCTTTTCCTCCTCCTTGAATGCCTTTGTGAATATTTATATTTCCTTTGGCAATTATAGTGGCAGCTTCTACTACCCCAAAAATCTCAATATTGCCTTCGCTTTCAACAACAAACCCCGACTTCACATTTCCAGTAATTTTTACACTGGCGACAGTTTTTATATTCCCTACAGAAGTATCTACTTCTTTTACTTCAAGAAGGGTGCGAACTTCTACTTTGTTGTTTACTGCCACAATGTGTCCATCTACTGCTGCCACCAAAGTGTCTCCTTCTACGTAAGTGTTTTTGCCTAAGGGAAGGCGTACATCTTTCCCTTTAATGGCAGGCACGAGTTCTCCAAAAACATTCACCCCAGGCTCTCCTTCGGTGGGAGGAATTCTCCTCGCTATCACTTGCCCTTTTTTTACATTTTTGAAGAGGTTGAGGTTTTTGTAATCCACTGTCCCATCCTCTAATATTTTAGGGGTAGCAGCAGAGTGAATGTCCACTTCAAACGCTATTTTCCCGTCTTCTCCATTTACAGGCTTTTTCCCTTCCGCAATTAAAACGTACTTCGCATTCTGGGGATTCTTACAAATTTCTTCTACAATATTCAGTTTTACCCCATAGGTTATTCTGTGCTTAGATAGTTCCTTCAGAATTTCTTCTTTTGTTGCGCTGATCCCATTGGGGTCTTCAATTAGGGAAATATAAGCCTGCTGCTTGTCCTTTGAAACCTCTACTAACACCCTATACCTTTTTTCATCCATCTCAAAGCCTCCATTTAAAAGTACTCGCTCAGCATCTCCCTTATCTTTTTTATAGCTTTGGAATGAATTTGAGAAATGCGCGACTCCGTCAAATTAAGTATCTTGCTTATATCCTTGTAGTTTAAGTCTTCATAGTAGTACAGAGTAATTACCAGTCTTTCTTTTTCAGAAAGCTTCTCAATCGCATGGGCAAGCTTTTTCTTTAGTTCTTTGTAAAGAAGCTCCTCTTCAGGATTTTTCGGGTCTATCTCTGAAATAGAGTGCATCTTTAAATTATTTTCAATAGCTTCTTCAAGAGAATTAATATTTGAGACATTTATGTAGCTCAAAGTCTTTAACACGTCTTCTTCCTCTAATCCACAAGCTTCTGTAATTTCTTCCACTGTAGGCTCTCTGTTGTACCTTTGCTGAAGCTTTTCTACCGTCTCTTCAATTTTCTTGTACTTTTTCTTCAAACTCCTCGGCATCCAGTCCCTTTTTCTCAGGTAATCTATTATTTCGCCTCTTATCCTCAAAGCAGCGTATGTCTCAAATTTTACCCCTTTGTCAGGCTGATACTTTTCAATAGCATCTATGAGTCCTAAAATCCCTTGGTGGATAAGGTCTTCATACTCTGACTGGGCGATATCTGATATTACAAGCTTTTTCACTATATGTTTTACCAAAGGAAGGTATTTGACAATAATCTCATTTCTCGCATCAGGGTTTTTTTGAAGGTTGTAAACTTTCCAAACATCCTCCTCCACTACTGACATATGAATTCCCCCAGTTTTTTATTTTAAATGTACTTGACTCCATGGCCTATAGTCTTTACTAAAAGTCTGCCGTCTTCAGAATAAAATTCTATAGTCCTTCCGTAATTTCCACCTGTATCCTCAGCTACAATAGGTATGCCGAGCTTTTTGAGCACTTCCTTTGTAGCGATTACATTCCTTTCCCCTATGTTCATGATGTCAGAATTTATCTTTGAAGAAAACATTTGCGCGCCTCCAGCTAACTTGCTTATCAACCTTTTCGGATTAGCTCCTTCCTTCAACATCTCTTCAATCAAAATCTCTATTCCAGTATCAGCAAATTTCAGCTTATTAGAATTGTCAGATATTTTATTGCTGTAAGGCAACATTATGTGAACAAGTCCTGCAACTTTTGCGATAGGGTCGTAAAGCACAATCCCCACACAGGACCCCAGCCCAATTGTAGTCAAAATGCCCGGGCTCTTTGTAACTTTTGCATCCGCCATTCCAACCCTAAGAATTTTGCTCTCCATTTACTTCAACTCCAAGCGCTTTTAGTATTAAATCAAAAGAGTTTATATCAGGTATCAGGAAAAAATCTCCTCTTATTAGCCTTTCTCCTTCTACAAACTGAGTTTCTATGAATAAAATCTTGTCAGAAAATTCGCCGTACTGTATTGCAGGGACGCTCAAAATTGCTCCTGCCATGTCTATGCTCAAAGCAGGCGGTGAGATTTTCATATTGAGAGAGGTAAGAGTAGAAAGTGATGCTACATAGCTCCCAGCCATTATGTTTCCAATCTCTTCTAGCGCAGACTTTTCAAGCTCGTCAAATTCCTCTTTCGCTTCAATCCCCATTAAATTCCATATAAGAGAAGATGCGCTATCAAGGTCTAAGGTAAAGAGTATGTTCCCTTTCACATCTCCGTCCAAACCAAAATATATCCCGACTATCACGGTATCAGGTGACCCAAATATGTCTGGGACTTCTACAAGCTCCAATATCTTTACAGTAGGTACTTTCATGTCTACCTTTTTGCCTATCATTGTGGAAAGAGCAGTTATGGCGTTTCCAGCTCCGATGTTGCCCAGCTCTTTTAGTACATCCAAGTATATCTCATTCAACCTGTTTATATCCACATTTCTCACATCCCGACTCCCAAAAGTTTGTTCAAATCCAGTATCAAAAGCACCCTGTCTTTAATCTTACCGACTGTGCTGACAAATTTCGAATACTCCTCCTCTCCTTCACTAAAAGAAAGCCTGTCTATATCCTCTTCCCTTATCTCTACAACTTCATTGGCGTTATCCACAATAAGTCCTACAGCCATATCGTAATCCTTCAAAACCACTATTCTCGTATCTTCATCGTACTCTTTCTCTGGAAGCCCCAGTTTTAGCCTCAGGGATATTACGGGTATGATTTCTCCTCTTAAGTTGATAACTCCTTTCACATAATTTTCAGTCTGAGGTACCCTTGTTATGGGCAAAATCTTCTCTATAGTCTGCACCTTTTCAATTCCTATGGCGTATTCTTCATCTTCAATCTTTGCCACAACAAATAGGCTCAAAATTCTTCCCTCCTATTCAGAATAAATTATTGGCGTCCACAATAAGCGCTACCTGTCCGTCACCTAATATAGTTGCTCCTGCAATCACCTTTACGTTGGATAAGTATTTGCCTAAAGGCTTTATGACTATCTCCTGCTGTCCGATTAAGTCGTCCACTGTGCAGCAGGCCAGATTTTCTCCTTTCTTGATTATCACGCAAATTAAATTTCCATTTGATTCCACTTTTTTCGTCTGAAGTATTTCGTTTAATCGAATTATTGGAATGACTCGACCCCTGTAGAGAACTATTTCCTTTCCTTGGACATTTCTCACTTCATCCTCTTTTTTGTGGACTATTTCGGAGATTGAATTTAGAGGAATTGCAAACTTTTCATCTCCTACTTTCACCAATAGAGCCTGTATTATAGCCAAAGTCAAAGGAAGCTTTATAACAAATTTTGTTCCTTTATCTGGCTCTGAGAACACCTCAATCGTTCCATTCAAAGATTCAATCTTATTTTTTACAACATCTAATCCTACGCCTCTTCCAGAAATGTCAGTTACTTTGTCTGCTGTGCTAAAGCCGGGTTTAAATAAAATTTCAAATATCTTGTCCTTCGAAAGACTAGCAATTTGCTCTTGAGTGTAAAGTCCTCTTTCTATGGCTTTTTCTTTCACCTTTTCAATGTCAATTCCTCTTCCATCATCGCTCACTTCGATTATGACGTTATTTCCTTCGTGATAGGCTTTTAAATTGATTGTGCCCACCTCAGGCTTGCCCTTTTTTATCCTCTCCTCCGGCGGCTCTATTCCGTGATCAATGGAATTTCTTATTAGGTGAACAAGAGGGTCCCCAATTTCATCTATTACAGTCCTGTCTACCTCAGTTTCCTGGCCATACATATTGAGTGTAATTTTTTTCCCTAACTCGTGGGAGAGGTCTCTTACCATCCTCGGGAATCTATTAAATACCCTCTCTACAGGTACCATCCTCACCTTCATAACTGCATCGTGCAAGCTGGTAGTAATTCTCTCCAAGTATTCAATTGCATTTGCTGTTTCTGGATTTTTGTTATCAGCTTCCAGCCCTTCTAACCTGGTCTTTATGATTATCAGTTCGCTGACCAAATTCATGAGATTGTCGAGTCTGTCTATATCTACCCTGACGCTTTTTGAAGTTTTATTCTGGCTTATCGTCTTCTTAGCAGCTTCTAAAATCTGAGTGTCTTCTGTTTCCTCCTTGGAAGGAGTCACATTTATTTCCTCTATCTCTACTCTTTCTACTTCAGGAATGGCAAGGAGCATTTCTTCTAACTTTTCCTTTTCTTCTTTTGTGAGAAAATGGAGTGTGAAGCTATAATCAAATTTTTCATCCTCTATATCCTCAACAGGAGGAAAAGAATTTATTATGTCTCCCATTTTATCGAGGTTGTTAAATATCACAAAAGCCCTTGCAGACTTCATCATGCAGCCTTTGTCTATATGCACAGTTATTTTAAAAGCCTTGTAATTTTCTTTATAGGCTTCTCTTATTATATCTTCCTCGTATTCGTTAATAGAAAGACTGCCACTATAGGTAATAGCCTTTTCTTCATTTCCCGGCATTTTCTTTATGCCCGAAAGCAAGAATATCACGTCGTCTGCCGGAAAATCTTCTCCTGTTTGAGATATGGAGTTTAGCATTTCACCTAAAACATCTACGCTTTTAAAAAGTATATCCATTATAGAGCTGGTAATGGACAGTTTACCGTTCTTTACTTCTTGAAGCACATCTTCCATCTTGTGGGCTAACTTATTCATGTTTTCAAAGCCCATAGTAGCTGCCATTCCTTTTAAGGTATGGGCAGACCTGAAGATTTCATCAATTACTCCCTTGTTCTGAGGGTCTTTTTCTAAAAGGAGCAAGTTGCTGTTTAAATTTTCTATGTGTTCCTGTGACTCTTCTATAAATATCTCAATATATTGATTGGTTTCCATAAAACTCCCTCACTTTCTCTATTATCTCCTGTGGAATTTTATCTAGCGGTAGAATTTTGTCTACCAGCCCTGTTTTGATGGCACTATACGGCATTCCTTTTGCAATAGAAGATTCAACATCCTGAGAGATTATGAAAGCTTTTTTCTCTTTTAAAAATCTGATTCCCTTTGAGCCATCACTTCCCATCCCTGTGAGTATTACAGCTATTATGCAGGAATCAAGCTTTGATGCGCTAATAAAAGTAGCATCTATTGAAGGCTTGTAAATAGAGTCAAACTGTTCCAAAAGTTTTATTTTGACTTCATTCCCTTCTTTTACAAGAAGAAGGTGTTTATCTCCTGGAGTAATATACGCCACATCGCTTCTTACTACCTCTCCGTCTTCCGCCTCTTTCACTTTTATCTTGCACTTTATATCAAGTCTTTCTGCCATAAGACTTGTAAATTTTTGAGGCATGTGCTGAACCACTATAAAAGGTACCCCTATATTTTCAGGTAAACTTGAAAGCAGATACTCTAAAGCTCTTGGCCCCCCCGTAGAAGACCCAATGAGCACAATGCATTTATTCTTCATATCTTATTCAATCCCTTTTTGCCTTATTTTTCTCTGTTCTTCGAAGATGTAGCGGATTATCTTTTCTCTCATTCTCTCTTCAATGTCTACGTAACACACTCCCACCTCATACCCCTTTTCCATGGACTCTTCGTATCTCACTACCTTTCCAGAAACCTGTATTTCTTCATCTAAAGTAAAGCTGCAATCTATAATAGTGCCTATTTCTAATTTCTTATCTACCCGGCACCTCAATCCTCCCCCGCTTATATCCTGTATTACACCTTTGTACTCCTTCTCTTCTTCACCCCTTATTCTGTAGGTGAAAGGTATTACTTTTTCCAGCCTAAAGTACTTTCTCCTTTGCAATCTCTCCACACCACTTATAGGCATGATCTCTAAAAGGGGGAGCTTTCCTGAAAATCTATTTAACACTTTCGCGTAAAAGATGAATAATCCCTGTTTTGTGAAGTAAATAACCTGCACGATGGAACCTACTCTAATTGGCACGAGATGTCCACTGTAAACAGGAGTATCAACTAAAAGGGTGCCGTCTTTTGACACATCCTGCACTTGAGAAGAATACATGGTCTTTCCTTCATTTAGGCCTATTTTAATCTTCTGCCCTGGTTGTAAATTCACCTGGTTCATCTATATTCCCCTCTTATTTCTGTTTTAAAAGTTTTGCAAAAATCCCCCACAACCCTTGCGGTTCTTCGGGAGGAGATTGATTGGCTAATTTGGCAGCAATTTGAATTAGCTGCTTCGCAGTTTTGCCATTGGGATACTTAATCACGATAGGAGTCTGCTCAATTATGCACTCTGTCATCTTTTCGTCAATTTCCAAATATCCTAGGTCGTTTAGAGAAAGCCCCAGATAGTTATTGACTACAGTTTCAAATCTTTTATAAATTTTTCTGTATTCTTCAAAATTTTTTACCTTGTTAATGAGCACATTTATCTTTTTCTTTTCGCCTACTAACGAATGTTTAATGAGTGTATAGGCATCCATTATAGAAGTAGGTTCAGGAGTAACTATTAACACAATTTCATCTGCAGCTTGCAGAAACTGGTGTACTACCTTGTTAAGTCCTGCACCTGTATCTATAATAATAAAATCGGAATAATAGTCTAAAATTTTAATGTTGCTGAGAAAAAGTGTTAAATCCACTCCTTTGTCAATTAAGGTAAAATCTCCACCAGAAGAAATGTATTTTACCCCCAATGGTCCTTCACTTATCACCTCAGTTATCATTTTGTTATTGTAGAGTACATCAAAGAGGGTGTATTTAGAAGTGACTCCCAGCTCAATTTCCACATTTGAAAAACCTAAATCAGCGTCAATTATTGTCACATTGTAACCAAGCTTTTTCAAGGCCAGAGATAAATTTACAGAAATACAGGTTTTACCTATCCCTCCTTTTCCGCCACTTATAGTTATAACTCGGCTTTTTTTTATGCCTTTCTTTTGGGAAACCAATCTTCTTAAACTTTCAGCCTGGTCCATCATTTCAATTCCCCTTTACTATGTTAGAAAAGATGATTTCCCCATCTGCTAACATCAAGTCATCAGGTACTATTTGCCCGTTTGTAAAATAAGAAATTGGTCGCCCAGAGTAATACACGGCATTTAATATAGAACTGTAGTTGTCTGTCTCGTCAAGTTTTGTGAATATCAACTTGTAATTGCCTGCAAAGTCGTATCTATTTATAACTTCTTTTAAGTCTTGAGACCTGGTAGTAGCGCTTAAGCAGAGGAAAATTTCATCGCATTCAGCGTATTTTATAAAGGTCTTAAGTTCGTTTATCCTCTTTTCGTCTTTATGACTTCTCCCAGCAGTATCTATCAAAACCACATCATAATCTTCAAATTCGGGCTGAAGTTTGTGAAATTCAAATATATTGCCCACAACTTTTACAGGAACCCCTAAAATATCTCCATAACTCTTAAGTTGGTCCACAGCAGCAATTCTAAAGACATCCGCTGTCACAAGCATCACTTTTTTCCCCTCGTTCAAAATAAGATGAGAGGCAATTTTAGCGACGGTCGTAGTTTTCCCCACTCCAGTAGGCCCTATGAAGAGTACCTTTTTACTTCTTTCGCTATCAAGTGGCTGAGGGGCTCCCAAGAAGGATTTTATCCTCTTTTTCAAAACTTCTTTTCCTACATCGTCCAATTTATCAATTCCTTCTCCCAAAAGCTGTGATAACTCTTTTTCAATGCCATATTCCACAAGCTTTAAAGTGATAGACTTTACACCATTTTCAGAAATTTCACTGCTCTTATTCGTAGCTATCGTCTTTATCAGATTCTTAAGTTCATTTATATCGCTTTTTGTAATCACTTCCTTGGGAAAATTGTAAGGATTATCTTCTACAGCAGCCACCACCTCTACTTTGCTCTTCTTAAAAAGCCCTTTTATTCCCCTTTCCCTTATCCTGTGCTGATGAAGGATTACAGCATTGCTCCCCATTTCCGCCTTTATCATCTTTAAAGCCTCTTGAAAGTCATCGGCTATGTATTTTTTAATTTTCACCCAGTTTCACCGTCCCCACAGAAATTACTTCTATATTAGGCAAAAGCTCATTGTAAGATAAAACAACAATGTCCGGAGAAATTTGTTCCACCAGTTTTCTTAAGTAAAACCTTGTGACAGGAGCTGTAAGAATCACCGGTTGTATCCCTCTTAAGCTCACGTTTTTTGAAACTTCCTGTATATTCCTTAAAATCCTTTGAGCAGTTGAAGGTTCAATTGCAAGGTAAGACCCGTGTTCAGTCTGAGTGATGCTAGAAGATATTATCTGTTCCACTGCAGGGTCTAGGGTTATAACTTCAATTCTGCCGCCTGAAGCATATCTATTGGAAATAGTGCGGGCAAGGGCTTGTCTCACATACTCTGTTAATACATCTGTGTCTTTTGCAATAGGAGCATAATCTGCCAGAGTCTCCAAAATAGTCACAAGGTCTCTTATGGGAATTCCCTCTCTTAAAAGGTTTGAAAGCACTTTTTGCACTTCTCCAACTGTCATAATTTTGGGTATAAGCTCTTCCACCAGCGTAGGATGCGTTGACTTTATATTGTCAATGAGGTTTTGCACTTCCTGCCTCCCCAAAAGTTCATGAGCATGCTGTTTTATGATGTGCGTCAAGTGGGTAGCTATCACAGTAGTCACATCTACCACTGTATACCCTCTTGCTTCCACCTTTGACCTTTCATTTTCATCAACCCAAATAGCCGGAAGACCAAAAGCAGGCTCTCTTTCTCTTATTCCTTCTACGTCCTCTTCAATTTCACCTGCTGTCATCGCCATATACCTGTCTACATAAACTTTACCGCGGGCTATTTCATTTCCCTTAATTTTTATCACATATTCATTTGGCTTTAACTGTATATTGTCCCTCAAGCGAATCATAGGAACTACAATGCCCAGTTCCAAGGCAATTTGTCTTCTGATCATGACAATTCTATCTAACAATTCTCCACTGGCGAGGGGAATTAACTCATAACCAAATTCCAGCTCAATTGGATCTACTTGCAACAATTCGTATACCTTCTTGGGATCTCTTATACTTTCCAATTCCTTTATGCTTTCTTCTTGCTCTTCTTCTTTCACTGGAATCCTCTGAGTACCTGCAAAGCCAAGATAGGCAAACAAGGCTCCCATTACTATGAGAGGAAGTTTTGGCAAAAGTGGCACTAATATCAATGCAAAAAGTAAACTTGCAGCTATTTTTAAGATGCGAGGTTCACTAAAAAGCTGCTTTACTATATCTTCTCCTAAATTGGATTCGGAAGCTGATCGGGTGACAATTATACCTGTGGCAGTTGAGATTAAAAGAGCAGGAATCTGATTTACCAGCCCATCTCCTATTGTCAAAAGAGTATAAGTGTGCAAAGCTTCCTTTGCATCCATTCCTTTCATTGCCATTCCAATGATGAACCCGCCAACAACATTTATGATTATAAGTATTATTGAGACAATCGCATCCCCTTTGACAAATTTGCTAGCACCATCCATAGCTCCGTAAAATTTTGCTTCCTGTTGTATTTCCTTTCGCCTTTCACGAGCTTCTTTTTCTGTTATGAGGCCGGCGTTTAAGTCGGCATCAATAGCCATCTGTTTTCCCGGCATAGCATCCAAAGTAAAGCGTGCTGCTACCTCCGATACTCTTTCAGCACCTCGAGTTATAACAATAAATTGAACAATTGCGATTATTAGGAAGATGATAAATCCAACTACAGGATTCCCTCCTGTTACAAAACTTCCAAAAGCCTGTATTACTCCTCCTGCATAAGCATTAGTAAGGATGAGTCTAGTGCTAGAAATATTAAGAGCTAACCTTATAAGAGTAGTTATCAGAAGTATTGAAGGAAATATGTAAAAGTCTAGAGCGTCTTTCACGTACATTGTAGTTAAGAGGATTATAATTGACAAAGTTATATTAAATATCAATAAAAAATCCATTACAGGAGGAGGTACTGGAATTATTATCAATAAAACTATTCCCACCACAAAAAGAGTTATTGTAAGTTCAGGGGCTTTCAAAATATCCCTCCTTATTCTCCCCGCAAGCTGTACACGTAGGCCAGCACTTCTGCTACTGCTTGATAAAGTTCAGGCGGAATCATCTGTCCTACTTCTGTAGAATTGTACAGGGCTTGGGCAAGAGGCTTATTTTCTACAATAGGTATATCAAGCTTTTTTGCTTCTTCCTTTATCTTTAAAGCCAACAAATCCTTTCCTTTTGCTACAACTACAGGAGCATCGTTTACCTCGCTGTCATACATCAAAGCAACTGCAAAATGGGTAGGGTTTGTGATGACAACATCCGCCTTTTTTAAGTCCTGCATCATCCTTCGAGTGGATATCTGTCTTTGCTTTTTGCGTATTTCTGCTTTTATCTGCGGATTCCCCTCTGTTTCTTTAAATTCTTCCTTTATATCCTCTTTGCTCATTTTGAGACTGTTTTCATACTCCCTCCACTGGAAAAAGTAATCAATAACTCCTAAAACTATTAGCACAATTCCAATTCTTATAGTAATACCGAAGAGAATGTTTGAAGTATACCTCAAAAGGTCCTGAACAGACATATCGAGAAGCATCGGTATTCCTTTGTACTGGGAAGCTAAGAAAGAATACATTATGTAAAATAACACGACCACTTTTGCTACAGATTTCAAAAGTTCCACTAAAGCTCTTCTTGAGAATATCCTTTTAAATCCCTCTACAGGGTTTAGCCTTTCAAACTTTAAAGTCAAAGGCTCTGCAGTAAACACAAACCCAACTTGAAAGTAAGTGGATATGAGAGATACTGCAAAAATTGCCAGCATAATAGGTACCGAGATTAAAACTACCTGATTTACCATATAATAGAAAATTTTCCATATCCCTGCTGTGTTAAACACATCGTCATTCGCCCCAGAATACGTGATAAGAAGAAACTTTAAGAGGTTTCCCACTCTACCTAGGAAACTCTGCAAAAACAAATGTATCATTAAAAATCCTGTCACGATGACAAGTGCAGAGGTTATCTCCCTGCTTTGAAAAACCTGCCCTTTTTTTCTAGCCTCCTGTCTTCTCTTTGGAGTAGCTGGTTCCGTCTTCTCCCCAGCAAAAAGCTGCAGATTTATTTTGCTCAAAGTTATCACCTTGTCATTAATTTAATCAGCCTAAAAATATCTGCATTCATGCCGTTGAATATAAAATCCACTATGGTAAGGTACATTGGCAACATAATAATCAATGTAAAAATCCCTACAAAAACTTTGGCAGGCATTCCCACCATAAATACGTTAAGCTGCGGGATGGTCCGGGAAATTATTCCCAAAATTAAATCTGTCAAAACAGTGGTCAAAATTATAGGAGCGCTTATTCTAAAGCCTATCGCAAACATGTCTGATACCATCTTAGTTAAAACCTGTGACATCCCTGATAAATCGAAATAAACTTTCCCAATAGGTATTATTTCGGTGCTCTTTGCTAAAAAGGTAAAAAGAAGATAATGTCCGTTCATCAGCATGAATATCAAAATTGTCATGATGTATATAAAATTGCCCATGAGAGGCACCTGTGCTTCACTGTGAATGTCCAGAATGTTTACAAGCCCAAAGCCAAGCTGATAATCTATGAGCTGACCTGCTAAATACACCGCGCTAAAAGATATCATGGAGGCAAGCCCTATTGTAAGCCCTACTAAGAATTCAGAAATCACTAGTAAAAAATATGTCAAAACATTGTCTATGGATATAGGAACAAGTGGCATCACATCAAATACTATGAGAGATGTAAAAAAACCCAAACCTATTTTAAAAACAGTTGGAACGTGCTTTGTCCCAAAAAAAGGAGCGAGTATAAAAATTCCTAGCATCCTTACAAAAAGTAATATAAAAACCTGTACATTCTGTAAAATATAGCTCATCGCATCCATAGCACATCACTTTATGAAGTTATTTATATTGAGAAACAGGCGCTGTGTGTAATTTACAAGGGTAGTAAGCATCCAAGGTCCAAACAGTATCAAACTTAAAAGCACAGCTACGATTTTTGGCACAAAAGACAAAGTCTGCTCCTGAATTTGCGTTGTTGCTTGAAAAATGCTTATAAGAAGTCCAACTCCAAGGGCTACTGCCAGCATAGGAGTTGCCACTGTCAAGGCAACAGATAAAGCCTCTCTTCCAAGGTCAACCGCCATACTACTTGACATTTTTTCATCCCCTTATCTAAAACCTAAAATGAGAGACTTAACTACCAAATTCCACCCATCTACAAGAATGAAAAGAAGCACTTTAAATGGCAGAGATATCAAAACAGGTGGCAACATGAACATTCCCATTGACATGAGCACACTGGCAACAATTATATCTATTACTAAAAACGGGATGTAGATTATAAATCCTATCTCAAAGGCTGTCTTCAACTCGCTTATTATAAAAGCAGGTATTACAACTCTCATAGGGAGATCTTCTACCTTGTCTGCTTTAATCTTTGCAAGATTCACAAAAAGCGCAAGGTCATTTTGCCTTGTCTGCCTTAACATAAAGCTTTTTAGGGGTTTGATTGCTCTCTCATAAGCTTCATACTGGTTTATTTGACCTTCCACATAGGGTTTTATGGCATTGTTGTTTATGTCATATCCAACAGGTGCCATTATGTAAAAGGTGAGGAACAAAGCCAACCCAATCAACACCTGATTAGGCGGCATCTGCTGAAGCCCTAAAGCATTTCTCAAGAAGGCCAGCACAATGACTATTCTCGTAAAAGAGGTCATCATTATGAGTATAGAAGGTGCAAGGGTCAAAACTGTGAGCAAAAGTACAATTTGCAAACTCGTAGATAAATTAGAAGGAGAAGTAACAGAGGACACCAAATTACTTAAATCCATCATTTATCACCATCTTTTTTAAAAAGGTTTCTAAATCTTTCTAGAGAAAAGTTTAGTTCAGATGCAAAGTTCTTTGGTTTTTCTATTTTTACATGTTCTTTCTCTATTTCAGCTAAATAAGTTATGGTGCTATTAGTCACTCCTATTAGCATGAATCTATTGCCCACTTTTATAATATAAAGCCCCTTTTCTCTCCCTAAAGAAATAAAATCTATGACCTCTAAGTTTGAACTGCGACCTAGCTTTATGGAGCTTTGTCCGATAAAGCGAGTTATATAGAAAGCGGCGCCAATCACAAGAAAAAACGCAACAAGATACCATATAAACTGAATCCAGTAGGGCACTTTAAACGCCTCACTTTAACAATTTTCTGATGGCTTCTACCACTCTATCCGGTTGGAAAGGCTTCACAATAAAGTCTTTTGCACCTGCCTGTATGGCTTCTATGACCATTGCCTGCTGTCCCATAGCAGAACACATTATTATCTTCGCATTTGGGTCTTTAGCGCGAATTTCTTTTACTGCCTGAATGCCATCCATTTCCGGCATGGTTATATCCATTATGACCAAATCAGGCTTTTCTTGGACGTACTTTTCCACTGCTACTACCCCATTTTCAGCCTCTATGACACTTCCAAGATTGTTCTTTGAAATTATATCTTTTATCATCATCCTCATAAAAGCAGCATCGTCGACAATCAATATTTTGCTCACAATGATTCCTCCTTGTCTTTTATTCTATATTGCCAATTCTCTTGCTCGGATGGACAATCTCTGTAATCCGCACCCCAAAATTCTCATCAATCACCACTACTTCTCCCTTGGCAATGTACTTACCGTTTGCCAGTATATCTACAGGCTCTCCTGCCAGTTTGTCAAGCTCTATTATAGAACCCTCTGTCAGTTCTAGTATGTCTTTTATTAACTTTTTAGTTTTGCCAAGCTCAACAGTGATAGTAAGGGGCACGTCCAGTATCAAATCCAAATTCTTACTCTCTCCTTTCGCCTCCTGCTGAGGCTCTTCATCAAAATTCTGAAAAATTACTGGGCTCACATTCACTTTTTCTTCCTTTTTAATGGCTTTTTCACTAGCCATTTTTTCTTCAGATTCTCCTTTGCTCTCATTTTTCCCCTCTTTAACTTCTGCAGGCGGTGAAGTAGAAGTAGTAGCCTGTTGAAGAACGCTCTTAACAAGCTCTTTAGCAAAGTCAAAAGGTATGAGCTGCATTATTTCGCTGTCAATTATATCTCCCACTTCCATCTTAAAAGCAACTCTTACAACATCTCCTTGAGGAAATGCTACATCCTCCGGCAAAGCTGTTGAAAAATCCACTATAAAGGCCTTCGGAGGAGATATGTTTATCTTCTTGTTTAGCAAAGTTGAAAGAGATGTGGCAGCTGAACCAATCATTTGATTCATTGCTTCACCGACGGCGCTTAAGTGAAGGTCTGTTATCTCTCCTTCTTCTACTTTACCATCTCCTCCCATCATGAGGTCAGTGATTTTTAGCGTATCTTCTTTTTTCAAAATAAGAAGGTTATACCCTTTCAATCCTTCTGTGTACTCTACCTGTACAGCAACATAAGGTATGTTGAATTCTTCTTTTAACTGGTCCCATGAGAGCACGGAAACCTTCGGAGTTGTGATAGTGACTTTGTTCCTCAAAAGAGTATACAAAGTAGTGGCAGATGTACCAAAGCTTATATTTCCTATTTCCCCCAATATGTCCTTTTCTTCATCAGTCAGTTCTTTTTTTTCCTGTGTTTCTTCTTGGAGCCCTTTTAAGAGAGCGTTTATTTCCTCTTGCGACAAGAACTCATTCACTTTCTTCATCTCCTTTGTAAATAACTTCTGTTATTTTGACGCTGTATCGCTTACTTTTAATTCCAGGTATTCCTTTAAATTTTACTTTTTTATCTATTATCACCTCTACAGGTTCGTTGTATCTTTTATCCAGCATTATCACATCTCCTACTTCAAACTTTAAAAGGTCTCCTACCGTGACGGTTGCGCTTCCCAATTGCACCGTCAAAGGAATGTAAGTCTTGTCAATCTTTTCTTTTATAAGTTCGGGATTCACTTTTTCTTCTTTTTTCATGCTCGAAAACCAAAACTTAGTTGTAAGTTTTGGCACAATTGGCTCTAGCGTCAAATGAGGCATGCAAAAATTCATCATTCCCTCTGTCTCGTTGATCTTTATTGAAAGCGTGCATAAAGCCACTGTCTCATTTGGCGAAATGATCTGCGCAAACTGAGAATTGGTCTCTACTCTCATCAGGGAAGGAGTGAGGTCAATTATATTGCTCCAGGGATCTTCTAACAAAGGCAGTATCTGCTTTACAATTTTGGTGAGCAAATTGATTTCTATTTCTGTATAATCTCTGTCTAAAAATTCTCCTTTGCCCATCCCTCCTAAGAGCCTATCCAATATGGCGTAAGTGGTATTGTTGTTAAGTTCTAAGAGGAAGGGCCCTTCCAGAGGGGATGCGTCAATTATAGCGATGAACACAGGATTGTTTAAAGAATTGCTGAATTCGTAATATGTCAGCTGGTCCACAGATACAACAGCCACATTCACAATGGTCCTCAAATAGCCCGATAGAAAAGACGTGAGAGACCTTGAAAAATTTTCAAAAATCATCTGTAAGGTTCTGAGCTGTTCTTTTGAAAATTTGTTGGGCCGTCTGAAATCGTAGGATCGAATTTTTTTTGTCTTTTTCTCTTCTACTTTTACTTTCTCTAGGTCTTTTATTTCCCCTTGACTAAAAGCCTTTAAAAGCTCATCTATTTCACTCTGTGAAAGTATCTCTGCCAAAAGCTCCCTCCTCCCTACTGCACGATAAAGTCGTTAAAGTACACATTAACTACTTTTCCTTCACCTATTATTTTGTTTATCTCATTTTTTATGTCATTTTTAAGCATTTCTTGCCCTTGGGGTCCTTCTACCTCTTGCACAGTTTTACTCCTTAAGATCTGAATTATAGCATCTCTGATCTGGGGTGTATTTTCCTTCAGCTTCTTTAACACTTTAGGGTCTGTTACTTGAAGTTCTACCACCACTTTTATAAACTTGCCGTCTCCTTTTAAATTTGTTATGAATTCTTTACCTGGAGAATAATTGTAATAGGTGACTTCCGGCGTTTTATTCGGGTGAGCAAAATTGTTGAAGTACACAAAAGCTGCGCCAAAGGATAAAACCATCGCTATTACTACTATAAGGATCTTCTTTGCATTCATTCTAACACCTCTTTACCTTTTTCTATTGCAAAAATTTTTCTTTTGTATTGGATTACTCTTTCTATGACCTCTTCTGGCGTCTCTTTTACTACGATCTTTTTGCCTGTAGTAAGGCTTATAACTGTATCTGGCGTCTTTTCTATAAATTCAATGAGGTCTGCATTCACGACAAACTCTTCACCATTGAGCCTTGTCACATAAATCATGTTTTTCCTCCATCAAACCTGCCGGGGGTACCCCCAGCAGGCTAAACTTTATCTCTTCATATTCACTAAATCCTGCAGCATTTCATCTGAAACGGTGATGACTTTAGCGTTAACCTGAAATCCTCTTTGAGTGGTAATCATATCCACAAATTCATTAGCCAAGTTGACATTTGACATCTCTAAAGTCCCTGGGTTTATACTGCCTCTGGTTCCACTTCCTGCTGCTCCTATCATGGGTTCTCCTGAGTTAACTGTATTTATAAACATCGTATTTCCTACTTTTTCTAAACCCATGGGGTTCTGGAAGTCAGCAAGAGCTATCTGCCCTATTACCTGTCTTCTGCCGTTTGAATATATACCAGATACAACCCCGTACTTGTCAATGTTGATGCTCTGCAAAGCCCCTGCCTCATTGCCATTTTTGCTTAATTCTCTCAAATTTGTTTCTGTTGAGAACATTGTAAGCTTTGAAAGGTCGATATTGACAGGGCCAATCTGAGCATTTGTAACTGCTGTGTTCATGTTAAAGGTTAAAGTTCCGGTAGCCTGCGTATTAGGAGCTATTTTCCCATCAGCTCCAAAAGTGATTGTCCCTGAACCATCAACAGAAGAAATGTACGGGTCCTGAGAAGTTACACTCCAGTTCCATGTATTGGGGTCCTGCCTTGTGAAAGTTATTGTAGCAACATGGCTTCCACCCTGTGTATCATAGACAATTATGTTGTAGCTTATGCTCTGATTTATCCCAGTAGAAGCATTCAAATTTCCGCCTATTTCCAATTGAGTAGTGGTAGAAGGCTCCATCCCAAACCAGTTTTTAAGGTTTATAGGAACTAAATTCCCGGTGTCAGTGTTCACTGTCTTGCCATCAGTTGACATCCATCCTAAAACTTTATATCCATCAGGAGTTACCAAGTCTCCATTAGAGTCAAAACTAAAATTTCCCGCCCTCGTGTAAAGAATAGATTCCCCATTTGAAACTATGAAAAATCCATTTCCGTCAATTGACAAATCTGTTGGGTTGTCAGTTCTCTGGGCTCCTCCTCTTGTAAATAAAGTATCAATAGAAGCTATGGCAACTCCTAGACCAATTTGCTGAGGGTTTGTTCCTCCGCCATTTCCTTGAGGAGCCGAAGCTCCTTTTATGGTCTGGCTGAATATCTCTTTAAAAGTCATCCTGCTTGCCTTATATCCCACTGTATTTACATTGGCTATATTATTTCCAATAACATCCAACTTTGCCTGATGAGCCTGTAAACCCGAAATTGCAGAATACATTGACCTTAACATTCTCTCTCCTCCTTTTATTTTAAGCGCTGCCCGCTTTCTCTGTCAGTCGAAAGCGGATAAGCCCCCTGTTAAGGTCCGGCTTATACTATCACAGCGCCGTCTATATTTGTAAAAACGCTATTTTTTAACATGCTCTCGTCCATAGCAGTTATGACCGTCCTAGATTTCAAATTCACCACAAAAGCTTTATTATCCATTATTATCAGCGAATCCTTTATCCCTTTACTGCTGGCTTTTTCAACAGCCTCTAAAAGCTTTTTGTACTCATCAGGTGTAATCTTTACATTCCTCGCTTCCATCCTTAGAAGGGAATGTTTTGAAAATTTAATTTCTGCAAACTTTTCTTCAAAAACCTGTTTAAAACCTTCTCCGTAAGAAGGCTGGGGCTTCTGTATAGAAGGTCCATTCAGCGAATTAAAATGGACTTTCAAAGTATCACCTCACTCAGTGACAGTTCTCACAGCGTCCAAAGGTATATCTAAGCCTTTTACTTTGAGAAAGTACTGCCCATTTTCTCTGTACACAGCATCAACTTTTCCAAAAACTTCTTTGTAATTTCCATTCCCCTCATTTATAGTAGCGTACACGTTTTTGCCTATAAGCGCTATAGCTTTTACAAAATTAAAACTTTCATTCAAATTCCGCATCTGCTCTAAAGCAGAAAACTGCGCAAGCTGTGCAAGAAACTCCTTGTCATCTACAGGATTTAAAGGGTCCTGATTTTTTAGCTGAGTCACAAGAAGCATCAGAAAATCATCTTTTCCTAACTCGCTTTTTGTAGTGACTTTATTCTGATTGGAAGGAGGCAGTACACTGTAGTTTGTATTTACATTCACTTTAAAGCCTCTCCTTTCTATGCCATCAGGTCAAGATGGCCATCTTTGAAATAATAATTTTGAGAAGTAAGGTCTAGCTCTTCACTTGGCAAATACTTTTTACTTCCGTAATGGTGGAAATAGCGCAGGTTTTCATTTCCTCCATAAAAACTTCCCTGATAGTTTCCTTCGCCAGTGTACTGAGGTGTAAATTGAAAATTTTTATCTACTGCTACATTCACACTTTCAATTTTTATCCCTTTTAAATCCAGCTGAGCCTGCAGCAGAGAAAGATTTGATTCAATTTGGTGCTTTGTCTTCTCGCTTTCTGTGATAATTGTAGCTACTATATTGCCATCAATTGATTTTAAGCTGATTTGAAGTTTGCCGAGTATCTCCGGTTTTAGATTGACAGTCACAGATGAAGCCCCTTTTTCTTTTGCCACAAATACATTATCTACTATCTGACGAAAGAGTCTGTCAACAGGATCATTAGATTTTTTGATGGAAGTGTAGATTAAATTGCTAACAGGCTTGCCCTCATTTTTGAAAAAAACAAATTCCTGTTTTACATCAAAATTTTTTTTCTCTGTCTTTTCTTCTTTTGCCTCCTTTGCAGCAATGAAAGCTTCTTTGTCGATTTTTAATTGCGAAGTTTTATCCTGATTCTTTTGAACATTTTCCTCTGCAAAATCCTTTTGATTCAAATCCTGTAAAAAAGGCTTGTCCAAGTCTTTTACCTTCGCAAGCTTTATATGGCATTCAATCACTTCTGGAGAAAGTTCAATGTTAAAATTCTCCTTCAAAAAATCGCTTATTTTCTTTGCAATCTCTTTAAAAGTAAAATTCTTTTCTTTTATAAAACCTTGTAGAGCAACTTCTAATTTTTCTCTGACCTTTTCAAACTCTAATGCACCTTTTTCACTTGAAATCGTCTCTAAACTCAAAGTTATAGTCTGCATTAATGCTGGAATAAAATTGTTTAAATCCTCCATTATATCCTTATCTTCTTTTACTTTTTCTTGAAAAATTTCTACATTTTTTAGCCCATTTTTTTGAGAGAGGAATTCTTCTTTTTTTAGATTCAGGGGATTTTCTTTTATATTTCCCTCTCTTGTTTCAGTGAGTTCACTTAAAAGAAGGTCTAAAAAGCTTACTTTTTCCTTCCCATTTTCACCTCCTTTTGCCATCTTACTGTCAACTGCTTTTAAAAAAGGGAGCAATTCCTGGACTACGACCTGCTCACTCAATTTTTCACCTCCTTTCTAAGGCACCATTGTGGCACTCTTTAAGAGCATATTTGTTATCTTTGCAGCCTTTTCAGGCTTTAGTGCCTCCATTATTTTTGATGCGCTGTCTTTGTTCATAGAAGTCAGTATTTTAATCACTTCTTCATCTGACATGTTGTTTAAAATTTGGGCAGCATTTTGAGGGTCCATGTTCTGATAGTACGTGGCTATGTCTTTCAAACTGTTTTGCCTGCTTTCAAACTGCTGTTTTAAGGTTAATTTTTCATTCTGCAGTTCCTCAATTTGCTTTTTGAGCTCTTCTATCTGAGCGTTTTGCTCTTTTATCTTTTCTTCGTAGTTAGAAATAGTAGCTTCTTTTTTCTTCAGTTCCTCATTTAACTTTGCAATCACTGCATCTTTGTCTTCTGTTTTAGGAGAAGAAACTATCCCTTTTAAGAGAGGAATTTTTGATATTTGCTTTGTCAGGAAAACTTGACTTCCGCCTATATTGAAGTACACCAGAACAGAAGACAAGACTATAACTAAAACCAGTGCTAGAATTATCACCCATTTTGCTTTTGACCTTTTTTTCTCCTGAACCTGCTCATTTTGCATGGAAATATCCTCCTAATAGGATTTAGCAACTTTGTAGCTCACATGTTCATCTATCACTCTTGACTGTTCGAGATTTAGTAGATAAAGATATTCAGCAAACTGTCTTTCCTTTAAATTTTCCAAGGCCTTTTTTTCTTTCGACACCTTCAAAAGCCCTTCCCTTATTTTTTCTGCCTCTTTTTCCAATTTCAAAATGTAGTTGGCCTGTTCCTCAATCATTTCTTTGATTTTCATTATGTAGGCTTCTGTCTCTGCTAGTTTGTACATCAAAGTTCCCTCTTCTACTTCCTCTTTCGCTTTTTTAGTAACTTCCTGAAGGTGCTTCTTTAGGTTTTCAAGTTTTTCTCTTTCTCTCTCTATTTCTTTCATAATTTTTGCTAAATTCTCTTTCTCAATCTTTTCTGACTGCTCTTTTAAATTCAATACCGACTGGAGGGTAAATTCAAATTTTTTCATTCTCATCACCTTTCAAGAGATTTAGCTAGAAGTTTTTTCGTAGTTTCAAAATCATAAGCTTCATCGATTTTCTGCCTTAAGAAGCTGTTCATTTTTTCATTAAGCTCAATAGCTTCGTCAATTTTAGGGTTAGTGCCAAAGTTATAAGCTCCTATGTTTATCAGGTCCTCCGCTTCTGCGTAAGTGGCGAGGATATTCTTAAACTTTGCCACCAGCTCCTTGTGTTCATCCGTTATGATGTCATTTATCACCCTGCTCACGCTTGCCAGTACGTCTATAGCCGGATAGTGGTTTTTGTTTGCAAGCTTTCTGGATAAAACTATGTGTCCATCCAGTATGCCTCTTACTGCGTCAGCTATAGGTTCATTAAGGTCATCTCCGTCTACCAAAACCGTGTACAAAGCTGTTATTGATCCCTTTTGAGATGACCCTGACCTCTCCAAGAGTTTTGGAAGCACAGAAAACACAGAAGGAGTGTATCCCCTTGATACAGGTGCTTCTCCAATAGATAAACCTATCTCTCTCTGAGCCATCGCGAAGCGCGTTATAGAGTCCATCATGAGAAGCACGTCAAGGCCCTGGTCTCTAAAGTACTCAGCTATAGCGGTAGCGGTCATCGCTCCTTTCACTCTCACCAAAGCTGGCGTATCAGACGTTGCTACTACCACGACAGACCTCTTTAGCCCTTCCTCTCCGAGGTCTTTCTCTATAAACTCGTTTACCTCTCTTCCTCTTTCTCCAATGAGAGCAATCACGTTTAAATCTGCTTTTGCGTTCCTCGCCATCATCCCGAGAAGGGTACTTTTCCCAACTCCGCTTCCTGCAAAAATTCCAATCCTCTGCCCTTTGCCGCAAGTCAACAGACCATCTATTGCCTTTATGCCTAGAGGCATTACCTCTCTTATCCGTTTTCTTTCCAGAGGGTCTGGAGGAGTGTTGTTTACAGGAATTGATTTTTCGTATTTCAAGGGACCTTTACCATCTATTGGGTTGCCAAGTCCGTCCAAAACCCTCCCTAAAAGGGATTTCCCTACATTTACTTTCAAGGTCTGGCCTGTAGCTATAACTTTGCTTCCCGGTCCAATTCCCTCCATGTTGCCTAGAGGCATGAGATAGACTTTTTCCTCCTTAAAACCTACTACCTCAGCGAGAACTTCATTCCCATCAATTGTCTTTATGTAGCATATTTCACCTATATTAGAAAGTGGACCTACGCTCTCAATAGTAAGGCCTATCACCTGGGATACTTTTCCGTAATATCCTACTAGCCTTTTTTCTCTCAAAATCTTTGAATATTTTTCCAAAATCCCGCTACTCATTTAACACACCTGCGAACAAGCTTTTTAAAGTCTTCAGTTGAGTTGTCACTCCAGAATTTATCACTCCAGAGTTTGTCTCAATTATACAATCTCCTTTTCTCAAGGAGAGGTCTTTGACAATGTTGATTTCATCTAAAAACTCTACATCTTTTAAAATCTTGTCCTTATTTTTTACGCAATGTTCATAATCTTCTTCACTTACTCTTACAGTCACCTTATCAAAAGCGTTGTAATTTTCCATTCCCTTTTTTATGAGGCTTAGTATCAAATCCTTGTCTTCTTCCACGTGTTTTCCTACAATTTTCTCCACTGCCTCCAAAATAACGTTTATCATGTCACTTTCCGCCTCTTTGTAAAGCCTCTTCTTTTCCTCCAATATCTCTTCTTTTAAGGCTTTTGCCTCCTCAATGAGGGCTTTGGCTTTTTCTTCTCCTTTTTTGTATCCCTCTTCATACCCTGCACTGTAACCTTCTTCATAGCCTTTTATCCTGTACTTTTCTTCAATTTCATGCGCTCTTTCTTCTGCTTCTTTTAGCATCTTCTCAATATCTTCTCTCGTTTTTGAAAGGATCTCCCTTTGGACCTGTTTTGCTCTTTCTATCATCTCTTTAGCCAAGGTCAAGCTCTCATTTTTTACATTTTTACCTTCTTCTTTCTCTTCAACTGGACCCTCAATCCTTCTTTTCTTTTCAGGTACCGCAAATTTTAGCAGGACAGGAGAGGAGATGTTGACCTCTTTTTCTTTATAATACCTATACAATAATCTCGTCCCCTCCTCCTCTTGAAATTACTATCTCGCCTGCTTCCTCCAGCTTTCTTATTATGTTTACAATTCTCTGCTGAGCTTCTTCCACATCTTTTAACCTTACAGGACCCATGTACTGTATGTCTTCCTTTATCATCTCTGCTAGGCGCTTCGACATATTGCTGTAAATGACTCTCTGCACTTCCTCGCTGGCACCTTTTAAAGCGAGGGCGATATCGTGGTTGTCCACTTCTCTTAACACTCTCTGTATAGACCTTGAATCCAACGTGACAATGTCCTCAAATACGAACATTCTCTTCTTGATCTCTTCTACAAGCTCAATATCTATTGTCTCTAATGTATCCAAAATGTTCTTCTCTGTGCTCCTGTCAACAGAGTTCAGTATATCTACAATTGTCTGTATTCCACCAGAAGAAGTGTAATCTTGAGTTACAAGTGAAGAAAGCTTTCTTTCCAGAATTCTCTCTACTTCTTTTACCACTTCAGGAGATGTGCTTTCCATTTTAGCTATCCTCATTGCCACTTCAGCCTGCAATTTTTCAGGCAAGGAGGAAAGGATGGCTCCTGCCTGCTGGGGCTTCAAGTAAGATAGAATCATGGCGATGGTCTGAGGATGTTCGTTTTGTATAAAATTGAGCACTTGTGAAGGGTCTGCCCTCCTTATGAAGTCAAAGGGCCTCACCCTTAATGAAGAGGTGAGTTTGTTTATTATCTCAAAAGCTTCTTGAGCCCCCAAAGCTTTTTCTAAAACAGTTTTTGCGTACTCAATTCCGCCCTCTATTATGTATTCCTGTGCAACGCACATATTGTAAAATTCATCAATTATTTTCTGTTTTTCTTCAGGAGTTAGATTCCTTATACTGGCAATTTCTAAAGTCAGCTGTTCTATCTCTTCTTCTCTCAAGTGCTTGTAAATCTCGGCAGAAAGTTCTGGACCCAAGGCTATTAAAAGCATTGCGCTTTTCTGCCTTCCAGTTAAAGGTCCTCTCGCCATATTATCACCTACTCTTCATTAAGCCATGTTCTTATAAGTTGAACTACAATATCGGGCTTTTCTCTTATCAGCTTCTCTATTTGCTTCTTCTTTTCATCTTTTTCTGTGATAACTATCTCTTCAACAGGTTCTGCTGTCGCAAGCACTTCTTCCTCAGCAGGAGGAATGACTCCCTTTGTTTTCCTTCTTCTAATCATCAGAAAAGCGACTAAGCCTCCTCCTACAGCCAAGGCAGCTATAATTCCCCACAAGTAAAGGGGCATTCCTTGAGCAACTTTCTTCTGCGCCTGCATAGCTTTAAGCAAATCCTGGTTAAAAGGTATCCCTTGTACTGAGACTTTTACATTATTCCCTCCAGCAGCATTTGCAACTAAATCTGCAATTTGCTGCTGCATAGAGGCATTTAAAGGCTTGTTTACAACCACTGCCACAGAGATGCTCTCAATTTTGCCTTGTGCCTCTACAAGAGTTGTCTTTATTTGATTTATCTCATAATTTATAGTAGTTTCCGTTTTGTCATAACTGGAGGTGTTGTTATTTTGTTGATTATAAACTGGAGGATTATTCGTTGGTTGTCCTGGGTGGCTTCCACTTTGTGTCCCTGTTGCTTTTTCTTTTAATTCTTGTACACTTCTCACAATTCCTTTGTTATCATTTCCCTGAACAGGAGTGTATTCAATTCTGTCCTCTGTCTTTTTATCAAAATTTAACCTCACATTTGCCCTCACTACCACATTGCCTGGTCCAAACACCTGCTCTAAAAGGGTCTGAAGGCTATTTTGCAAGTCCTCTTGCACTTTTTTTTGAAGGGCAAACTGATTGCTGGCATTCTCTGCAATAGAATCGCTCTCTGGTGTTAAAATTTTTCCTGTACTATCAATTACAGTAACGTTTTCTGGCTTTAACCCTTCTACACTTTTTGAAACGAAATCTATTATTCCCTTAACTTGCGAAGGGGTCAAAGTAGCTCCAGGCTTTAAAGTAAGCATGACAGCCGCTGTCGCTTGATTGGTAGTATTGGAAAGCACAAAGGCGTTCTGGTCAGGAACTACAATATTTACAATCGCATCTTGCACACCTTCTATGGTTCTCAGCGAATTTTGTATCTCATTTTGTACAAAGTACAGGTACTTCTGTCTCCTTTCCTGGTCTGTTGTGGAAAGCGAGTTGTTCATCGCATCTTGAAAGCTAAATCCTCCCTGAGGTATGCCCTCTGTTGCCAATTTCATCCTTATTTCATCTTTATACTGAGCAGGTACTAAAATTGTCGTGCCATTGTCCGATAATTTATATGGAACTTTAAATTCACTTTTTAATTTTTCTACTACTATTCCGGCATCTTTTAAGCTCAAATTAGAATACAATACCACGTAATTAGGCCTATTGGCTATGTATACAAGCAAACTGATGCCTATAAACACTAAAATTGCTATAACCGTAAGCTGTATCTTTTGTTTCTTGTCAAACTTATTCCAAAAGTTTAAAAGCTGTTCTCTAAAATTAGCGATAGATTGTGGCATTGATTCACCTCATTTCATCGCAAGACATTAAAGCGGCATCCGCATTATCTCTTGATAGGCCTCCAGCACCTTGTTCTTAATCTGAATTGTAAGCTGAAGTGCAATATCTGCTTTGACAGCATCTATCATGACTTTATTTATATCATCAATTTCTCCGGTCACTAACTTCTTGTCATTCTCTATCGCTTGAAGCTGTAGGTCATTTACCTTATTCAATGCCTCTTTTAAAAAATCACTAAAACTGTTTATCTTGCTGGTTGAGGGTGCAATATTATTGGTCTCTGTGAGAGTAACAGGCTGTATACCGGTAATCTGATTTATCATTTTCCTCTACCCCTTCATTTTCCTATTTCTAAAGACTTTTGAAACATAGATTTGGCAGCATTAAAAGCGGTTACATTGGCTTCATAGGCTCGAGTTGCAGAAATCATATCTACCATCTCAGCCACAATATTTACATTAGGGTAAGAAACATAACCCAGCTGGTCTGCATCTGGATGACCCGGGTCATAGACTCGCCTTAAAGGAGTTTGTTCATCTTCTATTATCTGTACCACTTCTACTCCCTTACCCGTGTACTTTCCTTTTACTTTTTCGAAAATGTTCTGAAAGCTGTCTGGTTGAATTTCCTTAAAAACCACCAGCTTTCTCCTGTAAGGACCGCCTTGAACTGTCCTTGTAGTGTTGGCATTGGCAATATTTTGCGATACCACATCCATTCTGACTCTCTCTGCAGTCAACCCGGTTGCGCTTATATCCATCGAACTAAACAAATTCATTCAACATTACCTCCCGTCTTTTACGGCTGTCATGATGGAATTGAGTTCTCCGCTGACTCTTTGAACAAGAGCGTAATAGTAGAGCTGATTTTTAGCAAGCTGTGACATTTCATAATCTATATCCACATTGTTGCCGTCCAACCTCATTGAAGTGGTGTTGACTTGATAAATCTCTGGCTTTATTGAATCAATTGGGGGAGGACCTATAGGAATGTGACGAGGATGTGTTATATAACCTTTAAGCTTATTTCCATTTAATGCTTCCTGCAAAATTTCTTCAAATTTGACTTCAGACCTTTTAAAATTGGGGGTATCTACATTGGCTATATTATTTGCAATTACATTGCTTCTCACTGTAGCTGCATATAAACCCTTTGCCAGAAGGTCTATATTCTCCCACATTTTCTCCCCTCCTTCGACCACAATATACTTAATTCGACAAAAATCTCAAAAATCCTGCTAAATTACTCCAAAAAATAAATATTTAACATTGTTGTAACGCTGCCTTTTTTGTAAAATAATATCAAATTTTATCGAATATTATTATACCATGTCTTAACATTTTCCTCCATAAGAAAAAAGTCCTATTTTCCAAAATAAAAACCCCTGCTAAGTAGCAGGGGTCAGTCTCTTTTCATTTTTTCAAGCTCTTCCAGGAGCTTTTCATTGAGAACCCTTATATGAGTCCCCTTCATGCCCAAGGAACGGGACTCAATTATTCCAGCGCTTTCAAACTTTCTCAAAGCATTTACAATTACAGACCTTGTAATGCCTACTTTGTCAGCTATCTTGCTGGCAACAAGAAGTCCCTCTTTCCCTTTCAATTCCTCAAATATGTTCTTTATAGCTTGAAGCTCTGAATAGGAGAGAGTAGCTAAAGCCATCTGCACTACAGCCCTTTTCCGTGCCTCTTCTTCAATTTCTTCATTCTTTGCTCTTAAAATCTCAAGGCCTACCACTGTAGCTCCGTACTCTGCAATTATCAAATCGTCGTCAGTAAATTCCTTTGTGGCTCTTATAAGAAGCAAAGTACCTAGTCTATCTCCTCCTCCATTTATAGGGACAACTGTCACTATCAAGTCAGATAGGACCTTCTCTTCTTTAAAGAGCTTTCCTTTGTCATTTGCTAGCGTTTCTGTAACTCTTAAAAGTCTGTCGTTGTACTCCTCAGGAATTGCCTTGTCTTTCGCAAAAATTTCATCTCCATAGTCCTTTAAAGCGCTATACCCTAGAACTTTCCCTTTTCTACTTAAGATATAGACATTAGCTTCAATTACTTCTTTTAAAATAGAAGCCATTTCCATAAAGTCTACCGGTTGTATGCCAGTCTTTTGTAAGATTCGATTTAATTTTCTCGTTTTTTCTAAAAGCGTCATTTTTCAATCCTCCTGTGTTTTTTATTTTTTTTACAAAATGTATTTATTGACTTCGTACTTGTTTAAGCTGTCTTTTAATTGTTCTTTGACATAATCTGCTGTTATTACTATCTCTTGACCGCTCAACTCGGGAGCGTGGAAAGAAAGGTCTTCAAATAACTTCTCCATTACAGTGTGGAGCCTTCTCGCTCCAATATCCTCAGACTGTTGATTTATCAGGTAAGCTACTTCTGCAATTGTCTCGATCGCTTCTTCTGTATACTTAATTTCCACACCTTCTGTTCTCAAAAGCTCCTGATACTGCTTTGTAAGAGCATTCTTTGGTTCTTTTAATATCCTGACAAAATCTTCTTTAGTGAGAGGCTTTAAGTTTACTCTTATAGGGAATCTTCCTTGAAGTTCGGGTATTAAGTCAGATACCTTTGCTACGTTAAAAGCTCCAGCAGCTATGAACAGTATGTGGTCTGTTTTCACAGGCCCGTATTTTGTCATGACAGTGCAGCCTTCGATTATCGGTAGAAGGTCTCTTTGAACTCCTTCTCTTGATACATCGGGGCCTGCTGAATACCCTGTACTGGCAATTTTATCAATTTCATCTATAAATATTATTCCATCATTTTCTGCTCTTTTTACTGCTTCTTCTATCACTTCATCCATATCGATGAGGTTTTGCGCTTCCTCTGTTTCTAATATTTTTTTCGCTTCAGCTACTGTCACCTTCCTCAATTTTTTCCTTTTGGGCAAGAGGTCAGAAAACATGTCTTGCAGTGTTATGTTAAGCTCCTCTGCCCCTAAATTTGTGTACATTTCTAGCATTGGGGGAGTTGTGTCAGTTACTTCAATTTCCACCATGTGGTTGTCAAGTTCACCACTTCTCAGCCTCTGTCTTATTTCTTCCCTTTTGTAGCTGTCTACATTATCCGGTTCTTCAGTCCTCTCACTAGAAGGATAGTTAAAAATCATTTCAAAAGGATTTTTAGGCTGCTTTTTCTTTTTCCCCAAGAGGTAATCTATAAGTCTTTCTTCAGCTAGTTTTTTAGCCTTTTCTGTCACAGCTTTTAATTTTTCTTCTTTTACCATTCTTACAGCAGCTTCTACCAGGTCTCTTACCATTGAATCCACATCTCTTCCTACATATCCTACTTCAGTGAATTTGGTAGCTTCTACTTTTACAAAAGGGGCTTCTACCAGTTTAGCCATTCTCCTCGCAATTTCCGTCTTACCCACTCCAGTAGGCCCTACCATCAAGATGTTTTTGGGGGTGACTTCCTCTTTAAAATCTTCCGGCAAAAGGCTTCTTCTGTATCTATTCCTCAAAGCAACTGCCACAGACTTTTTTGCTTCCTTTTGTCCGACTATGTACTTGTCAAGTTCTGCTACAATTTCTTTAGGCGTGTAATTTTTCACATTCCTCACCCCCTAGAGTGTCTCTACTGTAATATTGTTATTTGTATACACGCATATCTTTGAAGCTATTTCCAAAGCTTTTCTCGCAATTTCTTCTGTATCTAAATCTGTGTTATACCTTAAAGCTAAAGCAGCAGCCATAGCGTAATTCCCTCCGGATCCTATTCCAATGACATCTTCATCCGGTTCTATAACTTCCCCTGTTCCAGATATCAGCAAAGTATCTTTTTTATCTGCAGCAATCAAAAGCGCCTCCAGTTTTCTTAAAATCTTATCTTTTCTCCACTCCTGTGCCAACTCCACTGCTGCCCTTTTTAAATTGCCGCCGTATTGTTCTAATTTCTCTTCAAATTTTTGAGACAAGGTCATGGCATCTGCTACAGATCCTGCAAAACCTACTATGACTTCTCCGTTGTAAAGCCTCCTTATTTTTTTAGCTCCGTGTTTTAATATAGTGCTGTCTCCAAAAGTGACCTGTCCGTCTCCCGCCACAGATACCCTATCTCCTCTTCTGACTGCAACTATAGTAGTGCCTCTAAACATAATTACACCCCTTTAAACATTTATAACACATTTTGTGAAAAGCTTCAAGATTAATTCAAAATTTTTGATAAATTCATTTAATTAGTTTCTTTCTGATATCCGCACTCTGGATTAGAACACTTTATGACAATGCCGTTTTTCGTATTTTTTTCTACCATTAGGCTGCCACAAACCGGACACTTTTCATTGACCGGCTTATCCCAAAGCACAAAATCGCACTGAGGCGCATTTTCACATGAATAATAAACCCTTCCTTTTTTGCTCCTTCTCTTTACAATTTCCCCTCCACATTTAGGGCATTTTACACCCACTTTTTCAAGAAGGGGTTTTGTGTTTTTGCACTCTGGAAACCCTGAACAGGCCAAGAATTTGCCGTATCTACCCTTTCTGACTACCATCGGCCTTCCGCAAACTTCACACTTTATATCAGTTACTTTCACTTCCTCTTCTAGTTCCACTTTCTCCATCTGTTCTTCGGCAACCTTCAAAGTCTTATAAAAATCTCTGTAGAAGTCTCCTACCACCTCATACCATTCTACTTTTCCTTCTTCTATCTTGTCCAGCTGTTCCTCCATTTCAGCAGTAAATCCCACATCTACAATTTCTGAGAAGAATTCTTTTAAGGCATCCGTGACGATAAACCCCAGCTCTGTAGGTTTTAAAACTTTTTTGTCCTTCACTACATATCCTCTCTCTAAAAGAGTAGCGATAGTTGGAGCATAAGTGCTAGGTCTTCCTATTCCTTTTTCTTCCAGTTCTTTAATGAGAGAGGCTTCAGTGTATCTGGGAGGCGGCTGTGTAAAGTGCTGTGTCGGCTTCAGCTCTTCCAATCTGACTTTTGTGCCTTCTTTTAATACAGGTAGTGTCTTTTCTTCCTCTTCTTCCTGGAAGTCACTGCCTTCCACATAGACAGTCATAAACCCCAAGAATTTAACGCTTGACCCTGAAGCTTTGAAGATATAGCCGTTATTTTTAATGTCCATAGCCACTGTGTCGTAAATTGCTGGCATCATTTGACTTGCAATAAATCTATCCCATATCAATTTGTACAGTTTGTACTGGTCAGGTGTCAAAGAGTCCTTTATAATCTCTGGTTCTCTGAACACAGAAGTAGGCCTTATAGCCTCATGAGCATCCTGCACATTGGCCTTTTTTGAAGAATACTCTGCATCAGGATTTGCATACTCTTTTCCAAACTTCTCTTTTATATACCTGTATGCCTCTTCCTTTGCCTCTTTCGCTACCCTTGTAGAATCTGTCCTTATATAGGTGACAAGTCCTACGCTGCCTTCCCCTTTTATTTCAATTCCTTCGTAAAGTTGCTGAGCAATTAACATGGTTTTCTTTGCAGTAAAGCCCAGTTTGCGCGATGCCTCTTGTTGTAAGGTGCTAGTGATGAAAGGAGGCGGCGGATTTCTCTTTTTTGTCCCTGTCTTTACTTTATATACGACATATTCTTCAGATAGAGAATTTATTATCTTATCTACTTCTTCTCTATTTTTTAGCTCAATCTTTTCTTCTTCTCTTCCGTAGAACTTCGCCTCAAATTTGCTAGAAGTTTTTTCGTCAAAAAGAACTGCAGTTATATTCCAGTATTCTTCAGGCACAAAGGCCTCTATCTCCCTTTCTCTGTCACAGACCAGTCTTGCAGCAACTGACTGAACTCTTCCAGCACTTAACCCCCTTTTTATCTTTTTCCATAGAATAGGGCTAATTTTATATCCTACCAGCCTATCTAAGATTCTCCTCGCTTGTTGAGCATTTACTAAATTGAGGTCTATTTTCCTCGGATTTTTTATAGCAGCTTGGACTGCGTTTTTTGTAATTTCATGAAATTCTATGCGACAGGGTTTGTCAATATCTAAATCTAAAAGCTGGGCAATGTGCCATGAAATTGCCTCTCCTTCTCTATCAGGGTCTGTAGCGAGGAAAATTTTCTCAGCATTTTTTGCCTCTTTTTTTAATTTTTCAATTATCTCGCCTTTGCCCCTTATTGTTATGTACTTGGGAGCAAAGTTATTTTCAATGTCAACGCCCAGCTGGCTTTTAGGCAAATCCCTGACATGCCCTTGAGATGCAGCAACTTTAAAATTTTTTCCAAGAAATTTTGAAATAGTTTTGGCCTTCGCAGGAGATTCCACAATAACTAGAGACTTTGCCATGAGTACACCTCCAAAACAACTAATAATTATATCAAAGTTTTTTGTAATTATCAAAAAATTTTTTTAGTATATTTGTTGCCAGGGAGCCTGTCAATCAAACCTTTGAGCATGAGAGAGGTCAAAATGCTGTTCAATTTCGACATTTTCATATTCAAAGTATAAGAAATTTCTTCCACATTCCTAGGAGCCTCTTTAATAAACTCGTACACCACCTTCTCATCCTCCGTCAAAAATAGTTCCTCATCTTCAGTTAATGCCATTTTGAGGTCTTCTCTGAAGCTAAACTCTTCTAAAATATCCTCCACCTGTGTTACAATTTTTGCTCCTTGTTTTATGAGGTCATTCGTTCCAGCACTATATGCACTTGTGACATTTCCGGGCACCGCGAAAACTTCCCTGCCCTGTTCTAAAGCAAATTGTGCAGTTATCAAGGCACCGCTTTTGGCCCCAGCCTCTACCACTACTACTCCCTGAGAAAGGCCGCTTATTATCCTGTTCCTCAGCGGAAAATTCTGAGAGAGGGGCGGATAGTCAAGAGGATATTCAGACACCAAAAGTCCTTCCTCTCCAATTTGCTCCATCAACTTTTTATTCTCTGTAGGATATACCACATTTATTCCACATCCTAAAACGGCTATAGTGCTCCCCCTTCCTTTTAAAGCACCTAAATGGGAATATGTATCTATACCCCTTGCCAGTCCGCTCACAACCGTTATACCTCTTTCTGAAAGGTCGTAAGAGAGTTTTTGAGCCATTTGCTTTCCATAGTACGTAGCTTTTCTTGATCCTACCATGGCAATTGAAAATTTGTCTTTTAAACTTAACCTGCCTTTCAAATAAAGGACAACAGGAGGGTTGTGAATTTCCCTAAGAATAGAAGGATACTCCTCCTCTTCTAATGTATATACACTTACTTTTAATTTTTGCAACCTTTCTACATATTCAAAAGGGTTTAATTTTTGTGCCTCCACTATTTTCTCCGTTAGATTTTTCTTTCCTGTTGCCTTAAATATATCAATTTCTTTTGCCCTGTAGATTTCCTCGGCCTTTTTAAAAAACTCCATCAACTGAAAATAGGACTTGTATCCTATCCCCACTACACTACTAAGCCATATCTTAAAAACTTTTTCTCTGTTCACTTGTATCACCTTTTGTAAATTCTTTCTTCAATTTACCTTTATTATAATACAAAAACTGTGATAAAATAAAGGAGAACAAAATATTAAAAAGGTGAGGAAGCCGTGAAAAAGCTTAATTTGCGCCAGTTAAAAGAACACCTCTATCATGGTTCTCTTCAAGATTTGGACTTTTCAAATCTCACTTCTTCAGCAAAAGCATGGCTTGAAAGGGAAATAAAGAGAATAGAAGAAATGAAATTTTACGAGAAGAAGCTTTACGAAGAAGGGCTAAATTTTATAGCAGGAGTTGATGAAGCAGGAAGAGGACCACTAGTGGGTCCTGTAGTAGCTGCTTGCGTAATACTCCCCAAAGAGATATTTATACCGGAGATAAACGACTCAAAAAAACTTCCTGAGGAAAAAAGAGAAAAATTGGCAGAAGTGATAAAAAAAGAAGCGATTTCCTATGGAATAGGTATAGTAGACTGCAGAGAAATTGATGAGATAAACATACTAAATGCAACATTGAAAGCGATGAAGAAGGCTATCTTTGAAGTAAAAGAAAAAATAGAATACCTTTTGGTGGACGCCATCTCAATCCCTGACATGCCTATAAAGCAGCTTTCCATAGTAAAAGGCGATTCAAAAAGCATATCAATTGCCGCTGCTTCAATTCTTGCAAAAGTAGAAAGGGACAGAATTATGAAGGAATACCACAAACTTTACCCTCAATACAACTTTGCAAAAAACAAAGGATATGGCACAAAGGAACACATCGAAGCTTTAAAAAAGTACGGGCCATGTCCTATTCACAGGCGGACTTATGTAGAAAAAATTTTGAAAGGATGAAGAAAGTGAACAAAAAAACAGTAGGCAGCGTAGGTGAAAAAATAGCTGCCCAATATCTCTCTAAAAAAGGGTATAAAATTTTAGAAAAAAACTTCAAGTGCAAAATTGGAGAAATAGACTTAATAGCCCTCTACAAAAATCAGATAGTCTTTGTAGAAGTAAAAACGCGAACTTCTGTGAATTTTGGACTCCCCAGCGAAGCCGTAGACTTTCACAAACAGCAGAAAATTGTAAAAATAGCTCAAGTTTACATAGCTAGCTCAAACTTCAAACAATACCAACCGCGATTTGACGTAATTGAAGTGTACCTCAATCCCAAAAAATTGACTTTAGAAAAAGTAAATCACATTTTAAATGCTTTTTAATCTCTTAGTATAAGCCCCATCTTTTCCTTTACTTCTTTCAAGGTCTCAACTGCTACAGCTTCTGCCCTTTCAGCCCCTTCTTTTAATACCCTTAAAACTTCTTCTTCGCTTATATCCCTGTAATTTTTCTGTATAACCGAAAGCTTATCAATGACAACCTCCGCTAGCTCCTTCTTCAAAGTCCCGTAACCCTGCCCTTTAAACTTATTCACAACTTCATCTACTTCCATGCCAGTGAAAAGGCTGTATATTGTGAGGAGGTTGCTAATTCCCGGTTTTTTCTCCCAATCAAGCCTTATTTCACTTTCGGAATCTGTCACAGCTTTCATTATTTTCCTGTAAATTGTGTCTGGGTCATCCAAAAGATTTACCCTGTTATTGGGGTCAGCGTCGCTCTTGCTCATCTTTTTAGTCGGGTCTGTCAAACTCATAATTCTAGCGCCAAACTTTAAGATCATGGGCTCTGGAATGACAAAGGTTTCCCCAAACCTGTTGTTAAACCTCTGTGCCACATCTCTTGTAAGCTCCAGATGCTGCTTTTGGTCTTCTCCCACAGGCACATAATGGGTCTTATACAAAAGTATGTCGGCCGCCATCAAGTCAGGGTATGTAAAAAGTCCTACAGAAACCGACTCTTTGCCCTTACTCTTTTCTTTAAACTGAGTCATTCTGCTAAGCTCTCCAAAATAAGTGATGCATTGAAGCAGCCATGCCAGTTCTGCGTGAGCTGAAACGTGGGATTGTACAAAAAGAGTGACCTTTTTGGGGTCAAGCCCTATTGCCATATATAAAGCTGCCAGTTCAATGGTATTTTTCTTAAGTTTCACCGGGTCCTGAGGGACTGTAAGAGCGTGTAAATCCACGACACAAAAGAAACAATCGTAGTCATCCTGCAGGGCAACGAACTGTCTCATTGCACCTAAGTAATTTCCTATGTGAATATCCCCTGACGGCTGTACTCCAGAAAATACTCTTTTCAATCTCAAACGCCTCCTTTGCGAAGAATTTAAAAAAGTTCTCTGACAAAACCCTTTCCGTGAACCTCTGACACATCAAGTATGGAAAGAAAAGCATTGGGGTCTATCTGATGCACGATGAGCTTCAGCTGAGGAAGCTGAGTCAAAGACACAATTGAGTAAAGGACTTTTTTGCTAACTCCAGTATAGGCACCTTCTCCGTGAAGCAGCGTAACTCCTCTGTGGAGAGTGTCCATTATCTCTTTACTCACTTCCTCTACTTTGTCAGTTACAATTAAGACCATCTTCTGCCTATTAAATCCTTTTATAGTTTTATCTACCATATAAGAGGTGATGTACATAGAAACAAGCGTATAAAGAGCACTTGTAAGTCCGAAAAATATAGCTCCTAAAGCTACAATTATGAAATTGACTGTAAAGGATATGCGGCCAATCTCAAAATTATCATATTTTTTCTTGACAATAACTGAAATTATATCCAGTCCTCCTGTAGAACCGTGGTTGCTAAATACTATTCCCATTCCAAGCCCATTCAATACGCCGCCATAAAGGCTTAGAAGCAAAGGGTCGTTTATGTAGAGAACATTTCTCACGGAATAAGTGAGGACTAGAAAGAAAGACAGAGCAGCAGTGCCTATAATAGTAAAAATTGTAAAGCGCAAATTAACTTTTTTGTAGCTTAATATTAAAAGCAGAGGAATATTAAGTAAAAATATAGTGTACCCTGCTGGAAATTTTGTGAAATACTGTATTATGAGAGCTATACCTGAAACTCCACCGCTTAGAAGCCTAGCGTGTACGAGGAACATGTTGATCCCTATGGAGGATATAAAAGTCCCGACCAATATGAAAAAAATGTTCTTAATGCCCTCTTTATTGAATATGTTCTTTACATTCACAGCATCACACCTTCTCATTTATACCAGTATTTACTGTCAGCAATTCTGTACTGCAGTGCCTCTGCCACGTGTTCTAACTTAATATTTTCTTCCCCTTCCAAATCTGCGATTGTGCGAGCCACTTTTAAAACTTTGTTATACCCTCTGGCACTTAAAGAAAGTTTGTCAAAGGCCTCTTCTAAAAATTTTTTTGTTCTAGTGTCAAGTCTGCAGTATTTTTTAAGCAAATTCCCTTTTAACTGGGAATTTGAAAATATGCCTATATTCTTGTACCTCTCAAGCTGAATTTTCCTCGCTTTTTCAACCCTTTCCCTAATAGTGGCAGAAGTTTCTGTCTCTTCACCCTCTTCAAAATAGTGCCCTTTTTTAAGAGGTCTTACCTCCACGTGCAAATCTATTCTGTCCAGCAAAGGGCCAGAAATCTTGTTCTGATATCGCCTTATCTCATTTACACTGCAGTGACATTCATGAGTATCATCACCGTAATAACCACAAGGACAATCGTGCGGAGAACAACCTTGACCTCACGATTGAAAAGCAAATTCATTTGCCAGTGTATTTGCCTAGTAGTGTTCCATATAATGACAAGTCTCCGCATGATAACAATTTCCCCGGAGCAAGAATACGGCTAGCAAGAATAAACAAAGGTATGACTATTGAGGATTTAGCAAAAATTTCTGGAATAACAAAATTTGAACTAGGTAAAATTGAAAGAGGCGAAAGAAATCCTAGTATTGCAACATTACGCAAACTTTCGCAGGTACTAAAAGTACCCATTGCTTACCTAGGCTGTTTTGAACAATTACCTGAAGATACACTGGGACAGCGTATTATAAAAGCACGTTTGTTTCATGGTTTTACTCAAAGAGAGTTTGCTAAAATTTTATGTATTAATCATAAAATATTACATAGCTGGGAGCAGGACAGAACCAGACCTTCACCCATTTATTTTAACACACTTGAACAATTTTTAAAAGTTCTAGAAGAACAAAATTTTGATTGTCAAGTTATAAAAAACGAATAAAAAAACAATCCTAGTATAACCACCAGGGTTATACTAGAATTGCATTAAAATTATTTCTTTTGTCTTTAAATAATTTTTCTTTGTCTCTCTTTCTTTTTGGCTAATAAATAGTCATCGATTCCTTTGTATGTAGGGTCCCACGTTTTTGTATATACTTTGAATCCTGCTGCTTTTAGTTTTTCTTCCAGTTTTGCTTTCGCTATTTGAACTCCTTTGTTTGTAAGCAAATCCATGTCATAAGCTATATATACTTTTTCAGCTCCAAGAGCCCTTAATACTTCTTCTATTCCTTTAATTGCTGTGACGCCTGCTACAGATACAAAGGTGTATCGGCTTAAATAATGTGCTATATCGGCTTTTAATGGTCCTTCTGTAATTATAACTACTTTTGATGGATTGCCGTGCACTCCCTGCCAGGCGTGTGCAGGAGTGCCCTTGTTTTTATTTTTTGATGAAAACCAAATGTATTTTCTTTTTTCAGCATCGTCTAATCTTACTTGAAAACCTTGTATTCTGCCGTATACATCTCTTACTGGTATTAAAAAACCTTTATTGTAGATAAAATCCCACTGACCTTTTTCGTTAATATAAAATCCGGGGACACCTTCAAGAGTATAGCCTTCTGTAATTAATTCGCTGCAGATCTTTTGACGTACTGTTTCATCTGCAGGGAGTGTTTTGTATCCATTTATTGCTATTGTTTCCCATGGTAATCCCCTTTTTAGCAGATTTTTTAGATGTTCTTTATTAAGATTAAGTTTTGACAAAAAGGCCCTGTAAGTTTTGTCCCTGACCTCTATGTTAGCTATTTCATGTTGTAGTGTTTTTGGAATTTTCTTTTCAAAAACGAGAGGAGTCACTCTGTTTTCACAAGTTAGTTCTTTATAAGCTTCTTGTTTGCTTATTCTATTGCATTCTGCGTATAATCCAATGGCATAGCCGCCAGCCCCGCATCTTACACAATGGTATGCGTCTTTTGTAACGTTTAGATAAAGATGTCCATGTTCTGGGTTGTCTGAATCACCGCAGAAGGGGCAGCGGGCTAGATATTCTTCTGCGTTCATTCTTCTTAATATTCTAATACCGCATTTATATGCGACGTCCAAAATTGAGATTTTTTCGTAACTCATAAAATCACTCCTCTCGTTTTTTTATATTCTTGAAATGTCATAATGTATTGCTGATGTATGTTCTATATGTCTGTTATATGACCATTTGGGAATTAAAACTGTTTTTTGGTTTTCAAGTAGTTTTTCAATGATAAATGGATCGTCTTCCAGATAGATATCTGCGTCTATTTGCAGTTTGTTTTCTGTGAAATATACCTCACCAAGTATATTGTTTTTAATCAACCAAGCGTAAGTAATATCTATCAGTTCCAGGGGCCTTGCCGTAGCGAAAAATATCTCAGTGTTAAAGTTTGTGTATATGCTGTTTATGATTGCCAGTGTTGTTGTAATTAGTTCAGCATTAAAAAGTAACATCTGTCCCTCAAAATTTAGCCAGAATTTTTTGTCAATGAATGGATTTGGATATATATTTATGTCGTATCCAAGTTTGTTGAGTTCTTTATTTACATTGGCAAGTGTGTTATCAATGTCAACGCACACAAGTCTGGTTTTTGCTTTGGTTTCTACCGCTAGTTTTTCTAATAAATTTGTGAATTTTTTGGCATTCTTTACATCTCCTTTAAAGAAAACCTTGTTCATAACTTATTCCTCCTTTAAAAAAAATTTAAAGAGGCAGATAAAATGTTTCCGCCCCTTTGTTTTTCAGAACTTCTAAAACTTTGCTGCTTTTACCCATTTGTTTATAGATAAAGTTTATTTGATCCACCTTCTGTGCTATTCTAATTAGATCTGCAGAGACATATCGAATATCGTCTTTTGTGTCTATAAATATTTTGATTACACCGTTTTTCACTTCCTTGTAGAGCTTTGTCGAGATTCTATTTAGTAATTCATCAAATCTTCCATCAAGCCCTGTATCAAAGATTGTATAAACTTTCATAAAAAGCCTCCTTTATAAGAATATTACTCTGTCAACATTTTCTATTTGGAATTCTTTATTTTTTAAAACTGTTACTACATGGATGGTGTGTTGTTCCTTTTTGGCTATTATTGCAGTATTATTGTCTTTGCTAACTATTGCAAAAGGTATAACTTCTTTTTGAGGGTTGAGGGTTTTAATCCTGTCGGCTGCTTTTTCAATAGCTCTAACTATATTGCGAACATTTACTCCTCTTTCTTTCCCTCTTTGAATTGAATGTTTGGTTAATCTAATCTTGTAAATTTCTCCCTTTAATGCAATTAAAAAGTTCCTGCCTTTTTTAGCTTTTAATTCAACCACATAATACCCCTCCTTCGATGAGAATAATTCCTTCTGTGACACTCTCATCTATGCTGGGACCTCTATCAACCCATAAAAAACCCACACTAACTGCTGGTATGTTAAACTTTTTGGCGTGCTGCATTTCGTTATCTATCAATTTAATCCAATCGTTTTTATTAAGTTTAATTTGTCTGGGGTCCAGCTGCGTCTCTTTATCCCAGCCAAGAAGTTCGTAGAATTGGACAAAACGCTGAAAAGGGTCAAAGTCTTCTTTGAGCTGCTTTAAGACCTCTGAAAGTTTTACTTCTTTCATTTTTTAATTCCCTCCTTTTGGATTTAAAATAAAAAAGGCAGGGCTTTTAACCCTGCCTTTTTAGGCACAGTAAAAGCAGGGGATAAACCCTGCTCTAACTGCACTTTAATTTTCTTCTTTATACCTATTCGCTGCACGCGTAGAACTGTAATTTTAACATGCATTATAATGCATGTTAAGTATGTTAAGTAGCAGGTTTCCCTGCTTCGTCTAATATTAATTATAACACTTTATTTTAAAACGACAATTCTCTTATTTTGTAAAGCTCATCTCTTGCTGTGTGTGTTCTTGTTCTGTTGTTTCGTCTGTAGTCGACTTTAAACCAGCTGCTGCTTCTGTTAATTTTTCTATAATTCTTTTGCTTTCTTTTTCTACAAGTTTGAGAGGGAAAAGTTTTTTTTCTTCTTCTGATACCGGAGCACCGAAACGAAATAACCCATACTCATTTTCAAGTTCTTCTACTTCTTCTAGATCTTTGTATTTAGGGAAATATTTCTTGCCTATCGGATATGGAATGTGAAAATGATATTCTGTATTGTTTGGGAATTTGATTTTTAACGAATAAAGCGAATAATAATACTCCTGTATATTAACCTTACATTTAGGGCATTTTAAAATTTCGCTCTTATGGTCAAAGAAAAATTCTATTGCACGATAATAACCATCATAAATTTCTTTTCTTTCCCATGCAAATTCCTCATAGTGTTCATCGCAGAATAAAAAATTATAACGATGAGGTTCTTCAGGTATATAAAACTTAAGTTCTATCTTAGTTTTTTCATTTTCTAACTGCTCCTTTAACTGCCATAATTTTTTGATAATGGTGTCTTTTAATTCATAAAGAGTTTCAGGATCTGTTGTTCTTCTCTTGTTTCCTTTCAACTGCTGTCTTTTGGCCCAGCGGGAAGCTAAACGGGCCCAGAATGCAGCTTTTAATATCATGCCGCTGTATATAGGAAGTTTTTCAGCTTCTTCTTCTAATTCTCGCAGAATTTCTTTTCTTTTGTTAACTGTTTCACGTACTTTTTTTGTTGCCTGCTCACGTGCAGCTTTTAATTTCTGCTTTTTCTCTTCTAAATCCTGTTTGCGCCAGCTTTTTATTGTTTCGGGAGAAATATTTAATACTTCAGAAAAAATTAACGGTGCGGAACCCCCTCAATTCATTGAGGGGAGGAGCACCGCTCCATATGGTATCCAGCACCGCCCTCGCCCCTTTTGTACTATACGTAAAGTTCCTGGATGCCGTTGTGTAAACTGACACTTACGCCCTTTCTTCCGTTCACAAAAAAGTATTTTTACCTGCCCATTGCTCATGAGCGAGATAACCTTCGCCAGCCATCCCTCTTTTGTACGTACTAGATCACCTTTCTCGAAACGTTTATTCCGCGGCGATAGGCCGCTTAAGTCCTGATCGCGCCAGATACGTCGGTTCTTCACTACCACTGCGTTCCCGTCCCCGTCAACGTATACCGCTTCGTTTACTGTATACGGTTCATTTAGGTGCTTCTTGCCTGGGAGAAGAGCATAGTTAAACTTACCCTCAGCCTTCAGCTTCCTGTAATACCTGTTCCTCACGTGCCGTCGGTAGCTGCGGTTCTTCCGGTTCCGTTCATGATCGTGATCATCCACCTTCATCCTCGAAGGGTCCACTCCTGGTTGCCTGTCCGCTTCTGCACGATAGTGTGCTACCCCGGGGTTCGCATTAAATAGTCTCCGATTTGCATGCCGCTTACGGTATTCGATACGGTACGCCACCACGGGAAGCCTCACTGCGTACCCTTCCCGCACCCCAAGGGCTACTGCATCATTGATATGACTTTTGGGAAGATTTAACCTTTCGCGTTTCTCCTTCGTCTCGTAACCGTAGTGCACTTCTACAGGCAGTCCCAGAAATTTAAGGTTTTCCTCCAGTAAGTACCTGCCGTGCATGCACCTGCCAGCCCCACGGGGGTCGGGATACCGATAGGGGTCAAATACCAGTACCAGCTTTTCTGTCTCCACCGATGTGTGGCACCTCTCGCATAGGGTTCCCAGCACGTCGTAGCGCTTCGTACCACCCTTCTTCCTGGCCTTGAAGTGGTGTATGCATGCCGTCTCTTCTGTCACTTCTGCTCCGCAGTATAGACATCGGTAACCGTCTCTCTTGAGTATCGCCAGACGGCGCTTTTGATTTCGGGACTCAGCCTTTATCCCAAAAGATAACCCTTGCTGATAGTCTTTCCCCTTTGCTCCGGGCCGCCTCTCCTTCACCAGATCAACTTTGACCGGTTCCAGGATGATACGGCTCACTGGAAACCAGCGAAGGACGTCATTTACGGCGTTGAGCTTGGCCTGCACGTCCGCACGGATGCTCGCAGGATATTCCGTCCCATGCCGGTAGGCTATCTTTGACTCCCCCTGTTTTCCGCGCCTCTTATTCCTCCTGTTCCGCCTGGACGCGCGCAGCTCTCTCCGCTCCTGTAAAGTGTCGCTTATCTCCCGGCCGCGGACCTTACCTTCGGCCGCGAGGACTACCCGGTCGTACCCTGGGCAATGCTCCACCAGCGCCAGACCAAACGTCTCCCCATCGTCCAGAACCAGGTCTGCTTCATTAACTACTGGATCGGGGATGGTATAGGTGAGCTGGATTACAAAAGGATAGATGTTGACCACCTTCGCACGTCCCTGTTTTAAAAGCCATCGGGCACGTGAAGGACGTGTGGGGCTCAAAGGCTTACCATTGCTGTTCAACACTGCTACGGTATTGACGCATCTCTTCATAGTCTTTTCACCTCCGCAAAAACCCCTTTGGGGTGGGGTGTAACACCCCGGTCACCGCTTGTGCGGGTAAAATGCCCCCAGTACCTCCACCGGGCACGGACTGGGGAGGGCTAATAGTTTCCTATCCAGGAGCTGCCTGCCGCGGGCCGGTTGGGACAACGCCACCCTTGTAGGCAAGCAGCTCGCCCGGCTTCATCGGGAACGAGTCAACACCGCCGGATTGTCGCCCGAAGGCAACACCGGCTCATGCGGGTCTTCACCGCATGCCCCCTACTTCAGTAGAGGGTAGTTGACGTGAAAAATATGGAACATTAACATATCTACCTTTGTAGTAAATTTCTACAAACTTTTCGACCTTAAGGTATCCTTTGTTTTGCCATTTTCTCCTTTCTGTAGAAGTAATATTAAGTTGTTTTTCTACTTCCCATGGCGGAAGCAAACCTTCTTTTTCCATTTCTTTTGCTGCCCAATATCTTCGCCAGCTCATTTATCTTCCCCTTTCTTTTTTAAAATAAAAAGCAGGGCAGAATTTCTGCCCCGCTTTTATGATGCTAATAATTTGTACTCAAGTAATACCTCATATCCTGCAAGATCCTCTGTTCTAAAATCATATATTATAGGCGTTTTGCCGGATTTTTTGGCTGCAGTAAGTTCTTTGTATATGTCTTTGTTCGTTATTATAAAATTATGTGTTTTGTTTTGGGAGTCCAGGAATGTCGCTAGTACATAATCTTTTCCTTTGATTTGTATTTTGCTAAATTTATCTAGCATTAACATCTCTTTGTTTTGCCCTGTATCCGCAAATGGATCTTCTGCTTCATCTATTAATTCAAAACCTTCTGGTATAAAATCTTCGTCTTGTTTTTGTTCTGTTTCTTTAAAGTCTTCTGGAACATCATTTTCTGTAAAGTCCTCGTCTATAACAGATTCATTTGTAACAGGTTTTTTATTAGGTTCATTTAAAAGGTTTCTTACCAGAGTTCCATTCACTTCATGTATGTCAAGTATATATACTGTTTTATTGAAGCTTTTTGAATCCCTGTCCCCCCTTACCTGAACCTGGATTGGAACAAGTGTCAACTCTAGAGGGATATTGGTTATATTACCATGAATTAGCTTTAATTGTTCAATTTTTGTATTAATATTTATTATTGAATTTACTGAGGACGTATCAATCTGGAAAAATCCTCCTGGGACTCCTTCAAGATAAAACTTCAGATGTGCAACAGGACGGCACATGCGTTGTTGATAGTAGGGACATTCTTTGTATGAACATAGTATGTCTGATATCTCGCCATTTTCTTGTCTTCTTCTGGCTTTTTCTCCGTCTCCTCTGCATATTAATTGCCCCTTGGAGTAGTATTTTAAAAATTGAGGGAATATCTGTTCTAAATCATTAGAAAAGAATTTAATCATTAATTTTCTAGGCTTTTCCCCGTATAAGTTCTTTATTTTTTCAAGAACTTCTTTGGGAGTATTTTTATCTTCGAAAACAAAGTAGTCTACAGCGGAAGGATATTGTACCCCCTGCTGATTTCTGTTTTTGACTCCCAGGCGAATTTTACCAATCCTGGGGAGCCTTCTTATTTCACTTAAACCTTTTATCATTTTTAACACTCCTCCTTTAAATTTTTTCAATTAACCATTACTTTACTTACATTTGCTCCATCCGCAGAACGGACATAGTAGACACCCTTCTGCGGGGATTAATTTTGCCCCGCATTCGGGGCAGTATGCCCATTCAGAATAGACCTTTTTCTCCCTTTCTTGGATTTCCTGTTTTCTCATATTTCTTCTCCCCTTTTTACACATATTTTTTAATTTCCCTCAGGTAATTTCGCTTCTCTTTTGCTCTATTGTAGTTTCTTTTGTTTATTATTTTTGTACGACTGTCAAAATTCCCCCATGCTGCTCTGGTTTCCTTTACAATATCCTTAAAGGTTTTTGGTGCTTTGATAATTATTTTTGCCATAAAAATTCCTCCTTTCTGTTATATTCTTCTAATAAAATCATCAAAGTTTTTAAAAAGTTTTTTTACGGCTGCTTGATTGTGATAAACAACTGGAGCAAAAGATGGGTTTAGTTTTATAAGCTGTTTCCAGTCACTGCTGGGGACAATATATCTCCCATCAACAGTCAGAAACTGTCCTTTTGCTTCGGGTAGTTTCTGTATATCAATTACATATCCCTCATTGTGTTTGCATTTGTAATACTCAATTCCTGATTCTACAACGCACTTTTCTAAAATTTCTCCCCACCTTTTTTGGATTGGGTTTGCTTGCATTCTACTTCCCTCCTTTTTGTTTTTAGAATAAAAATAAAAAGGAGACCCGTGTTTTTAAATATCAGGCCTCCTTTTCCATCTTTTAAAATAAAAAACGGCACAAAGGCCGTCTTCTCCTTGTTTTGTGCCTCTTTGTAGTACAAAGAGGTTTCATGAAACTACATGTCCGTTCATGGACATGTTGGTTAAAGAAGCAGTTAAACTGCTTTTGACTTTCACATATATTGTATCACCTTTTTTTAAAATGACAAGTCTTTTTGCAGAAGTTTAATTTCCTAGTTGTTTCCTGATTTCTTTACTGTGACATCTGATAAAATTGGCTCGCCGCTTTCGTTAATGTATAAACCAGAAACTATATAACTGTCTGGGTTTATTTTTTCTTTTATTGAAATAATAAAGAAATCTGTAAGCACATCAGAAAATTTTTTGTAAATGATGTGCCATTTGTATGAGTAGTATATGGTGAAAATATATCTGTTAATGCTATAGTATCCATAGTCGTTTTTTGAAAAAGAGAAGTCTATTTGAGGTTGAACAATATCACTTTTTTCGTAGTAAATACTGCCGGGAACATCAATGTTTATTACTCTTCCCACTACATATTCAATATCTGGTATTTTATGTGAAATTCTCTCTTTTGCCTTATCTAGAAATCTGCGAAAACTAGTATAAATTTCTGTATATACTTTCTTTACCATATACTTTTTAAAGTCTTGTTCTAAATTTGCTAATGAATTTCCTTTTCTTTTTATCTTTTCCCACTTTATTTTTGTAATGTAATAACTGTTTAAAATTTTCTTGTAAACCTGTGAGTGTTTTGAAAAGTATATTCCAGAAGCTTTACGTGAATTTATAGCCATTTTGAATTCTTTTATAAAGTTATAGCACTGACATGAACTTGGAATTCCGCTGAGTTTTTCTAATAGTGCTTCGTCCCTGATTTCCTGTTTTGTATGATTAAAGAAAACCATGTCTCCTTTTTCCGTAATTCCAATTTTGTGCACATGGCCAGAACACCTTAAAGAAGCTTTGAGAATGATATCAGGTTTCTTTTTGTCTTTCATTTCATTAACAATATACCATGCACCATTTTGTTCTCTTTTTATTTCTATTTCCTGTATTTTAACTTCTGCTTTATTTTCCAGATTGTCATAATTTACTTCTGCTGCTTTAACCAGGTAGTGGTCATCTCCTAATTTTTTCAGCACATCAACAACAAAGTAATTTTTTATAAATGCAAAGTTCTTTTTATATGCAATAAACCATTTTATGGTCACAGTGGCATCGATTAGTATAGCCATATAGGCTTTATCATAAACTACTACATCAATTTCTACATTCCCAGCATTTTTTGTATTATTTTCAGCAACATTAAATCTTGCTGATATATGAAAGTCTTTTTCTGTTTTATTTTTTAATAATGATTTAAACCATTTTACGACTTCTTTTTGTATATTATGATCGTTACGTATTCTATTACTTATTTTAAACCAGAAATTATTTTCTTCACTTGAAAAGTTTTGATTGTTTTTTCTAATAAATCTTCTGTCTGCAGCCTTTTTCTTTTGATTCAATACATATTCACTCAAAAGCACTTTTTTACCTCTTGTTATATCAGAAATATCTATTTCACTACTAACAAACTTTTTATATATTTGAAGAAAATTGTAACAGCCATTTTCACTTTCTTTTTGTGTAAGTGTTGTTAATATTTTCTCGCTTTTTATTTCTTCTTTGGTGTGATCAAAAAAGATTATTTGTCCTTTTGGGCTGATGCCCATTTTATGGAAGTGGTTTGAACATTTAACTTTCCATTGCAGGACTGGTTTTTCTTTCTTCATTATTTTCCCTCCTTTTAAAAAATATGAAAGGGGCTGTTAAAGCCCCTTTTTACATCTTTATCAATACTTTTTTTGCCCAGCCAGGAACTTCCGGAGGATTTTCACTTTCGTTGATTAGCCCTACAATTATTTTCATTTTGGACGGTGGTTCTTTTGGCCAAGGAGTATAACCATCTGTTAAAACTATGCATATGTTAGGACGTGGTTTTAAAGAAGCTGCTGCTTCTATTCCCTTACCCATGTCTGTTCCGCCTCCACCTTTTAACTTTATTTCTTTTATAGAGCTTATTTGTTTTGTAATATGAACATCGTAATCACATGCAATGTACCAGATTTTATCGCGAAAACCCAGTGATTTTAATATCCCTTCGACTTCTGTTACAGACTGGCCGAGCATTTCATCTGAAATACTACCGGATGTGTCTACCACCACAGCAACAATTGGAAGAGGTTGTCTCATAGAAGGCAGTATAATATCTGAAACTATGTTCTGTCTTCTAGAAGGACGCTGATAACTATAGTCTACCATTCCTGCAATATTTGCAACTGTATTTCTTACTACTGATGCCAGTTCTTTTCTCCAATCTATTTTGGGGGAAAGCTTCTCTTCTGCCCAACGTGATAGATATTCAGGTACACTGCCGCGGCCGTGGGTTCGTTCGAAATTTTTTATTTCCTGTGCAATATTTCTTCTAAGTATTTCCAATTCCGTTTCCGAAAGACCGGAAACTCCTGAGCAGCTGCCTGCATCCTGTATCTCCCACGGTTCGGGCTTTCCTGTTGCTATAGAGCCACATATGCCACTGCCTGGATGTGGTTTATAGCTGCCTGTTACACTGCTGGAACTGTTATTTTGTTCTTTTCCTTCAGAGCTAGGACTACTGTTCTGTCCTTCTCCTTCATGGTTAGAATTATCTCTTAGGTCATTAATATTAAAAAGAGATAATATCTCCTGTATTTCTTTTTCTTCTCTTTTTAGCAGTTCCTCTGCATATTCTTCTGCTAAAAGTCCGGACTGCATATTGATAGATTCTGGTGTAACTGGCCTATCTGGTAGCTTAAAACCTTCTTTTAATATATCGTCATTTATTTCTGCATCAGCAGCTATGTTTGCTATTCGATGAGGATAATTGAGAAGTCTGTTATGATGTTCTCTGAGCATGTGCAAAACCTCATGGTACAGCACAGCTTCTATTTCGTCAACTGACCATTCATCTGCAACTTTTGGATCGTAATATAATCTCCATTTTTTATCTACACCCATTGTTGAAAGGTTCTCATCCTCAATTGTTTGAAGTGATAACAGTGCAGTAGTAATATAGGGCCGTTTATTAATTAATTTAAATCTAGCTGCCTGTATTTTTTCTGGGAGCATCATTTTTCCTCCTTTCTATTAAGTAAAACACAGGCAGGTTAAGAACCTGCCTGTTACATTAACATACCTGCAGCCTTTAGCAGTGGGGCAAAGGCATGTATTTCTTGAGTTGGCAAAATATATCCTTGACGTCTAGCCTGAATAAGAATTCTGACAGCAGCTGCTGCTATATCTTTCCCACCTTGATTTACTGCAGCGTGTAATACCTTCCATGCTGCAAGCCATCTCTCTTCTGTAGAGTTTTCTACTACAGCATGTGCTACAGCTGATAGTACTGCATATGCTTTGTCTCCACGCTGCGGCAAAATGAATTTTTCAGGACGAGTCAGCACATCTTCAGGGTCTGGTAAATCTAAATCTTTGACCCATGTGATGAATTCTATTGCCGGCCCTTCTCCTATACTGCCAGATACAAGCAGCATTTTTACATCTTCAGAAGTTCCTGCGGCTTCCGCTGCAGTGTATAGATAAGCTGCCATTTCCCAGGTTCTTGGAGACGGCCAGGCTTTCCCTACTTGGCTTTCTTCTTTTGGTATTTGAAGCAGCATTTGCGGCCTTGCGTGTATAAATGTTGTGATTAAGGATTTTGTCTTAGAAACTTTTTCTTTCCAGCTGCTGGGCAGCAGAGGAACTTTTTCTTCTTTGAACCCTGTGGCAAACCCTTCTACCCATTCACTAGGTGATAAGCTCCAGTTGATGTGGCAGAATCGGTTTGCCAGTGGTGCTGATAAATCCCAGCCACCTGCCGCTTCTTCCGGAGGATTAGCTGCGGCTACGATTGATATATCTTTAGGAAGTTCCAGTTCCCCGACCACTCTATCAAGAACAACCCTCAAAAGTGCTGCCTGGACAGCCGGTGGAGCAGTTGAAATTTCGTCTAGGAATAAAATCCCTTTCCCGGCCTCTGCAAGCCTTTTAGCCCATGCAGGTGGAGCCATTTTAACTTCTCCGTTTACTAGTACGGGTAGGCCAGAAAAATCACTGGGTTCCCTGATAGAAGCTATGACTGTTTCTACAGGAACTCCCAGCTGTTCCCCCAATGAATTAATAAATGACGTTTTCCCTGTCCCGGGTGCTCCCCACAGCAGTACAGGTACCCCCGCCTGTACGGCTATGGCAATAGCTTGTTTTTTTACATTCATTGCATTTCCTCCTTTAAAAAATTTTTAGGCCTTTTTGTTAGGCCTTCTGTCTTCCTTCAAAAAATTCATCCACAATTTTTTTTGCGAATTCTGCTATTTCGTTTCTGTCGTCCAAGCTTCCTGTGTAAATTGGTGGATAATTGTAAATTTCGCAGATTCTATTTAACATTTTTGTGTCAGCTATTAAAGCATCGTGAGCTATCTTTCTGATGCGGTCTAATTCCATAACGTATTCTCTGTACTCTTCAGGTTCCATTCTGTATCTTCCTATATTGATTGCTGTCTCCATTGCGTTGACTTTTTCTACATATTCGCCACATTTTCGGGCATACTTTTCTACAAACTCTATGTCTTCGTTTTTGTAGAGGCTATCAGAAGACTTGATTTTTAAAGATAATTCTGTTAACATTTCTTTGTACACTTTGGATTCCTCCTTTAAAAATTGTTTTATATATTAAAAGGGCATACCAGGTGGTATGCCCTTTTCTCCTTTTTAACGGACACTAGCAGGATTTTTCTTAAGCGGGTACTGTATTTTGTGCCCGTTTACTGTTGCGATAATAAAGTTCTGGTTTCTGACAGGGTCGTATATAAGATGCACATCTTCAATTACTGTACCGTTTTCGAGCTCCGTGTCCGTTATCCCTTCTTTAAGCATGAATATTAGTGTCTCCTTTAGCATAAAGCATCACCCCGCTTATAAAAAAATAAAAGGCAGGTTAAAAATAAAAAATTTTAACCTGCCTTTTATATCACCTTTAATTAAAGAAGCAGTTCTTACTGCTTTTATGAAAATTTTACAGACCATGAAGCCTGTTTAGAGAACACTGAGGGTAAAGATACCCTTACTTCAGTATTATTGTACCACTTTTTTTACAAATGACAATAGTTTTTAGAACAAAAGAAAAAAGAAGGTGTGGGACAACCCCACACCTTCTTCGTTATACCAGTGCCTCGAAATCTATCGTAAGCTGCTCTATTTCTAATTTATTCTTTTTATCTTTTATTTTTACTGTTTTGAAATGTGGTGCAGTAAAAACTGTACTAACTGGATTGCTGTGTTGATCTACTGTTTTAATTGTTTCCTGGATGGAGGTTCCCAGAGTGTTATCTATTTGTTCCCAGATGTTTTCCAAGGATGTCTCAAGTTTAAGGTCTCCTACGAGGCTTTTTGCAAGTTCTGTAAGAATGTTGCTTGAATCTGCTAGTGCTCTCAGACCATCTTCTGAAAATTGGCCTTCTATATTCATCGCGCTTTCCAGTTTGTTCCCCATCAGGGTCAGGGCGTCGTACTGCAGTGTGTTTTTGTATACCATAAATATAACTTTAACAGGTTTTGTTTGCCCTATTCTCCACGACCTTTTGGCAGCCTGCCTCAGTGTGTATGTGCTGTAACCTGTTTCGTAGAATATTAGCGTTGGAAAATCGTATAAATCAAGCCCTGTTTTAACCAAATCAAAATTCGAGATTATACATTTGTATCCCTCTTTTACTTTTTGTGAGAGCCACTGTTCTCTTTTCTCCGGAGGGACTGATGCTTTTAACACTGCTGTTTTTATGCCAATTTTGTTGAGTAACATTTGCAGTCGATGTGTGATGTCTTTTTCGCCAGTGAACTGCGCATATACAAAAACTCTTCTGCCCTGCTGTGTTTCTGCAAGGACGTAATTTAGAAGTTTTTGTTCCTTCATGTAAATATACCTGTCGGGCAGTTCTGTTGGTATTATTTTACGTCCTGCATCAATTGGTCCATTGTTAAATGGGTGGTCTGGGTATCTTAAAAGCGTCATCAGATACGTTGCAAGGTTGCGCATGCCATCGTATGGATTTATTACAGACCTTAGTTCATCAGCAAGCTTTTTGTAGGCCGTTTTGAGTTCAGGGTCCGGCTTTATGATATCAACATATTCTTTGTATTCCGGCAGTTCCTGTTTCAAGTCTGCGAGTTGTATAAAGACCGCTTTGTCTATTAAAAAATCTGCAAAAATTTGGGGTGATATCACAGGAAGTTTCTTTTTTCTTATATTCTTCTTCCATCCTTTTGAATTTTTGTTATGCTGCTCTGATTCATCATCTGGTTCTGTTATTATTGTTTCTATAGCTCCATACTTTTCTATAAACTTTAATTCGTCCTGGTACCTGAATCCTGCTTTTTTCATCTGTTCCGGAGCTAGTCTGTACAAAATGTAGAATATATCTGAAGCATATCCGCCCAGCAGAGTACCGGTAAGTACTATGGTTTTTCTTGCAGCCGCACTTAATATCCCGAACGCATTTCCCTGTGCCGTGTCTCCTCCCTTCAGCTCATGAACTTCGTCCGCTATAAAGTAGTCAAAGTATCCTTTCAGATGCTTTTTAATGTATTCAGACACAGCATATCTTCTGAACTTTTGATTATCTGCCTGCCAGAGTTTTGTTTTGCAAACTTTGCATTTATGGTTTGCAAGTGTATGTGTTTCAAAGTAACTGTTGTCAGTAGGTTTGTTTTCTTTTGTCATTATGATACTGCCGCAGATTGGACAAATGATTCTTTTTAGATGTTTTTGTTCAATGACAGCTGGCTTTTCGCTGTAGTGTAGTTTTGCTTTGTCTTTTGAAATGATGTAGTATTCATAGCCCTCTTTTGGGGTATCTATTCTTAGTTTCAATATATCTTTCCAGCTGTAAAGTATATATACTTTTGCTTCCGGTACGGCATTTTTTATTTCTCTTTCCCATTTTTCGATCAAGTGAGCAGGAGACATGACTAGCACTCTAAATGGTTTTCCTTCGGAATGAACATATGGTACAGCAGCAGACATGAAAGTTTTGCCTGAACCCATTTCACCTACAAGAATTACACCGTTTTTTACTTTTAATGCTTTTGCAATTGCTGTAATGACATGTGCTTGTGCCTCGAAAGCCTTCCTTTTTAGATTTTTTATCAGAGGATGTACCTTGTGTTTTAAGGGATTGTGAATTGGTTCTACTGCTTCTTCGAGTTTTTTCGAAAAAACATGTGCATGTCTTTTAACGTATTCTGTAAGATTTATGTTGTGTGGGTCAAAATCCAGTGTTCCGTATATGGGAAAATCTCCGTTTTTTACACCCTGAGTTACTATTTTTGCTAGTTCGTCTTCTGTAACTTTAAGTTCGTAAAATTCAAAACCTTTTATTGGAGTCCTTTCGGAACTGTAAATGTTCATCCGATTGATCTTATCCTCTTTTTTAAGCTTATCAAAGAGAGTGTATGCCCAGTTTTCTGACAGCGGTATTGTGAATTTAAGCTTTAACACCTGAAATATTTTTTTCTCTGGTATTTCAAGGCCAGAAACCATGATGATCGGATGTGGCGCATTCAAATTGTTTATTCTGTCTCCCAATGCGATTGCGTGTACATAATCTCCAAAATTTTCTGTTATGAATTTGTATTCCCCTTTAAATTTTATTCTTTTCGTGCGCCACAACACATAAATAGTTGCTGTTTTGTTTTCTACGATAAGTTTTTTGAATCCCTCAATGCTGTCTGACAGCCCGGTAAAGCTGATCATTTCAATTACAGGACTACTGTCAGATGTTGAATAAACAAAAAAGTCTGTATAAACTTCGTGTGTTTTTTTGGTATCGGAAAAAATAATAGTCCTCACACGAGTTTCCCCCTTTTTCAAATTTCTATTATTTCTCCCGTGTTTGTCAGGATTTTTATTGTAACTTTTAATACTTCTTTTTCGTGTATAATTTCTTCTCCATTTTTCCCCATTTCTATTTCTCTTGTTTTGTTTTTTGTAACAGAGCCTTTGATTATGTGTCCGTTCAGTTCTCCGTCGAGAAATCCAGTTGTGAGAAGTAATCCCAGATGAGAAAGATGGAGCGGCATAATTGGATTCTTGAGTGTGCTTATTTTCGTTTGTTCTTTTACTTTGTGGTGAAGTGTAGATTTTGATATATACTCTGCAATTTCGTCGGGGTCAGCTCTGCCTATAAATTGTTTAGGAGAATCGGTTTGTGGGATTACATAGATAGGTTCAGGAGAATATGGTATTTCTACGATGGGTTCTTTACCGTAATACATGTTTTGCAGCCTTTCTGTTTCTTTTTTTGCTTCGGCATGATGTTTTTTCTTTTCTGCTAGAACCAGTACTTTATATCTATCAGTAAGATAGAAAACATTTATCTTCGTGTAGTAAGTGCTTAATATAGAAGCATTAAGTCTTACATAGTATAGGTTCGTCTTGTATACCAGCAGCCCTCCTGTAGTAAGTCGTCTGGATAATGACTCCAGTGTGGAAGGCACAACGTCTTCTTCGATATACATTGCTCCGAACTTGTAATTCAGCGGCTGTATTTTTAGGTCCTGATATGTTCCCAGTGCTGCTTTTGTCAATTTATTTTTCATGCTGCAGTAATCGCTGCGATTTGGAATACAGCCGTATAGTTCTGCGTTTTGGTTGACTATTTTGAACATGTCATTTTCTACATGAAGTTCCGGTATAAATACACTATATTTTGCTGGAAAACTAATAAAACTTTTCACTTTATCTATATAACTTGAATTCATACTCCTTTTTCCCCTTTCTTTCTGTTTTTCATTAAATCCCGCAAAAATGGCGGGATTTTTTCTGCTTCTTTATCCTTCCATGCCATATAAATTTTGAAACACTCTGCATCTGGTTCTGCACCTGTTAGCTTTGACAGTACATATTCGTTTTCTGTTTCTTCCTCTGTATGTTCATGCAGAACCAGTTTATTCCCATTGAAGCTTATTTTGTGTATTTCATCTTTGCATAAAGTAAAATAATACATTCTCTTTTCCCCCTTTCAGAATTTTTTAAATCAAATAAGGCAGGGATAAGCCCTGCCCTGTTTCTTAACTTTAGAAACTTACCAGTAAAACTCTAGACGTTCATATTCTACTACATTTTCTTTTCCAAATATTTTTTTAAGCTGCTCCATTACTATGTCATACAGTGAACCGTCCCAGTATTCGCCATCTTCGTTCCACAGTTTCTTTGATTCGTCAATTATTTTTTCTACTGTTTCATCAATCACATCCTTTGGTAAATCTATCTTTAAAATAATTTGAGTTTGATTTTTTTCGTTTTCGTAATCAATAAAGTTTAATAAGTATAACATTTTTGTCTCTCCTCCTTTCTTATTTACATGCACTCCAGCCGCAGAAAGGACAGTATGTACAGCCCTCTGCAGGAATTAATTTTGCCCCGCATTCAGAACAGTACATGTCTCCTTTTTTCTTTTTTTTATTTCCATAATGTTTGACATCTTTATCCCCTCCTTTTAAAAGTTTAAAAGGCAGAATCTGAATTCCGCCTGTTGCAACTTTTATTTTCTTCTTCTTTAAAAATGCTAGTCATAAACTGGTCTACCCATTTTCTAATTTTATAATCTGTTAAAAACATTAGAAAATTGTGAAGTGTCAGAGTTATTACTGCCAGTGTCAATCCAAGGAATAAAATAATTCCTGTTTGTTTTAGCAATGCTATCATAAAACTTCCCTCCTTATTTTATTTTTTTCTGTTTTAAATTTCTAAACTTGCTGCAAAATATGGGAATGTTTGTTTCCACAGTTTGGCGATAAGTATTCTAAGAAAATCTCTATCTGTTAAAAGACCATAAATGTACAAATGTAGAATAACTGCATCTCCGTAAATGTCTTTGTATATTGCTTTTGTAAGCTCTCGTATTTGCAGTTTTGTTTCCTCAACACCTACCACGTACATTGAAAGTGTTGTTACTATGAAAAATGTTATTATGCCGAGTATAGCAAGCATAATTATTGTTTCTGTAGTTTTTTGAACAAACCACAGCATAATTTTTTGTGCATTTAATATTCCTTCCTCAATGTTTGACATCTTTATTCCCTCCCTTTAAAAATTTAAAAGGCGGGACTTTTTTATCCCGCCTTTTGCGTTTATAAAAAAACAGGGTATAATAACCTTGTTTCTGCCTTTATTATTTCTCTGAATTTTTCAGAGGTTAAAAGTAGTAATCCAGTACACAGTACTGGTATATAGGTTTTAGCACACAGGTGCTTTAATTTCATTTATATTGTACCACTTTTTTAAAAAAAAAGACAATAGAAAAAAGACAGAATGCTGTTAGACAACAGCATCCTGTATGCAAAGTTTTGCTAAAAAACGTGCTTTTTTAAATTTTATAAACCTGTTTTAATAATAGCTATTAAGATGCTTATTATACCAATTACTGCAGTAGCTGTTGTTGCTATAAACCATTTATTTGAGCTGTTTAGAACATGTGATATTCTATCTACTTTGTCATCTATTTTCTTGTTAAGTTCATCTATTTTGTTATCTATTTTTTTGTTAAGCTCATCTATCTTGTTATCTATTTTTTTATTAAGTTCATCTATTTTACTATTGACTGCATCTATTTTTGTATCTATTTTCCTGTCAAGCTCTTTTATCTCTGCTTTTATTTCTTTAATATCGCTTTCTATGTTCGCAATTCGACTTGTCATATGCTCTAGTGAACCTTCTAAATATGCAACTCTTTCTTCGAGGCTTTTCATATTTTCACCTCTTTCATCCTTCTCTACTATCATTATATCACTCCTTCTTTATTTTTTATAGGTATCTTGTTTTCTCAGTTTTGTATTGTGATGTGTATTATTTCATTTGCTGTTTCGGCTTTAACCTTAAATCCTAGTCCTTCTGCTAAGTATCTTAGCGGCAGGTAAGCTCTCCCATCTGCTAGTGATATAAATGGAGCAGCATCTAAGGTATTATACTTATCATCAACAAAATAATGCTCCTGCCCTACAAAAAATTTAACTGTCTTGTCATTATAACGTATTTCTATGCTGTTTTCTGTACTGTTCCACTTAAGTTCTGCTCCCAGCTGCTCTGCAGTGGCTCTTACAGGTACATAAGTTCTTTCACCTAATATAAACGGCAGTCCTGTATCCTGGTTGTAATTGATATCAGCGCCGTTTGCAGTGATTTTAACTTTATAGTTTTTGGGCAGCATAGCAGGAATATCAGTTTGTTTGACAAACTCCACAACCACTGCTTTGTTTTCTGGTGCTGTATAGGTTCGAATAACAATTGTATAAGGGGAAGTATTTTTGAATTTTAAATCCCAATTCGCATCCCAATCTACTGCTGCGTCATCGCCTTTTGGTGCATAAATTGCGCCGTATACGTGTCTATATCTTTCTACTATCTTAAATCCAGCATTAAGAGCTGCTCTGTATACTGCTGTTGCTGCCTGGCATACTCCGCCGCCTACATCAGGATAGTAGTAGCCGCCAGACCCAGACAGGCCTTTTACAAAGCCTCTTTCTATCGTTCTTTTCCCTACTGTTTTGTTAAAAGAAAACACTTCGCCTGGTTTAACAACAGTACCGTTCAAATACTCAAGAGCTTTTACTGCGTTCTTTATGTTGTTTGCAAATTTGGGATCTGTAGGTGAATCAACTATGCCTTTGCTTATTATCTGTTCTCCTTTGACTGCGGCAAAAGCAAATATATTTACAGCAGCAAAGATAATGGCTGTAATTAAAAATATCACTCTTTTGTACATGAAATCCTCTCCTTTCGTTTGAAATGTTTTATTAACAAAAAAAGGATTCCCATTTGGGAATCCTTTTTTTGTCTATTATGGCAGCGGACACGGGACTTGAACCCGTATCTACCGGCTGAAAACCGGTTATCCTCATCTGCTTGGACGAGTCCGCTATCTTTCTCCTTTATTTTTAAGAAAGTATTTTGTACTTTTTTGAAGCTTTAATGTTCTCCAAGTTTTTAATGGTTCGAATAGGTATTTTGGCAACAAGTGCTACATTGTAATAGCCAGAAATATCTTCTTCGGTATAGTATCTGTTCTTTTGAGGTTTCTTTTGGAGGCCTCTATAGATTTCAAATGTGTTATCGTCAAGGTTTATGATGTATGCCCATTCGCAAAACAGCGAATTCTTTAAAAATTCTGCATTATCAATCATGTATCTTAACCCTTTTGCATATGCTGTTAAATCCCCCTGTACAGGTCTTAAAAGACTATACCAATCAATTTGCCTTTTGGATGTGTCATAGAACTCTTCTCCCAGTTTTAGAACTTCTGTTACTTCTTTTACCTGCTCAGAGGTAGGTGCTTCATCTTCATCTACAAGTATTATGCTGTCAAATATTTCGTTCATTTTCTCTATGGATGTTTCTTTGATAAATTTCAATACCTCTTTTCCAAGTCCGCTGGGGTAACTGTCAAAGTGATTATAGGTTACTTTTGTTACCCCATTTTTGTAAAAACCATATGCACCTCTTGTACCCATTTTCATTCCTCCTTTATATTTTTTAAGTTAAGAGAGGGGATTACCCCTCTCTCTTTTCCTCTTCTTTTTACAGTGCTGTTTTGTGACCTACAATTTCATCTGCGGTTCGCTTTCCACCTTTACTTTTTGAGTGTTTTTGTTACTGGGATTTTCATCTCTTTAAAAAATAAAAAAGGCAGACGCATAGTATGTCTGCCTTTTTTTATTCTTTTCCTTTCAACTTGCCTTCTTTTATAAGAAGGTCCAGAAGCTAATTAACTACCTGAAGGTAGTTTTAAAAATATTTTACACGTAAAATTCTTGTTATATTGTATCACATTTTTTTGTAGAAAACAACTGCTATCATAGTATAGTTTTATATTTTCAAGCATGGGTTAATTCTGTTCCAGGCCTGTTCCAAGAATATAATCTACAGCTTTTTGAGCCTTACTTGCTGCTTATAATTTTTTATATACATCTCCACGGTTGCCTATGATTAAAATACGAATTAACAATTTATTTTCTTTAATTGTAAAAATAATTTTATAATCTCCCACTTTTAACCTGTAAAGGTTATTATATCCTTTTAAAAATTTTACATCACCTTCAGGTAACTTGCTAATCGCTTTCGCAAGTCTTTATTGTTGTTGAGGAGGCTGGTCTTTTGAAAAATTTTGCAGCTTTTTTACTGAATTCTATTTTATAATTCTTTTTCATCGATTCCAGCCTCCTTTAACACCTCCTCAAAAGGTATATATTCATTTTCACTGGCAATAATTTTTTGAGCCTCTTCCATAAGCAAAATATCAAACTCATCTAATTCTTCATCTATTATTTCTTTTAAATTTTTGAGTATGATTAAAACTCTTGCCATTTTTTCTTCAGGAATTTCGTCTATTATTTTATAAGCCTGCTCCTTTAGGGTCATTGGACTCACCACCATTTTATATTCCTCCTTTAATATTTTACTATAAAAAACTTAAAGTTAAAATTACGTTGTTGTATTTTCTGCATTATCAATGAAAACTGGAAACTTTATACCTGTAAGTTTCAGCTGCTGCTTACTTTTTTAAAGGTTTATGTTTGTGCTCTCTGCCTTTTGATAAATCTTTTAACCTTTATCTTTTCCACTTTGTTAATCATTTCTACAACCTGAGGGTCTTTGTATTCTGCTAACAGGTTCTCTACATTCCACCTGCGCCAGAGCTTTAAAAACCTGTAGCATTTATTTGTACTTTCCTGTTTTGAAAGTCTTTCAAGTATTTCTTCGCTTCTTAATTCCTTTATGCTGTGATCCAGAAATACCAGCCTACCTTTTGGTGATAATCCTATTCTGTGTTCCCCGCCGCTGCAGGGAACTTTAACTATTTTCATTCTTCTTCCCCCTTTTTGCAAGGATTTACAAAACGGCCAAAGTATACTGCAGTTGTAGGGTAAGCATCCAATAAATAATTGTGCAGCGCATACATGTCTTCTTCTGTCTCTATGTCATATTCTCTTAGATGTATCCGAAACGGCTCGAGGTCAGAAAAGTAGCTGCCGTATGTTTTCGATATTTTTTCTAAAGTTTCCAACAACTGCGTCCTTTTTATTAAAAGATCTGAATAAATGTTGAAGTAATATTTTTCTGGAAAGTACTCTTCTGTATCGTCTGTATTAATGTATACTTCATCACTTTCTGCAACTGCACGCATATAAAGCTTTAGGTTGTAAGATTTTGCAAGCTTTAAATAAAATTCTATATGCATTGCTGTGTCGGCAAAAACGATATAAGCTACTTTTTCATCTTCCCAGAATTCAAGGTCACTAACATATATGCTTCCAATTCCCAGTGCATTGAGCACTTCTGCAGACAATAGGTCAGGCACAGTTTCATCAGTAGCTGAAATTGTACATTCGTTTCTGTAAATAATTTCTATTACATTAAAAAGTTCTTTCGCTCTTTCACCTTTAAACCGGCAGTTAACCTCATTCCATGCATTCATTTTCCTTTTCCCCCTTTTTTTAATATTTCTGTTTAGAATTCCTGAAAAATGGTTAGCTGTTCTTGTTGTGGTTTTCTACCTGCATATACGACTTTGCATACTGATGATAAATTGTGTTTTTCTATATACTTCAGCGCTTCTTTTTCTGTTTTGAACTTTTTCGCATATTCGGGAGCAAAAGTAGTATAAAGGGTCCATTTCCCCAGATGGTGCAAATATCCTGTTTTTGTCTTTAACACATAAGGATATTCATCTAGAGCTTTTTCCCTTCTGTTTCTGTAAATTTTGGGAACTTTAAAATTTCTCTCTGTAAAGCGTAAATTTATTCTTATCCCTGAAACTTGCCGTAATATGATTTCATTTAGTAGTTCTTCTGTGGTAGTTGGGTACAAAAGCTTTTGCCCGATTTCTGCATATATTATCATTTCTAAGTTGTTTCCCCATGAAATATATTCTTCTAAAGTTCTGGCATTTTTTATGCCGCTTTTAAACCACCTTGTTATTTCCCCTGGTTTGAAAGGTGTGTATCTTGTTTTCATGATTGTGCCGTGTTCTGCCTCATGTTCCATGTCTTCTGCAATTTTCATTATTTCTTCTTCAGAAAAAATGACTTTTTGTGAATTGGTAGTATTTAGTACAAACCACTTTTTTTCAGGAATTTCTTTCCCTCTATATGTGTATTCAAAAACATTACTGCTGCCCATTTGAACCATCGGGATGTATCCGTATTCGGGAATTTTTATAAACCTTCTGTCATAAAAAATATCGTAGCCCATTACTAATTCCCCCTTTTTAAAAATAATAAAGGCATGTCCAGGCTTCTTGAACATGCCTTTTTCCTGTTTAAAAATGGTAGTCTACTATTCCACCAATGTAGTAAATTTTCCCTCCCCCTTTTGGTGATAAAATAAAAAGAAGGGAATATTCTGTTCCCTTCTTTTTTCTGCTTTTAGAAACGGCTTTGTGCCGCTTTCTAGTTGTAAAAAAACAGGCTGTACCTGTTTAGGGGAATAATTAAAGCAGCATTAACTGCTTTTTATTTCCGGCTTTATTGTACCACCTTTTCAGAAAAATGACAATAAAAAAGCACAGAAGAAGTTGGCCTTCTGTGCCTTAGGATTCTTTAAAATTGTCGTCAAAAGGATTAATAAATTTTTCAAAAACTACTATAACATCTGGATATACCTGTTCAATATAACTGCATAAGTTTTGCATATCTTCTTCCGTTTTTATGCTGTAATCTTTTAAAATTCCCTGTATTGTTTCAAAGTCTTCGATATACCTGATTTCGTACAGGCTTCGCAATGCTGTCAGCAGTTCATTGTCTAATGTGTTGTCTTCTATAAAGATTTCAAAGTAATATCTTTCTGGAAAGTACTTCCCTTCGCTGTCTGTATTAATAAATACCCTGCCAGAAGGTTCTGTGGCAAGTATATAATAATTGAGTTTGTACAGTTCTGCAACAGCATCGTATGCTTGAAAGTTGGGTTCATATGGTTCTTCCAGCCGAAAATAAACTGTTTTTGTGTTTTCATCAAATTCAACATCATCAACAAACATTTTGTTAACTTCTATATTATTTATCTTCTTGTAATTAAAAAGAACCCCAAACCATGTATAGCCTTCCTTTTCTGGACTCTCTTTAACTGCTTTTTCCCAGTCACTGTACAGTTTTTTAGAATTTTCTCCTTCAAAAATAACCTCTGTAAAGCACCAATCAGGCATCAAAATTTCCCCCTTTTTTTTGTTTTTAATTTTAAAATAAGCGGGCAGGGAAAATCTGCCCGCTTATTAGCTTTTTAGAACGGCAGATCATCTATGCTGAGCTGTGGCTGTTCATTACTTAATTCTTCTTCCATATCTATGATGGGTTCTTCTGTTGTTTTTACAGTCTGGTCTGCCGATGTCCTTAAAGGTTCATTAGCAGCTACTTTTGCTTCTATTATTTGCGTATCCGGTGCAGTGTATGTTGTTATGCTTTCAGAATCGTCTATAAAAATTGGGAACTTGATATTTGTGAGTCCTATAATGAGCCCGGCAACTTCCAGCCCAGCTTTAATTCTTTCTGAATGGCTTAGTATATTAAACTCTCTGCCGTCGTACAGTATTTTAAAGTCCTCTTTTATTTCTCCCGTTTCTTTAACAACTTTCTGCAGCTGCAGCGAAACTTTGTTTAAATACCGTCCTATAATTTTAGACTCCATTTCCAGCTTTTTGGCATTGTACTGCTTCGCATATTCTATGAGCTCTTTTAGTTCTGCTATTTCTTTTTGGGCTGCTTCTATTTCTTTTTCTGCTTCTTCTATTCTCTGCCGGGCTTCTTCTTTTTGCTTTAATATTGCTGCTCTCATTTGATTATTGGTTATCGCTTCTTTTTGTTTCTCTTTGAGTTTTGCAATCCTTGTCTGGAGTTCTTCTATTTTTGCTTTTGTTTCACTTTCTTTTTGCATTTCTGCGTCATTTATAATTTTTATATAGTTCTCAAGCTGCAGAATTTCTAAATAAAGCTCTTTTTTATAGTTTTCTACTTTTTGCTTATATTCTTCTATTAGTTTTTGGTTTTCTGCTGTTATGCGCTTTAGTTCGGAAGAAACTTTTGTACCTTTTTCTTTGATTTCATTAAGTTTTTTCATTAAAAACTGCTTCTCTGTGCTCTCGACCTGGATTTTATTGCCGCATTTGTTGCATGTAATGATTTGCGGCTTTATTTTGTTTATTTCATCCCTAATTTTGTAGTATTCTTCCAGTAATTCCTGCCTCTGTTTTTCTAAAATTGATGTATCTTTGAGCTGAGGTTTCTCAAACGGAACAGTATTTAGTTTCGCTTTCAGTTCTGCAAGCTTTTTTTCTGCTTCAATTTTCTCTGTGTTGATTTCTGTTTTTTGCAGCATTATTAGTTCTTCCTCAAGTTTTTTTAGTTCTTCTTCATTAAATGCCGTCATTTCATCCGGCACTTTTGTAGCGGCAAGCTGTTTTTGCGTGTCTATTACTCCCCGCAGGTAGACCAGACGCTCTTCAAGCTCTTTTAACCTTGCTCTTGCAGTTTCAATTATTGTATTAGCTGTTACAAAATCATACTTTTTAAGTTTGTTTACTGCATCTGTTGTCATATCCTGAAAGACCTGTTCTCTAGGAACGTCAGGCAAAACCTTCATTAATATTTCTTTTGCATCCTTTGGGGCGAGAGAGGTGAAGTAAAGCGGATTGTAAATAGAGAAAAAAATGTTTTTGTCCTGAATAAATTTTGCTAAAAGATCTGTTTGTGTGATTTTTATTCCGTTTAGCGTTATTTCGTTTACTCCTTTATTTCTTTTTCTTTTTATTTCGTACGTTTCCCCGTCCTGTTCAATAATAACTTTTACATACATTGACGTTTCGCCTTTTTTAATCAGTTTATTTACTACGTTCTCTGTCCCGTATAGATCACAGCCGGTTAGACAAAATGCTATGGCTTCACCAATAGAGGTTTTACCTGTACCGTTGTCTCCAACAATTGTTGTTTTGTTTGGTTCAAAGTCCAGCTTGAGGTAGCTGTGGTTTTTGAAATTTTTCATTTCTAGATTTTTAATTTTTAACTCTATTTTTCATCCTCCTTTTTGATTTTTTAAACTTTAAGAAATAAAAAAAGAGAAAAATTATTTTCTCTCTTTAATCCATTTAACTGTCCATTTTTTATCCTTTTTGGTTATTACTGCAGGAGCGGGATATACTTCAAAACCTCTGCCCTGTTTACCCGCTATAACTTTGTAGTTATCTTCGTCTATTTTTTCGATTATATCTAAGATAAGCCATCCATCTACTACTGCAAATCCCTTAATGTATATTTTATTGTACCAGCGGTATGGTAGTGTGACTTTTAATAATGTATCGTTACCTTTCCATTTGCCATTTGAACTCCATATATGCCATGAAGTTTGCTGTATATTTGCTTCGTTATCCGTAAAGGAAACTGATATTTCATTTTCCGGATCGACCCATCGGCTTTCTGAACGTTTGTATATCGTTTGTTTGTTTATCATTTCTTTAACTTTGTTTTGTATTCTACGCATTATTTGTTTTTGGACAAATTCTCCGGAATTGCTTAAATTGCTTAAAAGTTTTTCAGATAGTCTTTTTTCTCTTTTTTGGGCCATTTTTGCAAAAATTTTGTACAGCTCTTCGTTCTTATTCTTTATTTTTCTTAAAAATTTTTTGTCGTCTTTATGAATATTTCTTAAAAATTTTGAAATTTGAGCTTCAAGACTTTGGTTTGAATCATCGTTTGTAAGTTTTTCTAAAACTAGTTCTGCTTCTATTTCCTTCCATGGCTTCTCGAAAGCAATATGTCCATTTTCCTCTATAAAAACTTTTACTGTTCTTTTACGATCTTTCAATTCATATATTTCCATCCTTTCCCTCCTTTCAAAAATATAAAAAGGAAGTCCTTTAAAATTTAGACTTCCTTTTTCAATCTTTTTTAATTTTTTACTTCCAGCCGTCTGTCAGCAGCAGCCCTCCGGCGGCAGTACAAATTTGCAGATAATTTCTCGCTGCCATAGCTGCAGCAGTACATACTAGATTTTTTCTGCCGGTGTAATAAAGCTTCTACCTTTATTTATGCCTCTTTTAGTACAAAGAGGTTGCAGAAACTACATGTCCGCTTATGGACATGTTGGTTAGCTTTTAAAAAGCAGTATGCCTTCTTTTCAAAAGCATTGTATCATCTTTTTTAAAAAATGACAAGTTTTATTTATTCCGGTGCAGCAAACGTTTACATAAAGTGTAAAAAAGAGCAGCCCAATACCTAATCATAGGGCTATCTTTTAGGCGGCCTAAACCCTGCTGCCTGTGCCTCTGCTTCTGTTTTAAACCACACTTCTGCTCTTGTTTTGTCGTACCATGGGTCCCCAGGAATATGGTATATCTTTTCTCCTTTGCTGTTGATATTACCCTTAATTAATCCCCTACCATTGGAATCTACATACACTTTACCCGGTTCTCCGTAATAGCCGTATGGTAGGCTTTGAAAAGTTTTCGATGAAGATGTACTTGATGTACTGCTGTTTCCACTGCTACCAGCTGTGTAATCTCCTGGCTTGACATTGAATGAAATTGTCCTGCCGTCGCTTACTGCAGTAATAGTACCATTTTCATCTGTTCTGTATACTGTTATCCCCAGCGACTTTAACTTTTCCATTGTCTCTTTATGGGGATGGCTGTAGTCATTATTTTTACCAACTGAAATTACAGCATATTTTGGACTGACTGCTTTTAAAAATGCCCATGTTGTGGCTGAGGAACTTCCATGATGTCCAACTTTTAAGACATCTGCTTTCAGGTCATATCCTCTGCTCAGCATTTCCTCTTCTGATTCTTTCTCTGCATCTCCAGTGAACAAAAATGCAGTGTTTCCGTAAGTTATTTTTATAACTGCACTGTAGTTATTTAAATCATCGTAATGACTGCTGTTTGGTGCCAGCATTTCAGCTTTTACTTCATTTCCTAAATCCAGTACAACTCCCGCTTTTGCTACATTTATTGAAAGTCCCTTCGATTTTGCTGCTCTTAAGACATTTTCAAATGTTTTTGTGGTTGTTGTTATTTTAGGCATGTAAAACTTACCTATTTGAAAGTTTTCTATCACTGCAGGTATACCACCTATATGGTCTGCATGAGGGTGTGTACCGACAACTATGTCTATTTTATTGACTCCACGGCTTCTTATGTAGTCCACTACTCTGCTGCCCATTTCAGGCACTCCTGCGTCTATTAGCATGGTTTTGCCTGAGGGAGCTTGAATAAATATGCTGTCTCCCTGCCCTACATCTATGAAGGTTACTGTAAGCTTTCCTGATGCTGAAAAATTTATGTCTTTGTCGGGCTGCTGGTCTGACTGGCTGTTTTTCTGTATATCTGCCTGCTGTGTTTGTGCTGTAGTACCCGGCTGCTAAACTGTGTTTGCTGGACTGGTGCATCCAGAAAGAAAAAACAGAGTAAAGATAAAAATTAAAACAAGGGAAAGCAGTCTCTTTTTTAACACAGTTTGCTGTCTCCTTTCTTTATTCTTCTGTGAACAAATCCTCTGCAAGGTTTTCAACAGCTTTTTTACGCTTCTCAGTCTCTTCAATGTCTACTTCTACATTGAATCTAAGCACATCGCTTTCTTTTGCATCCTTAGGAAGAAGTTCTTTTGGGAAGTCAAAGAATTTGTTATTATATTCTATTACCGCCCAGTCACCTTCAAAGCGGTCTATAATACAAAAGTTATATAATTTCTTGGACATTTTATTTAACTCCCGCTGGCAGTGATTTGTTAAGTGTCATTAGATAGTTTAAGTTTTTCTTTAAACGCTTCAATAAATTTTACTTTTTTATTTTCGTTATAAAATGGTAAACCTACAATTATATACTTCTTATTCTCTCCAAATAACATAGGTTTTATTTGGTATTCGCTTTCTATTTCTTTTAAAAAATCTTCTTTCCACTGATCTCTTTTTATTAAATGTTCTCCTTTTGCTTCTATAAAAAGTTGGTATTGTTCAATTTTATCTGAATCTTCTCTTTTTAAAAACAATACAAAATCTGGTTCCATAGCTTTTCCATCTGAGAATCTATAAATTTTAAATAAATTCGCGTTTCTTAACAAATATATTTCACTATAGTTCTTTTTTAAATCTTCTATCACTCCATCAATAAACTTGACAAAAGATTTTTCTTCATAAGTTCCATAATTTTCATCATAAATGTACCATTCTTTATTTGACAAATTTAATTGCAATTCAGAATGTTTGGGATTACTCATTGGTATACCATATTCCTGATCACCGTATTCCCCAACATTTATTTTTAGAGATTTGTCTTTTACAATTTCTTTAATTTCTACTGGTACAAAAATTTTGGTTCCTTTGTATTCAATATATCCTTTTAAAATTTCGTCTTTTAATTGTACTAATACATCTAAACATACTTTTAGTATATCATCTGGTGTTAAGTTATTTAGCTTTTCTCGTGAAATGGTTATGTCAACACTTATTTTTTTTAAAGATTCAATAAATTCCTTTGAAGATGTTAAATCGGGGAAGTATTTTTTTAGATTGTTAAACTTATAAAAATCAAGTTTTGCCATCGCTTTTCTTATGATTAGTTCCCCAAAGTCACCTAAATTAAATGTTTTTGGAGTTGTATCAGGAGATTTATTGCTGTTCATTTCTTCTAAAATTGTATCTTCTCTTAAAAATCCTGTAGAAAGTCTGTATTTATATGTCCTTTTAATTTCAATATCGTCAATTGTTTTAATACCTCTTCTATCTGCTTTTACCTTCGTGTTTACAAATATAAAGCCGTTTTTCCAAAAATCTGTTTCTTTTATTTGTGGTTTTACTTTTAGTTTAATTTCTTTTTCCTCATAAGGCATAATGCCATATTCCTTTAGTGTGGTAGTAAGTTCATTTATGTATTGGGGGTTATATTTGCTGTGATAATAGAGTTCTTCAAGGATTTTTAAAGGATTATCTGTTTGGTTGTCGAATTTTCTTCTAAAAGGGTCGTCGTTTTCGTTGATTTTAAATGGATAATATCTTGCACCACGTCCAATTAACTGTTTTTCTGCTATGGTAGTACTACCCGGGAGATATTTATTATCTCTTGTCCAGCGTCCATCTCTTGTATCATAAAGCCTAACAATGTCGAATAGGTTAAGGACATCCCAACCTTCATCCAGCATTCTAACTGCAAAAATAGCTCTAATTTCATTATTTTCATCCTCAAGAGTGTTGAGCTTTATCTGTTTTTCTTTATCTATATTTTCTGAGTCAAGCAAAATACATTTTTCTTCTGAAAAATCTTCTTTTAGTTCAGTTATAAAGTTGTCATAACTTATTTCTTCATCTTTTAAGTACTGAAAAACTTTTTCCATTACTGTGCCATTAGTATTTGATGCTATTTTTTCTATGTCAGTTTTATTTAAATTTTCCATTTTTTCTCTAAATAGTTTGTAATTTTCTTCTGACTCTTTTATGCTCTTTGATTTAAAAAGAATTACTGGTTTTAATCTAATTCCGTTTTTTTCTGCTATTTTTCTTCTGTACTGGTTTAAAATAACTGCCTGCAGCATTCTTTCCCAATTTTCTAAATCGGCTTGTAAAACTTTTACTTCCTTAGAGTATCCATCAATTCTAAATTGTTTAAGGTCGTATTCGAAAATTATTTTGTCTAAATATTTCTCATAAATATTGGGGTCGTCCATATCAATAGTAGCAGTATATTCAAGCAGTATATTTTCCAGGTTAGAATTTAAAATTTGCATAACGGTATATTCCCAGGTGTTTTTTATTTCTTCTTCTTCTTTGTTTAACCTACTTCGTGTCCATGCATTTATATGATGAGCTTCGTCAGAGATTAAAACAATCTTTTTATCTTTAAAATCTTCAAGAGTAATAGAATTTTCACGAAATAGATTCAATTGAGTATGCAGTCCTTGAATTGTAGTAAAAATTATGTTTATATCATATTCATTAGATTCATCAAAATTAGAAACCTCTCTTATATGGATTTCTTTATCATTAAATTTTATTTTTTCATTGAAAAGATATTTTGATGACAGAGGATTAAGGAAGTTGTCCCGTGTTTTTTCTATTATATTTGTGCTATTTACAAAAAACAAAAAATTTCTATATCCTTTATTATAAAGATAGAGTATATTTGCAGCCATTAAAAGGGTTTTTCCAGAACCTGTTGCCATGTTAAAAAGAAGCTGCGTAGGCCTTTTTCTGTTATAGTATTCCTCAAAATAATGTATGAATCTTGTTATTGCCTCAATCTGATAGGTCCTTAATTTAAAGCGTGGATTTAGATTCTCCTCAATATACTTAGGGATATCTTTTTTGAGATATCCCATCTTTGAGAGCACATCATATTCCTGGCTCAATCTCTGTCTTTCAGGCATTTTCCTTCCCCCTATAAAATTTTTTGTTTAACTTTTTATCCATTTTACTTACATTGTAAATAGCGTCATCAATTTCACTGTAATTCACATAAAGGTCATTGTAATCAAGCATTTCAAGAAGAAGTTTTTTCTGTTCATCTAAATTGAGAGTCTTAAACTCCTCTATGTTTTCATCAAATAACTTTGAATTAACTCTATAACTTAAAAATCCATTGTGTTTCATTTCTTCCCAGACGTTTAAAAGCTCTTCCGTGGTTCTTGCATCTCTTATTTTTTCAACAAAAACTTCGTTAAGTTTCATAAGTTCCATATAGACAAAATCGTATTTTTCAATCTGATCTAAGATACGTTTTAACCTACCAATGGTTATTGTATGTACATAATCCATTTGTTCACATAATATAAACTGACGATTGCCGCCATCCTCTTCATTTAATCGGATTACTGCTTCTGCAGTAGTACCAGAACCTGCAGTAAAATCCAAAATAATACTATTTTTATCGGATAAAATTCGTATTATGTCTTGAACTAAATACAAAGATTTTGGATAACTGAAATCCTCTGCCAAATTAAACTGCTGAAGATATTTTGTACCATATGTCGAAGCATCATATCTTGCTCCATACCATACTGTTTTTGGCTTTTTACTGTACCTAATTCTGTCCTTGACAAAAACAGTATATTTACCATTTACTTCTCTTATTTCTAAGTTTTCTATATTTTTTATGATTTTTTCCTTAGACCAACGCCAAACTCTTTTTGTCCCATCTTTCCCTAAAGGATATATCTCAATGAATCCTTCCCTGTTTTTAACTGAAATCTCTTTAGTTTCTGGGTTGTAATAGATGGGAAAATAGAGATTTGGCCTTTTATCAGGTGTGGAATTGCTCCCTGTCCTTCTTAACGGAACTAATTTGTACCTTGAAATGTTATCTTCATATCTATACTCACGTAGCTCTTCTTCACTTAATGGCAAATCATTTATTTTTGCTTTGTCAATGTTCTTGGTATAAACCAAAAAATATTCACCTGAAGTAGCAAAAAATTTTGAATCACTGCGACCACCCGGATTTGTCTCAACTGCAACTATTCCTATCCTATTATCCCGTCCAAAGATCTCATCACATAAAACTCCTAAATAAAAAAGTTCATTATGATCAATAGATACGCAAAAGAATCCATCCTCACTCAATAAATATTTTGCCGCATCAATTCTATTCTTCATAAAAGTTAACCATGTTGAATGATTGAAATTGTTGTTATAACAGAATGTGTTTGCGGCAGATTGCGGATTATACGGTGGGTCAATATAAATCAACTTAATCTTTCCTCTAAACTCCTTCAGTAAAGAATGAAGTACTAAGAGATTATTCCCTTTAATAATCAAATTATCTGTTATTGTATCTTCTGGTAATCCTCTTTTTCTGTTAATCTCAGAGTCTCTTCTAAATCCTTCAAGTTTGTGTTCTCCGTTTTTATCAATTCTCTTAAAGTTGGTAAATACCTTGGGTTCTAAAAGCCTATCAATTTCGTCGGGAGCAAGCACGATATTATGAAAAATCTCATCTCTTTTCTCATCAGGCTTTTCTTGTCCGCCCTCAAGCACACAATCTTTATAGGGCCATACAAGAACAACTTCTTTACTTTTTGCTAAATACTTTCCTTCTTCATTTGCCAGCCCAATTTTGTTCTTAAAAGCAGTATATGAATCTGGAAGGAATTCTTTATTGTCTATAAACATCACAAATTTTTCTTTATTAAAAACCAAAATGCCATCTATGTTTTTAAAGAAATGATTTTTTATTCGTTCATTTTCAAGAAGAAGTTTTATTAAATCTTTATCTAGTTTTAGAGCAAGTTCTACTATTCTATTTTTCAGAAGATTTCCTTCACTATCTATAAAACGCACATCTTTCTTTAATAGTTCTTTCAGTTCATTCATCAAAGTCATTTTATCTCCCTTTTATCCAAACATTAAAAATTGTACAGTTTGGACAGCCGGGGTATTTGTAGTCCGCCTTTTAGACTTTCCCTGCCCCAGCAGGCGGTTTTTGGGAAAGTCATAGCCCCTGCCCCAAGAAGCAGGAACTTGCGCCCTTACGGGTCTCTCCACTTGCCCTGAATTAATAATTCCTTCAGGACAGAGAAGTCTTTTGGTACCTTCTCAGGAGAGAGTGGAGTCACCACCGCTACCTTGAGAACTCGCCAGAAATCATAAGTACTAAAACTTGTTCCATACAGAGGTTTTAGCACCCTTTCTGGCTCACTCCCAAGGCTTTGCAAAAATTTTATTGCTTTATTTATTTCCCTTAAATGCTTTTTCTTTAAATGCTTATTTCCAACTGTTTTCTTTACATGTTCTTTTAATTCTTCTAATTCTTCTACAGTCAATGCGTTGAGAAACTTCATATAATTATCTGGTATCTTTTCTTGAAGTCCCAACCCTCTTCTTGCTATTACAAAGGCTGCTGCTATATCTTTTGTTATCATATACTGCGGTGCATATTTTAACATCCCTATTATTGATGTGTAAGAAGGATTGACTTCTATTACTTCTATCCCTTCTCTTTTTGCTAGTGTTTTTATTTTTGAAAGAAGTGATTTATAGCTAAAGCTATGCCTTATTCTCCTTGATTTTCTCCCTGAAAAGTCTCCTCTTTTGCCTTTTTCTTTTATGTCCAATTTTTCAATTACTATTGCTTTTCCTTTCTCTTTTGCTATTTTTACTATCTCATGAGCATACTGCCATCTGAAGTATTCTCTTTTGTCTTTACTGCCACTTGCAAGCTCTGGCATTGGTATATTCCCATAGCTTATTAGATTCCCTTTTTCATCTGTCTCCGCCCATGATATGTTGTCTGGATATGCATTTAAATCTATTGCTATAACCCCTCTTTCTTTTGTTATTTTTATTTCTGGATATTCTTCTTCAATAGCAAAATAGGCGTATATATTGCCATTTTTGAGTTTTAATTCTACAGAGTAGGGTATGTTTGATTCTCCAATTTCCTGCAGAAGTTCTTCTCTTCTCTTATTCTTTTTGTAGCCTGCTTCTATTCTGGCATATACATATTTTCTTTCCCCTACATTTATCCTTAAGAAAGTACCATTTTCTTTTACTTCTATTCTTGTGTTGAGATTTCCTTTTTTGCTTTTATCCCCTCTTGAATATAGATTTCCTTTTCTCTTCTCCTGCCACCTAATCTTTAATTTTTCATATACTTTACCATTTAAATGATGTTTTTGAAGTTTTCTAAACAGTTTTTTCCCGCCAAAAATGACTTTTCTTGGACTTTTACCTAGTTCTTTCGCAGATTCCAGTGTACTCCTTGCTTTCATTATTGCATCATCTACATACCTTGAGTTTAAATTGAATACCTGGGGTAACTTTCTTTTTAAATCTGCTCTTTTTTCTCCTTCTAAAAGTCTGTTATATGCAAATCTCATACAAGAAGACCATCTTCTCATTAAGTCTAATACTGTTTGTTTGTCTTCTTGATTTAGAAAAATGAGTTTAGCCTGGATTACTATCATGTTTTTTGCCACCCTTTTGTCCATAAATTCTTGCCGCAAAAGATGTTACTATTGCTATTAAGTCCTCTGCTAGTTCTTTGTTTGCATCTTCTTCGTTTTCTTTCCCGTTTAAAACTATAAGCTCTACCCCAAAGCTTTCCATGAAAAATTTAAGATATTCAAAGCCAAATCTCGCTAGTCTATCAGGATATTCTATTACAACTTTTTCAACTTCTCCTCTTTTTATCTTGTTCAAAAGCTTTAATAAGCCTCTTCTATTTTCATTTACTCCACTTGCTATTTCGGATATGACTTCATACTGCCATCCTTGGGAATTAGCGTATTCTTCAAGCCTTCTAATTTGATTCTTAAGATATTCTTCTTGTTTCTTTGTGGACACTCTTGCATACAAAACTACTTTAGGTTTTGGTTTTTCTTCCAGCATGCCTAATAACTTCTCTATATCTTCTTTTTTGTACCTTCTTCTTCCTTTTGGTGTTCTAACTGGGGTTATTAATCCTTCCTTTTCCCAGTTTATTAATGTAATTCTGCTTATATCATACAGCTCTTTAACCTTTTTTATAGTTAATAACATTCATCATCACCCAATTAAAATTATATCATTTTTTACTACTAATTTCAACTGTTTTGACCTCCTTTTTGGTAATAAAATAAAAAGAAGGGAATAGAATATTCCCTTCTTTTTCCTTCTTTTAGAAACGGCTCTGTGCCGCTTTTTGGTTGTAAATAAACAGGCACAACCTGTTTAAAAAAACAATTAAAGCAGTATTAACTGCTTTTATTTTCGCCTTTATTGTACCACTTTTTTAGAAAAATGGCAATAAAAAAAGCACAGAAGGAAATTAGCCTTCTGTGCTCTAAGACTTTTGAAAAGGATTAATAAATTTTCCAAAAACTATTATAACGTCCGGATATGTTTCTTCAATATAAGTGCATAGTTTTGCCATATCTTCTTCTGTTTCTATTTTGTAATTCTTTAAAATCTCCCGTATTGTTTGAAAATCTTCAATATACCTAATTTCATGCAGTCTCTGTAAAGTAGTAAGTAATTCATTTTTTACTGGAATATCTTCTGCAAAGAACTCAAAATAATATTTCTCTGGAAAATATTTGCCCGAAGTGTCTGTGTTTATAAATACTCTTCCAGCAGGTTCTTCAGCAAGTACATAATAGTTAAGGTTATATAGTTCTGCAATGGTATTATATGCTTCAAAATTGGGTTCATATGGTTCTTCAATTCTGAAGTAAACTGTTTTTGCATTTTTGTCAAATTCGACATCATCAACGAACATTCTATAAGTTTCTATATCTTTTATGTTTTTGTAATTAAAAAGAATTCCAAACCATACATAGCCTTCTTTTTCTGAACTTTCTCTAAGCGCATTTTCCCAGTCACTGTATAATTTTTCTGTATTTTCTCCTTCAAAAATAACTTCTGTAAGGCACCAATCAGGCATCAGTATTCCCCCTTTTTTTTATTTTTTAAACAAGCGGGCAACAAAATCTGCCCGCTTGTTAGTTTTTTAAAATGGTAAATCATCTATGCTAAGCTGAGGGAACTCGTCCCCTAATTCTTCTTCTATATCTATGATGGGTTCTTCTGTTGTTTTTACAGTTTGGTTTGCAGCTGTTCTTAAAGGTTCACCTGCAGCTACTTTAGCCTCTATTATTTGCGTATCCGGCGCAGTGTATGATGTTATGCTTTCAGAGTCATCTATAAAAATTGGGAATTTGATATTTGTGAGTCCCATAATAAGCCTGGCAACCTCCAGCCCAGCTTTAATTTTTTCTGAATGGCTTAATATGTTAAACTCCTTGCCGTCATATAATATCTTAAAATCATCCTTTATTTCCCCTGTTTCTTTAACAACTTTCTGCAGCTGCAGTGAAACTTTATCTAAATACTGCCCTATGATTTTTGCTTCCATTTCCAGTTTTTTGGCGTTGTACTGCTTTGCATATTCTATAAGCTCTTTTAACTCCGCTATTTCTCTTCTGGCTATTTCTACTTCTTTTTCTGCTTCTTTTACTTTCTGCTGCGCTTCTTCTTTTTGTTTTAGTACTGCTGCTCTTAATTGATTTTTAGTTATTGCTTCTTTTTGTTTTTCTTTGAGTTCCTCAATTCTGGTGCGGAGTTTTTCTATTCTTAATTTTATTTCATTTTCTTTTTGTATTTCTGCGTCTCCTACAGCTTTTATATTTTCTTCAATTTTTTGAATTTCTAACTGCAGCTGTTTTTTGTAATTTTCTACCTTTTGATTGTATTCTTCTATTAGTTTTTGATTCTGTACCGTGATGAGTTTTAGTTCAGAAGAAACTTTCATTCCTTTTTCTTTTATTTCATTAAGCCTTTTTAACAAAAAAGCTTTTTCTGTACTTTCTAATTGAATTTTATTGCCACAGCGGTTGCATGTTATTATTTGTGGTTTTATTTTTTCTATCTCATTTTTGATCCTGTAATATTCCTCCAAAAGTTCCTGTCTCTGTTTCTCCAAAATTGATGTGTCTTTGAGCTGTGGTTTTTCAAATGGAACAGCGTTCAGTTTCGCTTTTAGCTCTGCAAGCCTCTTTTCTGCTTCAATTTTTTCTGTGTTGATCTCTGTTTTCTGCAGCGTTATTAATTCTTCTTCAAGTTTTTTAAGCTCTTCTTCATTAAATATTATTTCATCTGGAACTTCTGCAGCAGCGATTTGTTTCTGTGTGTCTATTATCCCTTGCAGATAAATTAATTTTTCTTCAGTTTCTTTTAATTTTGCTCTTGCAGTCTCAATTATTGTGTTAGCTGTTACAAAATTGTACTTTTTGAGTTTGTTTACAGCATCTGTTGTCATGTCCTGAAAAATTTGCTCTTTAGGAACGTCAGGTAAAACTTTCATTAGTATTTCTTTTGCATCCTTTGGGGCAAGAGATGTGAAATACAGCGGATTGAATACCGAAAAGAAAATGCTTTTATCCTGTACAAATTTTGCATATAAATCTGTTTGAGTGGCTTTTATTCCATTCACTGTTATTTCAATTCCCCTGTTTTTCTCTCTTTTTATTTCATATATTTTCCCGTCAAGTTCAACAGTAATTTTTACATACATATCTGTTTTGTTCTTTTTCATCAGTTTATTTGTTACATTTTCTGTACCGTACAAATCGCATCCAGTCAGGCAGAATGCTATGGCCTCTCCAATAGATGTTTTACCTGTGCCGTTGTCTCCCAGTATTGTGGTTTTGACCGGGTCAAATCCCAGTTTAAGATAATCATGATTTTTAAAGTTTTTTAACTCCAGCTCTTTAATTTTTAACTCCATAATGAACCCTCCTTTTTAAAATAAAAATTGAAGGCTTTAAACCTTCTTTTTTATCCATTTTATTTTCCATTTCCCATCTTTTTGCGTTATAACAGCTTCTGCAGGGTATACCTCAAAACCTATTCCCTGCTTTCCAGCAATAACTTTATAGCTGTTTTCATTGATTTTCTCCACAATATCCAGAATTAAATTTCCTTCCACAAATGCGAATCCTTTTATATATACTTTGTTATACCATCGGTACGGCAGTACAACTTTTAATAATGTGTCATTCCCTTTCCATTTCCCGTTTGAGCTCCATATATACCAGGAGCTTTGTGATATATCTGCTTCGTTCGGTGTTAATGTCACAGAAACTTCGTTTTTTGGCGAAACCCATTTTGCTGATGACCTTTTGTAGTATGTTTTTTCGTCTATTAGTTTTTCGATTTTTCTTATTATGTTTGTTAGTACAGGGTTTTTGTTTAAAATTTCTATTACTTTTCGCCTTTTTGAAGTTTTTTCTGATATTTCATTTAAAACACTGTACAGTTCTTCGTTTTTTGCCTTTATTTTTCTTAAAAAAGTTTTATCATCCCTGTATTTGCTTCTTAGAAATTCCAAAATCTGTGCTTCAATGCTTAATTTTGTATTATCAGCGAGCTTTTTCAATATTAGTTCTGCTTCTATTTCTTTTGTGGGTTTTTCAAAAGCAAAATGTCCTTTCTGGCTTACAAAAATTTTAACTTTTCTCCTTCTGTCTGTTAATTCATAAACCTTCATGTTCCCCCTCCTTTTTGTAATATAAAAAGAGGAGCCTCAAAATATGGCTCCTCTTTTTTGCTCTTGAATTTCTCATTTTTTAAATTTATACCTCTTAATAAAAGAGGTTTTTGACAGTTATATGCCTGTTAAAGGACATTGAAAATAAAACATAAAGCGATAAGCTCTTCCTTCAAAATTTATTATACCACTCAAAAAATAGATGGCAAGTCAATCTTTGTGGTAATATTTAGAAAGCGAATGTGCGCCGGGCGCACAATCATTTCTCAATAAATTACATTAATGGAATAGAAAAACACGAAACGGCTTCGCATTTAATTTCTGGAAATTTGCAAAAAGATAAAAATATACTGATAAATTTTTTATATCAATGGTTACCAATTGAATACCAGTATTTAGGAGGTGGATCGGCAACCGTTGCCGAAGCATCACCTAATAAAAGGAAAATAGTTTGTACCTGACAGCAAAATGCGGGCTGGGAAATTCTTCATATCAAAGTACGCCCGGCGCACTTTGATTTACGGGTTAATTATGAAATGCGAAGTTCTTGTAAATAAGTAAACGTTTACCTAATGGGTTAAAAAAATAGGCAGCAGATTCTTCTCCGCTGCCCGGTTTATTTGCTGGGTTATGTATTTTTGCCTTCACCAGTCGTTCGACAGTATTAGTATTTCTCTTGAAGTTTTATTGCCGGACATTCCGTATTTCCAGACGGGATATACTATTTTATACCTGGAGTACATTTTTTTTACTTTGTCACAGTCGTTGTATGAAAGAATCCATCCGCCGCGCTGTTTCAGTATTTCATATAAAGCATCATGGTCAAAATTTCTGTGAACATCACCTTTTCGTCCATAAAGACCACTGTTTATCATGTAGGGAGGATCAGCATAGACAAAATCTCTGGTGTGCAACTTAAACGATTCTTTAAAATCCATTTTTTCAACGCAAATCAAATTGGGACAGTAAAAATTTTTCAGTCGTTCTACAGCAGACAAAGTAAAACGCGGGTGGTTGGGTGACATGCCCCCGCTCAATGTTGTTCCAGAATAGCTGGATCTGTTCAACACATAAAATACCGCAGCGTATCTGTATCTGTCGGTTTTGTATGCATCCAGATTGTTTTGCAATTCGTAAAATTTATCCCTTGACAGCGGGTAATATTGAAGTACAATGTTCGCCAGTTTATCAGGATTTTCCAGGGCACACTGCCAGAAAACTACAAGCGGCTCGAATATATCATACCCATACACTTTTACGATAAACCACCGGGAATGCTCTTCATTTTAATGGAGAGATGAAAGGCGGTAAAAAATATGATAAAATTAAAATAGAACCAGAATAGGAAGGAGGTGAAAATAAAATGGAAGTGAAAAGAGTTATAACATTCCAGCTTCATACTGACAAAAACATGCAGATAATTTTGGGGCATTTAACATATTCAGCATCAAAACTATGGAATGTTGCAAACTATGCTGTTCAAAACCAGCAAGTATCAGTAAAACAGCTAGATAAACAGCTGAAAAATAACTTCTGGTATAAAAATTTGCATTCTCAATCAGCTCAAGCAGTATTGAAAAAAATTAAAATAGCCTGGAAAAATTTCTTTAAAGGTCATACTAGTAAACCTGGTTATCAACCAAAAAATGGACATATTCCTGTTAGATGGAAAAAAGATGGAATAAAAATAACTAACAACAAACTTAGACTGTCACTGTCATCACAGACAAAACAGTACTTAAAAGAAAAGTATGGTATTGAGTCCAACTACTTATGGATAGATTTGCCGAAAAATCTATCGCTCAATACCATACAGGAAGTAGAAATCGTACCAAAGACTTCATATGGATATACTACTTATTTTATCCATATCATTTATAAAAAACAAATACCAGAAGTTAAGCCTACTGATAAAAAAACGATGAGCATAGATCCTGGAATAAGAAATCTTGCTTCAATTGCTATAGAAGAAACTCCAGAAACATTTATTATTGATGGACGTTATCTTATTTCAAAATTGAGGTTATTTGCAAAAGAAAAAGCAAGAATACAATCAGTAATTTCAAAACAAGGATACAGAACATCACATAAGCTTCACAATTTAATAATCAAGGAAAATAATTTTGTAAAAGACTATATGCACAAAGTTTCAAGGTATATAGTAGAACTAGCAAAAGAAAAAGGAGTAAGCAAAATAGTAATAGGTGGTATGAGTAACGGAATAGCAGATATGGACATAGGTCATAAAAATAACGAAAAACTACACAGAATACCGTTTGGCAAACTGTTCGATATGATAAAATATAAAGCTAAAGAATATGGGATAGAAGTAGAAAAAGTAGATGAAGCGTACACATCACAAACTTGCAGTATATGCGGCACAGTAGATAAAAACAATCGTATATATAGAGGATTGTATGTTTGCAGCAAGTGCGGAGCAGTAATAAACGCAGATATAAACGGGGCAATAAACATCTTAAAAAGAGTAACCCCGAATCCGAAACTGGATAGGGGTAGAGGGTTTGGCACTCCCAGGCGAATAAGGGTAGCCTAAACTACCAACCTTCGCCTAAAGAACCTCTCCACTTCAGTGGAGAGAGTGTGTCAGTCCCCGACTGGCAAGGATTATTTCCAGCGACCCTCCACCAAAAAATGGGGAAAATAATGTCGTTAAACTGGACGGGAAATAAGGTAGAATGAATTTTGCTGCTCTGGTTTTTCCTCCCGGATAACGCAGTAAAGAAACTGTATTTGGAGAATTTTTGAAATTAATCTGTTGTTTTTCTATAACATTTATCATATTCTCACCGCTTAACATTGTTTTGTTATAAAAAATAAAGCAGCAATAGAGAATTTCTCTATTGCTGCAATCACTCTGAAATATTCATTCTATAATCTGCAAAATATACTGCATTTTCGGCCAGATTTTTATCATCTATGGCTTACATACTTTACACGGTCTGTACCCGGCTTTGATTGCCTCTTCTTTTGATTTAAAAATTACCTTATTTTGTGGTGCAATTTTCTTGGCCCACTCGCAGTCAGGCCTGTGAAATATCTTGCTGTTTTTATTGCCAATATAATATTCTGGTTCCCCGGTAACCTGCGAGTTTTCATTTTTGTTAATTTCCAGTTCCCACAATCCTTTGTTCTGCTCTCTAGCTTCCTGCTGGTATGTTCTGAAATAATCCACATATTTCACATTCGGCGGCACAGTCATAATTTGGGCATACCCTTCCAGCAGCAGTACAGCGTTGAACATTTTGCTTCTTATTTCAGTATCATTTATACTTTCCGGTGGTGACAGCCATATGTATGCCAGCAGGCGTCCGTATTTGTCCCTTTCCTGCACATCAAGTTCTAGCCACACATTTTTTCTGTATAATTGAGATTTTGTATAGGCAGAAGCTTCTTTGCCATATAGTTCTATTTTTGTGGTGCTTTCAGGTGTGTTTACACCAATAAAGCGAACTTTTTCTTCCCTTCCATTTTCAAACCTAACATATACGGTATCGCCATCAACAACCTTTGTAACTCTGGCTTTTATCAGGTTTATTTCAGCTTTATGCCCTGGTTCTTCTTCCTGGACAGTTTGATTATTGCTGGTTGACTGTGAAATCTGGTCTTGTTCTTGCTTTTCTATTACATTGGTTGATTCTTTTTCATTTGACTGTGCTTGTGTTGATACCTGTGCCTGGTAGGTTTCTTTTTGGTAGGTATCTTGAGATGAAGTGCAGCCTGCTAGAGAAAACAGTAAAATTGTTGTTAATAGGAAAACAAGCAGTTTTTTCTTAAGCATTAAGAAAATCACCTCTCTTAGCTGCTGAAAATTGTTGGTAGTGTAGTGCTTTAGTATAAATAGTAATATATACAAGTCATTTTTGTAGGAATTTTGCAGTTCTAATTATTCCTCAAAGTAATCATTATCAATTCTTTTTACCTCATATACTTCCTGTATTGTTATTCCAACATTAAAATCTATCATATATTCAGCCAGTTTATATCCACCTATCAAAATTATTTTCTTATCTTCAAATTCTTTGTAATTGCACGTTCCTCCATCAGAAAGAATTCTGAGTAAAGGCAACATAATTTCTTCATAAGTAGGAATGGACATATGTGATTCACCTCTGTTATCCTATTGCTCTTTTATTTCTGTAAACAACTTGGGTTTTTATCTCATGAAAAGACACTGTTAATTTTTAATAACTGTTGCAATCTCCTAGTGTCAAGAATAGACTAAATCTCGGCATAGCGTATTTTTGACACCAGGAGTCAGAGACAGTTCAATAAATTGAACTGTGGTGATAAAGAAGGCTTATATTTTAACCAGAGGAACTCTATCCAAAAATTTGGATTTAACAGAATATGGTCTCCCATTATTTGATTTTGGGTTTTATTATCCCTTCGATAATAGGAATATACATATTTTCCTTTGCATCAACTAATATTTTCGAAAAATAACTTTCAGCACCCATAATAAATGCAACATCTTCCGCATGACCAGCAAAGGCAGCAAGACGCTTTCCCATAACCCAAGCCAGTCTTCCAAACCCGCCTTCATGGTAACTTTCAAAATAAATGTTTCGTGTTTCATCGAAATGTTCTATAACATCATTTATTGGATAGCCAATTTCAAAAAATAGTTCCTTCGCTATATTTGCCATAAGTGCAGCAATTAGATGGTTCCGAGTTTTATCGTCGAAAGATGAAGACAATGTTATATCAAAAAATAACAGATGTATACTCAAAACTTCTAAAAAGCATTTTTTTAAATCATCATTCTGTGGTTCAATATTGTATTCTTTTTCTATTTCCCTCACAAGTTTAAAAAAACCTGGCATAAGCAACTCTTTTGTACACTCAATAAACAAAGGAGCAATTTCTTTTCCTATTGAATAAAATTTTTCTTCTTGGGATTTTTCTTTCTTTTTAAAAAACATATTTTTACCTCCCTTTTTATAGTTTGTAACGTCAAATTAAAGCCTTAAATTCGCATATCTATAGTCTCTAAAACATTGGAATAAAAATTTTTTCGAGAAAAAGGAGGATTCCCTCCCTTGGTGTCGTAGGTAGTAGTTGTAGCAAAAACAAACACCATCAACCCAAAGGAGGGAATCCTAATTTATGTTTCGACAACTACTACCCGTTTTCCTTCTTACTCATTTATTAAATTTTTTGCTTAAAATTTCTCTATTCGCTCTCAAACACTTTAAAGTAGATATTCAGCCGCCTGTTGACCTCCAACCTTCAGGCTACAAAGTTTTGTCACCTTTAGAGGATCCTTTGCCACTTGTTGAAAAAGTTGTTGAGAAAAAAGATTACAAGAAAATCCTTGCCGAAGCTGAAGCTCAAGGTAAGCCTATCTCTCATGTTAGACGTATTAAACCCCTTTGTGTTGATGTTGATAAGTGCCCTGTTTGCGGTGCCCCTCCTGATTATTTGTACAGTTTTGGTAAAGACCCTGACGGCTTTCAAAAACTACAGTGTAAAGTGTGTAAACATCAATGGGCTCCTGGTAAACCTGCTCCTAAAAAGTCTCGCCCTACTTACCGCTGCCCTTTCTGCGGGTCTGCACTTATTCAGGATAAAACTAGAAAGAATTTTACTGTGTTTAAGTGTCGCAATGATAATTGCCCTAAGTGGCTTAACCACCGTAAAAGATATCGCTTCAGAGCTTTTGATGTTGATTTTGATGAACTCTCTTCTTCTTCTCCAAATGCTGCCCCTGTTAACCTCGCAAAAAGCCATTTTAGCCCATTCTTGATAGCACAAACTGTTAATTTATACGTAGGTCTCGGTCTTTCTTTAAGGCAAACTGTCTCTGCACTACAGCATATATGGCAAGTTCAACTCTCTCATCAGACTATACAAAACTGGGTGGTTTCCTTGGCCTCTAAACTCGCTCCGCTTGTTAAGTCTATCAACCTCCCTTTGTCAGGCCTTGTTGTTATTGATGAGACTTACATAAAGGTCAAAGGTAAGTGGCATTACCTTTTTACTGCCTGTGATGGCTTGAGAGGTTTTATTATCTCACAGCACCTTTCTCCTCATAGGGATGCTTTAGCTGCTTTGACAATCCTTAAAGAGGTCATTGACCGTTACAACAACCGAGAATTCATTTTAGTCACAGATAAAGCGCCTATTTATGATGTGGCAGTCCATTTCGCTTCGGTTTTCTTTGGAGCCAATATCCGTCATCGACCTGTGTTGGGAATCTCTCCTCCACCCGGTGGTGACAGTCATACTTACAGACCGTATAAAAACCGTTTAGAACGCTTATTTGGCTCTTACAAGGCTCATTACAAGCGCCATAAGTCTTTTAGTTCTTTTGAAGGTGCCGTCGCTCATGCATTGCTATATCAGCTGTACTACAATCACTTGAAACCTCATGAGGCTTCCGATGGCAAAGTACTTGCACCCCTTAAAGATAAACATGGCCACCAAGTGGATAATTGGGCTAAACTGATTCAATGGTTTGTTGAGCTTAATTAAACTCTATAATCTTGACAACTTTTATGTGGTAAGTTAGACTGTATTTGAAATAGTCTAGCTTACCATAGGGTGATATTTGCCTTCTTTGCCCATAAAAGCTTAGATTTTATTTACTTATAGTTTTTCCCTAGGTGTCATTTTAAGTTATTGATTTAATAATCACTGATTTCTTTGCTAACTACTACCTACAATTTCTATTTTTTAGGGAATCCTCATGTTCTTACTTGACGCTACCTTATAGTTCGCCTTTACGTATCACTGCACGAACCATTGCATTATAGGAAGAGTAGGTATGAAGCTTTATATTAAATGCAACTGGATCTTGAAGCTGTTTCATTCTCCACCTTAGCTCCCGCAGCTTAAGTTCTATTGGTAAAGGTCGGTCATCACCTTCAGTGTGTGTTGTATCTCGTGGGTCTCCCCAGATTGGAAAATGTCGTCTTACATGGATCGCAGCTTCTTTAGCAGCTTCTTCTTCTTCAAAGCCATCTGTTTTCTTCTTTTCGATTTCATGCAGAAACGCTGCTGTTCGAAAAGCTCCATCTTCTATTTCTAACACTGCACGCTCCAGCGGAGAGAGAGAATACCACTCTTTAATATCTTCCTCAGTAACTCCTTCTTTTTTGATGGCTGCTAAATATGCTGCTACCTCGTTATCTTCCCTTGCTTTATTAAATAAATAAAACGGGTCCGGTTTTTCGCCATATTTACTTTCTTTTTTACACACCTCCATTGCACGTCTTACAATTTGTTTTGCTAAATTTCTAGCAATATTTGTAGAATACCCCATAGCAACATACGTTTCATATCGTTCTCTAAATATTTTTTCTGCTTCTGGATCTTTGAAGTTTTTAAACAATTTAAAAAACACAGAAATTCCTCCTCCTTTTTTGTTTTACACTATTTTTGATATTCTGATATGGGTATTTATACCATGTAGTTGACTTGTATTTCACAGTATAAAATTCATAGTTAAAGCTTTTTTGATAATTTCTTATGCAAAAAATATTTTCCTAATCAGTAAATCTATTTTTAAGGCTTGACGTATACTTTAAATGTTGGTTTTTCTTCTGCTTCGTTGTATCCATTATATTCATACAACCTAGGGCATATTAGTAAGAAAGAATATATTCCCGGTTTATCGAATGTATAACAATTGCCAACAATATTGCAAGCTGCACATGCAGATACATTTAAATTTTCACCAACATAAAATTCTATATCTCCTTTATCAAGCATAACAGCAGTTTCGTAATTAGAAGGTACAAACACGATTGTATCCCCCACCTTAGCTTCTAATATAGGATTTTCTGCTGGAAGAACAATGCAACCTTCCCTTTTAGTTGCTACAAAAAATTTTGCTTCAACATATGGTTCTTCAGGTCTATATTCGCTTGCAGGAATCCATTCTTCAGAGTAGCTATTGTTTTTAAGAAAGAATCTATATAAACCATAAGGCCCCATTGAATTTTTCCAGGCAAGCTCTACAACATTATCTTTTTTAACAAAGTAGTTCTTTAAAAGAAAATTTTCTTTACCAAAATCATAATGGAAAAGCTTTACTCCCCCTTGATAATCTACAGTAAAAACAACCAATGTTGTCCAATAATGGTTAGTCACTGAACCCATTGTTGACACGATCAGTGCAGTATCTCTGTTTTGTATTTTAAAATATTTAACATAAGTATTGAAATTCGAGGTGTTTGGTAACTTTCCTCCTATCATATCTGTATCCACTGGTTCAGGTATTTCCCATAAAAGATACCACTTTTTGCCTTTCTCTTTAAAAACAGCTACATGAATTTCCCCATGCAACTGACTTAAAGGTTTAAAACCATAAGCAACTACAACTGTTCCATCAAATAAAGGTATTGCTCCTATATATTCATAATGAAAAATTGCCTGTTGGAAATCTTTCTCTGAAAACTTAATTGTAGAACTATAGCTATCCAATGCTTTCTGATCATTTTTATTGCCTTCCGTAACAGGATTATCATTAAAATTACAAGCTGATACTAAGAAGGTCAGTAACATTATTAATACTAGAAATTTTTTCATATCCATCACCTGTGTAATTTTCATACTTTAATTACCATCTTTATTTTATCAAACTTATTTTAACATTTCTTTAGTCCAAAATTCACTTACTTCTCCGTCTTCATTAATGAGAATACTTGAAAGACGACCGAATTTAAGAAAAACGTATTTATTTTTATGTTTCCAAGCCCAAAGACAGTAAGTCTTTGCTTTAAGATACCAAACTTCTCCGTTTTCTCGCCGAATTATCACACCTTTGCCATAATCTATATCTTTCACAAGTAAAGCTACTTCCCACCCTTCTGGCATAATTCGATTGGATGTTAAACTGATAGAATTACTAGAAGAGATAATTAAGGTTTCCTTTTTAATTATGTATATCGTTCTATTAATTTCATCCCATTGCACATCTGCCCCCAAGGTTTCTGCAATTATTCTCAAGGGAACCATGTTCCCCCATTAATCACTCGAGGAGGTACATCAGGAAAAACTTCTTTTCCATTAACTATTAATCTAATCCATTCTTGTCCCCATACCGAATTTAAAGTTGTTAATAATATACTTGTGAATAAAATGATAGCCAACAAAATCGTAGATATTGCTTAACCATATTTATCTTACCCCCTTTTTTAAGTTTGACTGTTTTTCTATTTATTGGGGTCGGGAATAAGATCATTTTATAAATTTGTACGGACTATAATTTACTTTGATCATTTTTTCTTTCTACTGAATTAATTATTCTACATGTTTACAATAATTCCTGTCGCCTGTGTACGTTTACTTAAACATAATCCAAACAATTTTTCTTCTACCCCAAAACCCTCTTTTGTGTCCGTACGCTATTACCATTCATATTTCTCTATTTCTTTTGATAAATAATGTGGACAGAAAAACACCTCTCTGTCATAGCTTCCTCTAGTTGTATTGAATCCAGGGCATTCTTCTTTCCCCAGTAATTTGCAGTTGGTACACAAACTTATAAGTCCAGTTTTCATCTTAGATTTTAAATTATGTGGTTTGCTGCCATTTTTGTTTTGATATGTAATACGCTCATCAGTATTTTCTGAAAGTTGCTTTTTCTGTCGGTTCACATCTACATAACTTTCTGTCTGCCCAGATAATTTCAATAATTTTGCTTCTAGAAATTTTCTGGTCAGTTCTCTTAGATAGTTTTCTATAAAATCAGGTGAAAGATCAGAATGATTTAAAATTTCTTCTACAGCCTGGCATAAAAGTTTACCGTACAGACCAATACTTCCGGCAAAATATATTTTCGTCTTTTCATCACAAAACCTAGAAAAAGCTGCTTTTTTTAAATATTCGACACTTTTTTCTATATCGCACTCCTTTATACTGGCAAGCCCCAAAAAAATGAGTATGCTGTGGTTCAGCATATCATCTTTGGCCCTGCGTTTCCCTACTTCCTTTAAGACTTTCAAGGCTTTCTTGATTTTATTCGCTTTAATAAAGCAAAGCGCCATTTGCAGTAATACATCCTCGTCACCATGCACATATTCCAGAAGTGTTTCGGCATTTTCGCATGCCTTTTCCCATCTTCTCTTTTTTGCATTTTCTATCATATTTCTGTATACAGAATTTACTAGCAGCATATTGCAGTCATTACCTGCTTCTACCCTGCCAGCTGTCCATTTGATACGCAGCTCAAGTTCTTTTTCTAACATACTTTCCTTCATTGAAAAAGCAGCTTTAATCAGCTCATTTATTGCTTTTTCACCACTCATAAATCCTTCCCCCTTTTTTCTACCAAGACAATGCCCACCTAGCATATCCTAGATAAAGTTCTTACTAGGGCAAAATTATTCAGGCTTTAAAACGAAATTTCTATTGGCATTCCTTCTTCAATCCATGAGTAAGCTCTTAATTTGTCATAACTAACATCGTTAAGGATGCTCCGGATCACTCTCTCATTTTCAAGAAGTTCTCTGTATTTCTCTTTTCTAGATTTCACATTTTCTTCTAACCATTCATCATCTGACAATTCATCATCTATCCATTCATCAGACATTTCTTCTTCCTCTTCATCTTCCCACTCTTCTAAATCTTCATCTTCTTTTATTACATGCTCACCTGCTGTGAGCCAGAGGGAAGCAAAAAGTTTAGATTTACCTCCAAAGCCTTTTACAAGGGCTCTATACACTTTAGGATGCTCTTGAAGTATCAGCTCTTTAAGAGCTTCTTCCAGAAGTTCTTCTTCTGAGAGATTAGATTCTTTTTCAAAATCTTCTCCCACCAGCTGGGCTACCCGAAAAGAATTTATTTCTTCAGACCTTGCCCAATCAAGTAATTCCACATAAGGACCTTCGTCCCATGCAAAATAGCAAAACTCATGGTACATAATTCCCAGACATAAAAATCTTATAAGTACCCTGGTGTATTCTAACTGGTCTGTATAGGTAGTTAATCCCTGCGACTCTAAAATTTCCCACGCTTTTTCTCCCCATTCTTTTTCAAAACCATCTACCCAGATTTTAAAAATTTCAAAAGTTGCCCACAGGTCATTCCATAAAACTTTCTCTTCCATTACAGATACTCCTTTCTTAAACTATTTTTAAAATTTGTTTTTTGCTTTTTGACATTTTTACTGTACTATTCAAGCAGTTTAAAATTATTCCTGTACCGATCATACTCCGGATTGGGTATTATTGTACCGTCTTTTTTTACTTTACAAAAGTTTATTGAGTACCGCCCCGCATTTTTCCCTCTCCTATTCATATAGGCAAGTTGAACAAGCTCTTCAGACGGAACTACCCAGTAAGTATCGATATGTTCAGAGTAAAAAATGAAAAAGTAATTTGATCGGGGGTTGACAATATCCATAGCAGCAAAACGTCCGGCATTTTTAGGATCGCAATCTTTTGACCGGGCTTTGATTTGAAGATCAAGATACCGTAAATTTCCTTCTTTTTCCTGACGTATAATACAGTCAATACCTCTATCATCCACCAGAGTCTGGTAAACATCAAAACCGCGGCGGAGTAATTCAGCTATAACAACATATTCCTGCCGTTTACCAAATGAAGCAGTGCTGCGAAAAGAACGGCCTTTATGTTCAGCATTTCTCACAAATTTTCACTCCTCCCAAGGACAGCTCCTACAAGTTTCTGTACTTCCTCCTCTGAAGATTCGAAAAGACGTTCCAATTCGGAATTAATTTTATTATGGGGCTTCCTCCAGGGCGGTAATCCCCTCCATGCCCTCAGCTGACCCGATAACCACAGGTATCTGTCCAGTTCGCGTGTAGTTACTGGAAAATTTAGAGAGTTCTTCAGTACCAGGAAACTATCTGCAAATTCCCCATACGAAAGACTTTCCTTGCTTTTCCCATTCAAATGATATGTAAGCATTTTAACCGCGTACAGGTCATAAATTGGGAATTGTTCCGGATCAATAAAAAAGTGGGCAAATTTGGACGCAAAACTCCGGAACACCCGTATTGAGCCTCTAGCAAATTTTACTTTTGCCAGTTCCTCTACAAGGGTATGGGTAGCCAGTATCGTAGTATCTCTCAAAACGCTACATAAATGCTCTGCTACTTCTGTTATAGCATAAACCTGGGTCCCATAAAGGGTATTAACAGCCGCTGCTTTGAGTAGAATCGATTTAAAATCGAAGTCGGGAAAAGAGCAGGCAAGGGAATCAAGTGCTTCATCCGTGGCCTGCCACCTCTTGCATTTTTGGTACAGTTCCAGAGCAGCCTCTACCTGTTTGCGTTCAAGAGGAACGGCCAATTTTTTAAACATAGTTTACCTCCTCTGTTGGGATAGTCTTTTCCCTCTCGGTTTATCGTTAAAAATTCTAGTTTTCTCTTATTCCTAACGGATTGATTTGTTTTAAAAACCTCGTCTCAAATTCCCTGACCCAGGGGCTCACTTTTATTTCATGTAATCTAATTGGGGCTTTCATATAAATTCCATCCAGAGTCCTGCACCGGCTTAAAGCTACATATACCTGTCCGTATTCAAAAGCTCCCTCTCCCAGATCAATTACCACCTTATCAAATGTTTTTCCCTGACTTTTGTGCACCGTGATAGCCCATGCAAGTTTAAGAGGCAACTGGAGAAAGGAGCCTACTACTTCGGTTTCAATTTTTTTCTCCTTAAAATTGTAGTAATGTTCAAGTTTTTCCCATACCACAGGTTCAACCCAGTAAATATTCCTGCCAATAGAAACCTTAACGGCAGAATCAGAAAGACCTTCTACTGTAGCAAGTGTACCATTTACCCATCTCCCGTAGGGATCATTTTTTACCATCATAACCTGTGCTCCTTTTTTGAGGTGAAGCACTCTGTCTGTTGGAAAAGATTTTTCGTCAAATTTGCCAGTTACTACTGCCTCATATATATACTCTCGGCCGGGCAATTGTGCCAGCCTGCTGTGATTAATTTCATATGCCTGATCATTTCTTGCCGTTAAAACAATAACAGGTTCTTCTTCTGGAGGCAAAACGCCCGCACGCTCATTTAATATTTCAAGTTCTTCAAATGAAATATTCTCTTTGCGTATGTTATCAAGTAGATTAATAAATTCAATATCTTTCTGCCTGTATACTTTTGTAAGCTCCAACACGGTTAGAGGTACTCTTTTAAATACATGGGCTCCAAAAAAGTAATAACATCCTCCGTACACATCATCTAAGAATTTTTTGACTTCCTCATCATCAACAACAGGTGGGAGCTGGTACAGGTCACCAAACATAATAACCTGAACCCCGCCGAATGGTTCATCATTTTCACGATTCAGCCTTAAAGAAAAATCAATGGCATCCATCAAATCTGCTCTGACCATTGATATTTCATCTATAATTAGAGTATCTAGTTTTTTAAAGAGGCTTTTTCTATCGCTGAGCTTTTTAATCCTGTCTTTTGTTACTACCCCGGGTGGGAACCTGAAAAAGGAGTGTATCGTAGAACCACCAACATTTATTGCAGCTATGCCTGTTGGGGCTACCACAACGACATTTTTGTGGGTATTCCTTTTAAAAAACTGCAAAAGAGTAGATTCCCAGTACCAGCCTTTCCTGTAACAAATATATGATTTTGGGTATATTCCATCAGTTCAAAAGCTTTCTTAAACTCGTCAGTAATTTCAATCTGAATTCCCTCAATTTGTGTTGAAAAACTTTTTGGAGTTTTCAAAATCTGGGATACCGATTTTTCTGCAAGATTAGAACCTGTTTGTATCCTTTGCTTCTTGGGGTACTCTTTTGGGACTCTTTTTGAAGATAATCTGTATATTAAAATGCCCAAAAGAAAAAGCAATACCAGCCAGTAAATCACCCAATTCCCCCTTTTCAGCTAACCGACTCTCAAGATTGAACATACTGCATCAATCAAGCTTATTTGCACTAATTACCTAGCACATAGAAATACTTCTAAAACAAACAGATAACCTAATTTTCTTCTTAATTACTCTTTATACAGAGAGGGGAACTGGCAGGTTTTTGTTTACGTATCCCTGCCAATTCCCTGTTTGGTTGTTTAGAAAAACATTCTCTGTCAGGTAGCAATGTTTAGAGGCGGTAATTCATTCATAATTTTTATTGTTTCTATACTTACTCTTACTATCCGTTTTATAAGGTCGACAATATAGCGTGGATTGTTCTGTTCTTCAAGCCATTTATTCGGGTCGTTTATAATTCCACTCTTTTTGTCTACTGTAACTTGATAGCGCTCTATAATCCATTCAAGTGCTGATTTCCCGTTTACAATGTAATTATATGCTTCTAAAGGAATTCCACTGAGAGTAATATAATCGTTGTAAATAATTGTTGTTTTGTCATCTTTTTTATCTTTTGTTTTAGCAAAACACATCTTTGTAACTTTATATACTGCTGGGTCTTCCGGATTACCTTTTATTTCTTCTGTTAGCGGGTACGGCTCAATGTTTTCATAATTGAGGTGCAGATCTGCTAGTTTTCGTCCTGCATTACTGAAGTCCCAGAAATCTTCCTGTGACGTAACAAAAGGAATTCTTGGCAGCATCTTTTTTAGGTCATTTCTATAGCGTTCACGGTACTCCGGAGAATGTAAAAGTCCATAAACGTAGTAAAAGATGTCTTCTTTTGTTACTTTATCTCCATAGCGTTTGCGGTATTCTGCAAGTGCCCAGTCTGTAATGTTTTCGTGGCGGATATATTGTTTCCCTGACTTTGTAGTTATAATTGTTTCTCCTTCTATGTGACCTACAGAAAAGTCGTTACTGTTAACTGGAGTGTAGGTGTACAGCGGAAAAGTTTGTCCATTATAGAGCAATTGAATATCTGGTATATTTTTTACTATTAAAGTAGAAAAATCTTTGGCACTACCAATACCTGTTACGGTAATTGCAACATTTTCGATGTCGGGCTTGGGGAAAAATTGTGGTAAAAGGTAAGTAGCTCCATTAAATATTTTGCTAAAGTATAACCATTCTTTGACAAAGGGACGATATATTGATTCAGTAACTACACCTGCGTTTTCAAATGAGTATAGGGTTTTCTTTAAAAGTTCTTTTTTAAGATCTAAAGACCATGCAATCTTTTTTGGATCATTATCTACTTTGGAATCAATGTTATTACGAGTAATCTCTCCAGTTTTTACTAATTCTACATGTCGATTAAATTCATTTATCATGCGCCGCATGTTATTTTCCAATAATGTTTTTGAAAAATTATAAATCCATACGTCGCGATGTGTTTTTAGTCCACTAGAATATAACTTAAATATTATTTTCCCATTATCTGTATGTTTACTACCCATCGTAGGAAAGTTTGCAAAATCTTCACTTCGTTGATTAATCCAATCATGTGCTTCATTCGGCACAATGCGCTTCCATGATACTCCCTTGATATCTCTATATTCCTTCAGCCGTGCCAGTTTTTCTTCCCGGCTCAGGTAGTCACCAATATCATGGTAATAAATTTCTGCTGGCCCAGTTTTAGAAGTATCTTTAACAAGAATGAGAAGTGCTACACCTGCACGACTACCTTGATCAAAAATACCTCCTCCTTCTTTGCGTCTGAGTTCTCCTGAAGTACGTGCATTACCACGTAAATTTAAAATGTATATCTTAGCAAAGTCCTTTTCTAAATGCTTGCGGAAGCCATCTGCTGCATTTCCATCAAGAAAGCCACTGTTTGTTACAAAAGCTATAACTCCTTTGTTTTCTATGCGGTCAGTTGCCATGCGAATGGCACGAATATAAGAGTCATAAAGTGAATTTTTATTTGTTGCTTTTGAATCAGCTGCGTAAGTTGTTCCAATTTTCTGATCTAATGCTTCATATTTAACTGCCTTAATTCCCAGATTTTCATCTTCTTGTTTTGCAAACCAGGGAGGATTTGAAATAATAACATTAATTTTTGCTTCTCTTTGTTTTTTCATAAGTTCCGTATACTGTTCAGGGAAAATACCAATCTGTTCTGTTTTTTCTTTTTCTACTAGCTGGAATGAATCTACAAGAAGCATGTTTTTAAAAGGTTCATGTTTGCCTGTAATTTCGTAGTATGCACTTTCAATATTAGCAAGAGCAATATAGTACGGCAAAAGTAGTATTTCGTTGCCCCATATTTCTCCTTCATTGTATTTGCGCTTCAGAGCTTCTGCCGGCAAATGGTGCATTAACCTCACAAGGAATGTTCCTGTTCCGGCGAATGGTTCAAGAATTACTACCCCTTCATCTTTAAGGCTTAAGTTAAACTCCTCCTGTAGCACAGCTTCGGCACTTTTTACGAGGAAGTCGACAACTTCTACAGGTGTATAAACAATGCCCAGACGGTCTGCAGTCTTTGGAAATGCAACTTTAAAAAATGAGTCATACAGCTGGCGTAAAAAGTCCTGCCTTTCAGCTTCTTTGTCCAGTCCCTTTGCTCTTACTTTAACGGTGCGGTAAAATGTATCTAACGCTTGTGTTTCTTTTTGGATGAATGTTTCAAATATTTCAGATATCCTGTCAAGACTTCTTGCTATAGGGTTCTCTTTTAAAAATTCATACTCTCCGAAAATTGCCTCAAAAATTGGTTTGGTTATAATATGCTGTACAAGCATACTACGGGCTTCTTCCTCTGTAACGAATGGATTAATAATTCCCCTTAATGCTTCAAGAAAATTGTTGAATTCTGTTCTTGTCTTTTCTCCAAACTCATCTTTACGCTGTAATGCTTCGTTAATATGACGTTCAAGACGTGTTGTCGCAGCTGCAACATCTCTAGCATATGCTTCTAGATAGACACGATCACCTACTCGTTCTACTATTTTTCCGAGCAGACTGCTCCTGAGTTGTTCTTCAAAAATTAAGGGGATTTCCATTTGTGTGCCAGTAGTAATAATTATAACTTCATCATCATTTTCTTCCACTTTGTTTGTTTTTTTGTCAAAATCCCTATCCTCTGTTTTGCTGTTTGTTCCATTTCGTTGTTTATTGTAATTAATCCAGAGTTTTCTTACCAGTGCATCAAAGCGATCATCTATAGAGCGTAGAGCACCAAGTACTTCCCAGACGGTTCGGTATTCTTCATTTTTCTCAATCTGCTGAGCTGCTTCACGCTCAGGATCTACCAGAATAGGCAGAATAACATAGCCATAGCGTTTCCCAGGCGCTTTTCTCATAACTCTTCCTACGGCCTGAACTACATCTACTACACTTCGACGAGGTTTGAGAAATACGACAGCATCTAGAGCTGGAACATCTATTCCTTCTGTAAGAACTTTTGCGTTTGAAAGTATGCGAGTTTCACCAGGTGCAGGTTCTCCTCTCAACCAATCTAAATACTCTTTTTTCTTTGTGGCAGTCATGCTGCCATCTACATGTCTTACTTCAAAAATACGAAACTCATCTTCATTTTCTGTGGCTTCGTAATATGCCTGAGAGGTTTTGACAAACTGTTCGGCAAAAGATTTAGATTCAGCAATTCGGCTTGTAAATACTACTGCACGCTTAAGAGGAGGAATTTGTTCGTCTTTTATCTGCCCACTTAGTGCTTTCCATACTCCTATAATTTTTGCTGCTTCATTAAGTTCAGGAGTATCATCCTTATTAAGAAATTCAAAAAGTTTGCGTTGTACTTCAGCTTCGTTTACAGTAAAAACTACAACTTTATAATCGCTGAGATGACCTTCATCTACAGCCTGTCCAAAACCATATCTGAAAAATTCTTCTCCATACACATTTTCGTCGTCCATTGAAAAATAACTGTATTCCATTTCTTCTAGTTTTTCTTTTAGTTTTGGCACAAACACGCGTGGCGTTGCTGTCATGTAAAGACGCTTTTTCCCTTTTACTATGTTATTATCGTGTACTTTGTGATAGTAAGAAACGTCTCCTTCTTCAGATTCTTTCATTACTCCCGTGGTGCGATGTGCTTCATCGGCGATAATAAGATCAAATTCCGGCAAACCCAATTTTTGTGCTTCTGCAACAACGTCAATGGACTGATAGGTAGAAACTATAACTGTCATTCTATCACTGCTGGGGATACTCGCAGTGGCTACTAGTGCTTCAGGATTGGTTGTAGGAGGAATAGTGAGTACAGTAGTACGTTCAAGAGAATCTTCATCACGTCCCACAGTATAATCAGATGTTACTGCAAAAACACGCAGTGGAACCTCTGCATCTGTCAGCCATGCTCTTAGAGTCTGTTCAACAAGAGCAATAGAAGGTGCTAAGAAGAGTACATATCCGCCTCTTCCTACAATCTTTTCAGCAATTTTAAGCGATACAAACGTTTTACCAGATCCAGGGGGCATAATTAATTTCCCACGGTCTGTGCGTTCAAATCCTTTTATTACTGCTTCTATAGCTTTTTTCTGATAAGGGCGGAGTTCTTTTGCCGGTTTTAATGGAATACTCTCCGGTGCAGTCCAGCTAAACGCTTCCCAATCAACAGGACTTTCTAATATATCTGCAAGGGTTATAACAACAACTTCTTTTTCCTGTCGCTGAAGTGCTTCTTCTGCGTTTTTGTTTAAAGGAGAAGTTGTTACAAGCATACGCTTTTTAAATTCTCTTCTTCCTGATAATGCTAAAAAATTAGAAATATCGTTTAAAGAAAGGGGATTGGCATGGAATTTGACCTGTATAGCCCATAGGTTTCCCGTGTCACGTTCTTCGGCAACAAGGTCAATACCAATGTCTCCTGTATTGCCACTGCCCGGCCAGTCTTTCCATCTCCATATGTTTGTGAAAAGCTGGCCATAGTATTTGTCCTGTTTTAGAAACTGGATAATAAAACGTTCAAAAAGCTCACCCTGTTCACGAGCAGTTCTTGCAGTTTCCCGGAGACGTAAAAGAAAGGTACTTATGTCCATTATCAGGGCCTCCTTTTTTCTTGATGTACTTCTTGGGGTTTTGACTATGCATTTTATTCTACTTCTCCCTTAAACTCATTTTGCAATTGTCGAAACGCAAAAGTCCTTTTTTATTCAATAAAAAATACCTTATCTCCCTCTTTGAGGTCTAATCTTTTGCGTATTTCTTTTGTGATTGTGTTACCCTTTGCCGTAACTTTTACTAGTTCTATATTATTCCTTTTCTGCTCATGGAGATAAGATTTTTCTTACCTTCATTGTATTTCAAATTTAGTAAATTATCAACTATCTTCTTTAATTTCAGTGACAATAGAAGACTGCAAGAGTATCCTGAAAAATAATTCTTAGAGTTTAATTGATTCCAATAATCTCACCAAGCAGCTTTACAGAATTAAAAAGTTCTTCAAGCGGATCACCGAACTCCGCTGCCAGTTCAAAAGAAAGTTCCAGATTATAAACACCTTTATACCCTGCATCCAATAAATATTTAAGATCATTAACTGCAGGAAAAACTCCTCTTCCTAAAGGACAGTGATCGCGGCACCGGGCGTCAACTTCATGCACATGGGTATGTATAACATGCTGTATAAAGTCAGGTTTGGGAGCACTTCCATAGTTAAACAGTTCACGATTTCTTCGTAAATGCCCTATATCCCAGCAAAACCCAAAATGAGCAGAATTAAGCCCCTCTGATACATAAAGTAGATCTTCCTGTCGATCTCCTACGCGAATATAAGCAGGGTCGTAGGGCAAAAGTTCTAAGGCCATTCTTAAACCAGTATATCTGTTCTCTAGCAGCGGGACAAGCCAGTGAACAAACTGGCGCGCACTTTCCAGCAGTTCCTCACGACAGCATGTTCCCTGCCCACCATGAAAATTGATTAGAACAACCTGTTTATAATCCACGCTTAAAGAATACACAACATCTAGTAAAGTTCGGTAAGCAAATTCAACTTTATCCTGACTCTCTGTGTAGTATGCAATGTTGAAATCACTGTCTGTAGGAGCATGTATTGTTAGGTTCCATCCTCGATTGAAAAGTGAACGTGCTAGTGCCAAAGTTTCGGAGAAAGCGGGGTTAAAAGGATTTAAATGTAACTCAATAGAACGACATCCGAAGTTCCTCAGTTTATCAAAAAGTATATCTGTTTCTAAAATTTCTCTCCAGTCACCAGTTAAAGTAAAACCAATCATTCTTCCCACTCCTGTGTTCTAGTAATGTTCTAGTAACAATAAACATTCTCTCTATATTCTTCTCCACAGTTTCTCTTTTTGCCTTCTATTTTGTTAATTACATTTCTTTTATGAAAAATTTTTATCTACCAAATCCCGATACAAATGTTTTTTCGTAGCTGGTATTATTTTTTCTTTTTTGAGTGTACTATAATAAACATTAAGAGGGAAAGAAAAATTGTCCATGCAAGCGATGCTTGTTTTTGCTGCCATGAATTTAAAGAAAATGGCAACATGGTTATGGAGGAGGGGCAAGAGCCCTTTGGGTACTTTAAATTTTTACCCATTATTTGGAGTTTTAAAGAAAATTTTATCCAGATATATACAGCCCCTGTTTTCGGAACTAGGAAAACAGGGGCTTAAATTTTGCCTTGTCAACAAACTGAAACAGGCTTTCGCCTCTTTTTTGC
>Ga0224486_100007_pt1 | contig 125757 bp, 108 predicted proteins | sample TexhydDE_CT_test_FD_172013 | JGI IMG/M metagenome (GOLD analysis project Ga0224486, IMG submission 172013) | Fracking water microbial communities from deep shales in Oklahoma, United States - hydraulically fractured wells DE_CT_test ... | reverse complement strand
CATAAATTCTTTCAGTGCCCCCGCCTGCAGTGCCCGGCCCACCAGCCGGTTGGGCAGGGTGGCGTCCACCGATACCAGTATGCCCTCGTACTCCACCAGCAGCAGGCGGCAGGTGGTTTTATGGCCGGCTCTGGCATGGCGCTTAACCCAAACCCTGCGCCCGGCCACCAGCAGTTCCGCCATGCGCCCGGAACTGGGCACATGGGCCAGTTCCCGGTTTCCCCTCACCAGCACCTCGGCTATAAAGCGGTTCAAGCGGCGGATGAAAAAAGCTTCTTCCAGTTGTGGAGGTAAATGCAGGCTGCAAAGCATTGAAACCATGTTCCCCGATTTCTTGTAAACATTATTTTGTTTCTGCGGATAGACTCTAGTTTCCTTTCTGCTAATGTCCGGAAAGGTTGTCCACCGCTGAGGGCCGCAACGGTTCATGGTGAAAATTGATGGATATGGTTGTATTTCCCCCTGAAAAATTAGTACAATTAAGAGGAAATCTGCTGGCGATGCCGAACCACATCCAGTTAAAAAATTTCCCCGGGAGGGGTGTAGAAAGTGAACCTTTTTGCCGTCATCCCGGAGCGGTTTTTTTCGGTCCTGGCCAGCCCCTTGAAGCAGGACTACGCGGCCATCCTGTTCCGCATTTACGACCAGTACCAGCTGACCACCTTCGGGATGGAACGGGATGTGGTCATCGACCTGATTGTTGACTATATAGAGCAAAAGGACGGCTTTTTTGAACAGGCCCTGGCCGATGAAATCTGGGAGGAATCCCTGGATACGCCGGCCGGGCCCCGGGAAAGGGCCGCCTTTATCCTGCGCAAGCTGGAGGCCACAGGCTGGGTGGTCAGCGAGGTGTACAGCAATTACGTGCAGTACATCAGCCTGCCCGATTATGCCATAAAAATTCTGGATGTACTGGACAAGATCCGCCGCCACCGGCAGGTGGAATACCAGGGATATGTTTATGCCACCTACACCTTGCTCCATTCCGAGGAGGCCGACCGCCAGGGCAACCTGGCCCTGGAAAAGGCCTATGAGCAGACCGAGCAGCTGATCAACGGTTTGAAGTCCCTAAATCACAACATTAAGCGTTACATTGAGCGGGTCCTGGCGGAAAAGGAGCCCCGGGAGATTTTAAAGATTCATTTTCAAGACTACATGGAGGAAATTATCGACCGCAGCTACCACCGCCTGAAAACTTCGGACAACGTTTCCCGTTACCGTCCGAAGATTATTGCCCGTTTGAACCAGTGGTACAACGATGCGGCCTGGGTGGACCGGACGGCCGGTCTGGAAGTGCAGCGGGAACGTTTTCCGGATCTGCCCACGGCGCGGCAGGAGATTTACCGACGTATTGACTACATCCGCCAGGCCTACATCGGCCTGGACGACCTGCTGGATGAAATCGACCGGCGCAATGCCCGCTATGCCAACGCTTCCTTCCAGCAGTTGAAGTACATCCTCAACAGCAGTAAGGACGTGGAAGGCCAGCTGATGGAAATTTTAAAGTTCCTGGCCGGGCTGCGCGCGCAGGAGGGCATGCGCCAGGACGACCTCCTTCCGGAAGAGCTGGGTCACCTGTTCAGCCTCTTCACCCAGGGATTTCTGGACCGGGAATCCCTTTATACCGGTAGGGAGGCGGCCAGGCAGCACCAGCCCCGGGAAGTGCAGGAGCTGGAGGAAATTGACCCGGAACGCCGCAGGGAGCGGCTGCGCTCCTTCCGGCAGCAGCTGGAAAGGCGCATGACCCGGGAGAAGATCAACGCCTGGGTGATGGAAAAACTGGCCGGGCGGAAGGAGATTTGCGCCCGGGAGCTGGGCATCGAGGATGTGGAGGAATTTATCAAACTGATCTATGCTACGGCTTACGGGCGTTCGCGCCAGGTAGGTTACCGGGTGCACCGGGATGGGAGGCCCCGGGTATCTGCGGCCGGCGGCCGCTTTGAATTTAGAGATTTGCGTTTTGAAAGAAAATAAGGAAGGGCGAGCCGGATGGAACTGCTGGAACAGTGGAACCGCCTGCTTCCGGCGGAGCGGGAGGAGTTTACCCGGGTGGTGAACAGGCTTCTCTCCTGCACCTTCATCACCCGCAAGAACGAAGAAAACCGCCGGGACTACTACTTTATTGAACGGCACGAAGACCTCCTGCGGGCCTATTTGAAGCTGGGAGGCTGGAGCCTGGAAGGGGACCGGGCCTATGGGGTCTACCGTGTTTTCAGCGATTTCGCCTATAACCGGCTGCGCCTGAAACTGGAAGAAAGCATAATCATCCTCATCCTGCGCCTCTGCTACGAAGAAAAACGCCGTCAAATCAACGTGACGGAGAACATAATGATTACCGTGCGGGAGATCCAGGACAAGTACGCGGCCCTGAAAATACGCAACCGGCCCATTGACAAAAAGACCCTGCGGGAAACCATGGGCCTGCTCAAGCGTTTCAACATCCTGCGGGTGCTGGATGGGGAGGTTACCGATCCCGACTGCCGCCTGGAGGTGTTTCCCACCATTCTCTTCGCCCTGCGGGTGGAGGACATCCGGCAGGTGTACGAAAAGCTGGATACCTACCGCCGGGCCGGGGCGGAAGAAGGGCGGGAAGAGGAAAACGGAAATATGCAGTAGAACCGTTGCAGGAAGGATGCGGCGCTGTCGGCGCGAAGCACTGGAGTGAGCGGGGACAGCGCCGCATCCAGCCAGGTTCACTGAGTGCTGAGGAGCTGGTGTAATTGAAAGAATTGACCGGCATCAGGTTGATCAACTGGCACTATTTTACCAACGAAACCATACGCATCCGGGGCAGCACCCTGATCACCGGGGACAACGGCAGCGGCAAATCCACCATTCTGGACGCCATCCAGTATGTGCTGGTGGCCGACCTGCGGCGGGTTAAATTTAACATTTCCGCCTTTGACGAGACCAGGCGGGATCTGCTGGGTTACGTGCGCTGCAAGACCGGGCGGGACAGCGAGAGCGGCCGCAAGTACGAGCGCCAGGGCGACATTACTTCCTATGTGGTTCTGGAATTCTACGATACCTCCAGGAAAAACTACTTCCTTTTGGGGGCGGTCATTGATTCCTACGCCGATGACGTGACCTATGAAAGCCGTTTTTTCAAAATTGAGGACTGCCGCCTGGATGACAGCCTTTTTTTAGCGGGCAAACACCCCCGCAATATCCGGGAGTTCCGGGCCGCGGTGAGGGACCGCAGGGCCACCATTTATCCCACAGTGGAAAAATACCAGGCCGATTTGCTCCACAAGCTGGGTTCCCTGGGGGACCGGTTCTTTACCCTTTTCGTAAAGGCCATCTCCTTCAAGCCGATAACGGACATCCGCCAGTTTGTTTACTCCTACGTGCTGGAAGAGAAGCAAATAAATATCGACATCATGCGGGAGAATCTCCAGCGTTACAAGGAGTACAGCGACCTGGCGGCCCAGACCAGGGAGAAAATAGCCGCTCTGGAAAATATCCAGGAAAAATACCGGAAGATCCAGCGGGACCGGGAAAGGGCCCTGATCCAGGATTACATTATCCTGCGGGCCAACCGGGACGGGGTGGCGGCCAGTTTGCAGGCCAATCTGGAACAGACCCGGGCTCTGGAAGAGGAGCTGGCCCGGTTGAGCCAGGCTCTGGACGGGGCCAGGGAACGGTTGAAACGCTGTCGGGAGGAGGAGCGGTCCTACCGGGACGCCCTGGCGGCCAATACCACCTGGCAGCTGGTGGAGCGTTTGAAAGGTGAGATCCGCGCCCTCAAGGAACGGGTGAAGGAACTGTCCCGCGCTTGCAGCCAGGTAGCTAAAACCGCCCGGGAAGAATGCCGGGTGCTGGCGCAACTCCTGGACGAGGCGGGGGAAGATTTGCTTTTACCGGCTGAGCGCAGTATGCTCACGGAGCTGGTGGACGGGCTCCAGGGGCTGGCCACGGGCGGTGACGGGCAGCAGGTTGGGGAGGGGCAACCCCTGCCGCCCGGTGACGGGGAAGCCCTCGATGCCCTGGGCCGGTTAATTGACCGGGGTCGGGAAACCCTGGGGAGGGTGCGGGAAAGGGTGCAGGAACAGGCCTGGGAAATCCGGCGCAAGCTGAAAGAACTGGAACAGGAGGAGCAGACCCTGCAGCAGGAGCTGGCCAGCCTGCGCAACAAGAAGCATATTTACGACCGCAAGGTGACCGAACTGCGGGATCTGATCCGGGAGAAATTCCGCGCCGTGAAAGGCATTGACGTGGAGCCCAGGGTGCTCTGCGAGCTTCTGGAAGTCCCCGACGAGAAGTGGCAGGACGCGGTGGAAGGCTGGCTCAACACCCGGCGCTTCGACCTGATTGTGGAGCCGGAACATTTTGATTATGCCCTTTCCGTGTATGAGAAACACAAAAAGGAACGGCGTATCTCAGGGGTGGGCCTGGTCAATACCGGCCGGGTGTTGAAGTACTTGAACCGCATTGAACCCAACTCCCTGGCCTGCGAGGTTCGCTCCCGGAACCGCTACGCCCTGGCCTACGTCCACCAGCTGATGGGCGACCTGATCAAGTGTGAAAATGAACAGGAACTGAAAAATTACCGCCGGGCCATTACCCCGACCTGCATGACCTACAGCAATCATACCGCCCGGCAGATTAAATTTGAAGTTTACGAAACTCCCTTTATCGGTGAACGGGCCTATGCCCGCCAGATTGCCCGCAAAGAAGCCCGCCTGCAGGAGATTGCCGCGGCGCGGAAGGAATTGCTCCCCCGGCTGGAGAGGCTGGAAAGGCTGAGCCAGGCGACAAGCGGCCGGGACGAGCACTACATCTTCCTGAAAGAGCGCCGGGGAACGTGGCTGGAGCTGGCCGCGTTACGGCAGGATCTGTCCGCCAGGGAACGGGAACTGGCCGGTGTGGATACTTCAGGCATTGATGCCCTGCAACAAAAGCTGGATCAACTGGAACTGGAAATGGACGCCCTGAACGGCCGGATGGAGAAATATAACCGGCGGCAGGGAGAATTACTGACCACCCTGGAACAGAAGAGAACGGAACGGGTGACCCTGGAAACCGAGCATGCCCGGCTGGAAGAGGAGTTCCGGCAGTTTTGCTCCTTGAACCCCCGTGTTGTGCCCGAGGGGGAAAGGCGTTACGCCCGGGAGATCCGGCGCCATTCGCCCCGGGAGGTGGCGGCCAACTTCGCCCACAACCGCAAGAGCGTGGAAACGCTTATTCTTAACAAGGAAAAGGCCCTGGAACTCCTCAAGGCCGAATATAACAATAAGTACCAGTTCGGCGGGCGCATAGAAGCGGATGAGAATGACGAGTGGGTACAGGAGTATAAAAAACTGGTGGAAAGCGAGCTGCCCGCATATGAGGAAAAAATCAACCAGGCCAAAAAGGAAGCCGAGGAGGAGTTCAAGGAGCACTTCATCTACAAGCTGCGGGAGAACATTCAAAATGCCCGCAATGAATTTGACTTCTTGAACGAAGCTTTAAAGGATATTTCCTTTGGCGGGGATAAATACCGTTTTCTGGTATACCCTTCCGAAAGGCACCGCAAGTTCTACCAGATGCTGGAAGATACGGAAATGGTGGAGGGAGGCGTCTCCCTTTTTGACAGTGTTTTTCAGCAGCGGCACCGGGAGGCCCTGGACGAGCTGTTTGATAAAATCATCAACCTGCCGCCCAGGTACCTGCCCGAAAGCATTGCGGAATACACCGATTACCGCAGTTTTCTGGATTATGATATCAAAATTACCCATGCCAGCGGTGAAACCTCTACCTTCAGCAAGGTCTGCCGGGAAAAGTCGGGGGGCGAGACCCAGACCCCCTATTACGTGGCCATTGTGGCTTCCTTTGCCCAGCTCTACCGCGCCAAGACCAACCGGGACAGCATCCGGCTGATGCTCTTTGACGAGGCCTTCAACCGGATGGATATCGACCGTATGGAAAATTCCCTGCGCTTTATCAATGAAATGGGCATGCAGGCCATCATCGCCGCCCCTACCGACAAGTGCGAGTTTATCAGCCCCCATGTACCCACCACCCTTCTGGTGATGCGCGACGGGAAAAACAGCTGGATAGAGGATTACAAGCAGTTTAAGGAAGCGGTTGGCGAAAGCCGGATCGAGGCGGCGGAAAGGGCGGCGGGTTGATGGCCATGGACTACGAACGCTATATTCTGGAGACTCTGCTGGACAAGTATGAGCGCAGCGCCCTGGCCAGGGGCAAAGGGGGCAACCGCCGCATCTGGCTTCATTTCAACCAGCGTACCATGCCCCGTTATTTTGACGATACCACCGCCCGGTATAAGGAAGAGATCAATGGAGCCGCCCTGGCTTTGGAGCGCCGGGGGTTAATTGAGATTCGCTGGGTCAAGTTTGAGGAAAACAATCTCATCGAGAAAGTGGCCTTAAATACTGGCCGCCTGGACGAGGCCTACGCCCGGCTGAAACGGCGTCCCAGGGCGGAGCAATTCCAGGAACTGGCCCGCCTGGCCGGGCACTATGCCCGGGGGGCGGCCCCCTGGGCGCAGGAATTCTTCCATACTGTTGCCCGGCGGCTGGAAGAAGGGGAAAGCCAGCCCTACCTGAATCCCGCGGACCGGGAGCATGCGGAGCAGCTTTTCATGGTCATTCGGGAGATCAGCCTTCTGCAGGAAGAGATACCCAGGCGGGTTTTCAGCCTGCGGGTGCTGGGCAACAGCAAGGCTTTTAACAATCTGGCTCCAACTGTGGCGCGAATTGTCCGGGATTTCCACCCGGACTGGGGTAAAGACGGCGGGGGAAAAGAGACCGCCCTTACTGCCGCAGAGGTCAATCAGGTCCTGGCCGAAGTGGGGGTTGTGGACAACCCCCAGCACATTTTCATCAGCGGCGGCCTGGAATTTGCTGTCGAAGGCCGTACCCTCCGGGTGGGAGATTTTTCCCCGGACCTGGGGTTGCCGGCGGAGATGGTGGACCGGTTGACGGTCAAAAATGTTGCCGCCGATTACATTATCACCATTGAAAACCTGACCCCCTTCTACCGGTTTGTAAAGACCTGCCGCGACCAATTTCTGGCCATATACCTGGGGGGTTATCATAACGCGGTTCGCCGGCGGTTTCTAAGTAAACTGCGGGAATATCTGGCCGGTACCGGCCGGGCGGTGCCGTTTTACCACTGGGGTGACATTGACTACGGGGGTTTTTCCATCTTTGTCCACCTGCAGAAGCGCTGCCTGCCCGGGCTGAAGCCCCTGTACATGGATGTGCCCACCCTGGAACAATACCGCCGGTTTGCTTCGCCCTTTACCCCGGCATACGGCCGGCGCCTCCGTTCTCTGCTGGAAGATCCGGATTACCGCCTCTTCCACCCCGTGATTCAAAAAATGCTCCAGGAAGGCCTGCGCCTGGAACAGGAGTGTGTGGAGCCGCCGGTCTTTCTGCGAGCCGGAGAAGAAAAGGTATAACAGGGGCCGCTGGAAGGAAAATCTATCCCAAGGGCGAACCAAAAAAATTAAGGTATAAATTATCAAGGGGTGAAAATTATGGACGTCCAAAAAACACTGGAAGGCTTTAATCAGGGTTTGGGTAAGCTGGCCAGGGAGCTGCCCCGGGTGATGAAGGGATTCCGGGACCTGCATGAAGCCACCATCAGTGATGGTGCCCTCAGCGCCAAGCAAAAAGAGTTGATTGCCGTGGGCATTGGCGTGGCCATCAGGTGCCATTACTGCATTGCTGTTCATGTGGCCAAAGCCCTGGAACTGGGTGCTACCCGGGAAGAAATTGTGGAAGCCATTAGCGTGGCCATATTGATGGGCGGCGGGCCGGCGGCTGCCTACGCTACGGAGGCCCTGCAGGTTCTGGACTCCCTGACAAACAAAAGTTAAGAAAGAAAAAACGGGAAAATGATGGGGGTTGATTTTCCGCCTGTAATGGCGGCTTTTTTTTAACCTGCCCCGCGGGGCTGACGTGCTGCCAGCGCCGGCCGGGGACAAAGTTGCTCCCGGGGTACTTTCTTTTTTCACCCGGTAGTGGTAAGCTAAAATTAAGAAAATTTTTTGTTTGGAGGCCGGGAGTACGGGCTTCCAGGTTTCATTCCGCTCCGGCATAAATTTTTTATCCAGGGGAGGCGGCGGTACAATGTCCGGTGTGCGATTGGGCGTGGTTTCCACCTATCCTGAATTATCAAAACTGGTGCAAAAATTGGCCGGTGATATGAACCTGGATCTGGAATTAAGAGAAGCCGTGCTGGACGAGGGGGTTACCCATGCCTATCAGCTGGAGCGGAATGGTGTGGACGTGATAATCAGCCGGGGGGCTACGGGAAAGAAAATCAGAAAGGCTGTTTCTCTTCCCGTGGTGCTGATTGAGATTACTCCTTTTGACGTTCTGCAGGCTTTATATAGTGCCAGAAAGCTGGGGGAAAAGATAGCGTTCCTTGGTTATGGACCCCAGGATTTTACCGCCAGCTTTAAAACCATCATTGAAATATTGAACATAAAGGTGGAATGCTACCCCTATCATGACATATATGAAATGAATGAGCAGATTAAAAGGATCTTGAAATCGGACATTGATGTGGTTGTCAGTACGGGTTTGTGCGTCTATGAAATGGCCAAGAAATCGGGAATTAATGCCGTTCTTGTCCAATCCGGTTATGATGCCATCTATAGTGCCATCATGCGTTCGCTGGAGATAGTGCATGGTATCCGCCAGGACCAGGAACGTTCCAGAAGATTTCGTACGGTTTTGGAACTGACCAATGATGGGATCATAATTTTGGATGAAAACAGGCGGGTTTCCTTTATGAATCCTTCGGCGGAAAAACTCCTGGAAATAGATGCCGGAAGGGTTATCGGGAAAAAGACCGGCGAACTGCAGGAATTTCCTTCTCTGGCCTCCCTGCTTTCCTCATTTAAAACCAGTGATCAAAAAGAATTTTTCCGGGAGATTGGAAGAAAGCAGTTCTGGGTAAATGCCATTCCCGTAAGCACCAGTGAAGGAAAAAGCGAATCGCTGATCATGTTCCAGAGCGCGGATAGAATCCAGGTTCTGGAGCAAAATTTCCGGCGCCAGCTTTTCAAAAAGGGGCTGGTGGCCAAGCATACGTTTAATGATATCATTGGAAATAGCTATCCCTTGCGGGAAACCATCAGCCGGGCTAAAAAATTTGCTGCCTCCAATGCCACGGTACTGATATGTGGTGAAAGCGGAACGGGCAAAGAATTATTTGCTCAGAGCATACACAATGCCAGCGAAAGAAGTAAAGCACCTTTTGTGGCCATAAATTGTGCGGCATTACCAGAAAATTTGCTGGAGAGTGAATTGTTTGGTTATGAAGAGGGTGCTTTTACCGGGGCTAAAAAGGGCGGCAAGATTGGCTTATTTGAAATTGCCCACGGGGGGACAATTTTTCTGGATGAGATTGGAGAAATGACCCTGCCCGTTCAGGCCAGGTTGCTGCGCGTTTTACAGGAACGTGAAATTATGAGGCTGGGCAGCGACAGGGTAATACCGGTGGACGTTAGGATAATTGCCGCCACCAACTATGAATTATTCCTGGCGGTAAAAGAAGGTAAATTCAGGAGCGATCTTTATCACCGCCTGGAAGTCCTTAACCTGGATATTCCTCCCCTGCGGGCGAGAAAAGAGGATATTGAATTGCTGGCCAACCACTACATCAGGCAGTACAGTTACGAGATTAAAAAAGATGTGCCCCTTTTAAGCAGGGCGGCCCTGGAAAAACTCATGGAATACGATTGGCCCGGTAATGTAAGGGAGCTGCAGAATGTGATTCAAAAATATGTCCTGCTTATTGAGCCGGGGCAGAGTTGTGAAGAGTTGATTGCCAGATTAATAAACGAAAAAATAAGAAAATCTTATATCGTACCTGCTGGTGATAGGAGAAACACTATTACTCTAAAAATTGGTAAACTGGAAGATATGGAACGGCAGGTTATAGAATATTTGCTGTCTACCGGCGCCAGCATTAAAGAAATATCAGAATTAACCGGCATAAGTCGAACAACATTGTGGCGCAAACTAAAAACGCTGGATGAAGTAATGTTTCGTTAGGTAACTGCCAGGGTTTCAAAATGAAACACCCCCAGGCTTTTATTTTTTTGTTATACCTAATAATTCTGACTGCTTAATAAATTTCTAAATTTAAATAAATACATGGCATGAGAATTGCTATACTTTTTACTTGAATAAAGATTACAAAATTTACGACACTTCGCTATTTCGAGCGGGTGAATTCGTGTTCGCTGCAATTTTTTTGCGGTGGCTCACCGGAGTAAGAAGGAGAGCCCTGACGTGGAGAATGTTCATGCTGGTCCGGTCGGGCAAGAGACCTCAGGCAAAGCCGGGCTCCCCTGGCTTTTGAAAGCACGGGTGCAGAGCTTCGCGGCAGGGGCGGCTCCGGGAATGTTCTGGTTCCATCTGCTCGAGACAGTGAAGAAATAAATTTTTTCGCTGCAAGGGGGTGTTTTGGCATTAATGTTTTTCGAGTCATTTAAGAGAAGTGAGTTTTAAAAGAATTGTTTTGTGTACAAGGGGGGGTTAAAAAATGAAAAATACCAAAATACTTTTTTTGCTAATTGGTATTTTTGCATTAACCTGTATTTTAGCCGGTTGTGGCGATGGGAAGCAGGCAGGCAATAGTTCTTCACAGCTTCAGAACTTAAAATTTGTTTCAGGGCCGACCGGAACAACATGGTATTCCCAGGCTTCAGCTTTTGCCGGGATAGCATCCAAAGAACTGGGCTTGACCGTGGACGTTTTAACCGGTTCCGCGATAAGCAATGTTATTCAATTGGAAAATGGGAAAGCAGATTTGGGGTTAACTTTTTCTTCGTATTTGCCTGCTATGACAGAAGGAAAAGTCGTGGCAAAAATAGGAGAGGAAGAATATTTTAAAGAGCCGGTTAAAAATGTGCGCACCCTTTGCAATGCTACTACTGCAGCCTATGTACTATTGGTCAGTGCAAGCTCGCCGTATCAAACAGTTTCCGATTTAAAAGATAAGCCGATAAAATACGTGACGTATCCGGTTGGCTTTACTGGTAGGTACGTCCCCGAAAAAATTTTGGAAGCACACGGAATAACCTATGAAAGCATTAAAGCTGCCGGGGGGAAAGTCGATTTTGTAGGGAAGTATCAAGAAGCCATCGATCTTTTGGCAAAGGGGCAAGCTGATGTTGTAGCTTACACCATGGCAGTTAATGCTCAAGCGGCTGCCCTGGCGGAATTGGAATCACAGAAAGAATTTCGCATTTTAAAGCTAGATGAGGAAGCAATAAATAAGATTACCAGCGAATTACCTCTTATTGTTGCCACAGTACCCAAGGGCTTGCACAAAAGCATAAAAGAAGATACCAAAGTATTGGCTGATGTAACCACCTGGGTGGTAAGAGCTGATATGCCTGATGAAACTGTAGCAAAAATACTGGAAGCTATTTTAAAAAATATGGATACCATGGCCCAGGTTGGGAACAGTGAATTCAAAGGTTTTACGGCTAAGGATTTAATTAGATTGTATGGTAAAGGTTCGCAAATTCCGCTGCATCCTGGGGCAGAGAAGTTTTTTAAAGAGAAAGGTGCAATTTAAATTATTTGGCATTTTTGAAATTGTTATTGACCAGTAATACGTGGGGTTTTGCAACTTCCCACCCGGTACTTTTTCAATAAATATGGTCTCCAATTTTATTTACAAACGGGTGGGAGGTTGCTCTGTTTAACGGCAAGGTGTGGGAACAATTCGGCCGGCCCATTTGTGCCAATCAGGGCATTGCCTGGATGCTGGCCGATATGGCCACCCGTATTGAAGCCGCCCGCCTGCTGGTTTACCAGGCTGCCTTTTTGAAAGACAACAAGCTGCCCTACGGTAAGGAGTCGGCCATGGCCAAGCTTTATGCCTCGGAAGTGGCCATGTGGGTGACCACCAAGGCGGTGCAGATTCACGGCGGTTACGGTTATACCCGGGAGTACCCCGTGGAGCGCATGATGCGCGACGCCAAGATTACGGAAATTTATGAAGGTACCAGTGAGGTACAGCGCATTGTCATTGCCAACTATCTGCTCAAATAGCTGATGCAAGGAGGGGGAAAATGAAGGTAGTAGTATTCACCAAGCAAACCTTTGACACGGAAGCCAAAATCACCCTCGACGCGCAGGGCAAAATCAACCCGGAAGGCGTCAGCCTGATCATGAACCCCTACGATGAATTTGCCGTGGAAGAAGCCCTGCGCATCAAGGAAAAAACCAAAGGAGAAGTAACCGTGGTCAGCATGGGCGGGCCAAAGGCCCAGGACGTCCTGCGCCAGGCCCTGGCCATGGGCGCCGACCGGGCCGTGCTCATCACTCCCGAGCTGGAAGAAATAGACGAATACACCACGGCCACCATCCTGGCCAAGGCCGTATCCCGCATGGTATACGACCTCATTTTGGGCGGCTGGCGGGCCATTGACGACGGCTCCGCCCAGGTAGCCGGGCGGGTGGCGGAAATCCTGGGACTGCCGATGGTCAACATGGTCATCAAGCTGGAAATAGACGGCGGCAAGGCCCTGGCCACCCGGGAAATTGAAGGGGGCAGCGAAGTAGTGGAAGTGCCCCTGCCCGCGGTGATCACCGCCCAGAAAGGGTTGAACGAACCCCGCTATCCCACCATGAAGGGCATCATGCAGGCCAAAAAGAAGCCCATGGAAAAACTCACCCTGGGCGGCCTGGGGTTAACCGCGGAAGAAGTGGCACCCAGGGTACGGGCCCTCAAATACTTCCTGCCCTCCCCCAGGGCACAAGGAAAGATCGTACCCGGAGAACCGGCGGAAGCTGCCGCCGCCCTGGTGCGGCTTCTGCGGGAAGAAGCAAAGGTCATCTAAGGAAGGTGGAAGGAAATGGGGAAAGGAATCTGGGTCTACGCCGAACACAAAAACGGCAAGGTTAAAAAAGTCACCTATGAAATGCTGGGTGCCGCCCGCCAGCTGGCTGACCAGCTGGCTGAAGAAGTTGCGGCTGTAATCATCGGCAAAGAAGTGGGGAAACTTGCATCCGCCCTGGGGGAATACGGTGCCGACAAGGTATACGTGCTGGAAAATGACGCCCTGGCCGAATACACCACGGACGGGTACACCAGGGCGCTGGCCGGCCTGGCAAAAGAACACCGGCCCACGGCCATTTTCCTGGGCTGCACCGTACAGGGGCGGGACCTGGCCGCCCAGGTGGCCCAGCGGCTGCAGACGGGGCTGTGCACCGACTGCACGAAAGTGGAACTGCAGGACGGCCAGATAACCCTCACCCGGCCCATTTACGCGGGCAAGGCCTTTGTCCAGGCCATCTCTCCGGAAGCCCGGCCGGTGATGGCCACCATCAGGCCCAACGTACTGCCGGTGCCCGAACCCCGGGCGGGACGCGCGGCGGAAGTGGTACAGGTGGACGTAGAGTCGGGGGACATCCGCCAGATCATTAAAGAAGTGGTTCGCCAGGTATCCAGCCGTCCCGAACTCACCGAAGCGGACATTATTGTCTCCGGGGGCCGGGGGATGAAATCGGCGGAGAACTTCAAGATACTGGAAGAGCTGGCGGACGTTCTGGGGGCGGCGGTGGGAGCCTCCCGGGCGGCGGTGGATGCGGGATATGCGCCGCACAGCATGCAGGTGGGTCAGACGGGTAAGACCGTATCCCCGCAGCTGTACATTGCCTGCGGCATCTCGGGGGCCATCCAGCACCTGGCGGGGATGGGCTCATCCAAGGTGATTGTGGCCATCAACAAGGACCCGGAAGCCAATATTTTCAAGGTGGCCGATTACGGGATCGTGGGTGACCTCTTTGAAGTGGTGCCCCTGCTTACCCGGGAGTTCAGAAAGCTCCTCGGGAAGGAAAAAGAGTGTTAGGAGATGAGCCGGCATTCCCAAAGAATATCTACTGGTAAAAAGCACCAGTAGAAATTTAGGCTAGGGAGGGTTGTAACAGATGAACAGGAATTTGACCGGTCAAGCGGGAAAAATAGTTGATTTTTTCGGCGCAATACTGGCTTTGTTTGCATTACAAATAATAGTCCTGGGTCCTACGCTGGGTTACGGGAAATCACTGGCTATTTTTATGCTCTTAGCTTTACCCCTTACTTTCTTTATTTACGCCGGGGGTAAAAGTTCCTTTATGACAAAGATAAACGTGGTGGATATAATATTGGCGGTTTTTTCCCTGGTATCTATGGGTTACCTGGTTGTTTATTCCGATTACATTCTAACCAGGGTGGAATATGTTTCCCCCCTTACAACAGCAGACTATATTATGGGTATTATCGCAATTATTGCCGTTTTAGAAGCAACTCGTAGGGCAATAGGTTTGCCCATGGCGATTATATCACTATTATTGTTTGCTTATGCAAGTTTTGGAAAGTTTCTACCTCCCCCGTTCGGACATGCAGGTTTCTCCTTGGACTGGATTATTGATACCATGTACTTAACCTCCAGAGGGATATTTGGTAATCCTTTGTGGGTGGTAATTACCCTGGCATTTCCCTTTATATTTTACGGTGTAATCCTTGAGCAGATGGGAGTTTTAAAGTCATTTTTGGATTTCGCCAACAGGTTATTTGGCAAGTCGCCCGGAGCACCGGCCAAAACTTCTGTTGTTGCCGGCACATTTATGGGTATGGCCAGCGGAATGCCCATGTCGACCACGTACTTGATAGGATTTCCCACCATTCCGGAAATGATCAGGGTTGGTTATCCCCCGCGCACGGCAGGGGCCATCGCCGCGGTAGTGGGTACGGCAGCACAGTTAATGCCTCCGATGCTGGGTGTGGCAGCTTTTATTGTGGCACAATACATGGGTGTACCGTACATTAAGGTTTGCCAATACACTTTGCTTCCGGCAGTACTTTTCTATGCTGTTTTTTTCCTTACCATACATTTTGAGACAATAAGGTTGGGGATTAAGGCTGTGGAAATACCGGCCGTTTCTTATAAACAAATAATGCTTGGCGGATTTTATATCTTTTTAATTACAATGGCCATTTTGTTATATTTTTTACTAAAATTTTACCCCGTTGGTCTGGCTGCGTTTTATGCCTGTCTGGCAGCCTTATTGTTGGGTGTGCTTAGAAAAAACAATAGGTTGAATCTTAAAAGTTTATATACCATACTGGCTAAAACAGGTAGAACATCTGTTTATATTGCCATTGCCTGTGCTGCAGCAGGGATTATAACAGGTTTTCTAGTAGAGACAGGACTGAACTTAAAATTTGCCAATATGGTTATCGCATTTGGCCAATCAAACTTATTTTTAGCTTTAATCCTTTCAGCAGTGGCCATATTAATCCTGAGTATGGGCATGCCATCTATACCGGCGTATATTACCGGCATTGCTATATTTGGCCCGGCTCTTATGAGACTCGGGATTCTCCCCGAAGTGGCACACATATTTTGTTTCTATTATGCAACGTTATATTCTATTACACCGCCTGTTGCCTTTGCATCCTATGCAGGCGCCCAAATAGCCGGTGAAGACCCGATGAGGACAGGTCTGGTAGCGGTTAGGTTGGGCATAATGACCTATATTATCCCCTTTATATTTGCGTACTCTCCTGCATATTTACTGATTCCGGAATATTGGAATATCTACGAAGTGATTAGGCTGATTATATTTGTGATTCCCGGGTTGATAATTTTTGCTGCGGGAATTAGCGGGTACCTTATTAAACCGCTTGAACGAGGAGATAGAGTGTTGGCGCTGGCTAGCGGTTTACTTTTGTTACTCCCATTCAGCGTGCTTGATTACCTGGGATTTGCGCTTTTGCTTTGTGTTCTCTTTAGACAGGGTGTTTTAGGTATGATTTTTAACCGGAGAAGAGAAGTTGATGAGGTAAAATTTCCACCGGTAAAAAATAAAAGTTAGATCTATTACATCGATCATCCTACTAAATCGACCATCGCGCTGGCGGTGGTCTTTTTATCCGGTCAGCGGGATCCGGAGGGACTCCTGGCAATAGGGCGAAGAAAGGGCGATCCGCACCGGGAAAGCACGGCAGGTGCGCGCACTTGCTGTCAGGAAACCTTGCACCTTGAGTTTTGGAAGAGGTACTGGGTGGATGTTTTAAAAAGTAACGGGTAAGTTACAAATTGCAACCTTTTTTCAGGTGGCCTGTAGTGAAGGATATTTGTTCATTTTTATACATTTTAGCCTGTTCATAAAAATTTGAATATAGTGGCATGGCTTTTGCAACCCGGAAAATACAGAAAGGTTACGCTTGAAGGATAGGAGGTTAAAAATATGGCGGAATTTGTATATGACATCAGAGATCTGAAATTCATTATTAAAGAATGGCTTAATATGGAAGAAATATTTAACCTGGAAAAATTCAAGGATAATTATGGAATGGATGATATCGATTTAATTTTGGATGAAGCATATAAAATTGCCAGGGAGGTTATATTTCCCATCAATAAAGAGGGGGATCGGATAGGCGTCAAATTTGAGAATGGCCGGGCAAAGCTTCCACCGGGCTATGTAGAAGCATATAAATTCTTACAAGAGAACGGCTGGGGTTCAGCAAATGAATCGTTAGCCTCGGAAACCGCTATGCCGCTGACCCTGTACAGGGCTTATAACGAGATGTTTATAGCCGCCAGCCCGGCATTAATGTCATACGTTAAATTGACCACCGGTGCGGCCAACCTTATTTACCGGTTCGGTACAGATAAAGACCGCAAGTTATTTCTTGAAAACATGCTTAGCGGAAAATGGAGCGGCACCATGTGCTTGACCGAGCCCAACGCCGGCTCGGATGTAGGTGACGCCACTACGAGGGCTTATCCTACCGATGACCCCAGGATTTACAAAATCAAAGGCACCAAGATGTTTATTACCGGTGGTGAAGTGGATTTAGGCGAAAATATAATTCACATGGTACTGGCCCGTCCTGAAGGCGGTGCGCCGGGTTCCAAGGGGCTGGGACTGTACATAGTGCCTAAGATATGGGTGAACGATGACGGCAGCCTCGGGGAGCCCAATGATGTTACCTGCATCGCTATTGAAAGCAAGATGGGGCTTAAAGCATCCGCTACGGCCATGTTGAGTTTTGGTGAAAATGATAATTGCCGTGGGATTTTAGTGGGTGATCCTCCGGATAGTGAGGGCAGGTCAAAAGGACTGGCCATGATGTTCCATATGATGAACGAATCGCGCATAGGAACAGGCCATAACGCCCTGGCCCAGATGGCCGCGGCTTATTACTTCGCCTCTCGCTATGCCACCGAGCGCATCCAGGGACGCCCCTTCACCAACCCCAAGGCAGGGCGGGTGCCGATTATCAAGCACGCAGATGTGAGAAGAATGCTCATGGAAATGAAGGCTCAGGTTGAAGCAATCAGAGCCATGGTCTTCAGAGGTTTTTATTACCTGGATATTGCCGAATACAGCAAAGACAGGGAAAAGGCGGCCCGCTACCGCGGATTTGCGGACATTTTAACGCCGCTCATTAAAACCTACGCCAGTGAAACCGCCTGGCAGATGGTCGCGCTGGCCATCCAGGTGCATGGCGGTGTTGGTTACACAGAAGAATACCCCGTTTCGCAGTATGCGCGCGATGTCAAAATACTTTCTATTTGGGAAGGAACATCATTTATTCAGGCCATGGATTTGGTCGGTCGCAAGATGAGGATGAAAGACGGCTTGCCTTTTGCCAGCTGGCTGGATGAACGAAAAGAGTTTATTGAACAAAATAAAGATGCAGACGGCTTTGTTGCAGAAATGAGAAAATTAGAAAAAGCTTATCAATGTGTGGCTGAGATTAAGGACATATACGCTTCTTACTATGCAAATATAGCCGAGAAAGGCGAACTAATTCCGCTCTATGCGCTCCGCGTACTTACCTGCTGCGCCCAGTTGTTTGCCGCGGAATCTTTAATGGATCAGGCGCTGGTGGCCAGACGGAAAATTGAAGAATTGGGTGTTAATCACCATGACTACACCTACTATGCCGGTAAAATAACCACCGCCAAATATTTTATCAATAACATTTTGCCCAATGTTTACATGCTGGCCGACCAGATTAAAGAGGCGGATAAGTCTGCCCTGGAATGTCCGGAAGAAGCCCTGGTGATCGGCTAATTGATTGAATAGCCGGCCCACACCCTAAAGAAGGGGGTTGTTACAGAAGATGAGAGAAGTGTACCTGGTTGAAGGTGTCCGCACGGCAATAGCGAAGGCGGGAAAAAAGTCCTGGTTTGCCAATATCAGGGCAGACGATCTGGCTGCCCTGGTAATTAACGGGTTGTTGGAACGTGCAGGTATTACCGGGAAAAAGAGGGAACAAGTGGACGATGTTTTTTTGGGTGGCACCACGCTGTTGAAGGAAATGGGCAGCAATATTGGCCGCTACGCAACCATTATGGCCGGTATGCCCTATAGTGTTCCCGGTTGTACGGTTGACCGTATGTGTGCATCCGGGTTACAGACCATATCTTTTGCTATTGCCACCATAGCTATGGGATGGGCTGATTTGATTATAGCCGGTGGCGTTCAGCACATGACTCACGTTCCCATGGGGACCTGTTCCGACCACAATCCCAGGTTGGGCGAATTCTGTGACCCGAACATGGTTTCAATGGGGTACACGGCTGAAATGGTTGCCCGCAGGTTTAATATCAGCAGGGAGAAGCAGGACCAGTTTGCCTACGAAAGCCATATGAAGGCACATAGGGCAACTGTTGAAGGCTTGTTTAAAGAAGAAATTCTACCTGTGGAAGCAGAGGTTCCTGCGGATGACGGTGGTACCAGAAAAATGGTGGTTGACCGTGACCAGGGAATCAGGCCAGATACTTCTTTAGAAGCACTGGCCAAATTGAAACCGGTATTTATGCAAGATGAAAAAGCTACGGTAACTGCCGGTAATTCCAGTCAGATCAGCGATGCTGCCGCCGCTGTTTTAGTAGCCAGCAAGGAAAAGATCAAGGAACTGGGCCTTAAACCCAAAATGAAGCTGGTGGCATATGCAGTTGTGGGTGTGGATCCCGCTATCATGGGTATCGGCCCGGCTGTGGCCATTCCCAAGGCCTTGAAACAGGCCGGGATGAGTATAGAGCAGATCGATATCTGGGAAATAAATGAAGCCTTTGCCTCCCAGGCTGTCTATTGCACCGAAACGCTGGGCATCAGGAACCATCCCCTGCTCAACCCCCGGGGCAGTGGTATAGCTCTGGGGCACCCCTTGGGCTGTACGGGTGCCCGTATAGCGACTACCCTAATGCACGAAATGCCGTACTACGGTGCAAAATTTGCGGTGGAAAGCATGTGTGTGGGCCATGGACAGGGGGCTGCGGCAATTTGGGAATGGGTTGGCTAAAAGTAAGTTTGGGGAACCGGGAACAACCGGGTAATTAAGGGGGCTTTATAGTTATGAACAGCTATCAAGAAGAATATAAGCGCAAGCTTGTAACTGCTGACGAAGCTGTAAAGGTGGTTAAATCCGGTGATTGGGTTGCTTACAGCCATTTTGCCATGACCCCGCGGGTACTGGATAAGGCGCTGGCCGCAAGAAAAAATGAATTATTCGATGTCAAAGTAAGGGGTGTTTGCTCTGTACATCCGCTGCAGGTAGCCCTCGCTGATCCGGAACAGCAACACTTTATTTACAATAGTGGCTTTTTTAGCGGTGTTGAAAGGAAATTGCAAGATGAGGGTATGGCATTTCATATCCCCGGACTGTATGTCGAATCGCCAACCAATATTCGAAGTGGGCAGAACGCGCCCGACGTAGCCATGATAGTTACCACCCCCATGGACGAAAGTGGCTTTTTTAACTTCAGTGTATCCTGCTCGTATGAACGGGCGCTATGTGAAATGGCCAGAACAGTGATAGTAGAAGTAAACGAAAAAGCCCCTCGCTGTTTGGGTGGTTTTCAAGAAAGCATTCATATCTCTGAAGTGGATTACATTGTCGAAGGTAATAACGAGCCTTTAATAGAAATACCCACGCATCAGCCTACCGAAGTGGATAAAAAGATAGCCGCGCTGATTGTGGAGGAAATTGAAGACGGAGCTTGCCTTCAGCTGGGTATCGGGGGCTTACCCAACACCATTGGTAAAATGCTGGCAGAATCTGATCTGAAGGATTTGGGTGTACACAGTGAAATGTTATGCAACGCTTTTGTGGATTTGTATGAAGCAGGAAAAATTACCGGTGCCAGAAAAACGATAGACCGATTTAAAATGGTATACACTTTTGCTTTAGGTGATGCCAGGCTCTATGAGTTTGTTCACAATAATCCCGCGTGCGCGATTTACCCCGTGGATTATACCAACAATGTAAATGTGATCGCCCAGAATGATAAGCAAATTGCCATTAATAATGCCATAGAAATAGATTTGTATGGACAGGTATGCTCGGAATCCGTGGGGACCCGGCAGATTTCCGGGACCGGCGGGCAATTTGACTTTACTTATGGAGCTTTTCGCTCCAAAGGGGGTAAAGCCTTTATCTGCCTGAGCTCAACCAAAAAGGTAAAAGACAAGACTGTTTCAAGGATTGTTCCCATGATTACGCCCGGCGGGATAGTGACCGTACCCAGAACGGTGGTGCAATATGTAGTAACGGAATATGGCAAGATTAACTTAAAGGGTAAAACAACCTGGCAGCGGGCAGAAATGCTAATTAGTATCGCCCATCCCGATTTCAGAGAAGAACTGATCAAACATGCTGAAAAAATGAAGATCTGGACCAGAACCAATAAAAGATTGAGTTAGTTGGCTAAATTAATAACTGAAGGAGTGAATGATATGGGAATCATTGACGTAAAATCGATCTGTGTTGTCGGAGCGGGTAACATGGGGCACCAAATAGCCCTCTGTGCAGCTATTGCGGGTTTTAAAGTAACGTGCACCGATATTAACCAGGAAGTTTTGCAAAAGGCAGAAAAATTTGCCGATACCTATTTACCCGAGCGGGTGGCCAAAGGTAAGCTTTCAGAAGACGATGCCAGGGCTGCCCGGGCCAGGCTCTCCTTCACCGGTGATTTGACCGAAGCAGCAAAGGATGCGGATCTGGTGATAGAAGCAGTGCTCGAAAAGTTGGATCTCAAACGCCAAATCTTTGCGCAATTGGATAAGATCTGTCCGGCCCATACGATACTGGCTACCAACAGTTCCTATATTGTCAGTTCTAAAATTGCCGACGTTACCGGCCGGCCTGAAAAAGTATGTAACATGCACTTCTTTAATCCAGCACTGGTAATGAAGCTGGTTGAAGTAGTGAAAGGGCCGCATGTATCGGACGAAACCGCTCAAACCGTTATGGAAGTATGCAGGAAAATGGGTAAAACACCTGTTCTTTTGAAAAAAGAGATTTATGGATTTTTAGTAAACCGCATTGTATCCGCAATTAAAAATGAAGCGCTTTATCTGTACGACATGGGTATTGCTTCTTACGAAGACATTGATACTGCAGTAGTCCTTGCTCTTGGTCACCCCATGGGGCCGTTTAGACTTTTGGATCTCACCGGCATCGACCTGACATATTACATCAGCATGGAGCGTTACCAGGAGACTGGCGATCCCAGGTACAAGCCTTCACCGATAATTGTAGAGAAGTTCTTGAAGAAAGAATGGGGACGTAAAACCGGTAAAGGCTTTTATGATTATAGCAAGTAAATTATCTTTTCTTAATTTTATACTAAGCCGGGGAGAGACAGCCAAGAACCGTTCTTCCCGGCCGGCAAAATAAAGATTTGGAACGTGCTATAACTTCAATTTTAAGTTAATTTCTGGAGCGCAAATTCCTGATTAAAATTACTGACAAAATTGGTGTATTACTATATGTAAACGCGGGGGAGGCTTTTCAAATTTGAAAGAGGGTGTTTATATTATCAGCGCGGTTCGCACGGCTATAGGCCGTTATGGTGGCAGCCTTCGCACGGTCACTTCCGGTGAACTGGGAGCCATTGTTATTAAAGAGAGCTTGCAAAGGGCCGGCATATTACCTGAACAAGTGGATGAGGTGATCATGGGGGAGGTCCGCCAGAGCACCGAATCGGCCAACATGGCCCGGGTTGCTTCGCTAAGGGCCGGGTTGCCTGAAGAAGTGCCCGCGTTCACTGTAAATCGACTTTGCGCCTCTGGTATGGAGGCGATGTACAGCGGTTATCTTCGGATAGCGGCGGGGGAAGCCGATGTTATCATCGTGGGCGGAGCGGAAAATATGAGCAGGGCGCCTTACTATTTGCGCAATGCCAGATGGGGTGACGGCCCGGTGCAGTTGATAGACTCCAACCTTGAGGGGGGTCCCGGTGCACAGCCCAATGAAATTTACGGCTCGGACCTCAGCATGGGTATGACCGCAGAAAATGTGGCGGAGAAGTTTAATGTTTCCCGGGAAGATCAGGATAAATTTGCCACCCGCAGTCACCGGCTAACCAGCAGGGCAATTAATGAAGGTAAATTTAAAGAAGAAATAGTTCCCGTTGAAGTTAAAACCAGGAAAAAAACATTCATATTCGATACGGATGAGCACGTTCGTCCGGAAACAACGGAGGAGATTTTGGCCAAATTACAACCGGCCTTCAAGCCGGGCGGATCGGTTACGGCGGGGAATTCCTGCGGCAGAAACGACGGGGCTGCAGCCATGGTGTTGGCATCGGGCCGCGCGGTACAGGAACTTGGCTTGACTCCTATGGGTAAAATATTGGGCTTTAGCGTGGCGGGCGTTTCCCCCCGGTACATGGGCATTGGCCCTGTTCCCGCTGTGCGGAAGCTGCTGGGCAAATTGAATTTGAAGTTAAGTGATATTGATTTAATTGAATTAAATGAAGCTTTTGCCGCTCAAGCCCTGGCATGTATAAGAGAACTCGGTCTGGATCTGGACCGTGTTAACGTCAACGGCAGCGGCATTGCCATGGGGCACCCGCTGGGGGCGACGGGTTGCCGCATTGCCGTAACTTTGCTTTATGAGATGAAGCGGCGCAATGCGCGTCTCGGTATGGCCACCCTTTGCGTGGGCGGCGGTCAGGGTATGGCTGTAGTAATAGAAAACGTTTGAAAATAGTTCTTGGAAGGTGGATTTTATGGAATACAAAAACATTTTACTGGAAAAAGACGGGCATATTGCACTGCTTACCATAAACCGGCCGGAGGTACGCAACGCCCTGGACCCGCAAACCTGGGCCGAAATTCGCAGCGCCATCCGGGAATGTAAATTTGACCGGGATGTGCGCGTGGTGATCATTACCGGCGCGGGTGGCAAGGCGTTTGCTTCCGGGGCTGATATCCGGACCCTCAGGGAAAGGGAAACCCTGGAGGTTTTAAAAAGTGAGGCCCAGGAGACGTTAAACGATATTGAAAACCTGGATAAGCCGGTTATTGCAGCTATAGACGGCTATGCTCTGGGCGGCGGATGCGAGCTGGCCATGGCCTGCGATATCAGAATTGCCACCAGCCGCTCCAAACTGGGCCAGCCCGAAGTGAACCTGGGGATTATCCCCGGGGCCGGGGGGACTCAGAGGCTGCAGAGGCTGGTGGGTATAGGTAAAGCCAAGGAGTTGATCTTTACCGGTGATATCATCAGCGCCCAGGAGGCCAGGGAGATCGGGCTGGTGAACAAGGTGGTGGAGCAGCCGGAAGATCTGCTGCCTGCAGCCAGGGAGATGGCCCGGAAAATTATAGCCAAGGGGCCGGTGGCCGTAGGCCTGGCCAAGCTGGCCATTAATGTGGGCGCAAATACCGATATCAATTCGGGGCTGCTATTTGAAAAGCTGGCACAAACGGTGGCCTTCTCTACAGAAGATCGGATAGAGGGGACAACGGCCTTTCTGGAAAAGCGCAAACCGGTATTTAAAGGTAAATAATTATTCTGGCATCCCCGACTGGCGGAAGCGTAAAGATAAAGAAAATGGGGGGATCAGTCATGGATTTTACTATACCCGAAGAAATTATGGACATGAAACGCACCCTGAGAAATTTTGTGGATAACGAAGTGGAGAAATACAGCCAGCAAATCGAAGAGGAGGATAAAATTCCACAGCACCTGATCGATAAGGCGAAGGAAATGGGCCTGTTCGGCATGAGCATTCCCGAGGAATACGGCGGCCTGGGCCTCAGTATGCTGGAGAGGTGCCTTCTGCTGGAGGAGCTGGGCCGGGCCAATATGAGTTTCACCACCTACATCGGGGCTCATACGGGGATCGGTACCACCGGCATAGTGGAACTGGGGAGCGAGGAAATCAAAAGAAAGTACCTGCCCGCCATGGCCAGCGGTGAAAAACTGGGGGCTTTTGCTTTAACCGAGCCCGATGCCGGGTCCGATGCCACCAGCATAAAAACCACCGCCGTCTTAAAGGGTGACCGGTGGATATTGAACGGCAGGAAGCATTTCATTACCAATGCGCCCGAAGCCGATATTTTTACTGTGATTGCTGTGACGGATCGGGAAAAGGGAGCCCGGGGCGGTTTTACCGCCTTTGTGGTGGAGAAGAACTTTCCCGGTTTCTACATCGGTACCATTGAGAGGAAGATGGGCCTGCGGGGATCCCATACGGCGGAAGTCATTTTTGAGAACTGTGAGGTTCCCGCGGAAAACGTGCTGGGAGAAGTGGGCCGCGGGTATTCCAGCGCCCTGAAGATCCTGAGCAAGGGACGGGTAGCGCTGGCAGCGCGCTGCGTGGGGGCCTGCGACAAGTTGCTGGAACTTTCGGTCCGGTATGCCCAGCAGAGGATTCAATTTGGGAAACCCATTGCCAGCTTCCAGGCCATTCAGTGGATGCTGGCGGAAATGGCCACCGATACCGAAGCTGCCCGGGCGCTGACCTACCGTGTGGCCTGGATGGTGGATCAGGGCCTGCCCGTGATCAAGGAAGGACCGATGGTAAAATTGTTTGCCTCCGAGGCCCTGGGCAGGGTGGCCGACAAAGCGGTGCAGATCCACGGGGGCATGGGGTATATGAAAGACTTCCCGGTGGAGCGGTTTTACCGGGATGCCAGGATTACCCGTATATATGAGGGAACCAACGAGATCCAGCGCATGATCATAGCCAACCGGTTACTTAAGGAATTTGAAATTTAAGCTGCCGGGGAAAGAAGGTGTCGTCCAGAGTGGAAGGTGTGGCTATTATCGGTGCCGGGCAAACGCGCTACGGAGATTTTCCCACCAAAGGGGTTAAGGAACTTTTTGCCGAGGCATACCTGGAGATGCTGCAGAGCGTTGACCGGGGTCTGGATCCGCAAATGATCCAGGCCGCCTACATCGGCTGTTTAAGTGCCGGCAGCGGGTTCCAGCTGGGTCAGCTGGCCCCGCTGCTTATGGGGCATGTGGGCCTGCCGCACGTCAATGCGGTGCGGGTGGAAAATGCCTGCGCTTCCGGGGGTTTTGCCCTGTATAACGCGGCCTGTGCAGTGGCATCGGGGAAATTTGACCTGGTGCTGGCTGCCGGGGTGGAAAAAATGCGGGACATCTCATCCAGTAAGGGCAGGTACTGGCTGGGGGTTTCCGGAGATACGGAGTATGAACGCCTGGCCGGCTCCACCTTTGCCGGTATTTATGCCCTCATGGCAACCAGGTACATGCATGAGTACGGATTGAAACGGGAGCACCTTTCCATGGTGGCCGTGAAAAACCACCGTAATGCCGCGGCCAATCCCAAAGCGCAGTTTCGTAAAGCCATAACCCTGGAGCAGGCCATGAACGGGGTCCCGGTTGCCTATCCCTTCAACATCTGGGACTGCAGTCCCACAACCGACGGGGCTGCGGTAGTCCTGCTCTGCAATGCCCGGAGAGCCAGGGATTTTACCAGCAGGCCGGTTTACCTCAGGGGTTTCGGGGCGGCCAGCGATTACCTGGCCATCCACGACCGGAGCTCCATCACCCGCCTTAACGCCACGCGAAAAGCCGCTGCCGAGGCATACAAGCAGGCGGGCATCGGGCCCCGGGATATTGATTTTGCCGAAGTGCACGACTGCTTTACCATTGCGGAGATTCTCGCCTACGCCGACCTGGGTTTTTGCGAGGAGGGACGCGCTCACTACCTGCTGGAAGAAGGAATTACCCAGCTGGATGGTAAGCTGCCGGTCAACGCCAGCGGCGGCTTGAAGGCCAAGGGCCACCCCATTGGCGCCACCGGTTGCGGTATGGCCTATGAGATCTTCAGGCAGTTAAGGGGTGAGGCGGCGGAACCCGTTCGGCAGATTAAAAACGCCAGGTTTGCCCTGTCGCATAACGTGGGCGGGTCCGGCGGGACGGCTGCAGTCTTCATCTACCAGAGAGGGGACGAGTGATGAGCATAAGCGTTGTCTCTTACGGGGTTTACCTGCCATTTTTGCGCCTCGGGCGGGAAGAATATGTGAATGCCCTGGGAAGATGTAGTGCGGACATTAAAGAAAAGACGGTCATGGATGTGGACGAGGATACCATGACCATGGCCGTGGAAGCAGCCAGGAAGGCTGTGGCTGGTCTGGACCTGGAGCGGGTTGGTGTATTGACGCTGGCTTCGACCAGTTATCCCTATCAGGAGAAGGTCATGGCCGGGACCATTGTCGAAGCGCTGGGATTGAGGAAAAACATCCTGACCGGCCATCATGGCAGTTCAACCCTGGCCGGAACGGAGGCTTTCCTGTCCGCTGCAGGTTTGCTGGTGGGGTCCGGTGAAAAATATGCCCTGGTAATAGTTTCCGACGCCCCGGTTGCCGGTGCTTCTGCGGAAATGGAACATAGCTTTGGTGCAGCCGCCTGCGCCTTTGTCCTGGCCGCGGATGAACAGGGCCTGGAACTGGAAGGGTTTTACTCTTATGTCACCGAGTCGCTGGGCCTGCGCTTCAGGCCTGCCGGGGAAAAGGAACTCAGGGATATTGGCGTCAGGACCTATTCCAGCCAGGCCTATAATGAGATGGTGGGAGCTGCGGTGAAGGGACTTTTAAATAAGCTGGGCCAGAAACCCGCCGGCTACCGCCACGTGATCCTGCACCAGAACGATGTCAGGACTACGGTTGCCCTGGCCAAAAAGCTCGGCTTCGGCGATGAACAAATCCAGGAGGGCCTGGTTTACGGTCAGGTGGGTGATACGGGAGCCTGTTCGCCGCTCCTGGGGCTGTGCCGCGTTCTGGAAAAGACCGTACCCGGTGATAAAATACTGGTCGGCTCCTACGGCGCTGGTGGGGGGAGCCAGGCTTTGAGCTTTAAGTTGAACTGCCGGCTGCCGGGAAGAAGCGAATCTTTCCAGGTCCTGCTTGAGGATAAGAAATACATCAGTTATACCCACTACCTGAAATTAAAAAGAAGTATCTGAGGTGATTGTATGGGCGCCCATATTTCCATCCCCATGTACCAGCGGGCAGTTCCCCAGCGTTACCGCCTGGTGGGCCAGCGCTGCCTGAAGTGCGGGAAGGTTAATTTTCCACCCAAGGCTGTTTGTAAATATTGTAATGCCGGTTTTGAGTTTGAAGAGGTAACTTTAAGCGGCAGGGGGACTGTTTATTCCTACACCATTATTGCCGGTGGTGGGGCTCCGCCTGAATTTGCGGAGCAGGCGCACTGCCAGGGCAGTTACCCGGTGGTGGTGGTGGAGCTGGAGGAGGGTCCCAGGGTTATCGCCCAGCTGGTGGATCCCCCGCCAGCAGGAATTACCATCGGTATGCCGGTCAGGGCCGTATTCAGGAAAATTTATGAAGAAGAAGGCGTCATCCGCTATGGATTTAAATTCAGGCCGGCCTGAAGTGCCGTTCTGCTTTTGAAGTCACAGTTCGGGAGCCCCGGCTGTGATTTTTATATTGATGAGTAATTTAAAAACTGGCTAAATGCCGGCAAATCTCCGGCAGCTGCCGGTTTAGAATAGCGAGGTGAAAATTAATGCCGGAATACAGCCCCGAGATTGAAAAGGTTCTGTCTATGGTGCCGTATTTGGAGGAATTGACCGATGAATATGTCGGCTTTGCCGTTTGCACCCGGGATGAGTATGTATACTACAGTGCCCATAAAGGTCAAAGGCTTCCCATTAAGCCCGGAGATCCTGTCAGGCCAAATACTATTGCCCATGAGGTAATCAGCAGCGGTCAACGGGTGGTGGTAACCATCCCGGCCAGCGTCGCCGGCGTAGGCACGGCAGGGTACAGGGGTGTTGGCGTGCCGATCAGGGAGAACGGCCAGGTGGTGGGAGCCCTGATTATGGGCCGGGCAATGTATCTTGAAGAGAAGCTGCAGGAACTTACGAAGAAGATGAAATCTTCAGTGGAGCTGGTTGCCGGTGGTGCCTCCCGGCTGGCTGAGACAGCCGGGCAGCTGGCCGGCATCTCAGCGGGGTTGGCCGATAATGCCGAAAAAGTACGCAAGGATATCGGGGAGATGAACAATATAATCAGCCTGATCATCGAGGTGGCAGCCCAGACCCATCTCCTGGGTCTTAATGCCGCCATTGAAGCCGCCCGGGCTGGGGAGGCAGGACGCGGCTTTAATGTTGTAGCCGGGGAAATCCGCAAGCTGGCCGCCCGCACCCGTTCTTCGGCACAGGACATTACCATGAAGCTGGACCGGATAAAAGCGCATATAGAAACATTTAATGAGCACGTGCAGCAGATTGCCTCCGTTTCGCAGGAACAGGCGGCTTCCACCCAGCAGATCAACAGTGCCATCCAGGAACTGAACCCCATTGCTGACGACCTGGTACAGGCAGTGGCCAGGTTGATAGAGTAAATTCTCACCGGATCCGGCACGGGCCGGTTTTTTTTTACCCCTGAAAACCTTTAAAAAACACTGCAACAACCTGATGATTAACATGTTAATTTAATTTTGTCCCCTTTTTGACTTTGCACAAAAACGGGATTGGGGGTAAGATAAACCTTAATGGTATGAGCCCATCACATGATGCCTGCACGGAAGGATTGCCGGTACTAGCTGGAGGTGGAAGACTTGTCTTTGACAAAGATGGAGACGGAGAAATGCGCAAAACTGGCGGCGGAAGAATCATCTCGGCGGGAAAAGCCGGCCGGGAGCGTGCTGTTGCTCCTGTCCTGGGGACACCTGGTAACCGATATGGCCCAGGGTGCCCTGCCCGCATTGCTGCCGGTATTAAAGCAGGCCTTTGCCCTGTCTTACGCCCAGACCAGCCTTCTGGTTCTTCTGTCCAATGTGGCTTCATCAGTTATTCAACCCGTTTTCGGTTATTTAGCGGACCGGCACCCGGCCCGCTGGCTTCTGCCGCTGGGCTGCCTGGTGGCCGGTGCGGGGCTGTCCATTACCGGGCGTTTGCCCTGGTATTCCCTTCTTTTCCTGGCGGTGGCCGTTTCCAGCCTTGGTGTGGCGGCATACCACCCGGAAGGGTCCCGGACGGCCAACCTGGCCAGCGGTACCCGCAAGGGAAGCGGCATGGCCGTATTTTCCGTAGGCGGCAACCTGGGTTTTGGCCTTGGCTCTTTGTTCATGGCCTGGCTTTTGACCCTGGGCGGCCCGGAGGCGACGGTTTATTTTGCCTTTCCCGGCCTTTTTACTGCGGTTTTGCTGGTGTTCTTCTGGCCGCGTCTTAATTCCCTGCAGGAAAATGTAAAGAAGATTGCGGGGAATGCGGTGCAGGGGAGAGAAGGGGCCGGGGCCGCTGCCGGGAAAAACCCGGCCGTCTCCCCGGTTACCGGTGCGAGATGGGACAGGGGAACCATACTGGCCTTTACCGTACTTCTTGTGTACATCATTTTTCGTTCCTGGCTGCACGCCGGGCTCTATACTTATGTGCCCCTTTACTATACCGACTACCTGCACGGTGATGTGCACCTGGCCGGATATTTTGTTTCGGTTTTCCTGCTGGCGGGGGCCTTTGGTACCCTGCTGGGCGGCCCGTTGACGGACGTTCTGGGAGCTCCCCGGGTGATGGCCGGTTCCATGGCCCTGCTTATTCCGCTCATCTATCTTTTCCTCCATGCCGGTGGCGGCCCGGGTGCCCTGGTGTTGCTGGCCCTCATCGGGATGGCCCTGATCAGCACCTTTTCCACCACCATCGTTCTCGGTCAACAGCTTATGCCCCATCGTAAGGGACTGGCCAGCGGTTTTACCATTGGCTTTGGCGTCGGCATGGGCGGGGTGGGAGTGACCCTGCTGGGAGTGCTGGCCGACCACCTGGGCGTACCGGCCGTATTTCACGCCCTCAACATCCTGGCGGTGGCGGGGCTCCTGCTGGCCCTGTTCCTCACCCGGCGCTTCCCGTGGGGCGCACAAAATTCATAACCTTTCTTTTCCATAAGCTGCTTGCTTCTTTTAATAAGCAATTCCGAGTGTTGACAAAATCTTTATGTGCCCTGGTTTTATAGAAGGAGCAACCTGGAGTGAGCGCTGCCGGGGCCTTTTGGCCCGGCCAGCGAAACGACCGGGAGTGACGACTAGAACCAGGGCACATCGCTGAAATACTTTGTCTAAAATCTAAGCTGTTTACCTTTAGTAAGCAGCTTATCTCCCTTAGGGAACCTGGCGAATTAAATACCTGTATGCGGGTTATTTTTTCTTGCTTTAAGATTGTATTTTTATGCAACCGATTGTATAATTATAAGTATTACCTGGAGAGAAAGGAGTTGGGGGTGCCGGAAACCCGGAAGACCCGGGTTGCACCTGGCGGCTATGGTTGTAAAAGCTAGCGTTATCGGGGCCACCGGCTATGCCGGTGCCGAACTGGTCAGGCTGTTAAATGCCCACCCGCAGGTGGAGCTGGTGGGGTTGACCACCCAGAGTTATGCCGGCAAGGCCTTCTGGGAGGTTTACCCCCACCTTTACGGGTATGTGGACCTGGTCTGCGAGGAGCAGGATTTGCCGGCCCTGGTGGAGAGAAGCGATGTAATATTTACGGCCCTGCCCCATGGCCATGCCATGGCCGTGGCCCGGGAAGTCGTTGGCAGGGGAAAAGCCCTGGTGGATCTGGGTGCGGATTTCCGCCTCCACGACCCTGCAGTCTATCAGGAATGGTATAAGGTGGAGCACACGGCCGCGGAGCTGTTGCCTCAAGCGGTGTACGGGTTGCCGGAAATCCACCGGGAAAAAATCCGTTCCGCCCGGCTGGTGGCCAATCCGGGCTGCTACCCCACCAGCGTGATCCTGGCCCTGGCTCCCCTGCTGAAAGAAGGGCTGATCGATACAGGCTCCATTATCATTGATTCCAAGTCCGGCGTTTCCGGGGCCGGGCGGGGGTTGTCCCTGAACACCCATTACTGTGAGGTTAACGAGAGCATCAAGGCCTACGGGGTGGCCGCGCACCGCCATACCCCTGAAATTGAACAGGAGTTGAGCGCCCTGGCCGGCAAAAAGGTGCTGGTTTCCTTTACTCCCCACCTGACCCCCATGATCCGGGGCATCCTGAGTACCATTTACGCCCGGCTGGCCGGGCAGAAAAGCACGGAGGAGATTCTGGCCCTCTACCGCGAATTTTACCGGCAGGAGAAATTTGTCCGGGTGTTGCCCGCGGGCATGCTGCCGGCGACCAAAATGGTGGCCGGTTCCAACCACTGTGATATCGGCCTGGTGGTGGACCGGCGTACCGGCCGGGTGGTAATCATTTCCGCCATCGACAACCTGATTAAAGGGGCTGCCGGCCAGGCGGTGCAGAATATGAATATAATGTTCGGTCTGGCGGAAGATACGGGGCTTTACGGCCCGGGGGTATATCCGTAGACAGTTTAACGACGTAGTGGATAAGGAGGAATGCCGGCTTGGCCAGAACATGGGAAGAAAAAAGCGGTGGCATCACGGCCCCGCGGGGTTTCCTGGCCGCGGGGGTGGCTGCCGGAATAAAATACAAGGGGAAGCGCGATGTGGCATTAATTTTTTCCGGGGTTCCGGCCCGGACCGCCGGGGTGTTTACCACCAACAGGGTAAAGGGGGCCCCGGTGATAGTCACCATGGAGCGGGTAGCCAGGGGGTACGCCAGGGCGGTGGTGATAAACAGCGGCAATGCCAATACCTGTAACGGGGAGCAGGGTATAAGGGATGCCCGGGCCATGGCGCAGGAAGCGGCCCGGGTATTGAATATTCCTGAAGAGGATGTGCTGGTGGCTTCCACCGGCGTCATCGGCCAGCCCATGCCCATGGACCGCGTTTTGCCGGGTATTGCCGCTGCGGCCCGGGAATTGAGCCCCGGCGGAGGTGCAGCCGCCGCCGAGGCCATTATGACCACCGATACCGAGCCCAAAGAAGCGGCCCTTTCCCTTACCCTCGGCGGGCACACGGTGACCATCGGGGGCATGGCCAAGGGTTCCGGAATGATTCACCCCAGCATGGCCACCATGCTCTGCTTTATTAGCACCGATGCGGCGGTATCCCCATCCTGCCTGCAGGAGACGCTGCGCTACGCGGTGGACCGCAGCTTTAATATGATCAGTGTCGACGGGGATACCAGCACCAATGATATGGTTCTGGTGCTGGCCAACGGATTGGCCGGCAATCCGGAAATTGCCGCCGAAAACGAAGATTATTACCTTTTCCGGGATGCCCTTACCGAGGTTTGCACCCGGCTGGCCCGGGCGGTGGCCAGGGATGGCGAAGGGGCGACAAAGCTGCTGGAAGTAAAAGTAATCAATGCCGCCAGTGAGAAAGATGCCCGCCTGGCTGCCCGGGCGGTGGTAGCTTCCAACCTGGTTAAAACAGCCGTTTACGGCCGGGATGCCAACTGGGGCCGGGTTATCTGCGCCGTTGGCTATTCGGGGGCGCAGTTTGACCCCGACCGGGTGGATATATACCTGGGTGACGTAATGGTGGCCAGGGACGGGATGGCCCTGCCCTTTGATGAAGAAGCAGCCTCGGCTGCGCTGGCGGGCCGCGAGGTGCGGGTGCTGGTGGATTTAAAGTCGGGAGAATGTGAGGCCACGGCCTGGGGCTGCGATCTGACCGGTGAGTATGTGAATATTAATGCCAGCTACCGGACATAACGGTTTGGCAAAATGGATGTGGCATAACTGCTTTTTTTGAGCGTAACTATTGATAGATTGTTATAGTATACGGGGGAGGTATCCGCTTGCTCAGCGCACAGGAGAAGGCGGCCATCCTGGTGGAGGCCCTGCCCTATATAAAGAAGTTCTACGGCAAGACCGTGGTGATCAAGTACGGCGGCCACGCCATGACGGACTGCGGGCTGAAAATGGCCGTACTTACCGATGTGGTTTTGATGAAGTATGTGGGCATGCATCCGGTGGTTGTTCACGGCGGGGGGCCGGAAATCACGGCCATGCTCCAGAAGCTGGGCATTGAGTCCCGTTTTGTCAGCGGCCTGCGGGTTACCGACGAGGAAACCATGGAAATAGTGGAGATGGTTCTGGCGGGCAAGCTGAACAAGGAAATCGTTTCCCTGATCAACCGCATTGGCGGCAAGGCGGTGGGCCTTTCCGGCAAGGATGCCTGCCTGCTTCAGGCGGTGAAAATGCCGGGCAAGGTATATCAGCCCGATGGGAAGGTGGAGATGGTGGACATTGGCTGTGTGGGGCAGGTGAAAAAGGTTAACCCGGCCATTGTCCAGACGCTGATCCATGAGGGCTACATTCCTGTGGTGGCCCCAGTAGCGGTGGGTCCTGAAGGGGAGAGCTACAACGTCAATGCCGATACCGTTGCCGGGGAACTGGCGGCAGCGCTGGGGGCTGACAAGTTAATTATCCTCACCGACGTGGAAGGTATCCTGGAGGACCGGGAAAACAGGGATTCCCTTCTCTCGGTGATCCGGGCGGACGATGTACCCGATTTGATAGCCCGGGGCGTTATCGACGGGGGTATGATCCCCAAGGTGGAATGCTGCACCCGGGCCCTTTACGGGGGAGTCAATACCACCCATATTCTGGACGGGCGGGTGGCCCACTCCATTTTGCTGGAAGTGTTCACGGATAAAGGCATCGGCACCATGGTGGTCCGTTAGCAGGAGGGGATAAAAGTGACGGGTGCAGAAATTATGGAGCTTACCAGCAGGTATGTGATGCAAACTTACGGGCGCCTGCCCCTGGCCCTGGTGAGGGGACAGGGGGCGAGGGTCTGGGATGCGGAAGGGAAGGAGTACCTTGATTTTGTGGCCGGGCTGGCCGTTTGCTCCCTGGGCCACTGCCATCCGGCGGTGGTGGATGCCATAACCTCACAGGTCCGGAAATTAATGCATGTGTCCAACCTCTATTACATTGAAACCCAGGCCAGGCTGGCCCGGCTGCTGGTGGAAAATTCCTGCGGCGACCGGGTGTTTTTCTGCAACAGTGGTGCCGAGGCCAACGAGGCGGCCATCAAGCTGGCCCGCAAGTACGGTAAAATACACGGCGGGCAGGATAAGTATGAAATCATCACCGCCCTGAAATCCTTCCACGGGCGTACCCTGGCCGCCATCACTGCCACGGCCCAGTCCAAGTATCAGAAGGGGTTTGAGCCCCTTCCGGCGGGGTTTAAATACGTTCCCTTCAATGATGTGGAGGCCCTTTCCCGGGCTGTGAACCCCGGCACCTGTGCGGTGCTCCTGGAGCCGGTCCAGGGCGAGGGTGGGGTAAACGTGGCCACGCCTGAATATTTAAAGGCCGCCCGGGAGCTCTGTGACCGCTACAATGCCCTGCTGATCTTCGACGAAGTGCAGTGCGGCCTGGGTCGTACGGGCAGGTTCCTGGCCTACCAGCATTACGGCGTGGAGCCGGACATTTTTACCCTGGCCAAAGCCCTGGGCGGCGGGTTCCCCATCGGGGCCATGGTGGCGAAGGAAGAAGTGGCCGCCGCCTTCAGCCCCGGCGACCACGCCTCCACCTTCGGAGGCAACCCCCTGGCCTGTGCGGCCGGGCTGGCGGCCGTGAAATGCCTGCTGGAGGACGGCGTGATTGAAAATGCGGCCCGGGTGGGAGCCTACCTGAAGGCCCGCCTTCTGGAGCTGGCCGGCCGGTTTTCTTTTGTCAGGGAGGTGCGCGGCCTGGGGCTGATGCTGGGTATGGAATTGTCCATCGAGGGTAAAGAGATCGTTGGCAGGTGCCAGGAGCGCGGTTTGTTGATTAACTGTGTGGACAATCACATCCTGCGCTTTATTCCTCCCTTGATTATCACAGAGGCCGAGGTGGATGAGGCGGTGGAAATCCTGGCCGGCGTCCTGGCTGAGATAAAACAGTAACTTTTGCAGCAGGAGGATAACCATGCCCAGGCGAAAGGACATTAACAAAGTGCTGGTCATCGGTTCCGGCCCCATTATTATCGGCCAGGCCGCGGAGTTCGATTATGCCGGCACCCAGGCCTGCCGGGCCCTGAAAGAGGAAGGGGTCCAGGTGGTGCTGGTGAATTCCAACCCGGCCACCATCATGACCGACAGCCATATGGCTGACCAGATCTACATCGAACCCCTCACCTGGCAGACTGTGGCCCGCATAATCGAGCGGGAGCGGCCGCAGGGCTTACTGCCCACCCTGGGCGGGCAGACGGGGTTGAACCTGGCCGTGGAACTGGCCCGGCAGGGGGTGCTGGAGAGGTTCGGCGTGGAACTGCTGGGCACCTCCCTGGACAGCATCTGCCGGGCCGAGGACCGGGAGCTGTTCAAGGAAACCATGCTGGCCATCGGCGAGCCGGTGCCCCCCAGCACCACGGTCACCAGCGTGGAGCAGGCCCTGGAGTTTGCCCGGGAAATCGGCTACCCCTTGATCGTCCGGCCCGCCTACACCCTGGGCGGTACCGGGGGCGGCATGGCCACAGGCCCGCAGGAGCTGGCGGCCATCGTTCACCGGGGGCTGACCATGAGCCCCATCGGCCAGGTGCTCCTGGAAAAGAGCGTGGCCGGATGGAAGGAAATAGAATACGAAGTGATGCGGGACGGGGCCGATAACTGTATAACCATCTGCAATATGGAAAATATTGACCCCATAGGTATTCATACCGGGGACAGCATCGTGGTGGCACCTTCCCAGACCCTGGCCGACAAGGAGTACCAGCTGCTGCGCTCCGCCGCCCTGAAAATCATCCGGGCCCTGAAGGTGGAGGGGGGCTGCAACATTCAGTTTGCCCTGGACCCGGAAAGTTTTCGTTACTATGTGATTGAGGTTAATCCCCGGGTGAGCCGCTCCAGCGCCCTGGCTTCCAAAGCCACCGGCTATCCCATTGCCCGCACGGCGGCCAAGATAGCCATTGGCCTGAGGCTGGATGAGATTACCAACCCGGTGACGGGCAAGACCTGCGCCTGTTTCGAGCCGGCCCTGGACTATGTGGTGGTTAAAATCCCCCGCTGGCCCTTTGATAAATTCAGCAGCGCCGACCGCACTCTGGGTACCCAGATGAAGGCCACCGGCGAGGTGATGGCCATTGACCGCACCTTTGAAGGAGCCCTGCTCAAGGCGGTGCGTTCCCTGGAAATCGGTGTGGACAGCCTGCAGTGGAAGGGGTCGGGAAGCTGGAGCGAAATGGAACTGCAGCAGCTGCTCTCCCGGCCCAATGACCTGCGCCTGTTTGCCATTGCCGAGGCTTTCCGGCGGGCCTGGGCCATGCGGGAGATTTTTCAGCTTACAGCCATAGACTATTTTTTCCTGGAGAAAATAAAGAATATCGTGGTGCTGGAAGGGGAACTGCGGGCAGCGCGCGACAACCCCTCTCCCGGTTTGCTGCGCCGGGCCAAAGCCTGCGGCTTTGCCGACAGCCACATCGGCCGTTTGACCGGCCTGGGCTTTGACCGGGTGCGGGCGCTGCGGAAGGAGCTCGGCATTGTCCCGGCCTACAAAATGGTGGATACCTGTGCCGCGGAATTTGAGGCCGCCACCCCGTATTACTATTCCACCTACGATGCTGTGGATGAGGTTCCGGTATCCTCCCGGCCCAGGGTGATGGTGCTGGGTTCGGGGCCCATCCGTATCGGCCAGGGTATTGAATTTGACTACTGCTCGGTCCATTCCGTATGGGGTCTGCAGGCCGAAGGGGTGGAGGCCATCATCATTAACAACAACCCGGAGACGGTGAGCACCGATTTCGACACCGCCGACCGCCTGTATTTTGAACCCCTTACCCTGGAGGACGTGCTCAACGTGGTGGAAAAGGAAAACCCCCTGGGCGTGATCGTCCAGTTCGGCGGCCAGACGGCCATCAACCTGGCCGGGGAACTGGCTGCCCGGGGGGTGAGGGTGCTGGGTACGCCGGTGGAATCCATTGACGCTGCCGAGGACCGGGAAAAATTCAGCGCCCTGCTGGCCCGCCTGGGCATTCCCCAGACCGAGGGGGGTACTGCCTTTACCGTGGAGCAGGCCCGGCAGATCGCGGAAAGGCTGGGCTATCCGGTTCTGGTGCGGCCCTCCTACGTGCTGGGCGGGAGGGCCATGGAAATTGTCCATAATACCCCCGAACTGCTGAAATATATGGAAACGGCGGTGCAGGTTTCGCCGCGCTACCCGGTGCTCATCGACAAGTATATCCGGGGCCGGGAAGTGGAGATTGACGGTATAGGGGACGGGAAAGATATATTCATCCCCGGTATTATGGAGCATATCGAGCGGGCCGGGGTGCACTCGGGGGATAGTATGGCCGTGTACCCGTCCCGGAACCTCACCCCCGCTCAGGTTGAACAGGTGGTTGATTACACCCTCCAGATTGGCCGGGCGCTGAAGGTTTGCGGGTTGCTGAATATCCAGTATGTGGTGGCCAGGGAGGGCATCTTTGTCCTGGAAGTTAACCCCCGGGCTTCCCGTACCGTTCCCATTTTGAGCAAGGTGACGGCTGTGCCCATGGTGCAGGTGGCCACCCGGGCCATGCTGGGCAGGAGGCTGGCCGAACAGGGATACGGGTCGGGCCTGGGCAGAATTTCGGATTTCGTAGCGGTGAAGGCACCGGTCTTTTCCTTTGAGAAACTTGGTGAAGTGGAAATTTCCCTGGGGCCGGAGATGAAGTCCACCGGGGAGGTCATGGGGGTGGATCGTACCTTCCCCGGAGCACTTTATAAAGCCATGACAGCCGCCGGCCTGAGTCCCGTTCCGGCCGGAGTAAATGAACATCCTGCAGCGAAGGCGATCCTGGTTTCCTTGGCCGACCGGGATAAAGTCGAGGCTTTACCCGTGATCCGCCAGTACGCCGCCCTGGGTTACCCGCTCTACGCCACCAGGGGCACGGCCAGAGCCCTTGCCGCCGCCGGCCTTCCGGTACAGGAAGTGGAGGACGGGATCAACCTGGTGCGCTCTGGAGCGGTGAACCTGGTGATCAACACCCCCACCCGGGGCAAGCATCCCGCCCGGCCGGGTTTCCGCCTGCGCCGTACTGCCGCCGAGTACCGGGTGCCCTGCCTGACCTCCCTGGATACGGCCCGGGCCCTGGTGGCGGTGCTGCAGAATTTAAACCAGGGGGAGGAGCCGGCTCCGGTAAGCGTGCGGGAATTTACCGCGGGAATGCTGGTGGAGAAAAGGGAGGCCCTGCTCTGAGCGATTTGCCCGGTTGCCGGCGGCTGCAGTGGCCCCGGGTTAACGACGGGTTGGGTGGTGTTTGGTGCGGGTCTGGATCATTTTGAACTGTAAAGGAAGGGGTAACACACATGAAGGAGAATTTTAAGGGGCGGGATCTTCTCTCCCTGCATGATTTTACGCCGGATGAAATCATCACCATCCTGGATCTGGCCGATGAACTGAAGTCCAAACAAAAAAGGGGTATTCCCCATCCTTACCTGACCGGAAAGACCCTGGGCATGATCTTTCAAAAGTCTTCCACCCGCACCCGGGTTTCCTTTGAGGTGGCCATGTACCAGCTGGGAGGGTACGCCCTGTACCTCAATGCCGGCGATCTGCAGCTGGGGCGGGGGGAATCAATTGCCGATACCGCCCGGGTGCTTTCCCGCTACCTGGACGGAATTATGATCCGTACCTACGCCCAGGCGGATGTGGAAGAACTGGCCCGCTACGCCGATATTCCGGTGATCAACGGCCTGACCGACCTGCTGCACCCGTGCCAGGTCCTGGCCGATTTGCAAACCATCCGGGAGTACAAGGGCAGGCTGGCCGGCCTGAAGCTGGCCTACGTGGGGGACGGCAATAACGTCTGCCATTCCCTGCTTTTCGGCTGTGCCAAAACGGGTATAAACATCAGCGTGGCCTCGCCACCCGGCTACCAGCCCAGGGAGGAAATTGTGCGGGCGGCCAGGGAAGATGCTATTTCAACCGGCAGCCGCATTGAAATCCTTACCGACCCGGTGGCGGCGGTGACGGGAGCTGACGTGGTGGTCACCGACGTGTGGGCCAGCATGGGGCAGGAGCAGGAAAGCGAGCTGCGGAAAAAGGTCTTCGCTCCCTACCAGGTCAATGGAGAACTGGTACGCCATGCCAGCCCGGACTTTATTTTCCTCCACTGCCTGCCGGCCCACAGGGGAGAAGAGGTGACGGCGGAAATCATTGATGGTCCCCACTCGGCGGTCTGGGACGAGGCGGAAAACCGCCTGCATGCCCAGAAAGCCGTGCTGGCCCTGTTAATGGCGTGATATGTTCCGGATTACGCGCGTATCGCTTGTCCTGGCCCTGGCAGGGGGCGCGGGTATCGTACTCCTGGATTTCATCAAGCAGAATCCTGTTCACCTGCCCATGCACCTGGGCGCCTGGTTTACCGGTGTAACCCTGGGCTGGGCTGTCATGTACCTGTTATGGCTGAGGAGACGTTCATGACGCTTTCAGCGTCATCGCCAGAGGATGAAAGCGGCTGCCGTTTTGCACGGAAGCGAGCGACATTGAGCCGAGCAGATGCCAAACTTGGCGAGATGTGAAAAAATTATTTCGAAGGAGGAGCGTTAATAACCTTATGAAAAAAGTGGTGCTTGCCTATTCGGGGGGGCTGGATACCTCCATCATCATTCCCTGGCTCAAAGAAAATTACGGTTACGAAGTCATTGCCATGGTGGCCGACCTGGGGCAGGGGGAGGAACTGGCCCCCCTGGAAGAAAAGGCCCTGAAGAGCGGTGCCAGCAAGATCTACATTGAGGACGTAAAACGGGAATTTGTGGAAGAATATATTTTCCCCACCCTGCGGGCGGGGGCCATATACGAGGGCAAGTATCTTCTGGGTACCTCCATGGCCCGCCCCTTGATTGCCAAAAAGCTGGTGGAGGTGGCTGAAAGGGAAGGGGCGGAGGCCGTGGCCCACGGTGCCACCGGCAAGGGAAACGACCAGGTGCGCTTCGAGCTGTCGGTGAAGGCCCTCAACCCCGACCTTAAAATCATCGCTCCCTGGCGGGAGTGGGACATCCGTTCCCGGGAGGATGCCATGGACTATGCCCGGGCCCGGGGGATCCCCGTTCCCGTGACCCGGGAACGGCCTTACAGTATGGACCGCAATATCTGGCACCTGAGCCATGAAGGAGGGGACCTGGAAGATCCGGCCAAGGAGCCGCCCGAAGATGTGCTTTTGCTGACCACACCTCCGGAAAAAGCCCCGGACCGTCCATCTTACGTGGAAATTTATTTCGAGAAGGGTATTCCCAGGAAGTTAAACGGGGAGACCCTGGATCCAGTGGCATTGCTGGAAAGGTTAAATGCCCTGGGAGGTGCTAACGGCATAGGCGTGGTGGATATGGTGGAGAACCGCCTGGTGGGTATGAAGTCCCGCGGCGTGTACGAAACTCCCGGCGGCACCATCCTCTATCTGGCCCACCGGGAGCTGGAAAGTATCTGTCTCGACCGGATGACCATGCATTTCAAAGAACTGGTGGCCGCCCGCTATGCCGAGCTGGTGTATGACGGCGTGTGGTTCTCTCCTTTACGGGAGGCCCTGGATGCCTTTGTGGAGGTGACCCAGCGCACGGTAACGGGCACGGTGCGCATGAAGCTCTACAAGGGCAACTGCACACCTGCCGGGGTCAGTTCGCCTTATTCGCTTTACGATCCGGAGCTGGCCACCTTCAGCCGGGACGAAATATACAACCAGGCCGACGCTGCCGGGTTTATAAACCTTTTCGGCCTGCCCTTAAAGGTACGCGCTTTGATGGAGAAGAGGGCGGGGCTCCGCAAACCTTGATTTTACCGGGCATCGGGTTCAGTCCCGTGTCCGAAATCATGCCCGGCGGGGGTGGAGGGTTGCGGGAGCCTTTGCTGCAAGCGGCTCATGCTCTCAGACGGACTGCAAAGAAGCCCCTTCCACCGCCCCCGCCTGCCGGAACTCCAGAGCCTTTTCTATTACCCGGAGAAGTTTTTGCAGATTAAAGGGTTTGCACAGGAAGTCAAAAGCACCGGCCTTTACGGCCCGGGCGGCCATCTCGGCAGTCCCCGCCGCAGACATCAAAATCACCGGCAGGTGACGGTCGTACTGGCAAATCCGCTCCAGCAATTTCATGCCATTGGCATCCGGAAGGTGCACGTCCAGGAGCACCACATCGGGAGACTCCTGAAAAATTAAATCCATGGCTTCCCTGCCCCCGTACGCCGTCCGAACCCGGTACCCGGCATTCCTGAACACCTCGGCCAGCAGATTGCAGATAATTTCCTCATCATCCACCACCAGTACCAGCGCCATTAACTCTCCCCCTTTCCCCCGGCCGGCGCCGACCCCCCGGTCCAGCCGGGGTTGAACCAGCCGCTTTCTCTGGAATTGCTTTGTGATAGTTGGAGCGTTCACATATAGGCGCAAATTTCATACCCGCCCTGCCGTCCCGCCCGCAGCGTCTCCGGCAAGCCAGCAGGCACCACTTTGGTTCATTTTCAGACAGGTAATTTTTAAAGTTTAAAATAGTTCCGTCTTTTAACCAGCTGCTGAAAGCGATATTTGATATTTCTTTTAAATTTTAAAAAATCCTCCCGACAATCAAAGAAAAAATTTAATCGGCCGGGAAGGATCCGGGCATTTTAAAGGTTAAACATATCCTGTATAACTATCTTATGCGGAAAGCAGGTGCTGGCGGTGCCGTTAATGTGGTTTGTCTTCCTGCTTTTACTTTTCCCCTTTTTAATTTTCGTCCTCTTCTTCCAGGTAGCAACCTTTTCTTTTACCAGGCTGGGGTTGTCGCCGGAAGGAGCCGTTTTGCTGTTCAGCCTCTCCCTCATAGGTGGCGTTATTAACATTCCTGTGTCCCGCCGGAAATTTGTGGTCGAGGAAGAGAGGCTTTTCTTTCCTTTTCTTTTTTACTACCCGCCCCGGGTGCGCGAGCAAATAATTGCTGTTAACGCAGGGGGTGCGGTTATTCCCGTCCTTTTCAGCCTTTACCTTCTGGAACGCACCCCCCTGTGGCCTGCGCTGGCGGCAACACTCATAGTAACCGCGGTGGCCAGGGTCCTGGCCCGCCCCGTGCCGGGGGTCGGCATTTCCCTGCCCGCCTTCATCCCCCCGCTGGTGGCTGCAGCAGCAGCCATTCTTCTGGCCGGCGAGAATGCCGCCCCGGTGGCTTACATTGCCGGCGTCTGGGGCACTCTTATCGGAGCCGACCTCCTGAACCTGCACCGGCTCAGGGAGCTGGGCGGGCACGTCCTGAGCATAGGTGGGGCAGGGGTATTTGACGGTATTTTTCTGGTAGGAGTGGTAGCCGCCCTGCTGGCCTAGTTTTACCTGTAACTTAAACCCGGGCCATCTGGTTTTCCAGGTAGGCCTGGCAGCTCCCCATCATTTTTGCCCCGTGTACCAGTTTTTGCAGGTGCTCCAGGGAGAGCCGGCCGGTTACAAGCTTCAGCAGAAGCCACTTTAAAGTACCGAAGAAATAGCCGGGGCGCAGATAAACACGCCGGTAAAGGGTGGTAAATTCCCTGTAAAACTGGGGCAGGGGGAGCCGCGTGGGCACGACAGCGTGCAGGAGGTCGAAAAACTCATAATTGGTGGTGGTTAATTTATTTTTGAAGCGCTCAAAAAGCTCGGTTCCGGGCAGCGGGGTCAGGATGGTGAACTGCGGCTGCCGGATCTTCAGCTTTCTGACGTAATGAAACAACTTCTGAAAATCCACAGGACTGAAATCCGGGTCCACAATAAAGGAGGCGTAGACATTAATTCCCAGTGCATCCAGGATACCCAGTGCCTTCTCGTTATTTTTGACGCTGTTTTGCTTGTTGACCTGCTTCATCCCTTCCTCATCGATCTTCTCAAAGCCAATGAAAACCCCGTCCAGGCCGATATCCTTCCACTGCCGGATGATCTCGGGGTGCCTCACCACGGTATCGCTCCTGGCCTGGATAATATACCTGCGCCTGGGAATACCACGACCTTTCAACAATTCGGCAATCTTCCCGGCGCGGCGTACATCGGCCAGGAAATTATCATCGGTAAAAAGTACGTCCCCCGGGGGCAGGAACCTGATTTCCTCCACCACCCTTTCCGGGCTCATACTCCGCACCCTGCCCCGGTAAAAGCGCCAGATACTGCAGAAATTACAGCGGTGGGGACACCCCCGCGAAGTCTCCAGTGTAACAAAGGGGCGGCGCGTTCCCAGGTAATACTGGTTTCTGTATCTGCCGGTAAGCTCCCGGTCTGCCGGTGGCACCTCATCGAGCGACTGCAAAAGCGGCCGCTCGCCGGTAAAGAACTGGCCTTCCTCTGTATTTAGGACGAGGCCGGCCACCCGGGTTGGGTCCCCCTGACCCTCCAGGGTGGCTATCAATTCGGGTGCCGTTGTCTCACCTTCCCCAACCACCACCGCATCCACCGCCGGGTGGTCAAAATCCTCGGGCCTCAAAGAAGCGTGATGGCCGCCCACAAAAACGAAGGTATTTTTCCTGGCGGCTTTCACCTCCCCGGCAATGCGTAAGGTCTGGTAAACGTCCACGGTGAAGGAGCAGTTAATTCCCACCGCTTCCGGCCGGAAATCTTGAACGGCGGCGGTAATATTCTCTCCGGCCAGCATGTCCAGGAGGCGGACGGAATGATCCTTTAACGCGGCGCCAACAATTTCCGGTCCCAGGGGCTCCACTGCAATCAGGCTTTTATAACCCAGCCCTCCTCTGGGCCGCGGCTGAATCAGCAGCACCCGCATTGTGCATAACCTCCCTTTTACCCCGGAATAATGTTCCTGCCCGGGCCGCCCGGGTAACGAACCCGGTTTCAACCACCGGCCTACCCCGCTGCGTCTACCAGTGTCTTTCCGTTCACCTTCTGGCGTTCGGCCCAGATTTCATCGGCCAGTTCTCCCCAGGCGCGCGAAAGGTCATCCAGGTAGGCAGCCACCACTCCCTCCAGCACGGTTTCGGCACCTTCGTGGGTGGGGTGGGCACCCGACTCCTGCACAATTTCCCGGAGTGCCCGGGGATTATCGATAATGGGACATGGCCGTAAATGGTTGCAGTGAAAAGGCTGCCGCTTCTGGTAGGCCTCGAAGAGGGGGGAATTCAGCACCTCCAGTAGGCTTTTTTCGTTTATATTGTCAACGGCAAAATGCACGAAGGCGCAGGGTTCTACCTCACCCTGAGCATTAATGTGGATGTACTTCCGCCCGCCGGCTATGCATCCTTCTACCAGCTCCCCGTCGTTCCAGAAGTCAGCAATCTGGATGGGCTTATGGGTGCGCAGGTAGGGAATGCGCCTGGCCAGGTACGCCCTCTGTTCCGGCGTAATCATCAATTTTACGTCAGGATTACGCCCGATCGGAATATAGTGGAAGGTCCAGACGTAAGCGACTCCCCGCTCAATGAGGAAATCAATGAATTCGTCGCTGGTCACCTCCTGCACGTTATGGCGGGTAATGGTCAGGGAAGCTCCGAAAACCGCCCCCCGGGCGCGCAGGAGATCCATGGCCCGCATAACTCTGGCAAAAGTACCGGCACCCCGGCGGGCATCCGTGGTTTCCTGCCACCCCTCCAGGCTGATCGCCGGGGAGAAATTGCCCACTTCAATAATCCGGCCGGCCATCTCCTCGTCGATAAGCGTCCCGTTGGTGTAGGCCATGAAGGCCATGTCGCTGTGCCTGGCCATTAGCTCGAAAAGGCGCGGGTAGACCAGGGGCTCCCCGCCGGAAAAAACAATCCAGTACATGCCCAGCTCTTTGGCCTCGTTGAAAAGTTTATCCAGCCTTTCGAAAGAGAGGGAATTCCGGGGAGAGTACCTGCCCGCCCAGCAGCCCCGGCAGTTTAAATTGCAGGCGCTGGTGGGATCGACCAGCAGGAAATCCGGAACGTGCACTCCCAGTGCTGCCGCCTTACTCTCCCGTAAAGAAGAGCCCAGAAGAATTTGGTGGATGAACCAGTTGAGGATGAGCCGCTTTTTCACATGCGGATGAACCTCGCGCAGCAGGCGGTTGACATAGCAGCTAACGGTCGCGTTTTCCCTGTACATCCTGGCCAGCTGCTCGATCTGCTCTTTATGCTTGTCCAGCAGGGCAATGGTTTTGACGAAACTCAAAAGTTTGGGAAAATTCGCTTCCGGATCTTTTTCCAGGTAAGCAATAGTGCGGGATAATAGCTGTGCTGCCACCCGGCTTTTCGTTTGGAAAAGAGTGGTTGCCATTTTCTTATCTCCTTTCATTTTAGAATAGTGGTACAAAAAACCATAAGGAACCTCCGAACAGCATTTCAGGAATATAGTTACCCTCCGGGAAATTTTTAACCCGGTCAAATTTTATTATCTTCAGACAGCTATTTCTTATCCTCCAGGCCTCAAATAAAAAAAGCGGGCTCGGGGTACCCGCTAAAAACATATATTGCTTACACAATTACCACTGGTATTTTAAAAATCCCGGTATCAAGTCCGGGTGCGCTATACGCGACTTCTACAGCCAGCCTTTTCCCTGCCAGTAACGGTATTCCCGGTCCCACCGGTCCTTGCGCTTAATGATTACATCCCGGAAATATTCGCGAAGCTTTTCCTGCTGCTGGATCTGATCGGGAAATTCTTGCTTTTCTTTAATTGCCCGGACCAGAGTTACCCCCAGGGCGTTTGCCTGCTTCAGCAACTCTGCATCCCCAGGTACAGGCCCGTCGTCCAGGGTACAGGCTATCCGCCCTGCACTCTGAGCCCCTGGACGTCTTAACAGCATTTCCAAATAATCAGCGGTTTCCTCATGGCCGGAACCCCCGGCAGTACTTACCACGGCACCGTATTTGCCCGGCAATCGCTGGCAGTGAATAGCATTACCCGGCCGGTCGGCCCGGGTTTTGAACTGTGCCGTAACATGATATATGTAGACCGGGCTACCCGGTACCAGCCCGTCAGCGGCCAGCAGTTTTTCAAACAGCGGGTTGAAGTCGTCTTTTGGGGCGCATTCTCCCGGGTGGTGACAGCGGTCACGCCAGCCGGCGCTTTTCCCGCCAGGCCTGCACGTAGCTCCACAGGCTGCCCCCGGCATTGGCCGTGACCACGGCCATGGCAATTTTGGGCAGGAGCAGGGGATGGGGATAAATCAGGTAGCGCGGTTCCCAGCGGGGGCCGTATTTTTCTTTAAACTGGCACACAGGTGTTCCGCACCGGAGCAGTACCGCCAGCCGCTTCGGGGCGGCCCCGGCTTTTTTTGTAATACTTTTTGCCGGCGCTTCTCTCTCCCAGATTAAATTTCCAGCCCTTTTTTAGTTTAAGTAAAACACTCCGTATGTACAATAGCATTTATACAATAACATTACCGTGCATTCTTTCAGCGGGTGAAGTATTAATGATCAGAAAAAGACTCGCTCTCCTGATTTTACCGGCCATCGTTTTCCTGATAGTCCTGGTGATAAAAGAGAGGGAAGTTATCGAAAGTTATGAAGGGCAGGCGGTGATCAGACATGTAACAACCAGCGAAAAGTTAATTGCCCTTACCTTTGATGATGGTCCCGATCCCCTCTATACTGCTAGAATTCTGGCAGTCCTGGATAAGTACAATGCCCGGGCCACCTTTTTTGTGCTGGGACTGAACGTACGGCAGTACCCCCATCTGGTGCGCCAGGAAATAGCGGCCGGCCATGAAATTGGCCTGCATGGTTACCGGCACGTACTTCTGACCGGTCAACCTCTGTATGCCACCTTGAGAGACCTGAAACGCTCGGAAGAACTGATTGTGAAGGCTACCGGTTACCGCCCGGTTTACTTCCGGCCGCCTTTCGGGTTTTATAATGCAGCGCTATTTAAAGCCACAGTTTCATGATCAGGACGCCCGGGGTGCGGCTTGTTGAGCGGGTTAAACGAACAGGCAGGAGACAGGCGGAAGGATGGCGAATTTTCCCCAGAGCCAGGGTTAATGGACCCCAAAGTTTTGACGGAGCGCCCGGGTTACGCGAATGGGCGGTGAAGGCTGTACAGGGTATCCGTGGGTTAAAGAGCCGGGCGGGCAGCAGAAAGCCTTCCGGAAACGGCATGGCCGGGGGGGCGGAATGGCCCGTAGCCGCAGGGGCCGGGAGCGTGATTTGCACGTGTTGGCGGCACCAGTCGATTGATTTCCTTCAGGGGGAATGGTTGTGCATGCGGGGAAAGAAAAGCCCAGGCCACCCGTCAAGTGGGCGGGTGGAAAATCCCAGCTCATACCCCAGTTCGAGCCTCTGTTTCCCAAAAGGGAGTTCGGCCAGTACGTTGAGCCTTTTGCAGGCGGGGGGGCGGTTTTCTTCCACCTGCTGCCCCCCAGGGCGGTATTGATTGACAGCAATGAGGATTTAATTAATTTCTACCGGGTTGTGCGGGACGAGCTGGATGCTCTCCTGCAGGACTTGAGGAAACATGAAAACACCGCCGAATATTACTACCGCGTCCGCGCCCTTGATCCCCACCGGATGGGCCCTGTGGCCAGGGCCTCGAGATTTCTCTACCTGAACAAGACGGGCTACAACGGACTGTGGCGGATGAACAGCCGGGGGCAGCACAACGTGCCCTTCGGGCGTTACAGGAACCCGAAAATAGTGGATGAGCCGAACCTGCGCCTGGTGAGCGGGGCCCTGAAGAAAGCGGAATTAATCTGCGGCGACTTCAGCCTGGTCCTGAACTGCGCGGAACCCGGAGCTTTCGTCTACCTGGATCCCCCCTATCACCCGCTTTCGGCAACGGCCAGCTTCACCAGCTATACCCCCGCCGCATTTGGGGAAGATGACCAGCGGCGCCTGGCGGAGGTATTCCGGGAGCTGGATGAGAGGGGCTGCCTGGTCATGTTGAGCAACTCGGATACGCCTTTCATCCGCGAGCTTTACAAGGACTATAACATACAGGTGGTTTACGCCAGGAGGGCCATCAACTGCCGGGCCGATAAGCGTGGGCCGGTGCCGGAACTGGTAATCCGCAACTTCAATTGACGGCGGTTTGACCTGCCGGGCGGGTCGATGGCAGGTATAAAAAGAACACCCTGCCGGTTCATCACCATTCGACATGATTTCTTCTTGACGAAATTTCCTGTAAGTGGTTCAATTGAGTAGTGTGAAAAACCGGCGCCCTTTCAGCGCCGGGTTGCCCGGAGGATGTTCTGATAGCGTTCCGGGTAGTTCGGGGGGTGGGTTTGCTCCCGCAGGATCCTGATGACGTTCTCCGTATTTTCTTCGGAATTCAGGAGGCGGAAAAAAACCCGTTCATTTACATAAACGCTACTGCCGTCCTGAAATTGAATATGGTACTTGTTTGTGCCCGGCACCGGGGTGGCCTTAATACCAGCTCCGGTAAAATAATGCAGATGTTGCATAAGTGCCATGGGGTGCCACCTCCAACGGGGTCCTCTGCTTTGATCATACGCCTTCCTGCCAAAAAAGGAATTCTCCTGTCCTTAATGGCCTTAATTGGCTGTTTTGCGGTAATTGTGAAATGTTGGCCTTATTACAATGCATCCGGCGGTGTTCCCCGTGTTAACTTTCCCTGTTCCGTGAACGGGAACATACCGGGCGGGGGAATTATCTTAATATAATTTTAACATATAAGTGTGAAAAGGCAAGCTTATTTGTGAAAAATATCTCAAAGTTTACGGTATTGACATAAAAATTGTAATTGACCATAATACCTAATTATAAAGTTAAAAGGTGTTTTACCTGTTTATGGAGAATATCAACAGGGTTATCCGGTTATTTCCTTCAAGAAATTAAACGGGGTGTGGAAATGAAAGTTCATGTTGCCAGGTGGGCCCATCCGGTGGCTGCTGCCTCCCGTTACCTGTCTTCCCTGCACCTTCCGCTGCAGGTGCTGGGGGCCAGCGATACCCATGTTTTTTGTAATGAGCAGGGGCGGATTATCCTCTACCATGACGGATACCGGGATTGTGCCCGGTTGATTGGCCGGTTTGCTACCCAGCTGGATGCGGGAGTTACCTGGGCTGACCGGGGGCTGCGCAGCACCACCCACCATTTTGATCCCCGACGGGGGGTTGGGGTATGGGCGTGGGGAAATGCCGCCCAGAAATGCAGGCAGTATTTTGACCGGGCCTTATTTTTCTGGCACCGGGGTAAATACCGCAAGGCGTTGTTCATGCTTGGTGCGGCCGTGCACCTGGTGCAGGATGCCTGTGTACCCCATCACGCTTGCTGTCAGCTCTTTGACGGCCACCTGGACTATGAGAAGTGGGTCAAGGGGCGAAAACACTATTACCGGGTTAACTCCGGGGGTCTTTATCACCTGGGCCATACACCCGAGGAATGGGTGGCTGCCAATGCCTGGGTGGCCAGGGAATACTACCCCCTGGTCAGGGCCAGCTCCGGTGAAGAAAGTTACCACGAGGCTACAGGTGTCCTGCTTCCCCGGGCCCAGCGTTCCACAGCCGGGTTTTTGCTATTTTTTTACCGGCATATCCAGAAGGGCTAACTGCCGGGACCGCATTTTCCCCTGCCCGGAAGGTTATAATAAGGGGAAAGAAGGCAGGGGTGATGATGGTAATGCAGCTTTCCCCCGGGGAACGCTCCATCCTGGCCTACTTTCCCTCCAGCACCAGCGCACGGCGGGCTATGGAGGAGTTAAAGTCCGCCGGTTATGATACCCTCACCCTGGACCGCGTATCCCGTTTCGGGGTGGAGGATAATGCCGAAATTAATTATCCCCTGGCCGGCCGGGCGGATTCCATTACCGGGCTGACCCTTTTTTCCACCGGCACCGGGTTAACTGAAAGTGATTCCCGGGTCCTCAGGGCGGCCGACCCCTCGGTAAGCGGTATGGCTGCCTACGATTACGGACTGGCCGGGGGGAGCGCTTTTCTGCTGACGGTTGTTACCGGGGAGGACAGGGTGCAGGAGGCCGTGGAAATACTTAAAAAACACGGAGCCCGGGTTTGAGCGACGGGTAAAACCTGTGGCGGGAGGAACAGGCCTCCCGCCATTTTATTGTTTTCCGGCTGTTCAAAAAGCAGGAAAGAAATGAGTCACGTCGAAGTTAAAAATAAATATACTAGAAGTAGCAGCTGTCGTCATATTAAGGTACCAGCAAGAGCTGGTCATTTTTGTTCTCAGGAAATTTTTCAGGGGGGTAATGCGCATGTTAAAAGGAATTGCCGGGGCGCCGGGGATTGCTATTGGCAGGGCCTTCATCTTTCGCCCGGAGCAGCTGGAATTTGAGCGAAAAACCATTTCACCGGAAGAGGTCAGCCGGGAACTGGTGCGGCTGCAGCACGCCCTCCAGCAGGCCCACCAGGAGCTGGCCGGGATATATGCCCGGGCCATGTCGGACCTGGGCCGGGACCGGGCGGGTACCTTTCACGCCCAGCTGATGATTCTGGAAGACGCCACCTTTGAATCGGAACTGATCAGCATCGTTCGTTCGGGTGTCAACGTGGAAGGTGCCGTGGGCGAAGTGGTGACCAACTATGTCCGGATGTTTGAGGATTCAGGAGACGAATACCTGCGTGAGCGGGCGGCCGACTACAGGGATGTAGGGTGCCGCCTGCTGCGTATTTTGCTCGGACAGTCCTGGACACCGGTGCCGCGCCTGAAAGAGGAATCCATAGTAGTGGCCCGGGACTTGAGCGCTCCGGACAGTATGCAGCTTGACCGTTCCCGCATCCTGGGCCTGGCCATTGAAAGGGGCGGGCGAACCTGTACGGCCTGCATTCTGGCCCGGTCCCTGGAAATACCTGCGGTGGTGGGCCTGGGGCGTTTTGTGCACCGGGTCCAGAATGGTGATCTGCTCATAGTTGACGGCAGCAAAGGTACGGTCATTCTCAACCCGGACCCGGCCACGCTGGCCGAGTACCAGCACCGGCGGGAGACTTACCTGGCCTGCAAAAAGGAAATGCAGATGCTTTCCGATCTGCCGGCAGAAACCAGGGATGGTTACCGGGTTCAACTCCTGGCCAATATCGATCATCCCGGGGAGGTGGCCAGCGCCCTGGCCCAGGGGGCGGAAGGAATCGGGTTGTTTCGTACCGAACATCTTTTCCTGGGGCGGGATACCATGCCCGGGGAGGATGAGCAGTTTGAATTCTACGTCCAGGTGGTACAGAGAATGCGGGGCAGGCCGGTGGTCATCCGCACCCTCGATTATGCCGGCCCTTCCAGTCCCTTTTTCCAGCCCATGCACTATGAACCCAATCCCTTTTTGGGCTGCCGGGGTATCCGGTTGAATTTAAACTTCGAGGAAATTTTCAATACCCAGATCAAGGCAATCCTGCGGGCCAGCGCCTTCGGCCGGGTAAAAGTGATGTTTCCCCTGATTTCCCGGGTTGAGGATCTGCGCCGGGTCAAGTCCATGATGCGCCAGGCCCAGGAAGAACTGCAGAGGGCCGGGAAAAAATTCGACCCCGATATTGAAGTGGGCCTGCTGGTGGAAGTGCCCTCGGCAGCCCTGACGGCCGAGCTGTTTGCTCCCGAAGTTGACTTTTACAGCATAGGCACCAATGATCTGGTTCAATACACCCTGGCGGTGGACCGGGCCAGCGCCGGCATTAATCCCTTGAACCAGGTCCTGCACCCCGCCATCCTCCGGCTGGTGAAAAATGTTATTGACGTAGCCCGCAATGCCCGTAAGAAAGTGGCCATGTGCGGCGAAATGGCCGGAGAACCGCTGGCTACCCTGCTCCTTTTGGGCCTGGGGCTGAACCAGTTCAGCGCTGCCGCAGGGGCTCTGCCGGAAATTAAAAAGGTTATCCGAGCAGTTACCTTAAAGGAAGCCCGGGAAGTGGCCCTGCGGACCCTGCAGTTATCCGGACCGGAAGAGGTTCGTCGATATTTGGAGCAGGAGATGAAAAGCCGCCGCTTGTATTTTTAGCTTTATTTGGTTATAATGGATAAGGGTCAGGTATTTGTTATCTGGAAATGGAGGTCTTTTTTTGAAACGGGTAGTCAGCGTCAGCCTGGGTTCATCGCGGCGGGATCACCGGGTGGAAGTGGAGCTAATGGGGGAGCGCTTTGAAATCAGCCGCCGGGGTACCGACGGTGATTTCGAGCGGGCCGTCCAGCTGTTAAAGGAACTGGATGGAAAGGTGGATGCCATCGGGCTGGGCGGGATTGACGTCTATTTATATGCCGGTAAGACGCGCTATGTTATTCAGGATGGGAAAAAACTTATGGATGCCGTCCGGAAAACCCCGGTGGTGGACGGCAGCGGTTTGAAAAATACCCTGGAAAGGGAGACGGTTTATTACCTGCGGGAGCATACCGACCTGCTTTCACCCGGCACCAGGGTTTTGATGGTCAGTGCGGTGGATCGTTTCGGGATGGCCGAGGCCTTTGCCGGGGTGGGTTGTGAGGTAACCTTTGGAGATCTTATTTTTGCCGCGGGCATCCCCTACCCTATCCATACGGTCAGCGAGCTGGAAGAGCTGGCAGCCAAACTGTTGCCGGAAATGACCAGGTTGCCCTTCCACATGCTTTACCCCACCGGGAAGAAGCAGGAAACTCAGGACGAAGAGAAGATCAAAAAATTTGGTCATTATTACCAGGAAGCTCAGGTCATCGCGGGGGATTATCACCTTGTCCGCCGATATATGCCCCGGCTTAACGGGCAGACTATTATTACCAATACCACCACTGCTGATGATGTGACCTTCTTAAGGGAAAAGGGAGCGGGGTGCCTGGTGACCACCACCCCTGAATTTGAGGGGCGCTCCTTTGGTACCAATGTCATGGAGGCGGTGCTGGTGGCCCTGTTGCAAAAGCCCGTGGAAGAAATCACCCCCCGGGATTACCTGGATCTCCTGCGGCGCCTGGATTTCAAGCCCCGGGTGCTGCTATTACGTTGATTTCTGGAGGTAAGCATCTTTGGCCACTCACGAGGAAATCACTGCCAGCCTCCTGGCTTTTCAGGAGGGGTACAACAAGAACGAGCGTTTAAAAATTATGAACCGGGATTGGGATCGGGTGGTCCTGGTGCAGGCCAGCGACATTCCCTCCCAGCATACCCTGGAACTGCGCAACGGAGAGCTGTCGGTGCGGGAAGGGGCGCCCCCCCGGGCCGATCTTACGGTAATTTCTGACAGCGAAACCCTGGCGGATCTTTTTTACGGTGATATTACCCCCACCGAACCTTATATGAACGGTACGCTGAAAATTATCGGATCGGAAGATGATATTGTGCGCCTTGATTTCATCTCCCTGATGATCTGGGGTGAGTAAAATGGCTTTAAAACGGGTGCTCACCCTGCGTACCGTGATTGCGACCAGCGCTGGCCTCACCCTGGCCAGTTCCTCTTTTGTTGCTGCCGTACAGGTGGCCAGTTTCCTGGCCGGCGATGCCGCCTGGCTGGCCATCCTTACGGCCGGTTTTTTATGCCTGGGGGCTGCCTGCTGCTTTTCGGAGCTGAACGCACGCCTTCCCTCCGCCGCCGGTATCCGCCTGTACTTCTCCCGGGCATTTAACGACCGCCTGGCTCTGACCATTTCCCTGCTCTACATGACCGTGGTAATGGGCGTGGTGGGGGCCGAGAGTTATGTGCTGGCGTTTGTCCTTAACGCGGCCTTCCCTGCCGTGCCCCCGCTGGCCTGGATCCTGGTCATGTTTATGGTGGTCACGGCCATGAATATCCGGGGGGTTAAGATTGCGGGCACGTTTCAGGAACTGATTACCTGCGGGCTTATGGGTTCCCTGCTGGTGCTGGGTTTTATAGCCCTGTCCAAAGTCGACTTCCACCTCACCGGACCTTTTGCTACGGGCGGCCTTCCGGCCTTCATCAGTGCCGTAGCGGTGGGGGTTTTTCTCTTTGTGGGTTTTGAGTGGGTAACGCCGCTGGCCGAAGAGGTTACCCACAGCCGCCAGGTTTCCCGGGGTATGCTGCTGGCCGTAGGGCTGTTGAGCGTGGTCTATGCCCTCTTTACCGTGGCCATGACCGCCACCACCCCCAGGCAAGCGCTGGTTGCTTCACCCGCCCCGCAGGTGGTTTTTGCCCGTAACGTTCTGGGCCCTGCGGGAGTGATCTGGATGGTGATCTTGAGCCTTGCCGCCTCTATTACCACTTTCAACGCCGGTCTGATCAGCGTTTCCCGCTTTGTATACGCTTCTGCCCGGGAGTATGTGCTGCCGCCCGTTTTTTCCCGCCTGAGCATGCGCTTTTTCACTCCCTGGGTGGCCATCCTCACTGTTTTTGCCACCGGGGTGATCATTTCCCTGGTGGTTCTGGTTACCCACCGCTATCTGGTGCTGGTAAATCTGGCGGCAGCCATAGAATCAATAGTATACGCCCTGGCAGGCCTGGCGGTGATCCGGTTAAGGCAGAAGGACCTGGAAGCTGGTGGTTCCTGCCGGGCCGGGGGAATGTTTGTCCCCGTAATTACCACTCTGGTGTTTGCCGGACTGGCCGTAGCGGTGATGCTCACGGACCTTTATGTGCTCCCGTGCCTGGTGGCTGGCTTTGCCATCATGTGGTGGTATGTTTACCGGGTGGTACCGGTTTTAAAAAGCAAGTATCAGCCCCGCCGGCCATCCCGCCGCCGCCGGCCGGTAGCGGGGACCGCTGAGGCCGGGTGCGAGAAATCATAGCTTTATGTAAAGATAGTTAAAATCCCAGCGCCCGGTAAGCCGGTTTATCGATCACGTTATCCCGGGAAAGATTATGCAGAGCCCGGAAGCGGTAAACGCTTTCTTCCATGTCCCAGCGCCAGGTACCGTCGATTTTGCCTTTAAACAGCCCCAGCCGGGCCAGCGTTCGCTGGACCTCCATCACATCCGAGCCGCAAAAATCACGGCGCAGATCCCGGAAGGGCGGTTCCCGGTAAGTAAAAGGGTTGCCGGTGATGGTTACCTGTGCCCCCACGGGAATCCAGGGGTATATTTCCTCCACGTCCCGGTTGTGCATGCGGATGCACCCGTGGCTGGCGTAACTGCCGATGGACCACGGCTTGTTGGTCCCGTGGATCCCGTACAGCCCCCAGGGAACGTTCAAGCCCAGCCAGCGGGAGCCAAAGCCGGTCCCCCAGTGCATAGCTTTACGTACAACCCGGAAATTGCCCAGGGGGGTGGGAGTTTCGAATTTGCCCACAGCTACGGGATACTGGCGGTAGGGCTGGCCGTCAAAGAATACCGTCAGGGTGCGCCGGGTGGTATCGATGAGAATGCGGACGTCTTTTGCCGGGGGTGGGGCCTGCTGGCTGGCGGCCGGCTTGGTGGCGGTTTGACCGATGGCGTTCCAGGTAGCCGGTCCCACCACCCCGTCGGGGAGCAGGTGGCGGTCTATCTGGAATAGTTTAACAGCCCCGGCCGTGGCCGGACCGTAGATGCCGTCGACCGGCCCGTGATAGTATCCCAGCCGGTTCAACAATTGTTGCAGGTGATATACATCTTCCGATGCCCTTGAGGGAGCTCCTATCCTGAGAACCTGTTCCGTATCCTGGCAGCACTGCCCGGAACTTCCGGTGTAGCCGCTGGCAGGTGTTGCCCCACAGAAGAATAAGACCAGTAAGGTCAGGAGGAAATATATTTTTTTTTCCATGCTCTGTTCACTCCTGTGCAAAAGGCTTAACCTTAATTATTTACCCCCGTATTTTTTTTATGCGCACCATATATCATATAATGGTAAATATGGTGTATAATGGTATATAAGACGGGGGTGAACAGGGTTTATGAAAGGAAAGCCGGTCTGGCGGTTTCGTTATCTGATAATTGTGATCGCGGGATTGATTTTACTGGGCTGTGCGGTGCAGGGGGATGGGCAGGGTTCCGGCCGGCAGGAAAGTTCCCGGGAGCAGGATGCCGGGCAGGTTTCAGAAGCCGGTAACGGGGCCGGAACGGAGGAAGCGGTGAGGACGGTTCCGGTGGTCCTTTATTTTGGCGATAACCAGGGTTACCTGGTGGCCGAGAGGAGGGAAATCCCCGTAACGAAGGCTATTGCCCGGGCAACATTGCAGGAACTCTGCCGGGGTCCTGCTTCCGGTAGCGGACTCAATCCCACCATTCCCCCGGGAACAAGGGTAAAGGATATTAATATCAGGGACGGCCTGGCTATTGTGGACTTCAGCCGGGAGTTAAAAGAGAAGCACCGGGGCGGTTCTTCGGCGGAATTGCTTACCGTTTACTCCATTGTCAATACCCTGACCCAGTTTCCCAGCGTCCAGCAGGTGCAGATCCTGGTGGAGGGAAGGCCCCTGGAGACACTGGCCGGGCACCTGGATATTAGCGGGCCCCTGAAAAGGGATGCCAGCCTGATACGGGCTCACAATGAAACGAACTAATAACAAAAAAGAACCAGTGCAGGAAGCTGGTTCTTTTTTTGATTTTTCTCTGGCAGGATTTCCAGCTTTAATGTAGAATCCTTCTAACCGGTATGTCTAATCATGTTGAATAATTGCTGGAGCTGGGAGGATGAAGAAGGGGAAATTCTGTCGCTTGTTAACCACCGGTGCGGCTGCCTGCCTGGCGGCGGGGTTATTATTCTTTTCCGGGCCGGGTAGCTCCCAGGCCGCCGGGGTGCAGAAAATAGTTTTTAAAGTGGGAGAAAAAAGCTATTTCGTAGATGAAAACGCTTTTAGCATGGATGCTTCGCCTTTTATCAGCCAGGGGCGTACTTATGTACCCCTGCGTTACCTGGCCCTGGCTCTGGGCGTGGATAATAAGGATATCCAGTGGAACAACGGCACAAAGAGCGTTCTGCTGACCAGAAAAGGTGTACAGGTGGGCCTTACGGTGGGCAGCAGGATCATGCTGGTGAACGGCCAGGCAAGGGATATGGACGTGCCGCCGGTGATTGAGGATGGGCGCAGTTATCTGCCCGCCCGCCATGTTGCCGAGGCCCTGGGCTACAGGGTGGAATGGAATGCGCCTGCGCGCACCGTGCTGGTCCAGCCCGCTGTACCTGCTGAAAGCGGTTCCGGTGACACCGGTGCCCTGGGCCAGGTGGTTGTCCAGGGCAACCTGGTTAACGTCCGCAGCGGTCCCGGATTGCAGTATGAAGTGCTGGCCCAGGTTAACAGCGGGGACCGCCTGACGGTGCTGGGGAAAGTCTCCGACTGGTACAAGGTACAATTGCCCGGAGGTGTGACAGGCTGGATTGTGGCCTGGTATGTGCGGGAGGAAGGCCCCCCTGCCGGTTCGGGGGATAGCCCTGTTCCCGGTGCGCCTGGAGATGACACTTCCCGGGGCATGCCGGAAGGGAGGCCCCAGCCGGATGATGACGGCGGTGCAGGCCAGGAAGATGGCAGCCAGCAGCCGCAGGAGCAGGAACAGGAACAGGGTCCTGCTGTGAGCAGCATTGATGTTGATCCGGCCGGCGATGTCACCAGGGTTAAAATTACAGCTGAAGGGGCGATGACCTGCAATATTTTCAGGTTGTCCGCCCCGGAACGCCTGGTGGTGGATCTAACAGGTGTGCGGCCGGGTAATATACCGCTGGAGACCGCAGTGGGCACAGAAGCGGTAAATAAATTGCGCGTGGGCTGGTTCAGCAAGTCTCCCGATGTCACCCGGCTGGTCTTTGACCTGAACGGGCCCGTGCGCTACCGGGCCAGCCTGTCGGCAGATGGGAAAACGCTGGTCATGGAAATTTACATCCCCTCTCCAGAAGATATTCTGCAGGATGTGGTCATCGCCATTGACCCCGGCCACGGTGGGCCGGACCCCGGTGCTCTGGGTAACGGCCTGCGGGAAAAGGATATAACCCTGCGCATAGCCCGGAGGGTGGCCAGCTTGCTCTCGGAGCAGGGAGCCCGCCCCCTGCTGACCCGCGATGCCGATTATGAAGTGGGCCTGTATGAGCGCGCGGACATGGCCAACCGGGCAGGGGCTGAAATATTTGTCAGCATCCACATCAATGCCAACGTCAATCCTTCTGTCCAGGGTACGGCTACCTACATTCTCAGCCCGGCCGGGGGAGGGGATCCCGGCCGCCGGGAGGAAAGCCGCAAGCTGGCCGGGTATATCCAGGCCCAGCTGGTTAAGAGGCTCGGGCTGGAAAATGATGGTGTTCTGGAGGCCAATTTTGCCATCCTGCGTACTTCAACCATGCCCGCAGTGCTGGTAGAAGTGGCTTACATAAGCAACCCCGGTGAAGCTGCTTTACTAACCCAGGACTGGTTCATAGAAGAGGCAGCTCAGGGTATAGTTCAGGGTATTGCCGATTATCTTCACCAGCGCTGGGGGTAGGATGCGGTAATAAGTTACTTTCCAGAAGAAAAAATCTGTGTTATGATGATACAGGTCCTTCGCGGGCCTGTCTTTTTTAGCAGAGAAAAGGGTTAAAACCGCTGCACGAAGTGAAGTGGACGAACGCCGACAAATACCGGTTAAAAAGCATAAGTTGCTGAATAAATATTAAGATGATCCTATCCTGAACATAATTTTTAAAGGAGAGAATTAGAAATTGAGCAATACCAGGCCCATCGGTCTATTTGATTCGGGGGTGGGAGGGCTAACCGTCTTGCAGCAGGTTTTTCGCCACATGCCCGCCGAATCCACCGTTTATTTTGGGGATAGCGCCCATGTACCCTATGGTCCCCGTAAGCCGGAAGAGCTGATCGGTTTTGCGGAGCGCATTCTCAACTTTTTAATTTCCTGCGAGGTAAAATATGTCATTTTCGCCTGCAATACCAACTCTTCCGTATCCCTGCCCGTGGTCAGGGAGCGCTTTGCCCTGCCCATGATAGGGTTGATCGAGCCGGGAGCAAGGGAAGCAGTGCGGGTAAGTACCGGGGGGCGCATCGGGATCATTGCCACGGAAGCCACCATCAAAAGCGGCGCTTACCAGCGGGCATTGAGAGCCATAAATCCCGGCCTGGCGGTGTTCAGCCAGGCTGCCCCTCGCCTGGTACCCCTGGTGGAGGCGGGCCGGGCCGGTACCAGGGAGGCCTTCGAAGTGGTATCCGAATATGTACAGCCCTTAAAAAAAGCCGGCATTGACACCCTTATTCTGGGTTGTACCCACTACCCGTTTCTGGAAGCCGAGTTCCGGGAGGCGCTCGGCCCCGGGGTTATGCTGGTTGACCCCGCGGAAGCAACCACCCTGGCTGCACGGGAAGAAATGTCCCGCCTTGGTTTGTTAAATAATCCCGGAGGCCTCCGGGTGCGGCACCGCTACTTTGTCAGCGGTGACCCCGTTTCCTTTAAAGAAACAGCCTGCTGTTTTCTGGGGGTTGAAATTCCCCCGGTGGAGCAGGTAATACTTGATTGAGGGTAAAACATTTAAATTCAGTCATCTGATGACCTGCCCTGGCAGCAGGTCGGAGGGGAGGGGAGCTGGATTGAAATCCCGCCGGGTGGGTATTACCACCACCGTACCCGTGGAAGTTATATACGCGGCAGGCTGCATACCGGTGGATTTGAACAACATATTCATTACCGGCCCCAATCCCGGGGAGCTGGTGGAGGAGGCGGAGCTGGCCGGTTATCCCCGCAATGTCTGCGCCTGGATAAAAGGAATTTACAGCACGGTCCTGCGCCAGGGGGATATCCGTACCCTGGTGGCAGTGACCCAGGGGGACTGCAGCAATACCCACGCCCTTATGGAGACCCTGGAGCTGGCCGGGGTGGAGGTGATTCCCTTTGCCTACCCCTTTGACCGGGACCGGGATCTTTTAACCCTCCAGATTGAAAAGCTTATGGACCGCTTCGGGGTGGACTGGGCCGCGGTTAACCGGGCCCGGGAGCGGCTGGATCGTATCCGGCGTAAAGTTTGGGAGATTGACCGCCTGACCTGGCAGGAGAACCTGGTTGGCGGGTGGGATAATCATCTTTATCAGGTAAACTGCAGCGACTTTAAAGGGGATCCCGATGCTTTTGAGCGGGAAGTAGATGAGTTCCTGTACCGGCTGAAGGAGGCCGGGCCCCGGCGGGAAGAAATCCGCCTGGCCTACATTGGTGTGCCGCCGATTATGGATGATCTTTACGACTACCTGGAAGAACGGGGTGCCCGGGTGGTTTATAATGAAACCCAGCGCCAGTTCACCCTGCCCTTTGCCACGGAAGACCTGGTGGAGCGCTACCGCCTGTACAGTTACCCCTACGGCATTTTTTACCGCCTGGAAGATATCACCCGGGAAGTAAAAAAACGCAACGTGCATGGTGTCATTCATTACGCCCAGAGTTTCTGCTTCCGCCAGATTGAGGACCTCATTGTCAGGCAAAAGCTCAACCTGCCCATCCTTACCCTGGAAGGGGACAAGCCCAACCGCCTGGACGCCCGCACCCGCATGCGCCTGGATTCCTTTATTGAGATGCTGCGATAAAGAGGTGTGTTTCTTGTACTGTGGTGTTGACCTGGGTAGCCGCAATGTGAAAATTGCCCTTATGGATTCCCGGGGGGAGCTGAAATTTTTTAAATTTGATACCATCACTTTTTACCGGGAACACGGCCGGCTGGAAGACGGCCAGCTGGCGGTGGATCTGTCCGCCCTGCTACCCCCTTCAACCCGGCCCCGGGTGGTGGTCAGCACCGGTTATGGCCGCCAGACCGTGGCCCTCAAAGGTGCCAGGACGATTCCCGAAATTAAGGCCCACGTTCTGGGGGCGGTTCATTTTACCGGGCTGTCCGACTTCACCCTGCTGGACCTGGGGGGGCAGGACAGCAAGGTGGCCCTGGTGCGGGGCGGGCGGCTGGTGGACTTTCAGACCAACGATAAGTGCGCCGCCAGTACCGGGCGTTACCTGGAAAATATGGCGGCCGTGCTCAACATCACCCTGGATGAGCTCAGCCGTTATTACGAAAACCCCGTGGATCTCAGTTCTACCTGCGCCATTTTTGGGGAGACAGAGCTGATTGGCAAGGTGGTGGAAGGACACCCCATTTCATCCCTGGCTGCCGGGGTGAATTACACTATTTTCAAGCGCATCCGCCCCATGCTGCAGCGGCTTTTTAGCGAGATCCTGGTGTTTACCGGTGGCGTAGCCCGGAACACCGCCTTGCGAAAGATCCTGGCCCGGGAGCTGGGGGTGCAGGTGGTGGTTCCCGAACATCCCCAGTATACCGGGGCCGTGGGCTGCTGCGTGGAAGCACGGTTGAGGAGTCCGGATTGATTGCCGTGACCTTACAGGAGAGAGGGGGAGGTATTGTCATGCGGATTACCGTACTGGGGTGCTGGGCTCCCTACCCGGCCGCAGGGGGGGCCTGTTCCGGTTACCTCCTGCAGGACGGTGGAGGTAATATCCTGCTGGATGCCGGCCACGGCACGTTCAGCCGGCTGGTGCAGTTCATACATCACTGTGACCTGCGGGCGGCGGTGATTACCCACCTGCATCCCGATCACTATGTAGACCTGCACTGCCTGCGCCATGCCACCGCTGCCGGCCTGCGGGAAAAGCTCCGCTGGCGTAAAGTGCAGCTTTTCCTGCCCCCGGAACCGGTACATATTTTCGAGGAACTTTCTGCCTGTACCGACGCCTTCGATGTGGTCCCCATCGAGTCCCTGCCGGAAGAAGAGGTGCCGCCGGGAATAAAGGTGCGCTGCGGGTCGGTGGGACCGGTAAGGCTTTTCTTCCTGCCGGCCCGTCACAACCTGCCCGCCTACTCGGTGGGGGTGGAGGGATCGGGCTATTTTGTCTATTCCGGGGACAGCGCCCCCACCGGGGAACTGGCGGCCCTGGCCGAGGAGGCGGGCATTTTCCTGTGTGAAGCTTCGGGCCTGGACAAGGACGCCGAATTCCTGCACGACCGGCATATGACCGCCCGCCAGGCGGGAACCCTGGCCCGGCAGGCCAGGGTTAAGGAGCTGATCCTCACCCATTTTTATCCCGAATACGATCTCGCCCGGATAAGGGCCGAAGCTGAAGCCGGTTTTGGCGGAAAGGTCGAGCTGGCTGTTGAGGGGGATACATATTTTCTGTATTGATGACGGTCAGGGCATACTATGGCATGCGGGCTGTGCAACGGCGCGGCAAAAATAATAGAACGGGAGCGTGAATTTATGGAAAGGGTGGACGGAAGAAAGCCCGGTCAAATGAGGCCGGTGAAAATTACCCGGAACTACAATAAATATGCCGAGGGTTCGGTCCTGGTGGAGGTGGGCGATACCCGGGTTATCTGTACGGCCACGGTAGAAGAGAGGGTGCCCCCATTCCGGCAGGGCACGGGTACGGGCTGGGTAACCGCCGAGTACGGCATGCTGCCCCGGGCCACGGGTGTACGTACTCCCCGCGACCTGAACCGGAACAAGGGGCGTGCCCAGGAAATCCAGCGGCTCATTGGCCGCTCCCTGCGCTCGGTGGTGGATTTATCCGTTCTCGGGGAGCGAACCGTGATCCTGGACTGCGATGTTATCCAGGCTGACGGCGGTACCCGTACCGCATCCATTACCGGATCCTTTGTGGCCCTGGTGGATGCCCTGGCCCACCTGGTGGGGGAGGGGCTGCTCCCTTGCTTACCGGTGAAGGACTTTGTAGCCGCCACCAGTGTGGGCCGGGTAAACGGGGAGCTGGTTCTGGACCTGTGTTTTGCCGAAGACTCGGCTGCGGAAGTGGATATGAATGTGGTAATGACCGGTGATGGCCGCCTGGTGGAAGTGCAGGGTACCGGGGAGGAAGCTTCCTTTACCCGGGAGGAACTGGACCGGATGCTGGACCTGGCAGCAGAAGGCATCCGGCTGCTGGTGGAATACCAGAAAGAAGTCCTGGGCCCTGACCTGGTAGCCCAGATTGGTCCCAAAGGAGTTCTGAGCGATGAAACTGGTACTGGCTACCCGCAATCCAGGTAAGGTAAGGGAGTTAAGCCAGCTCCTCTCGCCGCTGGGTTATGAAGTTCTGTCCCTGGAGCACTTCCCCGGTGTGCCGGAAGTGGTGGAGGACGGGGCTACATTTAAAGATAACGCGGTGAAAAAAGCCACTGCGGTGGCCCGCCATACCGGCCAGCTGGCCCTGGCCGACGATTCCGGGCTGGAGGTGGACTACCTGGGGGGGGCGCCGGGGGTGCGCTCGGCCCGCTTTGCCGGCGAAGGGCACGACGACCGGGCCAACAATGAAAAGCTCTTAAGGCTTCTTGCCGGTGTTCCACCCGAAAAACGTACCGCACGTTTTCGCTGTGTGGTGGCCGTGGCCACGCCGGAAGGGAAGGTTTTGACCACGGAGGGAACGTGTGAGGGAATAATCGCGGAGGAGCCCCGGGGTGAAGGTGGTTTCGGTTACGATCCCCTTTTTTACGTACCCTCCTGCGGGAAGACCTTTGCCGAGCTGGAGCCGGAGGTAAAGAACAGGATCAGTCACCGGGGGCGCGCCCTGGCCCTGATGAGGGAAATCCTGGCGGGCCTGCGGTATGAGCTGGAGGGTTGAGTCGGAAAGCGGGGGTTATCCATGCGCGCTGGTGTAATCAGTGATACTCACGGCAGGCTGGAAACGGCCGTCAAAATTTTGAATAAAATAAAATCGCTGGATTTAGTGCTTCACGCCGGGGATTTTTACCGCGATGGCCGGCTGCTGGCGGAGATATTGAACGTGCCCGTTCATGCTGTGGCCGGTAATTGCGATTGGGAAAGGAACGGCCCGGAAGAAGAGGTGCTGGTCCTGGAGGGGAAAAAGGTGTTCCTCACCCACGGGCATCTTTACCAGGTGCATTTTTCCCTGCAGAAACTTTTATACCGGGCCCTGGAACTGCAGGTGGACGTGGTGGTTTTTGGGCATACCCACGACCGTTACTGCCAGGTACACGAGGGCATTTTGTTTTTCAATCCGGGCAGCGTGTATGCCCCCCGGGGAAAACACGGCCCGGGAGGCGGCCTGCTGATCATTGAAGGAGGGGAAGTCAGTTCGTCTTTCCTGTAAGTTGCTTGCCCCCGGCATTTAAACAGCCGGGGGCTTTTCCCAACTGGATTTCAGCTGCGCATGATGATGCCTTCCAGGGTATTGGCTACATCTTCACAGCAGTCCAGGATCGATTCCATGGTCGCATAAATTTCCTTGAACTGGATGATTTTTTTCAGGTCATCGTTTTCCGCGAAAAGGACCTGCAGGCTTTCCCGGTAAAGCTGGTCGGCTTCTTTTTCCAGGTCGTTTATTCTATAGGTGTGCCGGCGTATATCATCGAGCTTTTTGTCGACCAGCAGTTGCACGGCTGTATAAATCTCCTCCGTGCAGTTTTCCACTATCCGGGCAAAAAGGCACATATAGGGGTCCGGTTCTTTGATGCGGTATATATCCAGCAGATCGGCACAGGCTTCCATGCCGTCCAGCACATCATCCAGCTTTACCGTCAGCAGCATGATGTCTTCCCGCTCCAGCGGGGTAATGAAGGTCTGGTTCAGGGCCTTGAATATGGCATGGGTGTACTCATCACCCCGGTCTTCCAGCAACTTGATATTTTCCGCGTAGGCTTCCGTATCCTTCAAAAGCTCTACATTTTCCCGGAAAAGCCTGGCTGCTTCCTTGATATTTTTAACAATATGGAGGAAGTTTTCAAAAAAGAAATCGTGCCTGCGTTTTAAAAACATCGGTAAATTGCCTCCGCTATCAGTATTTGAATATCTTCCTGGATCATTTTAAACTTTAAGCCAATAAAAAGTCCAGAGGGATCGGCATGTAGGGACAAAATTTTGTTCCTGCTTATTAACAATCTGCAAATTCGGTGTTAATATACAGAGGGAACCTGTCCCACAGTCTGTGCGAGAAAGGGGAAATAACGGTTGTTCAGCCCTGAACTTCTGTTGATTTTCGTGATCATCGTCCTGGCGCTGACCTTTGACTTCATCAACGGCTTTCACGATACGGCCAACGCCATAGCCACTTCCATTTCCACCAAGGCTCTGAGACCCCGCACGGCCATCATCCTGGCTTCTGTAATGAATTTTGTGGGGGCCATGACCTTTACCGGCGTGGCCAAGACCATCGGCGGTAAAATTGCCGACCCCTTTTCCCTCAGCAACGGTCTGGTTATTGTGCTGGCCGCCCTTGTAGCAGCCAGTGCCTGGAACCTGATCACCTGGTATTACGGCCTTCCCAGCAGTTCCTCCCACGCCCTGATTGGTTCCCTGACCGGGGCGGTGATTACCGCTGCCGGCTTTTCGGCAGTTAATTTCCAGGGTTTCATCAACATCCTGGAAGCCCTGGTTTTCTCTCCCCTCCTTGCTGCGGCTACTGGTTTTACCGTTATGACATTGATAAAACTGATTTTCCGTAAAGCCATACCTCACCGGATTAACCGGCGCTTCCGGATGCTTCAGATCTTCACTGCCGCCTTTCAGGCCTTTTCCCACGGGACCAATGATGCCCAGAAGACCATGGGGATCATTACCTTTGCCCTGGTTGCCGGTGGTTTTCAAAATGATTTAAACATACCCTTCTGGGTCAAGCTTTCTGCCGCCCTGGCCATGGCCCTGGGAACATCCGTAGGCGGGTGGAGGATCATCAGGACCGTGGGAACGCGCATCATCAAGCTGGAGCCCGGCAGTGGGTTTTCCGCCGACCTGAGCTCGGCCCTGGTAATCCTGGGGGCCACGTTGCTGAAACTGCCGGTAAGCACCACCCACGTCATCTCTTCTTCCATCATCGGCGTGGGTGCGGCCAGGCGTTTTTCCATGGTCAAGTGGGGGACGGCCCAGAAAATAGTCGCCGCCTGGGTGGTGACGCTGCCGGTAACCGCAGTCCTGGCTGGAATATCCTACGGGCTGTACGCCGGGATCACCCGGCTGGCATCAGTATTTTAAGTTGCCGCAATGCTCATGCTGCCTGGGAGACAGGTACTTCATACCCCGGCAGTATATTTTTTTGCGCTTACTCCCCGGACATTCCTGTCTGCAATCGTGCTGGAACGGAAGGGTACGTAGAATTCTGTGACTGAGGAATAGCCGCCGGGCGTAGAAAAAAAGAGGCCCCGTAAAGGGGCTGGCGGGTACACTTGAGTTATAGATAGGCCAGAGTTTCGTTTAAAGATGAAAATCCTATCAAATACCGAAAAGTTTTTAATCCTTTCCCAGATAATTGTTTTGACTTCACGGAGTGTTTTCGCTATAATATACTTGCTGCCGGCAACTAAAAATAATTTTCTCGTGCGAGCGGGTGTAGCTCAATGGTAGAGCACCGGCCTTCCAAGCCGGGTACGTGGGTTCGATTCCCATCACCCGCTCCAATTATTGATATGATGAGGTTTTCAGGGTGTTGGGGAAACATGTAGAAAAGCGGTCAGGCCGGTACTCCGCGTCCCTCCCCTTTCATTATCAGTGAAAGAAAGAGGGTGGTTGACCATGCGACGTTGTATAAAATGCAAAGGGGAGCCGGCAATTGATCTCAAATCGAATAATACGGCCTTTTGTAAAGAGCATTTTATAGAATACTTTTTGAGACAGGTAGCCAGGGCCATTAAGAAATACAATATGTTTTCCAGTGATGAGAGAATACTGGTTGCCGTTTCCGGTGGCAAGGACAGCATGGCCCTGTGGGATGCCCTGTTATCCCTGGGATATAATGCCGACGGGTTGCACGTTGACCTGGGTATAGGAGAATATTCCACGGGTTCCCGGCGGATTTGCGAGAATTTTGCTGCCAGCCGGGGAGCCAGGCTGTATATCCTTTCGCTGGAAGATATGTACGGCACCAATATGAGGGAAATTGTGCGGCGTACCCGCCGGGTGAGCTGCTCCGTATGCGGAACGGTAAAAAGGTACCTGATGAACCTGGTGGTCCAGCAGAAGGGCTACCGGGTGGTGGCTACGGGGCATAACCTGGATGACGAAACGGCGGCCCTGCTGGGCAATTTATTTGGCTGGCAGGAGGGATATCTGGCCCGCCAGTACCCTCACCTGCCTTCAACCCATGCCCGCCTCCCGGCAAGGGTTAAGCCGCTGGTTCGCCTGGGAGAGCTGGAAACGGAAACGTACTGCCGGTTGAAGGGGATTGATTATCTCGCCGATGACTGTCCGCTGGCCAGGGGAGCAACATCTCTGGCCTATAAAGAATTAATCAACTCCCTGGAAGAAAAAATGCCCGGTACCAAGCAAAGATTCCTCTTTGGTTTCTGGGATAGGGGGCGCAGGAATTTCACCGATACTCCCGTGGAATTAAAAGAGTGCTCCCTCTGTGGCCAGCCGACGACGGCCGGTACCTGCCTTTTCTGCCGCCTGATGCAGAAGGCCGGGCTCGACCCCCTGATCCAGCCGCAGGTACAGGAGATGTAAAATGCTTTGCACAGGTTGTTGCTGTCCAAAACTTAGTATTGTATAATATAAGCACCGGGAATCAAAAAGGAGCTGCAGGTAAGCAGCTCCCGCTCATGTCCCAGTAGCTCAGCTGGATAGAGCAACGGACTTCTAATCCGTAGGTCGGGGGTTCGAATCCCTCCTGGGACGCCAGAAAAAAGACCGTCTTCAGGTTAAACCCTGCGGCGGTCTTTTATTTGTCATTTAAGTTTCTGTCATTTAAGTCTCGCAATAAGCAAAGGATCAATGACCGGACATTTCCAGGCGCAGGAGCCTGATTTCCCGGTCGTGCTCTTCCAGCTTGATAAAAGTTTCTACTTGTCTTCGTGCAAGGTGCTCGACTCTCTCTTCGATTCTGGCCACGGAGTTCCTGATGCTGACGAAATAATCCATGTGAACTGCGCGGGCATCGAAGAGGGCGCGGATCTTATCGATGATTTCGTTTTCGATAAGGGCTTCCATTCGTTCCATGCGCCCGGCGAGCTCCTCCTGGCCTTGTTCGAGGCCGCCGATGCGCTGCTCCACGTTGCCGATGCGTTGGTCCATATTGCCGACACATTGATTCAAGGCCTTTAATTCACCGAGGATCTCTTTCAGCAGTTGCTCGGACATGGATCGTTCCCCCCTTTCAATTATATTTCCCTCGCGGGTAATCGTGGGCTTACTAGGAAATCTAGGGATACATCGAAGAAGCCGGCAAAGACATCTCCACCTGCTGAGTTTTTGTTTTACAGGCCGACCCTGGCGCGGGCGAAGGGTTCCATGTGGCCGCGCACGTTGAGGCTCTTGGACATGACGATCATTTCCCCATCTTCCAGGGGTATGCCTGTTCTGGGGTGAGGTCCTATCTGCTCTATCAGCCATTCCTTGAACAACTGCAGTCCTCCCATGTTAACCGGGAAACCGCCCCAGAGATCCCAGGCCCGGAAGTAAACATAAAAGTGCATCCGGTAGACGCCGGCCTTCCTGTCCAGGCGAATTTTGGTATCGATTAACCGGAGGCAGGGCAGGGACTTCCCCCTGGCCAGATCGGACGGGGAAGCGACTTCAATACACCCCTTGACATGATCAAAGCCATAAGTACGATAAAAACGGATCAGATCTTCCACCTGCTGGCAGATCCGTTCCCCGTAAGTGTAAGATTCGCCCTCCGACCTGTATGGATTGAGGATGTAGGTGGCAAAATATTCCTCAATCTTGTCCATGGTGGTGGGCGGAGCCGGAATTCCCAGCCCGGGTGGCAGGATATCGCAAAGGGGCCGCTCCCAGGGGTGGGTGATCTGGCAGGTTATGAAATCAAATTCCCGCCGGCTGTTGTCGCAGCGTCCATGTTCATCGGCGCCACCGCCCCATTCGGGGAAATAGGTGTAGGCATCAATTTCAAACAATTTTTTTAAGAGCAGGTACCAGGCTTCGGGTAAGTTTCTGGCCCGGATAAAAACTGGCTCCAGGTATTCCCTCTGTTCTTCCACCATGCCGGACTCTCCTTTTCTTGGTATGGGTACGGTATGAATTTAACATCCAGGAAGTTTTGGGTCAAGAGGTAAGGGTCGGGTGCATCATTTGCAGCATGGGGAATTAACAGAAAGGTTTTTGCCTTTTTTATCGTATAGGTATAATGCCTGCCTGTGTATGAAAATGATCTGTTCGGGAGGTTCGTAGCAGCTACTAACGGGCCAACAAATGTTGACAAAATATAATAACGAATATACTCAAGCTGGCCGGGCGGGGCAAGTATAAAAAACCTTATCATCGAATATCCCGACCGGCTGGCCCGGTTTGGCTATTCGTACATCGAGCGGCACCTGAAACACTGCGGCGTGGAAATAATCGCTATCACGGAAAAAGAACCGGAAGACGCTCACACCGGGCTAGACGGGGGACTTACTGGCCGTAGTCACGTCCTTTTCGGCCCGGTTGTACGGGGCCAGGGGCGGCAGAAAAATCAGACAGAGGTTTCGGGAACTGATTGCGGGAGTGAAGCCGGATGAAAAAGCCGAAAAAGAAGAAAACGGTTAACCCGGAAGACGGCATAAAATACACCGCATGCGGCGAATGGTTCCCGGAAAATTTTCCTGCCCGGCGCAGCCTGCGTTGGGCCAGAGGGGAAGAAGATCCCCTGACCACCGAGATACGCCTTTTTTGCTCGTGCGAGCGCTGGGCCTTCAACCGGCTTCAGGAAGGTCGTTCCCGTGAAGAGCTCAAAAAAGAAGGCCAGAAGATATTCGGCATAAACTCCCGTTTTTGTGACGATGCCATATTAAAGGCAAGGGCCATTATTGAATCACAGCGGGAACTGCTGGCGCTGGAAATCGAAGAAACCGGAACGAAACTGGCCCGGGCCAGGAAGAAGCTTGACCGGGCGGAAAAAGACCTGGCCGCAGCGATAAAAACTGGTAATCCGGTAAAAATCGAGAAAGCCGAACGCACCGTACACGGTCGCAAAGCGCGGGTCAAAAAACTAAAGACGAAGCTGGATGAACTGAAAACCCATCAAAATGACGGCACCATACCCACGGTAATTTTTGGCGGCCGTTCTTTGTGGAAGCGAATCTGCAGGGGTAGAGCCACAAAAGAAGAATGGCGAAACGCCCGTCAGAACCGGCTGTACGCCCGGGGAGACGAAACCAGGGGCGGCAATCCGAACATTAAGATAAGCTACCGCAGCGGAGAATTTGCCTTGTCCGTGACCATCTCCCACCTGTCCGAGCAGGCAGGCACGGACAGCAGAGGAAGACCGGTAATGACGAGGGCTCCCCGGGTAACGGGAAAGCTCTGGCTGCCGGAAAAGCACCGGCTCAAGGTGTGGGAGTCGCTTCTTTCCGGCGCTCCCTATAACGTTGAGTTAATCGGAGGCCGGGACGGCCGGTACAGGGTGCACATTACCTTCACCGTAACGGTACCTGAACCGGTAACCAGTCCCAACCGGGGTTATTTGGGGATGGACACCAACCCGGACGGGGTGGCTTTAGCCAACGTCAATTATTTCGGCCAGCCTGAACCCTGGCCGGAGGGTTTCGAGGTACCTTACCCGAAGGCATTACACAAATTTGCCGGGGAATTCCAGGTGACAGTGCAACCAAACGGTTTCCTGTACATCAAGATACCGGAACTTGCTTACAGCCGCGGATACCGGCGCACCTACCTGATAGGCGTACTGGCTAAAGTGGTGGTGGACATAGCAAAAGCTTTTGACAAACCCATTGCCTTGGAGGACCTGGACTTCGGGAAAGACCGGCTGGACACGGACAGGAAATTCAACCGCATGGCGGCCAACTTTCCGTTCAAGAAGATAATCGAGGCCGTCATGCGGAGGGCATCCAGGGAAGGTGTGGGCGTAAAACCGGTCAGGCCGGCGCACACGTCCACCATTGGCTATTACAAATACATGGAGCGGTACGGGGTAATTATCCACCACGCCGCCGCTTTGGTTATCGCCCGGCGGGCGATAGGCTTCAGAGAGCGCATTACCAGCGAGTTGAAGGAAAAAATTCGAATCATCAAAGAGAAGCTGGACCGGAAGGTTGATTCCTTACCTGGGGAAGGAAAAGGGATGACCCGAAAGGTGAAGCGGCTCTTCAATCGGTTGGAAGGAAAGATTCCCGTTCACAACGGGCTGACCCGTTTTAAGCAGGAATCGTTTTATTCCGTCTGGTACGAGTTGAAGCAGCTCGCTTTATCAAGTAGGTGACCCCGTTTAGCCGGTGTCGGACAAACCGGTAGGCCGTACCTAACAGGTCGCGGGAGGCGTCCGGCACTCAAGAAACTTAAGTGCTGGACCGCGAAATGGTCAACATTGATGAAGGCGCAAGCCGGAAGTGCCTGTTACGCGCAGTTCTCCCGTCCGGGTGGGACTCCCGGGGCCGAGGTCTCCCTGTCGCTATAGCCTGCTCCCAGGGGTAGGCAAATCCAATCCAGAAAGGAGCGAAAGCCTGGTCATGGGGAGGCCGGGTTCACAAAAACTAACAATTGTTAGGTATTGTGAGCTTTTTTGAACCAGGTTATAAGGTGAGTTCTGTGATTCTGGTAAAGCATCCCCTGGTAAGTGACCGGCTGAGGACCCTGCGGGACCGGGAAACTAACACCGAGCTGTTTCGCAGGGCTTTAAGGGAACTGGGGTTGATTCTGGCCGTTGAGGCGACCCGCCACCTGTCCACCAGGGAAACCACCGTGGTAACACCTCTCGGGGTGGAGGCCCGGGTTGAAGAGGTGGATTCCTCCAGATGCCTGCTGGTGCCCGTGCTGCGGGCGGGTCTCGGTTTTCTGGACTGCTTTCTGGAGTTTCTGCCCCGGGCCAGGGTGGCCCACGTGGGGGTTGCCAGAAACCACGATACCCTGGAAGCGGAAGTATATTTGAGTTCAGTGCCTTTAAACGCGACGGAATACGATCACGTTTTTATCCTGGATCCGATGCTGGCCACGGGAAACAGCAGCGTGAAAGTCCTGGAACTGCTGCAGTTGCGGGGATACTCACCCGGCAAGGTGGTGCTGGTTTGCGGGTTTGCCGTGGAAGCCGGGATAACGCAGGTCTGTCTGAAATTCCCCGGGGTCCGCATTGTAACGGCGGCCATAGATCCGGAACTGAACGACCTCGGCTATATAGTACCCGGGCTGGGGGATGCGGGGGACAGGCTCTATTTGCTTTAAGAAGTCACATGGCCACCCTTGCGGGTGGCCCGCTTTTCTGGAAATATAATGATTATTTCAGGCGGAGTTGCTTCAGTTCCTTCAGGCTGCTGAGATCGTTCATTTTGACCAGATGGTCCGAGATGGTATAAAGCACATCCTCGATATACAACGCCCTTTTAACGGGTGTGGCTTCTTCCCCTTCCCGGTAACTGCCGCTGCCGTGGGCTACTTTCCCCTTCAGCTTTGTCCCGCCCTCCGGGGAGATGTTGAAAACGTATGCCCCGTACCAGAATCTGGCCGGAGGTGCTTGTTCTCCCGCGGAAGTTAAAATACGGACAGGAGGAGAAAAGGATACGGGAATGACCAGCAAGTTCCTGGAACGATCGAAGAGTACGGCCCTGTGATCATAAAGTGCCGGTGAATCGGCGTCCTGGCCGCTGATGACATAGCTGGCCTTTTCCCTGGGGCTGGCCGGATTGCTCACGTCAAAAAGTGAAATTTTCAACCCTTCTTCCCGGGGGGTGGGGGGTGAGAAGATAAGGGGTCTCGGCTGCTCAACCGTTCCATCCCCTGCCTTGACCTCCCTGCCGATGCCAATCAGATAATTTTCATCATACGGGTGCAGGTAGGTGGAGTAGCCGGGTATTTTTAATTCGCCGGCCAGTACGGGCTGCCGCGGGTTCTTTAAGTCCACCACAAAAAGCGGATCTATATTCCGGAAGGTAACCAGGTAGGCCCGGTCACCCATAAACCGGGCGGCGTAGATTCTTTCGGTGGGAGCCAGCCCCTCTAACTTCCCGACGGGGCGCAGGTTTTTATCCAGCACATAGATGTTGTTTCTTGGTATCACCTGCCCGCTGAAGATGGAAGTGCCGGTGCTGGTGGTGGCTATTCTGAACATTCCCCGGTGTTCGTCCATGGAAAACTGGTTCAGGACGTGGCCGGGCACTTCACCCCGGCAGAGGTAATCAACCCGGTCCTGGTTGACGGCCAGCTTGTGGATAACCGTCTTATCCCTTTCGCGGGCCAGATCTTCCTCCCATTTCTGGTGCAGGGCGAATAGCTTCGTTCTCAAAGCATTTGCTCTCTGCTCATCCAGTGTCTGGAGATAATTATCGAGCAGCACATCCAGTTGCTGTAATTGCCGGGCCGGGTCCTCCACCTTCTTAAGGTCGGCCAGTTTTTTCCCCACCCCGGGCGGTACCAGCCGGGTCACATCATCCAGGAGGCGGTTGGTGAAGGTTATATAATCCGGGGTTTTAAAACCGGTAAGATAGATATTTTCTGAAGAGGCATAAATATTTTGCGAAATACCGGTGAGGAATGTTTTGCTGGTTGTTTTGTTGTCCTGCAGATTTATGGTCAGGATGGTGGTATAGCAATAGGCATAATCCGGGTGGGGAAAATAGTAAATCTTTGAGGGGGGAATGACTTCGGCCCGTCCGTTAATGTTGATGGCAGGAAGTTCCACCCCGCCGGCGGGATCCGCGCCGGAATAAACAGGCATATTCAGGATTGCATAAACATAATCCCCAATCATACGGGAAGTGACGTAATCTGCCCGGCAGGTAATGTTACTTTCCAGTACGGGTTTATTTTTGTTTTCCACATTGTAGACCCGGATAAAGATCCCCGGTTGCCCGGCCTGGTAGCCAAACACCACCACCCTGCTATTATTGATTAAAATCTCCAGCGGCTGGCCCTCGCAGGAGATGGTGGAGATTATTTTCGCTTCCCCGGCCGGGTAGGCCCGGACAATAACCACCTTGCTACCGGAGAGGAGGTACAGGTAACGGCCGTCACTTTTCACCGCGTCTGCCTCATCCACCCCGGTTACCTGAACGTTGGTGCGGGAAAAGTCCGCTGCCGACGGCTCTTTACCGGATTCCTTTACACTTTCCTGCTCTATCATAGCCCGCATCATGTCCCGGGGGACACCATAGGTCAATGCCGGGACGGCACGTTCCCCACCGGTCAGGAGCCGGTCGATTTCACGGGCCAGGTTAGTGTTCTGGTGGATGTAATTCACCAGTTCTCCGTAAGAGGCAAAACTTTTAATTTCCGCGGCCCGGGCCGGTAGAGGTGACAGCGTGCTGCCATACAGGGTTATGCCGGCAGCCAGGATAAAGACAGCACAAATGAACAGGGCAATCCACCTTTGCATTTCTCCTCCTCCTTATCTTTTTTTGCCGGGTCGTTCACAGGTTATGACGTAAAGGCCGTGTCAAAAGTTCCCTTTTCTTCCGGCGGGGATAGGGCTGCCGGCAGGGAATTGGACCCCGGAGCCTGAATGTATAACTAAATCTAAAAATAAACTGGAAAAGGTGTTTGCCCGGATGAGTCGCGGGGAAAGAAAAAAAGATCCTGGTATCAAAACCATGTTGTCCTCACTTCGTCACAGAAATTTCCGGTTGTTCTGGATGGGTCAGTGTGTTTCCCTGGTGGGTACGTGGATGCAGAACATGGCCCAATCCTGGCTGGTGCTGGAGCTGACCGGTTCCCCGTTTTTGCTGGGGCTGGTGGGAGCCCTGCAGTTCATCCCGCTTCTCCTCTTCGCCCTGTTTACCGGCGCTGTGGCCGACCGCCTGCCCAGGCGCCCGCTTTTGTTGTTTACCCAGGGCATGTCCATGCTCATTGCCTTTGCCCTGGGTTTGCTCACCCTTTTTCACGTGGTCCAGTACTGGCATGTGGCCGTGCTGGCGTTCCTGCTGGGAACCATGAATTCCCTGGATATGCCGGCAAGGCAGGCCTTTGTGATCGAGCTGGTGGGCCGGGAGGATCTGATGAATGCCATTGCCCTCAACTCTTCCGTGTTCAACGGGGCGCGCATCATTGGCCCGGCTGTGGCCGGCCTGGTTATCAATACGGTGGGTATTGCCGCCTGTTTCCTGGCCAATGCGGCCAGCTTCTTATTTGTGCTGGCCGGCCTTCTATTGATCCGTTTAAATGAGGAAAAGGTTGCCCGGGAAGAGCAGAAAAACCTGTGGGAGGAGGTGCGGGAAGGGCTTGTTTATATCCGTTCCAGCCCGGTGGTGTTCATTGTCCTGGCCATGGTAGGCGCTATGAGCACCTTAACCTTCAACTTTAACGTGCTGGTGCCTGTTTTTGCCCGGGACGTGCTGCACTGGGAGGCACAGGGCTTCGGCTTTCTCATGTCTGCCACGGGGCTGGGGGCCTTTGCCGGCGCCCTTACCCTGGCCTACCTCAGCAATCGCGGTCCCCGGGCCAGGTTGCTCCTGGCTGCCGCTGCCGGCTTATCCGTATGTGAGCTCCTGCTGGCCCTGGTCCGCTATCATTATCCGGCTTTAGTGTTGCTCTGCTTTGCCGGCTTTACGGTAAGTATTTTCAGCGCTTCCGCCAATACCACCATCCAGATTAACGTTTCCGATCACCTGCGGGGCCGGGTGATGAGCGTATATTCCCTGGTTTTCATCGGGCTGGCACCGGTAGGTAATTTCTTGAGCGGTACTGTGGCCAGCTTTTGGGGCGCCCCGGCCGGGTTTGCCCTGGGCGGCGGTCTGGCCCTGCTGATTTTACTTTTCCTGGGCAGGCGGTTGCTGCGCCACCAGCATGCCCCTGCTTCTTAAGCTAAATGAGCAGCCTTTAGTAAAACAAAAATCCGGGGAACTCTGTGGGGTTCCCCGGTGCGCCAAAGGGGTTTTGTTTTAATGGATGGCCGTGAGGAAGGCTCCGGCGGCCACGGCCGTGCCGATTACGCCGGCCACGTTTGGCCCCATGGCGTGCATGAGCAGGTAGTTCTGCGGGTTGGCTTCTGCGCCCAGCTGGTGCACCACCCGGGCGGCCATAGGAACTGCGGATACTCCTGCCGCACCGATCAACGGGTTGACCTTGTTCGTCGTAAACAAGTTCATGATCTTGGCGATCAGGATGCCGCCCGCAGACGCAAAGGCAAAGGCCACAATGCCGAGAATGAAGATGTAAATGGTCTGGGGCTTGAGGAAATTTTCCGCGGACATGGTGGCACCCACGCCCAGGCCCAGAATGATGGTCACAATATTCATCAGCTCATTGCGCGAAACGTCGGTGAGGCGCTGGACCACACCCGATTCCATGAACAGGTTGCCCAGCATGAACATGGCGATCAGGGGTGCCGATTTGGGCACCAGCAGGATAATCACCAGGCTGGCCAGCAGGGGAAAGAGGATTTTTTCTCCCTTGCTCACCGGGCGCATTTGCTTCATAACCATGGCCCTTTCTTTAGGGGTGGTCAGCAGCCTGGCCACCGGGGGGATAATCAGGGGTACCAGGGCCATGTAGGAATAAGCGGCTACGGAAACCGCTCCCATCAGATGCGGAGCCAGGTTGGCCGAAAGGAAGATGGTGGTGGGACCGTCCGCACCGCCGATAATGCCTATAACAGCCGCTTCGGCAATGCTGAAACCAAACAACAGGGCGGTGAAAAAGGCTGCGTAAACTCCCAGCTGGGCGGCTGCACCCAGCAGTAAAGTCTTGGGGTTGGCAATTACCGGACCGAAGTCGGTCATGGCTCCCAGGCCGAGGAAGATCAGGGGCGGGATTAATTCGTTCTGAATCCCGTTATGAAAGAACATATAGAACAGCCCCCCCTGTTCCATTAACCCGGTGAGGGGGAAATTGGCGGCGAAAATGCCAAAACTGATCGGTACCAGCAAAAGGGGCTCGACCCCTTTTTTTATGGCCAGGTACATGAGGATAAAGGCAATGATCCACATGATTAAATTGCCCGGGGTTAAGCTGAGAAACCCTGTGCTGTTGATGACCTGGGTCAACTGCTCCAGCATGGCCATTCCCCCTCCCCTACTCCAGAACCAGGATAACCGTATCCGGGTTGACTACATCGCCCGGGTTGGCTTTAATTTCCCTGACCGTACCGCTGGCCGGGGCATAAATTTTGACGTACATTTTCATGGCTTCAATGGTGGCCACGGGATCGTTTTCCTTTACCTGATCCCCCACATTAACATCGATAGAAACCAGCTTGCCCACCATGGGTGAGTTGACCGGGGTAGCCATTTAGAGCACCTCCTTTCCTAATGAATGGTGGCTGTTTTTCCCTGGACTGGTCCCTGCTGGGATTGCTGGGCAGCAACTTTTTTCCTGGCGCTGGTTGCAAAAAGCCAGCCGCAAAAGCTTACTGCCGCGCTTAGTATGCCCAGGGCCAGAAATACCGAAACAATACCGCTGATGGCTACGACAAGGGCACTGGTCCAGTCGATCATTTGCTAACCCTCCTTAATTTTTATTTTTTATAAATCCCTGCTAAAAAATTGATCCGGCTTTAGTATATTGGGAGAACCAGTTTTTGCTTATTGTATTCAACAAACAGTATATTGTATACAAGACTAAAATGCAATACTTTCTAAAATGAATATTCAAAATTCTACACATTGGAAATCGCGTCTTCTTTCTTATATAATTTAAGAAAGAGGTATTGCTACTTTTTAGAAACGCTCCGGGAGCCATAAGCCCTGCCAGCTGTAGGGATATCCGGTGTTTTAATTTTAACGGAATTTCATATTGCAGTTTTGCCTGGCATCAGGTAAAATAGCTTACTAGTTATAGCTTGCATAAATCGGGCCAGCAGAGGCTTGCAGGGAAAAATATTTGCTATAAAAATTTTAAGGAACGGTGGATAATAAACCTTTTTTCTGGAGGAAATATCCTGGGGCCGTAGAATTAAGTATTTACCTTAAAATCTGGATACACTATAATACCGTGCGGACTATTATGGCAAAAGAGGCCAGATCTGGTTATTTAAAAAGCGTTATAAGGGGGAGCATAGATGAAAGCTAACGCGGAAAGAATAGAAAAAAATACTGTTTTACTGGAAGTAGAGGTAGAAGCCGATCAATTTTCCCAGGCAATGGATAGAGCCTACCGGAAGCTGGTCAAAAAGGTTAACGTGCCCGGTTTCCGGCCTGGTAAAGCTCCCCGGATTATCCTGGAGCGGCATATCGGCAAGCAGGCACTGGTGGATGAGGCAGTGGAAATGCTAATTCCGGAAGCCTATTTTAAGGCGGTGCAGGATACGGGTATTGAGCCGGTGGCCCAGCCCCAGCTGGAACTGGTTCAGGTGGAAGAAGGCAAGCCGGTAGTTTTTAAGGCCAGAGTGGTGGTTAAGCCGGAAGTAGAGCTGGGCGAGTATAAAGGTCTGGAGGTAAGCCAGCCCAGCACCGAGGTAACGCCTGAGGATGTGCAAAAGGAACTGGAGCGCCTGCAAAACCGTCACGCCAAGCTGGTAAGCCTCGATGAGGGCACGGTTGAGCAGGGAGACTTTGTTACCGTTGACTTCGAGGGCCGGGTGGACGGTGAAACCTTTGAAGGCGGGCAGGCTACCGATTATACCCTGGAAGTGGGTAATGCCGGGTTGCTTCCCGGTTTTGAGGAACAGCTGATTGGTATGACCATCAATGAAACCAGAGACATTAAGGTGCGCTTCCCCGAAGACTATCCCAAGCCGGAGCTTTCGGGTAAGGAAGCGGTCTTTACTGTTACCGTCAAGGCCATCAAGCGCAAAGAGCTGGCCCCGCTGGATGACGAGTTTGCCAAGGATGTCAGTGAGTTTGATACCCTGGAGGAATTAAGGGCGGATCTGGAGAATAAATTAAAACAAGCTGCTGAAGCCAGGGCAAAGTCCGAAATTCGTCAGGCTGTCGTGAAAAAAGCGGTAGAAAATGCCCGGGTTGATATTCCCGAGGAAATGATTAAGAACCGCCTGGCAGAAATGATGGAGAGCCTGGAGCGCCGCCTGATGTATCAGGGCTTAACCCTGGAAAGCTACTTGAAATATTCCAACAGCAGCGTGGAGGATTTGGAAGAACGCCTCCGCCCGGATGCCCGGGATAGCCTGAAGACCATGCTGGTGCTGGATGCCATCGCCAAAGCTGAAAATATCACCGTCAGCGAAGAGGAGATACAGGCCGAAATTGAGCGGATGGCTAAAGAAATGCAACAGGATCCCGCGGTAGTGCGTAAAGTGGTGGAGGGCCAGGGTCAGCTGGATGCGGTCATAACGGGACTGGTGCGGGAAAAGGTAATCCAGTTCCTGGTGGACCACGCCAGGATCGTCGCCCCGGAAGAAAACCCGGCGACAGAGGCGAAGGAATAGTTTACAGTAAATTCCCGTTTATGACTGCTATCATGAATATCCATCCTTTACGCAGGAGGTGCCTGTGATGAACACTTTAGTGCCAATTGTTGTGGAGCAAACCAACCGTGGGGAGAGGGCCTATGATATTTACTCCCGTCTTTTAAAGGACCGGATTATTTTTATTGGTGGACCTATAGATGATCATGTGGCCAATCTGGTAATTGCGCAGATGCTTTTCCTGGAGGCTGAAGATCCGGAAAAGGATATCCACTTTTATATTAACTCCCCCGGCGGTATTGTTACTGCCGGGTTGGCCATTTATGATACCATGCAATATATCAAGCCGGATGTTTCCACCATCTGCCTGGGTCAGGCTGCCAGCATGGGTTCGTTTTTGCTGGCTGCCGGCGCTAAAGGCAAGCGCTACGCCCTGCCTTACGCCCGGATCATGCTGCACCAGCCCCTGGGCGGGGTGCAGGGTCAGGCGACGGAAATTGAGATTCATGCCCGGGAGATCCTGCGCATAAAGGATATTTTGAATGAACTGCTGGCCAAACATACAGGCCAGCCCAGGGAAAAAATTGCCCGGGATACCGATCGCGACTTCTTTATGTCCGCTCAAGAGGCAAAAGAATATGGTATCATCGATGAGGTGTTGACCTACCGCAAGTCAAAATAAAAGAGGTGTTTTACTATGTTTAACGACAAAGGTCAGCTCAAGTGCTCCTTTTGCGGTAAGCTCCAGGACCAGGTCAAGAAACTGGTGGCCGGTCCCGGAGTGTATATTTGCGATGAGTGCATTGAGCTTTGCAACGAAATTATTGAAGAAGAACTGAACGAGGACCTCGGGCTTGATATGGGTGATATCCCGAAGCCCAAGGAAATAAAGGAAATCCTGGATCAGTATGTCATCGGCCAGGAACAGGCCAAGAAAACCCTGGCCGTGGCAGTTTACAACCACTACAAGCGGATAAACCTGGGTGGTAAGATAGATGATGTGGAACTGCAGAAGAGCAACATCATCATGCTGGGGCCCACGGGCTGCGGTAAAACGCTGCTGGCCCAGACCCTGGCGCGGTTGCTCAATGTTCCCTTTGCCATTGCCGATGCCACGTCCTTAACCGAAGCCGGTTATGTGGGGGAGGACGTGGAAAACATCCTGTTAAAGCTAATCCAGGCAGCCGACTATGATGTGGAAAAGGCGGAAAAAGGCATCGTTTACATTGACGAAATCGATAAGATCGCCCGCAAGTCGGAGAACCCGTCCATAACCCGGGACGTATCCGGTGAGGGCGTGCAGCAGGCCCTTTTAAAAATCCTGGAGGGTACTGTGGCCAGCGTGCCGCCCCAGGGAGGACGCAAGCATCCTCATCAGGAGTTCATCCAGCTGGATACCACCAATATCCTGTTTATCTGCGGCGGTGCCTTTGACGGCATCGAGAAAATTATCCAGAACCGCATTGGGAAAAAGGGCCTGGGGTTTGGTGCCGAGATCCAGAGCAGGCGGGATCAGAAGATAGGGGAAATATTGAGACATATCCTGCCGGAAGACCTGCTTAAATACGGTCTTATCCCCGAGTTTGTCGGCCGCCTGCCCATAATCGTCACCCTTGATGCCCTGGATGAAGAGGCGCTCATCCGTATCCTGACCGAGCCCAAGAATGCCCTGGTCAAACAGTATGAGAAGCTCTTTGAGCTCGACGGGGTTAGCCTGGAGTTCCACCCCGACGCCCTGCGCACGGTGGCCCAGGAGGCCCTCAAGCGCAACACCGGTGCCCGGGGATTGCGGGCCATCCTGGAGGACATCATGCTGGATGTGATGTACGAGATTCCCTCCCGGGAAGATATTGCCAGGGTAATCATTACCAAAGAAACCATTCTGAAAAAGGAAAAACCCCTCGTGGTGGCGATGGATCGCAAGAAAAAGAAAGAGGAAACGGCCTGAACCGGAGTATAGAGCAAACCTGGGAAGCGCACGTTACGGCACGTGCGCTTTTGTTATTGCAGAGAAAATTGTGTTTTAACCGGGGCTCATTTATCTGTAAAAAAAGACAGGCTGCTGGAAATGGTGTTTTTAGATGCATAAAAAGGGCAATAATAGATCCTGCCAGAAAACAAGGCAAGGAGGCATGAACGTGGCAGAGTTTCCCGGGGGATTGGGCAGTTTTATTACCTTTGTCCAGGTTTTCTTCGGAGTAATCATCGGTCTTTACTTCTGGAACCTGTTGAAAGCCCAGCAGGGCAACCGGACGGCCGTGGAAAGGGAGTCCCGCAAAGAAATAGAGAAACTGCAGCGGCTGCGGTCCATTTCCCTTACCGAGCCGCTGGCAGAAAAAACCCGGCCCAGCAAATTTGAAGAAATTATCGGCCAGGAAGAAGGTTTGCGTTCCCTGCGGGCGGCCCTGTGTGGACCCAATCCCCAGCACGTCATTATTTACGGCCCGCCCGGGGTGGGCAAAACTGCGGCGGCCAGGCTGGTGCTGGAGGAGGCCAAAAAAAATCCCCACTCTCCTTTTAAAGAAAATGCCAGGTTTGTGGAGGTGGACGCCACCACCGCCCGCTTTGATGAGCGGGGAATCGCCGATCCCCTGATTGGTTCGGTACATGATCCCATTTATCAGGGGGCCGGGCCCATGGGCATGGCGGGCATACCCCAGCCCAAGCCGGGTGCAGTGACCAGAGCCCACGGGGGGATACTTTTTATCGATGAAATAGGTGAACTTCACCCCATTCAGATGAACAAGCTGCTCAAGGTAATGGAGGACCGCAGGGTTCTTCTGGAGAGCGCCTATTATAATTCCGAGGATCCCAATATTCCCGGTCACATCCATGATATCTTTCAGAACGGCCTGCCCGCGGACTTCCGCCTGGTGGGGGCTACCACCCGCACCCCGGAGGAAATTCCTCCGGCGCTGCGCTCCCGCTGCCTGGAGATCTTTTTCCGCCCCCTGCTGCCGCATGAAATAGAAATTATTGCCGCCAACGCCGCCCGCAAGGTTGGTTTTCCCCTGGACGAGCGGGGGCTGGCGGTGATCAAAAAATTCGCCACCAATGGTAGAGAGGCGGTCAACATTGTGCAGATAGCCGCCGGCATTGCCCTCACCGAGGGGCGCCAGCAGATCAGGGCGGCCGATGTGGAATGGGTGGTTCACAGCGGCCAGTACAGTCCCCGGCCCGAAAAAAAAGTGGCTTCCCAGCCCCAGGTGGGCCTGGTCAATGGCCTGGCCGTTTACGGCCCCAACATGGGGACGCTTCTGGAGATTGAAGCCAACGCCCTGCCTGCCCCCCGGGGCCAGGGCAGGGTAATAGTGACCGGGGTGGTGGATGAGGAAGAGGTAAACGGCCGGGGACGGACCATACGCCGTAAAAGTATGGCCCGCGGGGCGGTGGAAAACGTGCTCACCGTCTTACGCCGCACCACCGGTGTGGATCCCCGGGACTACGATATCCACGTGAATTTTCCCGGCGGCATTCCCGTGGACGGGCCTTCGGCCGGGGTGGCGGTGGCCACGGCGGTATACTCGGCCATTACCGGTATCCCGGTGGATAACCGGGTGGCCATGACCGGCGAGGTTTCCATACGCGGCCTTGTGCTGCCTGTAGGGGGGATTGTGCCCAAGGTGGAGGCTGCCCGCCAGGCGGGGGCCAGGAAGGTTTTCATCCCCCGGGAAAATTATCAGGAGCTTTTCCGGGACCTTGAGGATGTGGAAGTGGTTCCGGTGGACAGGCTGGAAGAGGTGCTCAAGGCGGCCCTGGTGGAGCAACCCGGGACCTCCCCTAAAGGTGTCCTGCCGGCGCCGCGGGAAGTGCTGGTGGCGGCGGGGGTGGCCTCCTCCTCCGGTTTCCCGGCAAACCATTGTCCCGGAAGCTGAACTTCTCCGCCCATCAAGTTTCCAATGAACATTGGGCCCCGGCCCGGTGCTTATGCGCCGGGTTCTTCTTTTCAGGCACCACTTATTGCTATGGCAGTAATGCCGGGTGTATGTTAAAATAGTGATGTATCTGGCCGGAACGCAGAACCTGTATAGAAGAGGAGGTGCAGCTATGGAGCCGGTAGTAAAAGTCTTACCATTGCTGCCGCTAAGGGGGATTCTGGTTTTTCCCTACATGGTCATCCACCTCGACGTGGGTAGGGAAAAGTCAGTGCAGGCCATTGAGCAGGCCATGATGAATGATCGCATTATTTTCCTGGCTACCCAGAAAGAAGCTCAGACTGACGATCCTGGCGTTGATGATATATACCGGATTGGTAGCGTGGCAGAAGTTAAGCAGCTTCTCAAGCTGCCCGGAGGCACCATCCGGGTGCTGGTGGAAGGTCTTGCTCGCGGTTTTATCAGGCGTTACCTGGCCCACGAACCTTACTTCAAGGTGGAAGTGGAGCAGTACAGCGAAAACTTTGTTAAAACGCCTGAAATTGAGGCTCTGATGCGCAACCTGGTGCACCAGTTCGAGCAGTATGTAAAACTCTCCAAGCGCATCCCGCCGGAGACAGTGGTTTCGGTGGTCAACCTGGAGGAGCCGGGCCGGCTGGCCGATATTGTTGCCTCCCATCTACCCCTGCGCATTGAAGAAAAACAGCAGGTGCTGGAGGCCGTGGATATCGTCAAGCGGCTGGAAAGCCTGTGCGCCCTGGTGGCCAGGGAGCTGGAGATTGTGGAGCTGGAGCGCAAGATTAATATCCGCGTCCGCAAACAGATGGAAAAAACCCAGAAAGAATATTACCTGCGGGAGCAGATGAAGGCCATCCAGCGGGAACTGGGTGAGAAAGACGAGCGGATGGCGGAAGGTGAGGAATACCGGGAGAAAATTGCCGAGGCCAGGTTGCCCAAAGAAGTTGAGGAAAAGGCCTTAAAAGAAGTGGAGCGCCTGGAAAAAATGCCACCCATGGCGGCGGAATCGGCAGTTATTCGCAATTACCTGGACTGGTTGCTGGCCCTGCCCTGGAGCAAGAGTACCAGAGACCGGCTGGATATCAAGGCTGCGGAAGCCATCCTGGATGAAGACCACTACGGTCTTACCGAGGTCAAGGAGCGGATTCTGGAATACCTGGCCATCCGCAAGCTATCCAGGAAATTGAAGGGGCCCATCCTGTGCTTTGTGGGACCGCCCGGAGTTGGTAAAACCTCCCTTGGCCGTTCCATTGCCCGGGCCCTGGAACGCAAGTTTGTGCGTATTTCCCTGGGCGGTGTGCGGGATGAAGCGGAAATCCGCGGCCACCGCCGCACATATGTGGGGGCGTTGCCGGGCAGGATAATTCAGGGGATGAGGAATGCCGGTTCTAAAAATCCGGTATTCCTGCTGGATGAAATTGATAAGATGAGCATGGACTTCCGGGGTGACCCTTCGGCGGCCCTGCTGGAGGTGCTGGACCCGGAGCAGAATAACAGTTTCAGCGACCACTACATTGAGGTGCCTTTTGACCTTTCCAACGTCCTGTTCATCACCACAGCCAATGTCCAGCACAACATTCCGCGTCCTCTTCTGGACCGGATGGAAGTGATCCAGATTTCCGGTTATACGGAAGAGGAAAAGGTGCAGATTGCTTTAAGACACCTCATACCCAAGCAGTTGAAGGAGCACGGGCTGACCCCGGAAATGTTCAGCATTTCAGAAAAAGCCCTGCGCCGGGTGATCCGGGAATATACCCGGGAAAGCGGGGTCCGCAACCTGGAGCGGCAGATAGCCGCCCTTTGCCGCAAGGCCGCCCGGCAGATTGTTACGGAGGAAGCTACTAAGGTTCGCATCACCGTGCAGAACCTGGAGCATTACCTGGGAACACCCAAGTACCGGTACGGGGTGGCCGAACAGGAGGACCAGGTGGGTGTGGCCACCGGCCTGGCCTGGACCGAGGTCGGGGGAGACACCCTGGCCATCGAGGTTACCATTTACCGGGGTACCGGCCGCCTTACCCTGACGGGTAAACTGGGTGAAGTGATGAAGGAATCGGCTCAAGCCAGCTACAGCTATGTGCGCAGCCGGGCCAGCCAGCTGGGTATCGACGAGGAGATATTTGATAAGCGCGATATTCACATCCATGTTCCGGAGGGGGCCATTCCCAAGGACGGGCCTTCGGCCGGTATTACCATGGCCTGTGCCCTGGCTTCGGCCTTTACGGGGCGCAAGGTGCGTCATGATGTGGCCATGACCGGGGAAATTACCCTGCGGGGGCGCGTGCTGCCTGTGGGCGGCATCAAGGAGAAGGTACTGGCCGCGCACCGGGCGGGGATCACCACAGTAATCCTGCCCCGGGATAACCGCAAGGAGCTGGATGAAATACCAGCCAACGTGAGGAACAGGATGCAGTTCATTGAGGTGGAGCATATGGATGAGGTTCTGCAGGTTGCTCTCCTGGACAAGGAAGAGGCGCTGGAAACTGCCGAGCTGGGTTCTTCCCCGGGGGAAGTGGAAGAGGTTTCCTACCAGCCTGTAATACCGGTTAAGGAGGATCCCTCCGCAATCCATGAACATCGTTTCTGCTCAATTTGTTAAAAGTGTAGCCGATTTAAAACAATGCCCGGCCGGGGGAAGGCCTGAAATTGCCCTGGCCGGGCGCTCCAATGTAGGGAAGTCTTCCCTTTTAAATTGCCTGGTCAACCGCCATAACCTGGCCCGCACCAGCAATACCCCGGGCAGGACCCGTACTCTGAATTTCTACCTGATTAACAACAGGTTTTACCTGGTGGACCTGCCGGGGTACGGCTTTGCCCGGGTGCCGGAAAAGATGCGGGCCGGCTGGGGGCCCCTGATCGAGGGTTACCTCACTCACCGCCCGGAGTTAAGGGGTGTGCTCCAGCTCGTGGACGTGCGCCACCCTCCCACCGCCCAGGACGTGCAGCTTTACCAGTGGCTGAAATATCACGGCCTGCCTGCGGTGGTGGTGGCCACCAAGGCAGATAAACTTTCCCGGAGCCAGGGACTGCGCCAGCTTCAGGTAATCCGGCAGGTTCTCGGTTTAAGCGGGGACGACCTTTTAATTAAATTTTCCGCCCGTACCCGCGAGGGGCGGGAAGAGCTCTGGCGCATCATTGAAAGGTGGGTAAATTGAGCTTTAAACGTTCCAGCCAGCGTGGCTTTTCCTTTTCGGGTACATATTCCACCATTTCCAGGGCTGTCCGGGCAAACCGGTTGTTCACCATTTGCTCCGGAGGGATCTTCCGGGGTATTTCCCGGGCCTGATCCAGCAGGTCGAGGAGGTAGTTGAATCTTTCCGGAGCGATGACCGGGCTGGCCGTCCAGGTATCCTGTTTGCGGTAACGCTCGATGGCCTGGAGAAGAACACTTTCATCTACATCTTTGAAGTACGGTTTGACCACCCGGGCAGCCTCCTGGCTGTTCTGATGGGCCAGCCAGAGCTGGGCCTTATACAGGGCGTTGGTAAAGCGCTGCAGGGTGACGGGGTTGTTGCGGATAAAACCCGCTCTGGCCACGTAAACTGCTGCCGGCAGGGGGCCCGTTTCCTTCCCCAGGGAGGCCACCACCCGGCCCGAACCGCCATTTTCCACCATTGAGGCCTGGGGTTCGGGCAGGAGGATGAAATCGCCGGAACCCGCAGAAAAAGCTCCTATGCGTAAAGAAGCCGGGATATTGGTGTAAAGGGTCACCTCCCGGTAGGGAGCAAGGCCATTTTCCCTTAAGAGCCCTTCCAGGAGTACCGTTTCCCTGCTTTCGGGCCAGCCGGCAATGACGGTCTTATCCTTCAGCGAGGTCCAGGTAAAAGGTTCTTTTGCCTGGCGGGCCAGGAGGAAATGGCTGTCCCGCTGGGTTACGGCGGCAAAGGCCACCAGGTCGCCCGGAGAACCTTCCAGCCGGCTGTAAATGGCCTGTTCCAGGCCCACCAGGGCCACATCGGCCCGTTCCCGGGCCAGGGCGGGTAGCAGTGTTTGTTCCGTGGACATGCTTTCCAACCTCACTTCCAGCCCCTGCTCTTTATAAAAGCCCAGGGCCAGGGCAAGGTAATGGGGCAGGTGATATACCGAGGGAGGGCCTTCCACCAGCCGGATAACCTTGGTTTCAGGTTGCGGCTGGCCGAGCTTTTGCACCAGAACAACCCCTGCTGCCAGGGCCAGGCTCAGAACCAACAGGAGCAGCAGTAATAACCTGGGCCTGCCCACTCTCAACACCCCCATATTTTCCAAAATCGTTTTTCCTTTTAATTCTATTTAACGGTTAGCATTTAATGCCAGAAATTAACCTGGATGTTGCTAAAAGAATGGGGAGCACATTATAATGTTCACAGATTATAGAAATAAGGAGAGGCAAGATGACCCGGTTTGATATGCCTACCACTTACGACCCCGGGGCGGTGGAAGAAAGGTGGTACCGCTTCTGGGAGGAAAACAAGTTTTTCCATACGGAAGTTGATGCCCGTAAACCCTTTTCCATTGTCATGCCCCCGCCCAATGTCACCGGGCAGCTGCACATGGGGCATGCCCTGGACAATACCCTGCAGGACATCCTGATCCGCTGGCGCCGCATGCAGGGTTACAATACCCTGTGGCTTCCCGGTACTGACCACGCGGGCATTGCCACCCAGGCCAGGGTGGAAGAACATCTGGCGAAAGAGGGCAGGAGCAAGTATGACCTGGGCCGGGAGAAGTTCCTGGAACGGGTCTGGGCCTGGAAGGAACAGTATGGGGGGCGCATAACCCACCAGCTGCGCCGGCTGGGTGCCTCCTGCGACTGGGACCGGGAGCGCTTTACCATGGATGCTGGGTGTTCGGAAGCGGTGAAGGAGGTTTTCCTGCGCCTGTATGAGGAGGGCCTCATTTACCGGGATTATTACATCGTCAACTGGTGTCCCCGCTGCCAGACCACCATATCTGATATTGAAGTGGAGCACCTGGACAAGCCCGGGCAGCTTTACTACATCAAATACCCCACCAGCGACGGCCGTGATGCCATCATCATAGCCACCACCCGGCCGGAAACCATGCTGGGGGACGTGGCCGTAGCCGTTCACCCGGACGATGAACGCTACCGCCACCTGGTGGGCAGAACCCTGATCCTGCCCCTCGTGGGCCGGGAAATGCCCGTCATTGCCGATGAGTATGTGGATCCCGCCTTTGGTACCGGGGCGGTGAAGATCACGCCCGCTCATGATCCCAACGACTTTGAAGTGGGGCGGCGGCACAACCTGCCCCGGGTGCAGGTGATCAACAAGGACGCGGTGATGAATGAGGAAGCCGGCCCTTACCGGGGCCTGGACCGCTGGGAGTGCCGCAAGAAGATCATCAGGGATTTGCAGGAGCAGGGTTACCTGGTTAAGGTGGAGGATCACAGCCACGCCGTGGGGCACTGCTACCGCTGCAACACGGTTATCGAGCCCATGCTGTCCCGGCAGTGGTTTGTGCGCATGAAACCGCTGGCGGAACCGGCCATCCGGGCGGTCAGGGAAGGACGCATTCGCTTCATTCCGGAGCGGTTTACAAAAATATATCTGAACTGGATGGAAAACATCAGGGACTGGTGCATTTCCCGGCAGCTGTGGTGGGGGCACCGTATCCCGGTGTGGTACTGCCAGGACTGTGAGGAGGTAATTGCCTCCAAAGAACCTCCCGGGAAGTGCACCCGCTGCGGCAGCACGCACTTAGAACAGGATCCCGACGTGCTGGATACCTGGTTTTCTTCGGCCCTGTGGCCCTTTTCCACCCTGGGCTGGCCGGAAAAAACGCCGGAGCTGGACTATTACTACCCCACTTCCGTGCTGGTGACAGGCCGGGATATCATCTTCTTCTGGGTGGCCCGGATGATTGTGAGCGGCCTTCATTTCATGCGGGATGTACCCTTCCGGGAGGTGTTTATCCACGGCCTGGTTCTGGACGCCCTGGGGCGCAAGATGAGCAAGTCCCTGGGTAACGGGGTGGACCCCATTGACGTTATAGAAAGTCACGGGGCGGACAGCCTGCGCTTTATGCTGGTTACCGGCAACACGCCCGGCAATGACCTGCGCTTTCACTTCGAGCGCCTGGACGGAGCCAGGAATTTTGCCAACAAGATCTGGAACGCTTCCCGCTTTGCCCTGATGAACCTGCAGGATTACGATCCTGCTTCGGCTCCGGGAAGGGAGGCCCATACCCTGGCCGACCGCTGGATCCTGAGCCGCTACCAGTCCTGCGTGCGGGATGTAACCGGGTTCCTGGAATCTTACGAGCTCGGGGAAGCAGCCCGGGTTCTTTACGAGTTCGTCTGGAATGAGTTTTGTGACTGGTATATTGAGCTGGTGAAACCCCGTCTTTACCGCGGCCAGGATCCCGTTGACCGGGCCTGCGCCCAGGACGTGCTGTCCCGGGTGCTGCGGGGGACCATGGAGCTGCTCCATCCCTTCATGCCCTTCATCACCGAAGAAATCTGGCAGCGCCTTCCGCACCGGGGGGAAACCATCATGTATGCTCCCTGGCCGGCGTTCCAGCCCGAATTGAGGGATGAAGAAGCCGAGGCCGAAATGGCTGTTCTTATGGAGATCATCCGGGCTATCCGGCACCTCAGGAGCGAAATGAACGTTCCCCCGGGCAAGACAGCAGACGTTATTCTGGTGACAGCCGGGGATCCCGTGGGAGATTTGCTCCAGCGCCATTCCGCTTACATCCAGGGGCTGGCCCGCTGCCGGGTGCAGGTAAAATCCGAACTGGACAGGGTTCCCCCGCAGGCTGCCCATGGGGTGGCCCGGGGGGTGGAGATTTACATGCCTTTAGCCGGGCTCATTGACATTGACCGGGAGCTGGCCCGCCTGAAGAAAGAGCTGGCGGCAGTGGAAAAAGAACTCCGGAAGGTGGAGGGCAAGCTGGGTAACGCCGGTTTCCTGAACAGGGCGCCGGCAGAAGTGGTGGAAAAAGAACGTTCCAGGGGCAGGGAGCTGGCCGGGAAGGCGTCGGCCATCCGGGAACGGCTGGCCCTGCTGGAAAAGGTGTAGGCAGTAAAACCATGGTCCCGGGCTGACCTGCATTACGAGGTGACAGCGGTGAATTATGAGGAAGCTTTGACCTACTTGCAGAACCTGACCAAGTTCGGGATGAATTTCGGCCTGGGCCGGATCAGGGAGCTGCTGCGCCGGCTGGGTAACCCCCAGGACAGGCTGCGGGTGGTTCACGTGGGGGGGACCAACGGTAAAGGTTCCACGGTGGCCATGGTGGCCTCGGTGCTTACCGCTGCCGGTTACCGCACGGGTACCTTTACCTCTCCCCACCTGCATTCCTATACGGAACGTTACCAGATTGACGGCGTGCAGATTTCTCCCGAACGGGTGGCTCTATTGATTGGCCAGTTAAAACCCCACCTGGATGCCATGGTGGCGCAGGGTTATGAGCATCCCACCGAATTTGAGGTCAGCACCGCCATGGCCTTCAAATATTTTGACGAGGAGCAGGTGGATTTTTTAGTTCTCGAGGTGGGGCTGGGGGGAGCCATTGATTCCACCAATGTGGTGGCCAGGCCCCTGGTCACTGTTATCACCAACGTGGCCATGGACCATATGGATTACCTGGGCCGGACCATCCGGGAAATTGCCACGGTTAAGGCCGGGATCATCAAGCCCGGCGTTCCCCTGGTAACGGCCTGCCGGGGGGAAGCCCTGGAGGTGATGGTCCGGTTCTGCCGGGAGAAAGGTGCTCCCATGGTGCTGGTGGGTGAAAAAGGGGAGGATATGGCCGGTCCCGGTTTTGCCCCGGCTTTCCCCTGCCGCACTGTTTTATGGGAGCCGGGCGGAGGGGAGGCCGGGCAGGGCGGGCAGTACCTGGCGGTCCGGGGCCTGTGCCGCACCTATGGCCATCTCTTCATCCCCCTGCTGGGCAGGCACCAGCTGGTCAACGCCGCCGGGGCGGTGGCAGTGCTGGATCTGCTGGCGGAACAGGGTTTTCCCATCCCTGAGGAAGCCCTGTACCGGGGCCTGGCCGGGGTTCACTGGCCGGCGCGGCTGGAAATTTTCCGGCACCGCCCCCTGGTGCTCCTGGACGGTGCCCACAACCACGACGGCGCCCGCAGCCTGGCCAGGGCGTGGGACGATTATTTTCCCGGCAGGCAGGTGGTGCTGGTCATCGGGATGCTGGGAGATAAGGAACGGGGCAGGGTGGTGGCCGAGCTGGCTCCCCGGGCCCGGGCGGTGGTGGTTACCCGTCCCAACAGCCCCCGGGCCGGTGACTGGCAGCGCCTGGCTGAAGAGGCCCGCAGGTATGTGCCCGAAGTTTACACCATCGAGTCCGTGGCCGGGGCCGTGGAAAAGGCCTTATCTTTAGCCCGGCCGGACGAGCTGGTGTGCATCACCGGCTCGCTGTATATGGTGGCCGAGGCCCGGGAGGTGCTCCTGGAGAAGGGGATCGGCCATGGTGTTCACGAGAGCGGGAGATTGTAGCTCAACCTTTAGGCAAAGTGTTTCCGGAATGTGCCCTGGTTTAAGTCGTCGCTCCCGGTCGTTTCGCTGGCCGGGCCTCAAGGCCTCAGCTCCGGTCTTCGGCGGGTACCGGCCACATTCACACGTCCTGTGTTCAGGTGGCCTCCGCGGACATCCTGTCCGCGGCCCCGCCTCATCCCGTCGCTTCGGCCTGGCCCGGCAGCGCTCACTCCAGGTCGCTCCTCCTTTAAAACCAGGGCACATAAAGAGTTTGTCTACAGGCTGCAGCACCGGTTTATCCGGTGCTTTTTTAATCTGGTATCCCTGGATAAAACCTCCCCGGCCAACTCATAATACCATTCGAAGACTTAATTGCCTGCAGAGGGAAAACGGGTTTCCGGGAGGTGTCCCTTTGTTCCGCTTTTGGAAGAAACGGACCCGGATATTGCCCCGGGAGAAAGGGAACCCCGCCCCATCCCGGGAAGATTACGCGCAGTGGGAGCGGAGCTATGAAGCCGGTGAGCTGAAAAAAATGCCCCTGGGTCCCCGGTTGAAGGACAACCTGGCTCTGATCAAGCGAATTCTGGGCAACAGCAGCGACCTGGTCATCCGGGAACTCCGGCTGGGTGTGGACGGAGGGGTTCCCGGAGCCCTGGTGTTTATAGACGGCCTGACGGACAAGGGTACGGTTAATGATACCCTGCTCAAGGGCCTGACCCTGGAATCCCGCATGGCCGGCCTGGGAGGCAGGGATGCCGGAAATATATTTGCCCTGGTCCGCAATTTCATGGTCAACACCAGTTCGGTAAGGGAAGCCGCGACGGTGTTTGAACTGCTGGACGGGATCCTGTACGGCGACGCGGCCGTGCTGGTGGAAGGGGAGACAAGGGCCCTCCTGGCCACCGCTCCCGGGTGGCCGGTGCGGAGCATCGAGGAGCCCACAAGTGAGAACCTGGTGCGGGGGCCCCGGGAGGGGTTTACCGAACTGCTGCGCACCAACACCTCCCTCATCCGCCGCCGCCTGCGCACTCCCAACCTGGTGCTGGAACGGATCACGCTGGGGGAGCGCACCCGCACCTGCGTGGAAGTCATTTATATTAGGGGCCTGGCTGCTCCCACCCTGGTGCGGGAAGTCAAGGACCGCCTTTCCCGGATCAGGGTGGACGGCATTCTTGAAAGCGGCAATATTGAGGAATTGATCGAGGACCACCCGTACTCGCCCTTCCCCCAGGTGTTCCGCACGGAACGCCCCGACCGGGTGGTGAGCATGCTTCTGGAGGGGCGGGTGGCCATTGTCACTGACGGTACGCCCTTTGTGCTGGTGGTACCGGCGGAATTTATCGTTTTTTTACAGTCTTCCGAGGATTATTACGAGCGTTTTTTCCTGGCCACAGCCGTGCGCTGGCTGCGCTACATTGCTTTTGTGGCTTCACTGATCTTACCTTCCCTGTATATATCCTTAACCACCTTTCACCAGGAGATGATCCCCACCCGGCTGCTGATCAGCATAGCGGCGTCCCGGGAGGGGGTGCTCTTCCCGGCTTTTGTGGAGGCCTTCTTAATGGAGTTTACCTTTGAGGCCTTGAGGGAGGCCGGCATCCGCCTGCCCCGGAACGTGGGCCAGGCGGTGAGCATTGTGGGGGCCCTGGTAATTGGCCAGGCGGCCGTTTCCGCCGGGATTGTCTCCAGCCTCATGGTTATCATTGTGGCCCTGACCGGGATCAGTTCTTTTGTGGCCCCGGTTTTCAGCATGGCCATTACCATGCGCCTGCTGCGTTTCCCCATGATGGTCCTGGCGGCTACCCTGGGTATTTTCGGGGTAATGATGGGGCTTCTGGCCATCCTGGTACATATGGCTTCCCTGCGTTCTTTTGGCATTCCTTACCTGGCCCCCCTGGCTCCCCTGCACACCAGCGATTTGAAAGATCTGCTGATGCGGGTTCCCCTGTGGGCCATGGATAAACGCCCATCGGAGCTGGCCAAGGGAGATCCCCTCCGCCAGGAAGAGGGCCTCAAACCTGCCCCGCCGGATAAAAGAGGCGGGCAGGGGTAAGCGGCAGGTCCGGCATTTTGTACTTGCGGCTTAAAGGGTAGTGACAACAATGAACAGGTTTCGCCTGGTTTCTCTGACGTTATTGCTGATGCTGGTAACTATCGTCTCTGGCTGCTGGGACCACCGGGAGGTGGAAGAGCTGGGCATTGTTTTGCTCACGGCCGTGGATGCCGCCCCCGGGGGCAAGATACGTGTGGTAGTGCAGACCCTGGTTCCCACGGCCGTTGCCGGCGGAGGTGGAATCACAGGTATGGGCGGTGGTGGTGGAGGTGGCGGACGTAAGCGCTACCTCGACCTGACTACGGAGGGTAGGACGGTTTTTGAGGCCATCCGCCGGATGTCCATGGAAAGCCCCCGGGAGCTTTTTTTCGCTCATAACCAGGTGATCCTTATTTCTGAAAAACTGGCCCGGGAAAGGGGGGTTGCGGAAGTGATGGATTTCTTTGAGCGCAACCGCGAGTTCCGGCGGAATACCTGGATCCTGGTGGCCAGGGGGGATCCCAGGGATATCATGGAGGTTCCCGTCCACCTGGAAACCACCCCGGCCCAGAATATCGTGGGGGTAATCAACAACCAGGAACTTTCCGCCCGTTTCGCCCCCACTCGCCTGGGGGAATTTACCGAGATGCTGGAGAGTTCAGGCGAGGAGCCCTATACGGCCATTTTGGAAGCAGTACCCAACGAGGCTTTCAGCCGCATGTCCCTGCATCCCGGGGGGGCAGGACCTGCGCCCTTTCATAACATCAAACTTACCGGGACGGCCGTCTTTCGCCGGGACAGGCTGGTGGGCTGGCTTAACGAACGGGAAACCCGGGGATTGTTGTGGGTGCGGGGGGAAGTGCGGGGCGGGCAAATCACCTTTTCCCTTCCCGGTTCACGGGGTGAACAGAAACTGGCCGTGGAAATTTTGCGTGCCGGCCGCGGGGGAGTGAAGCTGGAACCGTTTCTGGCCGGCGGGCAGCCGGGCATGAGGGTGGAGATCAACACCCGCGTGAACCTTACCGAATCGGAAAACCTGGAGATTGATTTAAGGAATCCCCAGGTCATTTCCCGGCTGGAAAAACAGCTGGCCGGGGTAATCAAGCAGGAGGTCATGGCCTGCGTAACCAGGCTGCAGGAGGAATACCGGGCCGATGCCCTCGGCTTTGGTGAAGCGGTGCACCGCAAGTATCCCCGGGTGTGGAGGCAGGTAGAAGGAGAATGGGAGGATGTTTTCGCCACCATGCCCGTTACGGTGGAAGTGAAGGCGGTAATCCGGCGCATCGGCCTGATCAATAAGCCCCTGCGTCTCCCCCCCCGTATGCAGGAAGCCCGGTGAACATATCAAAGGAGGGTAATCTGCAATGGAGATTGCATTGCTGAGCCTGCTTTTTATCGCCATCATCGTCCTGCAGGTGCCACCCCTGGTGAAGCAGAAAATGTGGCGGGAGCTGGTTGCGTACAGCGTGCTCATGGTAGTGGCCATGTTTTACAGTTATGGCCTGGCCCTCAATATACCGCTGCCCAACCCGGCCAGGGTGGTGGAGATCGTTTTCACTCCCGTTACCTCCATGATTCAGAAGGTGCTGAGCTGATGGCCCGGGCGGGATTGGGTACCGGGAACGGTGATCCGGTTGTGTGGCCCGGCCCTGTCGGGAGCCGTGCCAGAAGCGGGGCCGGAACGGCGTTTGCGTGGGATGGGGGTGCTGGAATCCTATTCGGGCTCCGGGCGAGGGGGCTGGACTTTTGCCCGGCGGGGGGACTATAATTAATTTCAGTATAGAAAGGCCCGTCGTTTTGCAGGCGGTGGGCCTTTTTACATAAAAGGGGAGCGTGTTATGGGCCTGGATGCAGCCCTTTTATTAATCAGCCTGGGGATTATTCTGATCAGTGCCGGCGTTTTTACCAATGGTGTGGAATGGCTGGGAAGAAAACTTCAGCTTACCGAGGGGGCGGTGGGAAGCATCCTGGCCGCGGTGGGCACGGCCATGCCGGAAACGGTTATTCCCCTGATCGCCCTCCTTTTGGGGCATGGTGAAGCGGGGGAAGAAATAGGCATCGGGGCCATCCTGGGCGCGCCCTTTATGCTGGGGACCCTGGCCTTATTCATCAGCGGGGGGGCCGTGCTGGCTTTCCGCCGCCAGCGGGCTGCTAATTACCCCCGTCTGGAGCCCGATGCCGTTGTCATCCGGCGGGACCTGCTCTTCTTCCTGGTAGTTTATACACTGGCCATTGGCGCCGCTTTTTTCCCCCGCCCGTGGAAACTGGTGGTGGCAACAGGGCTGGTGGCGGCCTACATTTACTTTGTCTATGAAACCATGAGCAAGGGCCATACCCTGGATGTGGAAGAAAGTGAAGGTGACCCGCTCTACCTGTACAGGAAGGCCGGCAATCCCCCCCTGGGACTGGTTATTGTTCAGGTGCTGCTGGGTTTTCTGGGCATCGTGGGCGGGGCCAGGGTTTTTGTGGATGGCGTGGCGGATCTTTCGGCCCTGCTGGGAGTGCCCGCCCTTGTCTTCTCCCTCCTGGTGGCTCCCCTGGCCACGGAGATGCCCGAGAAATTCAACAGCGTCATCTGGCTTGCCCAGCGCAAGGATACCATGGCTCTGGGGAATATCACGGGGGCAATGGTTTTCCAGAGTTCCGTCATTCCGGCCATCGGTATTGTGCTGACGCCGTGGGTGCTGACGGAAACGGCTATCTTTAGCGCCCTGCTGGCCCTGGCCTCAGGACTGCTGACCTACCTGTTGCTCCTGTGGCGGGGTTACCTGGACGCCAGGCTTACAATGGTCTACGGCGGAATTTTTTACGCGGCCTTTGTGGCAGCGGTTCTTACCGGGAAAGTAAGCTAGGTTTACAGGTGCCCCGGGTAAAATTCCTGGTTGCAGCTTGTCAGCAGGGGAGCAAAATGATAAACTAGTACAGATAGCGCTCATTTTACTACCTGACGCCGGGTGATAACCGTGGCTAACGTGTACAGGCCTCAGAAAAGCTTCTGGTTGCTGCTGTTGCTGATGCTGATTGGAGCACTGGTGGGTGATGCGCTGGGCGTGGTACTCGTTCCCCTGTTGCCCGCGCTGAAACCCTTTACCTCTATAGGTCTTGCCCCGGCTACCCTTGATCTCCATTTTGCCCGGCTTACCCTTGGTTTTACCCTTACTTTAGGTCCCCTTACGGCTCTGGGATTGCTTCTGGGATTCCTTTTGTACCGTAAACTTTAAAGTGGAGGTTTGGCATTGTTACCCATCTACCTGGCCTCTTCTTCGCCGCGCCGGAAAATGCTGCTGGAACAGCTGGGCCTGCCATTCACTGTGGTTCCGCCCGATGTAGAAGAAGAGGAGCATGGCGGCCTGCCTCCCCGGAAACTGGTAGAGGCGCTGGCCGAAAAAAAGGCCCGGGCTGTGGCGCCCGCCATTTCCCGGGGGCTGGTACTGGCGGCGGATACTGTGGTGGTCTTCCAGGACAGGATTCTCGGCAAGCCCGCCGGTCCCCGGGAAGCCGTTTTTATGCTCAGCCTGCTGTCGGGTAATGAACACGAGGTTTATACCGGCCTGGCGGTGATGGAGAAACCTTCCGGGCGCCTGGTGGTTACCCATGAGTGTACCAGGGTCAGGTTTCGGACGCTGGAGGAGGAAGAAATAGCCAGATATGTGGCCACCGGTGAACCCCTGGATAAGGCGGGGGCCTATGCTGCCCAGGGGCTGGGGGCAATTTTTATTGCCGGAATCAAGGGTTGCTATTTTAATGTGGTGGGGCTTCCCCTGGCCCGCCTGGCCCGGGTGCTCAGGGAGTTCGGGGTGGACCCCCTGAAGTGTTTCCTCGAGAAATGAAAACCCGTCGGAGTATTCCCGGTTAAATATGTTTGTGAAGGCGGGAAGGAGCTTTGGATTCCCAGGTGTACCGTATTACCATCAAGGACATGCCTGTGGATTTGCGCCCCCGCGAGCGCATCCTGCGGGATGGGGCCGGGGTGCTGTCGGACCTGGAACTTCTGGCCGTCCTCCTGCGTACGGGTACGCCCACGGCCAGTGCCCTGGAACTGGCAGCGGCGCTCCTGGGACATTTTGGCGGCCTGCGGGGGCTGGTGGATGCATCCGTGGAAGAATTGAGCAGCGTCCGCGGGGTCGGGCCGGCCAAAGCGGCCATGCTCAAGGCTGCCCTGGAGCTGGGCCTGCGCATTGCCCGGGCGGGCAGTGAGGCGCGGCCGGTGATCAGGAGTCCCGAGGATGCCGCCCGTCTGGTTATGGAGGAAATGCGCCGCCTGGACAGGGAGCATTTCCGGGCCCTGTTGCTCAATACCAAAAACGAGGTCATTGCCCGGGAGATCGTATCTATTGGTACCCTCAATTCCTCCACGGTGCATCCCCGGGAATTGTTCAAGAATGCCATCCGCCGTAACGCGGCGGCGGTCATCCTGCTGCACAATCACCCCAGCGGCGACCCGACCCCCAGCCAGGAAGATCTGGATGTAACCAGGCGCCTCTGGGAGGCCGGGCGTATTATTGGCATTGAGGTTCTGGATCACCTGATTATCGGAGATAATAAGTACGTCAGTTTCAAGGCTGAAGGCCTGATTTAGATGAACCAGTGAGAAAGGGGAGAAAACATGCGGCTCGGGTTGTTCTCCAGGGATATGGGTATAGATCTGGGCACCGCCAACTCCCTGGTTTATGTAAAAGGTAAAGGTATTGTTTTAAGAGAACCCTCGGTGGTGGCCATAGAGCGGGACAGCGGCCAGGTTCTGGCCGTGGGGGAAGAGGCCAAGCAGATGATTGGCCGTACTCCTGGAAATATCGTGGCCATCCGCCCCATGAAGGATGGGGTAATTGCCGATTTCGACGTTACCCAGAGCATGATCAAGTATTTTATCAACAAGGCCCTGCGCAACCGCACTTTTCTTGTCCGCCCCCGGGTGGTGGTCTCGGTTCCCTCCGGGGTAACGCCGGTGGAAGAGCGGGCGGTGCGGGAAGCTGCCCTGCAGGCCGGTGCCCGGGAGGCTTATCTCATTGAGGAGCCTATGGCGGCAGCCATTGGCGCCGGCCTGCCCGTGCACGAGCCCACAGGCAATATGATCGTGGACATCGGCGGGGGTACCACGGAGGTGGCGGTAATCTCCCTGGGGGGAATTGTCACCAGCCGCTCCATCCGCATTGCTGGCGATGAAATGGATGATGCCATCATCCAGCACGTAAAGAAGGCTTATAACCTTTTGATCGGGGAACGCACGGCGGAAGAAATCAAGATCGAGATTGGGACCGCCTACCCCACCGGAGAGGTTCAGACCTATGACGTCCGGGGGAGGGATCTGGTGACCGGCCTGCCCAAAACGGTGCGCATAACCTCCGAAGAAGTTTACAAGGCCCTTTCCGAGCCGGTATCGGCCATCCTGGAAGCCATTAAAGGCACCCTGGAGCAGACCCCGCCGGAACTGGCTGCCGATATCATGGACCGGGGCATCGTCATGGCCGGGGGAGGATCGTTGCTGCGGGGCCTGGACCGCCTGGTGAGTGAGGAAACATCCATGCCCATCCACGTGGCCGACGAGCCGCTGTTGTGCGTGGCTTATGGTACCGGCCGGGTGCTGGAGAATATTGACGTGCTGCGCCGGGTGCTCATCAACCCGCGCAAATTATCGTGAGAAGATGGGTGTTGATCCCCGTTGACTTCGGGCAAGAGGCTATTTTTCCTGGTTATCCTGCTGGTTGTGGCCCTTTATGTGATGCGGATTACTGCTCACGGCCGGGTGGAGGTGCCACCCCTGGGGAACACCCTGGTGGATGCTTTTGGCACGGTGGAACAGGCGGTTACCAGGGCAGGCCGGCTGGCCAGGGATGTGTTCACCTTTCCCTTTTCCCTGGTCAGGGCCTCGCAACGGGCTCAGGAGCTTTCGGAACGGGTGGACCTGCTGGAGAGCGAACTGCAGCAGGCCAGGGAGTATCAGCTGGAAAATGAGAGGTTGAAAAGGCTGCTGGATTTTCAGAGCGGTCCAGCAGCCAGTTCCCATCTGGAACTGGCTGCGGCGGCGGTTATAGGCCGGGATCCGGGAAGCTGGTTCAGTACCATAACCATTAATAAGGGCCGGGCCCAGGGCATCAAAACAAACATGACGGTAATAACTCCCCGGGGTCTCGTGGGGCGGGTGATTTCCACCACCAGCCAGACGGCCACCGTTTTATTGATTACCGACCCCCGCAGTGCGGTAAGCGCCCTGGTGCAGGACAGCCGCACGCCGGGGATGGTGGAGGGAATCGCCGGGGGGGCCGGCAACCTGCGCATGATCCACATCCCCAATGATATGCCTGTGAAAGCCGGGCAGGTGGTGGTCACTTCCGGCACTTCCAGGAGCATTTTCATCAAGGGTATACCCGTTGGCGAGATAGTAAGCGTGAAAAGAGACCCCACCGGCCTTTTTTTTGAAGCGGTTGTCCGGCCTTTTGTGGACTTCAACCGCCTGGAGGAAGTGCTGGTGGTTACCGGAGTCCGTTCTCCGGCCCTGTAACCGCCGCCTGCCCGTATGATGACAGTATTTAACGGATGCCAGAGGGGGTTTTTTTCTTGCCAGGTATGGTGTTCCTGCCCGGCTTTTTATTGCTGGCCCTTTTATTGCAGGTAACGGTGGTGGATTTGATCCGCATCCGGGGTGTGGTACCGGACCTGGTTTTTATACTGGTGGTTTTTTATGCCTTCTGGAAGGGACAGCGGGAGGGGACCTTCTGGGGGTTTGTGGCCGGCCTCCTGGAAGATCTGGTTTCGGGCCACTACTGGGGCCTGAATGCCATTTCCATGGCGGCAGCCGGTTACCTGGTGGGCTGGTTTGAGACCCGCCTGTACAAGGAAAGCCGCCTGGTGATGATGGTACTTACTTTCCTGGCCACCGTCGCAGGCCAATTAATTTATTACCTCCTGCTGTTTTACCTGCAGGTCGTGATCTCCCCCGGTGTGGCCTTGATGGGAGTTATCCTGCCTGCAGCCGCATACAATGCCTTGCTGTCCGCGTTAATTTACCGCCGGTTTTACCGCTTGTACCTGAGGGGATGGTTCAGGGTGTCCCGGCTATAGTTTAAGGATGACCATGATAACGTCCTGTACCTTTCATGGGGAAAGGAAAAGGGTGAACGATAGGCAGGGCAGGGGGAAGGTTATGGCAACGGACGGGATTATTACCAGCAGGAAAGTGGAGAAAAAGTTGCAGGTTCTGCTGGGCCTTGTGATTGCTGCTTTTGCCCTTCTTTTCCTCCGCCTGGCTTACCTGCAGCTGGTGGAGGCGGACAAGTACAAGATGATGGCCCAGCAGAATCACCTGCGCCTGATCCCCATCGCTGCTCCCCGGGGGGAAATTTTCGACCGCAACGGCGTGCGCATTGTGGGCAACCAGCCGGTTTACACCATTTCTTTTGCTTACCTGGGGGTTGAGGATACCGATCGGGTAATTGCCCGGCTGGCCCGTATTCTGGTGGGTGAAAAATCATTCCAGGGCAAGACGGCGGAAGAAATTGAACAGGAAATCCATAAAAAACTTAAGGAGCAGAAATTACGTCTATATGAACCTGTACCCGTGGCCGATAAAGTATCCAGTGAAACGGTAAGCCGGATTGAGGAGCAGCGCCTGGAGCTTCCGGGAGTGCTCATAGACGTGCGGCCGGTACGGCATTATCCCTATGGGGACCTCCTGGTGCCCACCCTGGGTTACGTGGGGATAATGGATCAAAAAGAGCTGGAGGAAAACAAGGATAAGGGTTATACATTGGGTGACTCCTGGGGTAAGGACGGTCTGGAAAAATCCTTTGAATCCTACCTCAGGGGCCGGCGGGGTGCCCGCCAGGTGGAAGTGGATGCTCAGGGGCAGCCGGTAAGGGACCTGGGCGTAAAAGAGCCCGTCCCGGGGGACAACCTGGTGCTGACTGTTGACGCCCGCCTGCAGCGGGCGGTCCAGGATGCCCTGGCCCGGGGTATAGCCCGGGTGCAGAAAGAGGGTTACAGCCAGGCCAGGGCCGGAGCGGCGGTGGTGCTGGACGTCCGGACGGGGGAGATCCTGGCCCTGGCCAGCCATCCCACCTATGATCCCACCATTTTTACCCGGGATCTTTCTCCTCAAGAGTGGAACGAGGCCTGGGCCAAAATTTCCCGGGATCAGTCACTGCTCAACCGGGCCCTGGCCCTCTACCCGCCGGGTTCCACCTTTAAAATGGTGGTGGCTGCTGCCGCGCTGGAAATGGGTAAGATAACTTCCCGGTTCTCCATTTATGACACCGGGAGATATAAGTATAAGATGGACTGGAAGCCCGGGGGTCACGGGCGGGTGGATGTGGTAAGGGCCCTGAAGGTGTCCTGCGATACGTTTTTTTGGACCGTGGGAGCAATGCTCGGCCCCGAACCCATTGCCCGCTATGCCCGGGAATTCGGCCTGGGGCAAAAGACGGGGGTGGAACTCCCCGGGGAACACGCCGGCCGCATTCCGGGACCGGAACAAAAATACAAGCTGTGGAAACCCCTGCTGGACAATGTCCAGCGACAGATGGACGAGATCCGCAAAGAGTATGAAAAGCGCCTGGCCGGTGCCGGTGAAGGGGAGAGGGCGGCCCTGGAGCGGGAAATGAACCGCCGGCTGGCACCTCTGCAGGAGCAGTACAGCAAGATCGAATGGGAATTGACGTGGCGGGAATACGACACGCTGGATATGTCCATCGGCCAGGGTAATAACTACTATACCCCTCTTCAGCTGGCCAATTATATAGCCGCCATTGCCAACGGGGGTACCCTTTACAAACCTTACCTGGTAAAAGAAGTGGTCGCCCCCGACGGCCAGACAGTGGCCCGGTTTTCACCCCGGGTAATCCGCCGGGTCGACGTATCCAGCAAGACGCTGGAGATTATACGCCGGGGCATGCGCGAGGTAGCTCTGCCCCCGGATGGGACTGCAGCCGGTGTGTTTGCGGGGGCGGAATACAGTGTTGCCGCCAAAACCGGGACCGCCGAGGTCCATGGCCACGATAACCACGCCCTCTTTGTGGCCTTCGCTCCCTATGAAAAGCCGGAAGTAGCCCTGGCCGTGGTGGTGGAATACGGTGGCCACGGCAGCAGTGCTGCCGGCTCTGTGGCCCGGGAGATCCTGGATGCTTACTTCAGTTTGAAAAAAGCACCTCCCACTGCCGGGCTCTCCAAGGAGAAAGCAGCCGGGACACAGCAGGCTGCGCCGGCACCCGAACGCCCGGCTGCCAGCTCCGGGAATAACCGGCCCGGGCGTGCAGCAGCGGCGCCGCAGGCCCCCTCCGGCGGAGCGGGACGGGGGAGCTCTTCCGGGCAGCCTGCAGGTGTTACACCCCCCGCCGATTCCGGAGGGGGTACCCCGGCTGCCGGCTCGCCTCCCAATGAAGAGGAGACGGTTGCCCCGCCAGGTGCGGGCAACCAGCCCCCGGCCAACGGCAATTCCCCCTCTCCTTCCGGGGGTGCTCCGGAGGCGCCCGGGGAAGGGGAAGGACAATAAAACTATAATTTTTAGCAGGATTTGGTTGCCAGCTGTAGAATTTAAAGCACCACTGGGGGGTATTTACCGTGGGCAGGGAGCGGCTGTCTTGCACGGGGGAAATGGTAGATGATAATACTGTTCTAATTCAGCGCACCTTGCGTTCCGGTCAAAAGATCCATTACGACGGCAACGTGGTCATCATTGGCGATGTAAACCCGGGGGCCGAGGTGGTGGCCACGGGTAACATTATTGTCATGGGTGCAGTAAGGGGGGTTGTTCATGCCGGTGCCGGTGGAAATGAAAAGGCCATGGTACTGGCCTTCCGCCTGGAACCCACCCAGCTGCGTATTGCGGGTCATATCACACGCCCCCCGGATGGGCAGGATTTGAAACCCGAACAGCCTGAAATAGCCAGGATAAAAAACGGTGTGGTAACCATTGAAATTTATAACGGGGAACGCCAGGGATGAATGACAGGAAATTTTAAAGGGGAGGCCTGGAAATGGGTGAGGTCATTGTAGTTACTTCCGGAAAGGGTGGGGTTGGCAAGACCACCACCACGGCCAACCTGGGTGCGGGTCTGGCTGCCCACGGTCACCGGGTAGCTCTGGTAGATGCCGATATCGGGCTGCGCAACCTGGATGTGGTTCTGGGGCTGGAAAACAGGATAGTTTACGATATAACAGATGTCACCGGCGGGCACTGCCGCCTGCGGCAGGCCTTAATCAAGGACAAGCGGTTTGAGGGGCTGTTCCTTTTACCTGCCGCCCAGACCAAAGACAAAACGGCAGTCAGCCCGGACCAGATGAAGGCCCTGTGTGAAGAACTCAGGCAGGAGTTTGACTATGTAATTATTGACTGCCCGGCAGGGATTGAGCAGGGCTTTCGCAACGCCATTGCCGGGGCGGACAAGGCCATCGTGGTAACCACCCCCGAGGTGGCCGCTGTAAGGGATGCGGACCGGATTATCGGCCTGCTGGAGGCGTCCGAACTGCGGGATCCCAAGCTGATTATCAACCGTATTCGCCCGCGCATGGTGCGGCACGGGGATATGATGAGCATAGAAGATATTATCGACATCCTGGCCATCGATTTACTGGGAGTGGTGCCGGAAGATGAGGCGGTGGTGATCAGCACCAACCGGGGGGAACCCGTGGTTCAGGATGAACGCTCGCGTTCGGGTCAGGCTTACCGCAATATTGTTCGGCGCATCAAAGGTGAGCAGGTACCAATGATGAAGCTCGAGGAAGGCGGCTTGATGTCCCGCTTTTTGCGGCGCATGATGGGTTTATCCTAGTTTTTGCAGGTGAGGGGGGTTGGCCTTGCTGGATTTTTTAAACCGCTTTTTCGGGCGGGAAACCGGTGGGAGTAAAAACGTGGCCAAGGAGAGGTTGCGCCTGGTGCTGGTGCACGACCGGGCCAGTGTATCACCCCAGTTATTGCAAACTTTGAAGACGGATCTGATTAAAGTTATTGAAAAGTATATGGATATTGATGAAGAGGCCCTGGAAATCAACCTGGACAGCAATGAAACCCAGGTGGCCCTGGTGGCCAGTATCCCGGTTAAAGGTATGAAACGCGTTTCCAGGCACCTGGCGTCGGGTATTTGAAGGATAATTATCACCTGACCCTGTGGTAATTTGGTATTACCCCGGGGCTTTTTTGTCCCTCCGGGTTGGTATATAATTAAAATTGTATTTTTTAAGACCTGACCGAAAGCGGTGATTTTCTTGGTCAGCAAGCGTTTTGTCCGCAGCCTTGATCACACCCTCCTCCTTTCTGCCGCCGCGCTGATCTGCTTCAGCCTGATAACCATTGGCAGTGCCACCCTGGAATTTACCGATGAATCATTCAGCCGGTTAAAAGATCTTTTTTTTATGGTCAAGCTCCTGCACCTGGACTATACCTATGTTACAAGACAGGTTATCTGGATTCTGGTCGGGTTGCTCTTGATGGCCTTAATCATGTATATACCTTATGAGGATATCTGCAAGCACGCCCGGGCGCTTTATGTATTTAACCTGATCATGCTGGTGGCGGTAATCTTTTTGGGCCGGGAGGCCCTGGGAGCCCAGCGCTGGATTAGTATCGGCCCCTTTACCTTTCAGCCTTCCGAGTTTGCCAAGCTCATCATGATCATCACCCTGGCCAGTTTCCTCTCCGCCCGGGAAGGCCGCCTGGACCGCTTCCGGGACCTGCTGCCCTGTTTTGCGTACGTGGGGGTGCCCACCCTTTTGATTTTAATGCAGCCTGACCTGGGCACTTCCATGGTTTTTGTGGCCGTCATGTTCGGCATGCTCTACCTGGCCGGAGCCAGGCCGCGTTTACTCCTGGCCCTGATTGGTACCGGCCTGATCTTAATGATTGGTTTATTTGCTCTGCATACGTATCTGCATAAAGCTGATGTTAACCTGGAGAAACAGCTACTGGCCCTGGAACAGCAGAAAAAGGTGGCCGTTAGCGAAAAGGACAGGGGAGAGCTGGAGAAAAAATATCAGCAGGTGGAAAAGGATTACCGGGAGGTTCACCGCCGGCACGAATCTTTTCACCGTTACACCCTCAAGGAATACCAGATGACCAGGCTGACCGTTTTCCTGGATCCCCAGAGCGATTTGCTGGGCGCCGGATACCATATATGGCAGTCCCTCATTGCCGTTGGTTCCGGGGGGTTCCTGGGCAAGGGCCTGCTGGGTGGTACCCAGAGTCACCTTACCTTCCTGCCCATCCGACATACCGACTTTATTTTCTCGGTGGTGGGCGAGGAGTTCGGATTTCTGGGGGCAGGGGCGCTCCTGGCCCTGTACCTGGTCTTTCTATACCGGGGTTTGAAGATAGCCTCCCAGGCCAGGGACCTGCAGGGGACGCTTCTGGCCGGGGGAGTGGTCTGCATGTTTGCCTTTCACATCTTTGTCAATATCGGTATGACCATTGGAATCATGCCCGTTACCGGTATCCCCCTGCCTCTGTTCAGCTACGGCGGCAGCAACATGGTGATGAATCTGGCGGCTCTCGGGCTTTTGCTCAACGTTTATATGCGGCGCAGGAAAATCCTGTTTTAAATGTTAGGGAAGGCTTTTACCGGGGTAGCAGCAAAATGCTCCGGTTTATTTTTATTTTCAATTTCCTGTTTTGGGGGTGGGCTTGCGGGGGAAAATACGGGCAGGTAAAAAGGTGACGGCTTTTGCCACCGGGCAGCCTGTAGCCGGGGCAAAGGTGCTGGTGCTGGACATGGAGCAGGATAAGGTGCTGTACGAAACCACCACTGCCGCCGACGGCAGTTATGCCTTTGAAGGTATTGATGCCGGTACCTACCGGGTGCGGGTCGAAGCTCCCGATTACGAGCCCCTATTGCTCCGGGATACGGTGAATTTTGTCCTCCACCGCCGGGTAGAGCGGGATGGTGCCGTGGCTAATTAGATTATAGCTTGTCATATTTGTCCCCCCTGCCCAGTATATTTTAAACGGGGGGGATGAACCTTGTTCTGGAACAGGCATAAGAGGAGCTACTCCTTTTCTGAATTTCCGCGCGCGGAAGACTGGCCATACCGCCATACGCCTCCCAGGCGGAGCAGGAATAACAGCTGGTTCTGGCGGTGTATGGTGGCTGTGGTCATTTTTGCTATTTTACTCCTGGCCCGGGAACTCCCCTCACCGGGTGGGGAGCAGGTTCGGGAAAGCCTGCGTTACCTCTTAACCACCGAATGGAACTACCAGCCCGTAATCCAGAAAGTGGTCCAGCTGGCCCTGCAAATGGTCAACGTGGACCAGCCTTTCCCCGGGGATACTTCCTGGGGCGCCCGCCAGACCCTGAGCCCCACCGGTGAGGAAAGCTTCCAGGTTCCCGTTTCGGGCAAGGTGGTGCGCGGCTTCGGCTGGATGGAGGATCCCCTGGATGGCCTGGAGCGCTTTCACCCCGGTATTGATATTGCAGCGCCGGTGGGTACGCCCGTGAAAGCCGTCCGGGATGGTCAGGTGGCCAGGGTGGGCGAGGATCCTTCCCTGGGACGCTACCTGCTCCTCGATCACGGGGACGGGGATTATACCCTTTACGCCGGGCTGGCCGGTATTGCTGTGACCCCTGGCCAGCAGGTGGCCGGGGGACAGAAGCTGGGCGAAGTGGGGGATAAGGGTGATGTGGCCGGGGGCGGCCTGCACTTTGAGGTGCGTGAAAAGGGAAGGCTGATCGATCCCCTGATCAAGCTGCAGTTTTGAGGTGGTTTCAGGTGCGCCTGGGGCGGTTCATGGGGGTGGAATTATACCTGAATACCTTTTTTCTGGCCCTGCTGGGGCTGTTCTTTGTGGCCGGTATCCTGGGCAAGGGGCTGGTGGCTTTTGCGGTGGTGCTGCTTCATGAGCTGGCCCATGTGGCCTGCGCCCGTTATCTGGGGGTGCCGGTAAAAGAAGTGGAATTGCTGCCCTTTGGAGGAGTTACCCGCATGGGCAGCGAACTGGTACTGGATCCTGCTAAAGAGGTTTATGTGGCTGCGGCAGGGCCGTTATGCAACGTGGTAATGCTTCTTCTGGGCCTGGCCGGCCGGAACTACGGTTTATGGCATGAGGAACTGGGGCCCTTTTTTCTCCAGTGCAACCTGCTCATTGCTGCTTTCAATCTCCTGCCCGCCCTGCCCCTTGACGGCGGCCGGGTCTACCGTGCCAGCCTGGCCGGCCAGATGAGCATAAAGGAAGCCACTTACCGGGCAGCCACCCTGGGGCAGATTATTGCCGGGATTGTGGTGGTGCTGGGTTCCCTTGGCTTATTGCTGGGGTTTACGGGTCTGGATATTTTATTGACGGGGCTGTTTTTGTTTTTTGCCGCCACCCGGGAGCGGAGCATGGCTCCCTACCTGTTCGTGGGCCAGCTGGCCGGTAAGAAGGAAGAAATAATCAGGGCCGGTGTGCTTCCGGTACAGCCCCTGGTTGCCCTGGAGGACGTGCCTCTGGGTAAAATTGTCAGGCCTTTTCTGCTGCAGAAATTCCACCTGGTACTGGTTATTGACCGCCAGTGGCGGTACAAGGGCTTTCTTACGGAGGCCCAGATAGTCGACGGCCTGTTAACCCACGGGCTGGACCTGCCCGTGGGGCGGTTGCCTTTAAACCCGCTTTAATCGGGTTTACATCTTCTGGATATGCAGGTAAAATAATTTTAAGTAATGCCTTCCCGGGCAATAATACGATGCAGGAGGAGCTTATGTTTGAACTGGAACAGGTCTTGCACCGGGTACAGAAACCGGCCCGTTACGTGGGCGGTGAGTGGAATGTTGTCCGCAAGGACTGGGATAAAACTGATGTTAAGGTGGCTTTTGCTTTTCCCGATGTTTACGAGGTGGGCATGTCCCACCTGGGCCTGCAGATCCTTTATCATGTGGTGAACAGCCGGGAGGATGCGCTCCTGGAGCGCACCTTCGCTCCCTGGGTGGATATGGAGGGAGAGATGCGGCGCCGGGGGCTGCCCCTGTTTACCCTGGAGTCCCACCGGCCGGTGAAGGACTTCGATATCCTGGCCTTCACCCTCCAGTACGAGATGACATTCACCAATATTTTGAATATGCTGGATCTGGCAGGTATTCCCCTGCGCAGCGAGCAAAGGGGCCCCGGGCACCCTCTGGTGATTGCCGGGGGGCCCTGTGCCTTTAACCCCGAACCCCTGGCCGATTTTATCGACCTGTTTGTAATTGGCGAGGGGGAAGAAGTTATTCACGAGTTGCTGGATCTCTACCTGGAACTGGGCGGTCACCGGTTGGACCGCCAGCGCTTCTTGCACCGGGCGGCAGCCATTGCCGGTGTTTATGTCCCCTCCCTGTACCGGGTGGAATATCATGCCGATGGGACTATTTCCGCCATAGAGCCCGTGGCCAGCGGTGTGCCGGCGAGGGTGGTCAAGCGGGTCGTCCGTAATTTAGACCGGGCTCCTTTTCCGGTAAAGCCCCTGGTGCCTTCCCTGGGTGTGGTTCACGACCGGGGTATGCTGGAGGTGCAGAGGGGGTGTACCCGGGGTTGCCGTTTCTGCCAGGCCGGGGTGATTTACCGGCCGGTGCGCGAGAAAAGCCCGGCCACCCTGCTGCAGCAGGCCGATGAAATTATCAGGCACACGGGGTACGATGAAATTTCCCTGGTTTCCCTGAGTACCGCCGATTATTCCCGGATTCAGGAAATGGTACGTTCACTGCTTGACCGGCTGGAGGGCATGGGTGTGAGCGTATCCCTGCCCTCCCTGCGGGTGGATGCCTTTTCGGTGGCCCTGGCCCGGGAAGTACAGCGGGTACGCCGGGCCAGCCTTACTTTTGCCCCCGAGGCGGGCACCCAGCGCCTGCGGGATGTGATCAACAAGGGTGTGACGGAAGAAAACCTGATGGAGGCCGTATCGGCTGCCTTTGCCGCCGGCTGGACGGCCATCAAGCTTTACTTCATGATCGGCCTGCCCACGGAGAGGGAAGAGGACCTGCACGGCATTGCCGGCCTGGCCCGGCAGGTACTGGCCCGGGGAAAGGAAATGGGTGTGCCCGGGAACAGGCTCAGGGTTACCGTCAGTACCTCCTCCTTTGTCCCCAAGTCCCACACCCCCTTCCAGTGGGAGCCGCAGGTGGAGATGGAGGAACTGCGCCGCCGGCAGAGGACCCTGCGCGGCCTGTTAAGGGGTAAAGGGCTGGTCTTTCACTGGCACGAGGTGGAAGCCAGCTTTCTGGAGGCAGTCCTGGCCCGGGGGGACCGCCGCCTGGGCCGGGTGCTGGAGGAGGCCTGGCGGCTGGGCTGCCGTTTTGACGGCTGGTCCGAATGCTTTGATTTTGAGAAGTGGCAGGAAGCATTCCGCCTGGCCGGCATAAACCCGGCCCGGTATGCCTACCGGCGCTATGCATACGATGATCTCCTGCCCTGGGATCATATTGATGCCGGCGTGAGGAGGAAATACCTGGTTCTGGAGCATAAAAGGGCCATGGAGGGGAAAGCAACCCCCGACTGCCGCACCGGCGTGTGTCCGGGGTGCGGGCTCTGCCCCACCCTGGAAATTGAACCGGAATTGCTGGAGCGGGTTAAAGAGAATGCATCCGGATAAGGAAAGCTGTGGAGGAGGTAGCCATTTTGCCCCGTTACCGGATTGAGTTTCGCAAGGAAGGGATGGCCCGCTTCATCTCCCACCTGGACCTGGTGCGCACCCTGGAGCGGGCCATGCGCCGGGCCGGCCTGCCCCTGGCCTTTTCCCGGGGGTTCAACCCCCATCCCCGTTTCAGCCTGGGGGCGCCCCTGCCGGTGGGAGTGAAGGGCGAAAGGGAATACCTGGACCTGGAGCTGGTTACTGCGCTCCCGGAGGACGAGATCAAAGGACGCCTGAACGAGCAGCTTCCCGGGGGCCTTGAGGTTACCCGGGTCTGGTCCATTCCCGGGGATGCGCCGGCGTTAATGGCCACCCTGGAGAAAGCTACCTACCGGGTGGACCTGCGCCTGGTACGGGCAATCACCCCGGAGGACCTGCGGAAAATCATTGACGGCCTGCTGGCCTTACCTGAGATCATCATTACCCGTCGTTCCGGGGATAAAAAGGAAAAGACTCTGGATATCCGCCCGGGTATCCACGCCCTGTCCGGCCGGGTGGAAGGGGATCGGGTCACGCTGGAGATGTGCCTTGCCGTGGGCAGCCGCGCAACCGTGCGCCCCGAAGAGGTGGTACAGGTGCTGGCGGAACGGTTCGGGCTTCCGGTTGCGGACGAGCAGCCGGGGGTAAGCAGAACAGGCTTGTACTGTGGAGGTTAATTTGAAAGAAGGTTTTGGTTTTGTATAAAGAAATTGTCATTAACGTGGGCGAAGAAGAAACCCGGGTAGCGGTGCTGGAAGACCGGGTGCTGGTGGAAATGTACATTGAGCGTTCGTCCCGGCAGCGCCTGGTAGGCAATATCTTTCGCGGCCGGGTGGAAAACGTTTTGCCCGGCATGCAGGCGGCCTTTGTGGACATTGGCCTGGACAGGAACGCCTTTTTGTACGTGGAGGATGCTCTGCCGTCCCGGGGGGGTAATGGTTTTCACCACGGGCTGGGGGCCAGCATTGCGGACGTCCTGAAAAAGGGCCAGGAAGTAATCGTCCAGATTGTTAAGGAACCCATAGGTACCAAGGGGCCGCGGGTGACCACGCACGTCACCCTTCCCGGACGATACGTGGTCCTGATGCCCACCATGGATTACATCGGCATTTCCCGCCGCATTGAGCAGGAGCGGGAGCGGGAAAGGTTAAAGGAGCTGGCTGCCCGTTTCAAACCCGAGGGTATGGGATTAATCGTCCGCACGGTGGCCGAAGGGGTGGGCGAGGAGGATATTGCCCAGGACGTGCATATGCTGACCCGGCTCTGGCACAAGATCCTCCAGCGGGCCAGCCGGGGGCCGGTGCCCAACCTCATTCACCGGGATCTGGAGCTGATCCAGCGCATCCTGCGGGATGTTTTTACCGAGGATGTGGACCGCCTGACGGTGGACTCCCGCTCCGAGTATGAAAAAATCATGGAGCTGCTGGATATCACTTCGCCAAAGCTGAAATACAAGGTGTTCCTGGAGGAAAGGGAAAACATCTTTCAGGATTACGGCATTGAACAGGAAATTGAGCGGGCGCTCAAACGCAAGGTCTGGCTCAAGTGCGGCGGCTACCTGGTCATCGACCAGGCCGAGGCCCTTACCGTGATTGATGTTAATACGGGCAAGTACGTGGGCAGCACCAACCTGGAAGATACGGTGCTGAGGACCAACCTGGATGCGGCGGTGGAAATCGCCCGCCAGCTGCGCCTGCGCAATATAGGCGGCATTATCATTATCGACTTTATCGACATGCAGCAGGAAGGTCACCGGCGGCAGGTTTTAAAAGTTCTGGAAGAAGAAATCAAAAAAGATAAGACAAAAACCAATATCCTGGGGATTACCCAGCTGGGGCTGGTGGAGATGACCAGGAAGAAGGTCCGCCCCAGCCTTTCCGAGGTGTTGCAGCGCCCCTGCCCGTACTGCGACGGGCGGGGCAAGGTGCTTTCGGAAGAAACGGTGGGCATTCATTTTAAAAACCGCATTATTGAGCTGGCCCGTCGGACCAGTGCCGACACCATTCTGGTGGAGGCGCACCCCCTGGTGGCTGCCCGGCTGATCGGCAGTGGCGGTGTCAACCTGCGGGAACTGGAGCAGAAAACGGGTAAGAACCTCTACATCCGCGGTTCCCAGGGGCAGCATATCGAATCGGTAAGCATCCGGCCGCTTTACAACAAGGAAGAAGATATTGCCTGCACCCTCCCGGTAAAGCCGGGGCAGGTGCTGGAGGTCAAGGTGGAGGAACCCCATATCTCCAATACCAACGACGGCATTGCCCGCATTGACGGTTTCATCCTGGATATCGAAGGGGCCGGTTCCCTGGTGGGCGAAACGGTGCCCGTGGAAGTAAGCAAGGTCTACCGCACCTATGCCCGGGCCCGCCTGGTGAAGTAATTCCGTAATTGTTCAATACAACCGCTACCATCGGCGCTGTGCCTTGTTGTCCAAAGCGAGCGACTTGCGGAGCGCTGGAGCGAGCGTGGACAACACGGCACCATAGCCGGGTTACTGAACATTTACGTAAATTCCCGTATTGCTTGACAAAACCACCCGTTATGTTAAAATGTTATACCGTAGGCAGTTTTCGCGCTGCCGCAACCGCACGAAAGGGGTTTTGGTAAAAGGGCCGGCGCCCTACCTGCTTTCGGCGAGACCTGAAAAGGGGAGGTTTAAATCTTGTACGCCATCATTGCTACAGGCGGTAAACAGTACCGGGTACGTGAAGGTGATAAGCTGCTGGTGGAAAAACTGGCGGTGGAGCCCGGTGAAGTGGTGGAAATCGACCGGGTGCTGGCCGTGGAAAAGGATGGGGAGCTCCGCGTGGGCAACCCGGTGGTAGAAGGAGCCAGGGTGGTTTTAAAGGCCCTGCGCCACGGCCGGGGTCCCAAGATTATTGTTTTCAAGTACAAGCCCAAGAAGAATTACCGCCGCAAAAAAGGCCACAGGCAGCCTTTTACCGAAGTTGTGGTGGAAAAAATCGAAGCTTGAGGTGAATTTGCCCGTACCGTCCTACAGCAGGAGGTGAGTTTTATGGCGCATAAAAAAGGTGTAGGCAGCTCACGGAACGGCCGGGATTCCAATCCCAAGTTTCTTGGCGTAAAGCGCCAGGACGGCCAGTTTGTCACCGCCGGAAGCATCCTGGTCCGGCAGCGGGGAACCCGTATTCACCCGGGGCGTAATGTGGGCAAGGGCGGCGACGATACCCTGTTTGCCCTGGTGGACGGCGTGGTTTCCTTCCAGCGCAAGGGGCGCGATAAAAAGCAGGTCAGCGTGATACCGGTGGCGGCACAGGCTTAAAAAAAACGGCTATCCGGGCCAGCTCCAGGGCTGGCCTTATTTTTTAGCTATTTTCAATGAACGGCAGGGATTGCCTGTTCTGTATAGAAAATGTTAATCTCTAGAATTTGATGGCTGGAGGAAGTTATTTTATGGAACTGCAGTCCTTGCTGGAATTTATCCGCCTGCAGAGGCACGATTTTCTTAATCACCTGCAGGTAATTTCCGGTTTTATCCAGATGAATAAAGGGGAACAAGCGCGGGAGTATCTCCTGGGAGTGGCCCGGGAGCTGGAGCGCCTGGGCAGGGTGATTCACTTGCAGATGCCCGAAGCCACGGCAGCCTTTCTGGCAGCCCTCGCCCGGGGCAACCGCTTGCAGGTTGAGGTGGATTACGATATCCGGTGCCACTTGGGCGGCTGTGCTGTTTCCGGAGCCCGGGTGGGCAGGGCACTGGAAACAGCCTTCCAGCGGGTTTTATCCTTCCTGTCACCGCCCGAGGTCAGGATGCGGAGGCTGGAAATTATCCTGCAGGAGTCGGGGGAATGCTATACCTGCCAGCTGGTCTTCCCGTCCGGCGGTTTTCCGGGGGTAGAGGAAGAGCTGCAGCCTCTTAAGGATATTCTGTCCGGTCAGGACGGCCGGGTGGAGATGGGCGAAATATGGCGTGATAACGGGAAATTTTTTGAGGTTTTACTTTTCTTCCCCCGCCGGGAGCCGTAAGCATTTATACGGGTTGGGAAAGGGTATATTAAGTTATGCAGGGTGAGCGGTATGTTTTATGATACAGCGAAAATATACGTCCGGGGAGGCGACGGCGGAAACGGGTGTGTGGCTTTTCGCCGGGAGAAATATGTGCCCGAAGGAGGGCCCGCGGGCGGTGACGGGGGCCGGGGTGGAAATGTAATTCTGAAGGTGGATCCGGGCCTGCGCACGCTGGTGGATTTCCGCTACCAGCGTCATTATAAAGCTGAGCGGGGCCAGCATGGCATGGGAAAAAACATGCACGGCAGGCAGGGGGAAGACCTGATCCTCAGGGTTCCGCCGGGTACTGTGGTGCGGGATGCTGCCACCGGCGAGGTGATTGCCGATCTGGTGTACCCGGGGCAGGAAGCGGTGGTGGCCCGGGGGGGACGGGGAGGCCGGGGGAACGCCCGTTTCGCCACTGCGGTGAACAGGGCTCCCCGCCTGGCCGAAAAAGGCGAGCCGGGAGAGGAACGCTGGCTGGAGCTTGAGCTCAAGCTGCTGGCCGATGTGGGGCTGGTGGGCTTCCCCAACGCCGGCAAATCCACCCTGATCGCCCGTGTTTCGGCTGCCCGCCCCAAAATCGCCAGTTATCCCTTCACCACCCTGGTGCCCAACCTGGGCGTGGTGCGGGTAGGTGAGGGACGCAGTTTTGTCATGGCCGATATACCCGGCCTCATTGAAGGAGCCCACGCCGGTGCCGGGCTGGGCCACCACTTCCTGCGTCATACACAGCGAACCCGCCTTCTGGTGCACGTCCTGGATATTGCCGGGAGCGAGGGGCGGGACCCCCTGCAGGATTTTGAGATCGTCAACCGGGAGCTGGCCCTGTACGACCCGGACCTGGCGGCGCGCCCCATGTTGGTGGCGGCCAATAAAATGGACTTGCCCGGGGCTGCGGAGAACCTGGAGCGACTGCGCGGGGCCCTGGGTGACAGGTATGAAATCTTTCCTATCAGCGCTCTGAACGGGGAGGGCATCGCTCCCCTGATTTACCGCCTGGCTGACTTGCTGGATCAGCTTCCGGCCCCGGAGCCGGCGGTTGAGGAAAGGGTGCGCGTAACCAGGGTGGAGGAACCCCGGTTTACCGTGTCCCGCCGGGATGGGGTGTTTGTGGTGGAAGGGCGGGAGATCGAGCGCCACGTGGCCATGACCGACCTGGAGAATGAAGAGGCGGTGGAAAGGCTGCAGCGGATTATTTCCCGGATGGGCCTGGAAGAAGCTTTAAAGGAGGCGGGCATCCGGGAAGGAGATACGGTACGTATCGGGAGATTTGAGTTTACCTACATGGAGTAAAGAAAGCCTCCCCCGGCAAAGGGGAGGCCTCAAAATTTATGGGTAGCGCACAGGGAGTGGGGGAGCCGGTCCCGCCCGGCCCGGGCAGGCGGTGGTGGCTAAAAGGGTACGAAGATCAGGTTAATCGGCAGGTAGGACGCCGCCGGGGGCATAAAGCGCAGGGTTTTCCGCTGGCCGGGTTCGACGATGCCCACCAGGGCTCCCTGGTTGGGCGGGTTCAGCATACCCCGGTTGGGCAGGTAGAAGGGCTGACCTTCCCAGGTGGCCGCCCCGGCAAAGGGCCCGCCCCGGGGTGAAAAGAACACGCCCATGCGGTACTTCGACTCAATGGTTATTTCGTAGGACACGCCGTAATTGCCCTTGTTGTACCCCACCAGGTTGGTAGTCCCGTCCCTGCCGTAGAGGAAGGAGTCACCATCCCCGTCGGCAATGATCAGCCGGGCCGGCTTGTTTTCATAAAGGTGTACGGAGAGGAACCGGTTGGCCCGGGGGAACGTGCCCCGGATATGTATGCCGTCGGGAGGCAGGACGGGCAGGTTGCGGTATACGGTTACCGGATCCCCTTTTTCCAGGGCCAGTATCGTTAATTGCACCTCCCGGTCGGTGTTAAGGTCGAGGATGCCGTGCACGCACAGGCCCGGGGCAATGGGCCTGCTGTCTTCAATTAAAATACGGGTTTCCCCCGGTTTGATATATATGGTCCGGACCTGCCCCGTATCCGCCGCCAGGTAACGGTAGGTGGCCGCCCGGCCCGCAGCCATGGGGTCCCCGGGGCCGGCAAGGGCCTGCCTTTTAATGGTGACCGCGGCTGTTTCCAGGCCCTGGTTGGTGGCCAGGAGGTAGACGCGCTGGCTGACGGTGCTGCCGTTGATGTGATGGTAGTAAAGCCTGGTGTCTCCCTGCACGGTATCAGTATAGAGGATGCCTTCCCGGGTGAATATTTCCGGGCTGTTGCTGACTACCAGCATTTCCCGGTTCATGGTGGTGGCGGGATCCACCACCGGCAGCTGCAGCACTTCAATACCCGACAGGTCCAGGGGTTCTCCCGGGATGGGGTTGTGCAGGTTGTAGGTAATCTCGTCCATAACCACTTCCCGGGTAACGGTGATGGTTTTGCTGGCTATTTCACTCCACGCCCCGCGGCTGTCCCTGACCTGCAGGGTGACGGTATATTCCCCGGGTTTAAAGAAGGCCCGCTGCTTGCCCGTCCACTTTACTTCCACCAGCTCGTCCCCATCAGGGTCATAGCTTTCATCCCGGTAAATTACCGTCTCCCCCTGGGCCACAGTGGTTTTTTCAACTTCAAAGCGGGCTACCGGGGGCCGGTTTGGTGGGGGCGGTGGAGGTGGTGGGAGGGGTGGTGCCAGCCTGATTTCCCGGTTGAAAGCGTCATAGTACACCTGGTACTTGAGAGTTTCAGCAACGAAACGCAGGGGTACCAGGGTGGTGCCGTTGCTGATTACCGGTGCACAGGGCAGCTGCTGCACCTCTCCTTTAACCACTGCCGTTTTGCTCCCCGGATTGAGCTGTACCCGGCCTTCCTGCGCGCTTATGGTTATCTCCCGGGACCGGCTGTCCCAGGACACTTCCATGCCCAGGGTTTCCACCAGGAAACGCAGGGGCACAAGCGTTACACCATCCTTAACCACCGGTGCTGCCGGGAGATCATAAACTGCCCCGTCAACCGTCGCCTGGCTGGAGGACAGCTTCAGGGTAATTACGCCCGTGCTGGCAGCAGCCGGGTTGGTGAAGGAAAGGAAAAACAGCCCGGAGAACAGCAGGGCCATCAGGAGCCCGGAGAACAATCGTTTCATGAAAAACACCTCTTATCAATTTTGTTGGGTTAATCCTGCCTGGATAACCGGGACGGAGGTTTTTCCCGTGCCCGTACCAGCGTATTCACCTCCCCTGTCTAAATATATGGACCCAATATTTTAGACGCATTATGGCGAAATTTGGTTTCACAGTATCCTGAGAAAATAAGCGCCATAAATAAGAGTATTTTGGCACCGGCCTGCAGTTTATGGTATACTGTTGCCGGTGGTGATGTTCATGGCCGGGGAAAGGGACTTTCGTCACATCAGGCGCATTGTGGTTAAGGTAGGTTCCAGCTCCATAATCCACCCTACCGGCCGGCCCAACCTTTCGCAGATGGAACAGCTGGCGCGCCAGCTGGCCGATATACATAACCAGGGCAGGGAAGTGCTCCTGGTTACTTCGGGGGCCATCGGGATGGGGCTGCACCGGCTGGGCTACACCCGCCGCCCCAGGACCCTCCCGGAAAAACAGGCCGCTGCGGCGGTGGGACAGGGCATGCTCATGCACCTTTATGATAAATTTTTTGGCGAATACGGCGTTCCCGTGGGTCAGATTCTCCTTACCCGGGAGGATTTCAGCGACCGCAAGCGCTTTTTAAATGCCCGCAACACCATGTATGCCCTTTTGCGCCAGGGGGTTATCCCCGTGATCAATGAAAACGATACGGTGGCGGTGGAGGAAATTAAGCTGGGGGATAACGATAACCTGGCAGCCCTGGTGGCCACCCTGGTGGATGCCGAATTGCTGATACTTCTTTCGGATATAGAGGGCCTTTACGATGCCGACCCCCGCAAGGACAGCGGGGCCAGATTGATCGCGGAAGTGCACGAGATCACGCCGGAACTGGAGGCCCTTACCGGGGGGGCGGGGTCTCCGGTGGGTACCGGGGGCATTGTAACCAAGCTGCAGGCGGCGCGCATTGCCATGCATGCGGGTATTGTTACCGTGCTGGCCAGTTCTTCCGAAAAAGATGTGGTCAGGCGGTTGGTGGCCGGCGAACCCCTGGGTACGATATTCTGGCCCTGCAGCCGTCTGGAAAAGAAAAAATGCTGGATTGCCTACAGTTCCACCGTGCAGGGCCGCATTTACGTGGATGAAGGAGCAGCGCGGGCGCTCAAGGAAAACGGTAAGAGCCTCCTGCCTTCGGGGATCACCCGGGTGGAGGGTTCCTTTGAAATGGGCAATACCGTGAGCATCTGTGACCCGACGGGTAAAGAAATAGCCCGCGGCATTGTCAACTATTCCTCCGCGGAAGTGGAACGCATTAAGGGCCTGCAGACCAGGGAAATTGCCAGGGTTCTGGGCCACAAGGACTATGACGAAGTGGTCCACCGCAATAACCTGGTGCTGGATATATAATGCATGCCATAGCGGCAGGGATACTGGGGGTGAAGGTTGATGGAACAAATTGAACGGGAGGTAAAGGAAAAAGCCCGCCGGGCCAGGGAGGCAGCCCGGCACCTGGCCTATCTTTCCACGGAGGTTAAGGACCGCGCCCTTCTGGCCATGGCCGACAGCCTGGTGAGGAACCAGGAACGCATCCTGGAGGCCAACGAAATTGATGTGCGGGCGGGACGGGAGAAGGGGCTTTCCCGGGCCCTGATTGACCGCCTGCTGCTGACTCCCGAGCGGATCGCGGATATGGCTGAAGGTTTGCGGGCCGTGGCTTCCCTGCCCGATCCGGTGGGGGAAGTGGAATCCATGTGGTTGCGGCCCAACGGCCTGCAGGTGGGACGGATGCGGGTTCCCCTGGGAGTGGTGGGGATGATTTACGAGGCCCGGCCCAACGTTACTGTGGATGCCGCCGGCCTGTGCTTGAAGGCGGGCAACGCTGTGGTGCTGCGGGGCGGGTCCGAGGCCATCAACTCCAACCGCGCCATCGTGGCCGTTATTGCCGCTGCTGCCGAAGGTGCGGGTATTCCCGCCGGCGCCATCGAGCTCATTGAGCATACCGACCGGGCGGCAGTGAATGTGATGCTCAAGTTGAACGGCCTGCTGGATGTACTCATCCCCCGGGGTGGGGCGGGGTTGATCAGGACGGTGGTGGAGAACGCCACCGTGCCGGTAATTGAAACGGGCGTGGGCAACTGCCACGTTTATGTGGACGAAGGTGCGGACCTGGAAATGGCCCGTTCCATCGTCATCAACGCCAAATGCCAGCGTCCCGGGGTATGCAACGCCATGGAAACGCTCCTGGTGCACCGGCAGGTGGCTGAAGAATTGCTGCCGGGACTTCTGGAGGATTTAAAAGCGGCTGGAGTGGAAGTGCGGGGATGCGCAAAGACCCGTGAGCTGGTGCCCTGGGTGGTACCGGCCACGGAGGAGGATTGGGCCACGGAGTACCTGGACCTGATCCTGGCCGTGCGGGTGGTGGAGTCCATGGAAGAGGCCATGGAGCACATTTACCGGTACGGCACCAGGCATTCCGAGGCCATCGTCACCCGGGATTATGCCCGGGCCCGCCGGTTCCTGCGGGAAGTTGATGCGGCAGCGGTGTACGTCAATGCTTCCACCCGCTTTACCGACGGTTATCAGTACGGCTTTGGAGCTGAGATCGGCATTTCCACCCAGAAACTCCATGCCCGCGGTCCCATGGGGTTAAAGGAGCTCACCACATACAAGTACATTGTTTTCGGGGAAGGTCAGATCCGGAGTTAATGACTCATCATGGGTAAAAAAGCAGGGGACAGGCCATAATAAAAGGCCTGTCCTCAGCCTGTAGACAAAGTGCTTCCGGGATGTGCCCTGGTTTTAGTCGTCGCTCCCGGGTCGTTTCGCTGGCCGGGCCAAAAGGCCCCGGTTCCGGTCTTCGGCGGGTACCGGCCACATTCACACCTCCTGTGTTCAGGTGGCCTCCGCGGACATCCTGTCCGCGGCTCCGCCTCATCCCGTCGCCCGGGCCTGGCCCGGCAACGCTCACTCCAGGTCGCTCCTGCTGTAAAACCGGGGCACATAAAAGGGACAGGCTTTGATAAAAGGCCTGTCCCTTTGAATTCTGGCGGTCAGGCCCTGGCCTGCAGGGTGGCGATGGTTTCTTCCGCGGTGATGAAGCGGGCGAATTCGTCGCAGGCCCGGGAATGAAATTTGGTGCGGTTGCGGATGATCTTGAATTCCCTGGTTATGTTCATGTCCTTCAGCCGTACCGGCTTGATGGTGCCCAGGGCCAGCTCCTTGCGGATAGTCCACTTGGAAAGGAAAGAGATACCCAGCCCCGCTTCCACGGCCTGCTTGATGGCCTGGGTACTGCCCATGACAATTGTCCTGGCCGGCGTGACCTCCAGCTGGCGCAGGGCGTTTTCCGCGGCTATACGGGTGCCGGAACCCTCCTCCCGCAGGATGACGGTGCAGGGTTCCAGATCCTCTCCCGTGACCTGGGATTTGCTGGCCAGCGGGTGCTCCGGGGAGACGATGAGCACCATCTCATCGATTAAGAAGGGCTCCACCTGCAGGTGGGCGTGCTCCACCGGTCCTTCCACCAGGCCAATATCAATGCTCCCCTCCAGGGTCTGCTCAAAAACCATGGCCGTGTTGCCAATGGTCATGGCCAGCTCCACATCGGGGTACTTCCGGGCGAAAGCACCCAGCAGCCGGGGGAGCACGTACTCGCCGATGGTCATGCTGGCCGCCACCGCGATTTTACCCGTAACCAGTTCCATGAGATCGGTTACCGCCCGCTCGGCTTCCTGGTGCAGGTTTAAAATTTTTTTCGCATACGAGTAAAGGATGGCGCCGGCCTGGGTCAGTTCCACCTTTTTATTTGAACGGTCGAAAAGCCGCACCCGGTAGTGTTCCTCCAGGGAGTGGATGTGCTGGCTGATGGCTGGCTGGGTGAGGTTGAGCGCCTCAGCAGCCCGGGAGAAATTTTTCTTTTCCGCGACGGTTACAAAAACCCTTAATTGGTGATCGAGCACTATCTTTTCTACCCTCCAGTTGTGAATATATTTGGTGCTGCCTCTGGTTTGATATTTCCTGAAAAGCGGCAAATGCTGGGTAACTCCGTTGAAAAATGTGAATTATTACATACTTAATAACACTTTTTAATTCTATACGCACCCGCCAATTGTGTCAACAAGGGGTTGCTTTTTGTCGCCCCGGCCATTAAAATGTTGCTGAGGTTTTGGCTTATGACGCGGATATGGAAAAGATTGGGTATTATGGGCGGTACCTTCGACCCCATTCACTACGGGCACCTGGTGGCTGCCGAGGGAGCCCGTCATGCCTTTCAGCTGGAAAAAGTTATTTTCATCCCCGCCGGCCGTCCCCCCCATAAGACGGGCCGGAAAATCACCGATGCGCACCACCGCTGGATTATGACGGAACTGGCCGTGGCCAGCAACCCTTACTTTGACACTTCCACCATTGAAGTGGATCGGCCCGGTTATTCCTATACCATTGATACGGTGCGGGAAATGCGGGGTTTGTACCCGGGGGCGGAAATTTTTTTTATTACCGGTGCGGATGCGGTGCTGGAAATTTTGAGCTGGAAAAACGTAAACGAACTGCTGGAAATGTGCTGGTTTGTTGCCGCTACCAGGCCCGGCTATCCCCTGGGAAATTTAAAACGCCGGCTGGCGGGGATAAACCCGGAGCACGTGAAGCGCATTATCCCCATGGAGGTGCCGGCCCTGGCCATTTCCTCCACGGAAATCAGGGCCCGGGTGCGGGAAGGGCGCCCCATCAAGTATCTTTTGCCCGAGCCGGTGGAGGCGTACATCCTGAACCGGGGGCTGTATAAGTGAATGGCCCGCGGAGGGGCAGCACCTGTCCGGAATAAAGCCGGGATGCAGGTGCAGCCCGCCGTGAGGCCATCTTTTACGTTAAGTTGTTTACAGGTTTTACTGTTTAATTGATGCCTTTAGGGGCTTTAGCACACGGCGGGCGTTTTATCCACAATCCACAGGAAGAGACCGTTACCTGTAATTGGACAATCCAAATGCAAGCTGTTCCCAACAGTCTGGTAGTTTCTGTTATTTGCCAGAGGTTGGGCTATTGGGTGGTTTAGCGACTGTACCTAAAAGATGCTGCGTAATAGTGTTCATAGCAAAACCTAGTGGCAGTCATCCGCGCAGTACACCCACACAGTCTCGCGCACAAATACCTCGTGAAACCGGTTTTTCTGATCGACCAGGGCCTTCCTTCGGCTATGGTATAAACGAGGAGATCCGCCGGGACGGGGAGGTCCGTGACGTCCCACGCTACAGCAAAATATTTTTAAATCGTATTGATATTCTCAATAACAATAACCCCTGTTTTAAAATCCAAGCAATAATAATATTCTTTGTCATTTGTCCTAGCAACAACATACCAACAAACATTACCTTCATTATAGGGAGCAAGGTATATTTTTTGAACCATTTCCCTTATAATGCCTTTTTGCTCCAATATAAAATATACTCTCTCTTCATCAATACCTTCATCGATCATGACCGAATCAACTTCGACTACTTGACCAGTATATTTATCTTTTTTCAACCATAAAGCCTTATTACGGTCAAACTCATCTTTTCCTGCAATCATTGTATAAGTATCCAAAAATTCGGAAAAACGAATTGGTGTGTATTGCATATTTTCAATATCTTTTAAGAGTTTATGACTTAACACATATGCTTTCGCTTCTTCAAAATCAGGCCCTCTTACAGGACCAATTAGTGGTACATTATTTTTATAAAGATTTTCATTACCCGGTAGTTCCAATCCTTCAGATGAAATTTTAACAATTCTCATACGGCTATCCCATACGACTTTTGCTCCTAACGCTTCAGTAATAAAACGAAGCGAAACCTAGTTCGCCCGTTTACAATAACTGGTGGCTGTTCGAAAAAAACAATTTTACGATTTATAAATGCTTTAGAAGAGCCTATAGTCAAAATTACTTCCACATCTCCCTTTTTAACTAATACCTGCGGATCCTTCCAATCTATAGATGCAAAAAATATTTCAGCAATTTTTCGCAACGGCACCAAAATTCTTCCATTTACAACGATAGGATCCTCGTCAAAGGTTATTTTCTTTTCATTTATGTATATTTTTATATTAGCGGGACTGTACCCAATGACCATAGTGGGAAAAGTCATTATAGGAATAAACATCAATAATAACAATAAAATATATCTATTCATTTTAAACCACTCCCCGCATGTGCATAAAATTAATTAAATTAACCCTAAAAAATAATCTTTACTGGGAGGCCATATAACTTAGAAAAAAGTAACGCATTAATTTTCAATAGGTCACCCTAGCCTCTCAGTAAAGACTAATTATTTTGTTAGATCGTGAACCTCCATATACTGATGACCCTCACAGGATCCGTTATAATAAAATTCAACCCATCCAACACCCGTGACAGAATGATCTCTATAATAAGTTTGACCAACAAAACTTATAACATTTGGCCCATTATTTGTAATTCCTGATTTATACGCATTCCATGTGGGTGGATTGAGATACCATGCATCTGCGCTGCTAACACCACGATTTCGAGCAAAATTTCTCATTCCTGGAGAAATATTATTCACTGGTGTCGATCCATCACTTCTAGTGCCCATAGCAGTCCTCAATTGATACAACAACTGTTCATCGGATAATCCTCTGATTAGTTCTGGGAAACCATGATCAGCCCAGTACTTCATAATATTTGCTGCTGACGTTGGAGAACAACGGAAGGCCCTGACCATTTAAACAAGTAGCTGTACAATGAGTCAGTGGCGTCATATATTTTTATGGGTTCTTGGATTTTTACGGTTTTATTGCGCCATACAGAATCTTTATTAGCACTTTTATCAAGTAAAACCATACGAGACCATCCTTATAGCAGTATGCAATAAAACCGGTATGTTCAAAAGCGCTATCTGAATCCAAATTATACTGAATAATATCTCCAACACCTAAGCGAGTAATATCGCTTGTTATATAGCCAGACGGTGTTCCGTTAGTGGTATTGTTTGCTATATATTCTTTTAGTGGGTCGACATTACACCATGAAGCTGACCAAGTATCATCAGCAGTTGATCCACCGGCGTTCCGGTAATACCAAGTGTAGGGTCCTGTTGTGTCATTTAAAGTTGCTCCACCTGCTCTGATATTTTGTGAAGCATAGTTTGTGCAGTCACCGCCCTGTGTGGAGAAGTCTATATAGTTTGGATCATATCCATAACCGTCGTCACTAGTATCTTTGGTGGCATATCTATCAGCATGTTGTGCAGCGCTAGTACGATCGTACCACCATGTTCCCAGCGGAACAACCGAATCCTCTTTCTCTAGACTAAACGTGCTTGAGCTCACATTTTTTAGAGTATCTATGTTCCTGCTGAATCGCGGTAGCATAGAAAATAACTCTTCAATGGACTTACCTTGTTCTTTGTTAAGCCTGATAAGTTGTGTTATTGAATCTTCATAAAAATCATTAATAATTTTCCAGGATGAGCCAACTTTTCTTAATGTAATTTCATGAAGCGTGCTTTCTGTTGTTTCAAATGGGAGGTTTTTATATTGGTAAGTACATGTATCAAAAACACGGACTTTCGCGTTGTTTCCAGATATTTTTATTTCCTCAAAATTTGGTTTGAGGCTGAATTTCTCTATGGGAAGATCTCTTAATTTTCTCCACTCTACTAATATGCGACGTACATCTTTCTCAAATTGTGCACTCTTGGCTGAAACCGGGTCCTCTCTAAGAAAGAAGTTGTCAATTGAAACCTCAGTTAATGTTGAAAGTGATTCGTACTTGGAAGCAAAATACTTAGTTATTGTTGACTTGATTGCAGCCTCATCAGCAACATTAGCCTGGCCTAAAGTGTTATTACCAAACATTGCTAGTATTACTACTGCTGGCATTACTAATGCCAATACAATGATAAATTTTAATTTTTTCACCTTATCCCTCCTAGTGTATTTGTTTATGAGATGAAAAAAGCCGGCACGAACACAATTTTAAGCTTTACCTGCTGGCCCTGTAACAGCTCACGGGCCAGGAGCCCCCTGAGATTACTGAAGAGTTCCCCGAACTGTATGCGAACTTATCCTCCAGTGATTTGCGGATCTGCTTATAGATTGTGGATGACACCTCCTTCCCCAAGAAAGGATTATTACTCCTGATTACAGAAAGCTAAGCAATTAAAAATTTAATCACATTCCAATCTCATTTTTCTAAATTACTTAAACACTTTTTCAAGCTTTTAAAACTGTGAAATTACTGTTCACTATAAAGACGGATCAAAAGAATTTTTGGATCCCTTATTTCTAAAAATGAAATGTTATATTTTTTAGAACTAGCTCCCCTAAAACATTTTTAGACAGAAGGAACTTTTATACATTCTGTAGAATGTTTACCAGGAAATAAAAGGATAAATCTAGATAAACGACCAGTATGCAAGGCCACGGTTTAAGGCTTCAGGGAGGCTAAGCGGGCCAGAATGCTGCAAAAAGAAACAGGCCCCCCTGTTCTCCAAAAAAGTTTCAGGGAGGGTTTTTCATTTGGAGAAGGAAACACTCCTGCAAAAATTAAAAAATAAAGATCCTCAGGCTCTGAGATTTCTTTACGAAATGTTTTATAAGCCCTTATTTCAGGCTGCTTTTTTTATCGTTAATGACGTTGGTCTTGCCGAGGATGTGGTGCATGAAGTATTTTTAAAGCTTCACCATAAAATTGATCAGCTCCAGGATCCTTCGAAGTTAGGGGTATGGCTTCGGCGGATGGCCGTGAACAAGGCCTGGGATATGGTCCGCAGCCGCGCTAAAGGTACGCTAATCCCCGAAGCAAAGATTGGTTATACTGATGAACAGTTTATTTGTAAGCGTCAAATACAACCCACCTTGGCATAATACCCAAGTTTAAGGGATAATCTTCCTCAGATAAAAGCTCGATGAGGAGGATTTTTTCTTATGACCAAAGCCGAACGGGAAGCGCTATGGGAAAC